>WNGA01010084.1_pt1 | contig 12596 bp, 8 predicted proteins | sample 5400061 | NCBI WGS metagenome assembly WNGA01 (sample SAMN13153366, study PRJNA577476) | soil metagenome | isolation source: 100 cm soil or saprolite under grassland replicate 2 | place: USA:California | collected 2016-06-15
CGTGGCTTCCTGCCACGCGTTCTGGACGAAGTGCACCCTGTGCGGCGGGACCCCATCCCGGGTCAGCTCCTCAACGAGCGGGCGCGAGACCACGACCACCGCGTCGAACCGCCGGTAGGCGCGACGCTGTAGCCGCTCGTACAGCCTGTTCCTCCAACCGCCCCCGGTAAAGCCATGAACAGTGGTGACCGTAGGAATGCCCAACCGCCGTGCCGCGCTCGCGTCCACGAGATCGGGAGGGTAGCCGTGCGTATGCACCACAACAGGCCGAAGACGGCGGACCAGGTCGAGCGTCGCCGCCCGTTCGCGCATGTACCCTCGGGCGGGTACCAGAATCGCGTGCGGTGTGACACCACTCGCCGCCAGAGTATCGAGGAACGGATGTTCGGCGGTCGACTGCTGAAGCACCACGGCGACGTGGACTTCATCTCCGGCGCGCGCTTGTCCTTGAGCAAGCAACTGTACGACGCGCTCCCGGCCACCGACGTCCCCAGGGGCTACCACTTGAAGGACCAGCATGCCACAGCCCTCCAGCAAGTCCGACGCCGGAAGTCGCAGGTTCACCTCCGCGCCGGCGCGTTGCGTAAGTCCGTGGCTTGCCAGCGGCTATAACCCTGTCTCCCGCCATAGTGTCGAGTCGGCACCGATGCGGCGTTGCGCCAGCGCCACGCTCCGATGACGCAACCAGTCAGGCTAGGCTGGCCGGGGCTTGGCACTAACCGTGCACACACCGCTTCTGTGATTTGTGAGACCAAGCACAGAGGCCAAGACATCGACGTCGTGGTGACGTGCCTGGCGGCGGGGCCCGAAGCCGTTCACGCATCGGCGGCGCTGCTCTCGGACGCCGAGCGCCACAGGGCGCGTCGTTTTGCCTTCGATCGCGACGCCCGCCGCTTCATCGTCGCACGGGCACGCCTGCGGGAGCTGCTCGCGGCGCGTCTGGGTGTGCGAGCGGAGTCGATCGAGCTCGAGTACGGCGCACACGGCAAGCCGGCACTCTCGCGGCGGTTCGCGGATTCGGACCTGCACTTCAACGTGTCGCACTGCGATGACGTCGCCGCGTACGCGTTTTCATGCGGACACGCGATCGGCATCGACCTCGAAGCCGTCCGGGTGATCAGCGAGGCCGACGACATCGCGGCACGCTATTTCTCGCGCCGCGAGAACACGACATACCGGACCCTCAACCCAGGCGACAAGCCGCTGGGGTTCTTCAACTGCTGGACGCGCAAGGAAGCGTTCGTAAAGGCGCTGGGTGATGGCCTCTCGATCCCTCTCGATCGCTTCGATGTGACGCTCGCGCCGGGGGAGCCGGCGAAGGTGCTGCGCGTCGAGAACACGCCTGGGGACGACTCCGGCTGGCGCCTGGACAGTCTATGTCCGGCAACGGGCTATGTAGCAGCGATCGCCAGTCAGGATAGAGGGTAAACTGGCATGTGTTCGATCCTGGGAATCTTCGAAATCGCGGCTGGCGTCGATTTGCAGGCGCTGCGTGAACAGGCATTGTCCCAAAGCGCGCGCCAGCGCCATCGCGGCCCCGACTGGAGTGGGGTGCACGTCGATGACCGCGCCGTGCTGGTGCACGAGCGCCTCGCCATCGTCGACGTCTCCTCCGGTGCGCAGCCGCTGCGTTCCGCCGACGGTGGGCTGGCGCTCGCGGTGAACGGCGAGATCTACAATCATCGCGAGCTCCGACTCGAGATCGGGGATCGCTATGCTTTCCAGACCGCATCGGATTGCGAGGTGATCAACGCGCTGTATCGCGAGCACGATGGCGATTTCCTCGGGCGGCTCAACGGCATCTTCGCCTTCGCGCTGTGGGACCGGGACGCGGGGCGTTACCTGATTGCGCGCGATCCGATCGGCGTGTGTCCGCTGTACATGGGTCACGACGCGGCGGGGCGCCTGTACGTGGCTTCCGAGCTCAAAGCGCTGGTGGGCGTGTGCGACGACATCGCCGTATTTCCTCCGGGCCATTATCTCGATAGTCGGGTGGGCACACCGGTGCCGTACTGGACACCAGCGTGGCGGAGCTATGAACAGACCCGCGGCGTCGCAGTTCCTCCGGAGACGTTGCGTGCCGCGTTCGAAGCCGCGGTGCACCGCCAGTTGATGAGCGACGTGCCCTACGGCGTCCTGTTGTCAGGAGGGCTCGATTCGTCGCTGGTCGCCGCCTGCGTGGCCCGGTTCGCCAAGCGTCGCGTGGAGTCGGACGATCGCGAGGAAGCGTGGTGGCCGCGCCTGCATTCCTTCGCGATCGGCCTGGAAGGCTCGCCCGACCTGGCTGCGGCGCGCGTCGTCGCCAGCGCGCTGGGCACCACGCATCACGAGTTCAAGTTCACGGTGCAGGAGGGCGTGGACGCGCTGCCCGACGTGATCCGTCACATCGAGACGTACGACGTCACGTCGATCCGCGCCTCGACACCGATGTACCTGATGGCCCGGCGTATCAAGGCGATGGGCGTGAAGATGGTGCTCTCGGGAGAAGGGTCCGACGAGATCTTCGGAGGCTACCTCTACTTTCACAAAGCGCCGTCCGCCCAGGCCTTCCACGAAGAGACCGTGCGCAAGATCGAAGCGCTGCATCTCTACGATTGCAACCGCGCTAACAAGGCGATGGCGGCGTGGGGCGTGGAGGCACGCGTGCCGTTCCTCGACCTGGAATTCCTCGACGTCGCGATGTCGATGGATGCCGAGCACAAACGAGTCCGTGCGGGCAGGATCGAGAAGGCGGTCTTGCGTGAGGCGTTCGTCGGCGCGCTCCCCGACAGCATTCTCTGGCGGCAAAAAGAACAATTCAGCGACGGCGTCGGCTACGGCTGGATCGATTCGCTGAAGTCGTACGCGGACAGCACGATCAGCGATGCGGAACTGACACGGGCCACCACCCGGTATCCGATCAATCCGCCGCCGACGAAGGAGGCGTTGCTGTATCGCCGGATGTTCGAGCGGGCGTTTCCCAGTGCCTGCTGCGCTCTGACCGTGCCCGGCGGGCCATCGATCGCTTGTTCCTCGGCGGCGGCGATCGCCTGGGATCCGGGATTCGCCAAAGCGGCTGATCCATCGGGACGCGCGGTGGCTGGCGTGCATCGCGCGGCCAAAGCTCCGCTCGATGTGGCGCGCGCATGATTACGCTCTCCCAACCTCCCCGGCCGGCTGAGGCGCTGCGGACGTTCCGCACGACGATCCGCGCGTTCGTCCAAACCGAGTTGGCGCCCCATCAGGACCGCTGGCGCGAGCAGCAATTCCCGGACGCTGACGCGTGGACCAAGGCCGGCGCCGTGGGCATGCTGCTCAGCGACGTGCCCGCGGAATTCGGCGGTGGAGGGGGGACGTTCGCCCACGAGACCATCGTCGTGGAGGAGCTCACTCGCGCGGGAGTTCCCTTCGCGTCCTTCATCCACGACAGTGTGGCGCACTACATCCTCGCCTACGGCAGCGAAGCGCAACAGCGCAACTGGCTCCCTCGCATGGCACACGGCGAGCTGGTTGGCGCAATCGCCATGAGCGAGCCCGCCGCCGGCTCGGACCTGCAGGGCATCGCCACCACCGCCCGCCGCGAGGGTGACGACTACGTCATCAACGGCTCCAAGACCTTCATCTCGAACGGCTGGCACGCCGGCCTTGTCTGCCTCGCCGTGAAAACCGACGTCAAAGCCGCTGGACCGAAGGGCATCTCGCTCATTATCGTCGAAACGAAGGGTCTTCCCGGCTACCGCGTCGGCCGTCCGCTCGCCAAGGTCGGTATGCAGGCGCAGGACACCTGCGAGCTGTTCTTCACCGATGTGCGGGTCCCGGCGGCGAACCTGCTCGGTCCTGCCGAAGGCCGTGGGTCCTTCCAGATCATGGAAATGATGAGCTACGAGCGCCTGGCGATTGGGGTGGCCGCCGTGGCGACCGCGGAGCGTGCCGTGGCCATCACCGCAAAGTACGCGAAGGAGCGGACGGCGTTCGGCAAACCGCTGATCGAATTCCAGAATACGCGCTTCACCTTGGCCGAGTGCAAGACTGAAGCGCACATCGCCCGCGTGTTCCTGGACAAATGCATCGAGCGCTTCGTCGCCGGCCAGCTCGACGCCTTCACCACCGCCATGGCCAAGTATTGGCTTACCGATTGCGAGTGCCGCATCGTCGATGAATGCCTGCAGCTGCACGGCGGCTATGGCTACCTGGCGGAGTATCCGATCGCCCGCATGTGGACCGACAGCCGCGTGCACCGGATCTACGCCGGCACCAACGAGATCCTGAAGGAGTTGATCGCCTCGTCCTTATGAATGACGACCGCACCCTGACCGAGCGCGAGCATCGCTCGCTGGTGGTCGAGTACAATGACTCGGCCTCGTCATATCCGGCCGACAAGACCATCGTCGCGCTCTTTGAAGACCAGGTCGCGCGCACGCCGGACGACGAAGCCATCCGGTTCGGCGATCAGTCGTTGACGTATCGCGAGCTCAACGAGCGCGCAAATCAGATGGCCGCGCACCTTGGCGCATCCGGTGTGGGCCCGGATCAACTCGTCGCGCTGTACATGGAGCACTCGATCGAGGTGGTGTGCGCCATCCTCGGCGTGCTCAAGACCGGCGCGGCGTACGTGCCCGTCGATCCGGCTTCCCCGCAGGAGCGCCTCGGCTTCATGCTGCACGATATCGCGGCGACACGCGCCGGCGCATTGCCCGTCCTGGTGACCCAGTCCCAGCTTCGAGCCGGCGTGCCAAGTGGCGCGGCCCAGGTGGTGACACTCGACGCCGACTTCGCCGCGATCAGGAGATACCCGGTCGCGAATCCGCAGCGGACAATTGCGCCCCCCCCCGAGAGTCTCGCCTACGTCATTTACACGTCCGGCTCCACCGGCACGCCCAAGGGGGTGATGATCGAGCACCGCAGCCTGGTCAATTACATCTGGTGGGCAAAGGAGCAGTACAGTCGGGGCGAGCGGCTGTCCTGGCCGCTGTTCTCGTCCCTCGCGTTTGATCTCACGGTGACGTCGATCTTCACACCGCTCATTTCGGGTGGCCGCATCGTGGTGATCCGCGAGGACCCACAGATGGCCGGCATGGCGATCTTCAAGGTCATCGAGGACGGCGGGGTCGACATCGTGAAGCTCACGCCCGCGCACCTCGCGATGGTCAAGGACATGAACCTGGGCGCCACCAGGATTCGCAAGCTCATTGTGGGTGGCGAGGATTTCAAAACTGAGCTGGCGCGAGACATCACCCGCACCTTCGGCCGCCCCGTCGAGATCTACAACGAGTATGGGCCTACCGAGGCCACCGTCGGTTGCATGATCCACCGCTACGACATGGAGCAGGATCTCGCGCTTTCGGTGCCGATCGGAGTTCCCGCGGCGAACGCCGGCATCTACATCCTCGACGAACAGCTGCGTCCCGTTCCTAGCGGCGTCATTGGTGAGATGTACCTCGCGGGAGATGGACTGGCGCGGGGCTACCTCAATCGTCCAGACCTCACCGCGCAGAAATTCCTCACCACGACAGACCCGAGACACAATGGGTCTGCTGCGCCCCTGCGGTTATACAAGAGCGGCGACATCGCGCGCTGGAGCGCCGCTGGTCGCATGGAGTTCCTGGGTCGAGCGGATCATCAGGTGAAAGTCGCCGGGGCGCGCATCGAGCTGGGCGAGATCGAGGCCCGCCTGCTGCAGCACGACGGCGTGCGCGAGTGCGTGGTGGATCTCGTCGATCCCGTCGCCATGAGGGCCGCGAAACGATTGACCCACTGTACCCGGTGTGGTCTCGCATCCAACGTCCCCGGGACGAGCTACGACGCGGCGGGGGTGTGCAACGTCTGCCGCGGGTTTGACGCCTATGTCGGCAGGGCGCAGGCGTACTTCAAAACGCCGCAGGCGCTCAAGGCGCTCGTCGCGGAGATGCAGGCTAGGCGCACTGGAGCGTACGACTGTCTGGTGTTGTTGAGCGGCGGCAAGGACAGCACGTACATGCTGTATCAGCTGTGCGACCTCGGGCTGAAGCCGCTGGTGTTCACGTTGGACAATGGCTTCATCTCGGACGAAGCGAAGACCAACATCCGGCGGGTCGTGGACGCGCTGGGGGTGGAGCTGGTCATGGGTGGTACGCCACACATGAACGAGATCTTTGTCGACAGCCTCAAGCGCTTCGCGAACGTCTGCAATGGCTGCTTCAAGACGATCTACACACTGGCCACAAACCTCGCGCACGAGAAAGGCATCCGCTACATCGTGACGGGACTGTCGCGCGGACAGTTCTTCGAGACACGCCTGACCGAAGAGGTGTTCCAGCGCGAGGATTTCGACGTCGCCAAGCTGGACGACCTCGTGCTCGAGGCGCGCAAAGCCTACCACCGGCGTGAAGATGCGGTCTCGTGTCACCTCGAGGTGGACATTTTCCGCGACGATGGCGTGTTCCGCGACATCCAGTTCGTCGACTTCTACCGGTATTGGAGCGCGCCGCTGGCGGAGATGCACGCCTATTTGCGGCAGCGCACGCCCTGGATCCGTCCTTCGGATACGGGCCGTTCGACCAACTGCCTCATCAACGATGTGGGCATCTACGTCCACAAGAAGCAGCGGGGCTATCACAATTACGCGCTGCCGTACAGCTGGGACGTGCGTCTCGGACAGAAGACCCGCGATGAGGCCATGGAGGAGCTCGACGACGAGCTCGATGAAGCGCGGGTTCAGCAGATCATGCGCCAGATCGGCTACGCCGAGCCGGCGCAATCGACGGAGACCAGCATCAGCCGCGTGGCGGCCTACTATGTGAGCGAAAAGCCGCTGACCACCGCGGAGCTCCGCGCCCATCTCGCCACGTGGCTACCCGACTACATGCTGCCCACGTACTTCGTCCGGCTGGACAGGCTGCCGCTCACGCCGAACGGCAAGATCGATCGCCAGGCGCTACCGACGTTCTGTTACGAGAACATCCACGCCGCCCGCCATGTCGTCGGTGCGCGCACGGAGACCGAGAAGGCGCTCGCCGCCATTTGGCGCGAATTGCTGGTCGTGGAGGAGATCGGCATCAACGACGACTTCTTCGACCTGGGAGGACAATCGCTGGTGGCGATGAAGGCCTTGTCGCGCATCCGGGATACGTTCGAGATGGATCTGCCGCTCCGGAATCTTTTCGAGCATCCGACGATCGCCGGGCTGGCCGAGGTCATCGATCAGCTGACCTGGGCAGCGCAGGCGCAGGAGCCGACGTCCGACGTCGCGGGGCGAGAGGAGTTCGCGTTGTGATGGTGCCGGCCTTTCTTCAGGAGTTGCGGAGCCGCGACATCCAGGTCTGGGCGGACGGCGACCAGCTGCGGTGCACTGCTCCGACGGGAGTGCTGACGCCCGAGCTGCGCGAGCAACTGCGGGAGCGCAAGACCGACATCGTGGAGTTTCTCCGGTCCGCCGAGTCGCTCACCCGGCAGCAGCGGGGGATCGTGCCGCTGCAGCCTCGAGGCACGCGTGCGCCGGTTTTCGGTGTGCCTGGACACAATGGCGACGTCTTCTGCTACCGGTTCCTGGCACAGGAGTTGGGTGAGGATCAGCCGTTCTTCGGGCTGCAGCCTCCGGGTGCCGACGGTCAAGGCGAGCTGCTCACGTGCGTGGAGGATCTGGCCGCCTACTTCGCCACGCAGATCCGCGCCTACCGGCCCAACGATGCATATGTCATTACCGGCTACTGCGCCGGAGGCACGATCGCGTTCGAGCTGGCGCGACAACTCCTGCAGCACGGCGCGACCATTCGTTTCGTCGCGCTGTTCACCAGCCCGTATTCAACTGCGTTCCGACGGCTGCCGCAGCTCAGCCAGCGCCTCGCGAACTACGCGGAGCGGGTGCGTACGCACGCGCGTGCGCTCGCGTCGCTCTCAAATAGGGAACGTCGGCTCTACATTCGGGAAAGACTGCGCGATCACAAGGCGCGCCGTGACGCCCAATCGCAAACCCCGCCCGATCCGGTGCAGGTTCAGCGGGCAAAGGTCGAGGCCGCCACGGTCGCGGCGATCCGTCGCTACACTCCTCGCCATTTTGACGGCCGCCTGAGCCTCTTCCTTCCCAACAAAGACTGGCTGCGCCCGCGCAGCCCGATGCTGCGTTGGCAACGCGTGGCGCGCGAGACGGAGCGGTATGTCGGGCCGGACGGCTGTCCAGGTGACGAGATGCTGCTCGAGCATTACGTCGCTCGCATTGCTGATCTATTTCGGAGCTGCCGCGATGAGCTTGGATCCGGACGACCGACTCCGAGAGCGGCGGCGATCGCGTGAGCCACGACGATCGCGCCGACAGGAGTGAAATGGTCGTGATCGTAATAGTGGCGGGAGCGTTGCGTAAGCAGCGGTAGCAGGTTGACGTGCGGGACGCCGAGTGCGTCCGCGACTTTGGCGGCCCGCGCCTGCACGAGCGCCAGCAATCGATTGACGATCTCCAAATCGTAATAGACGGTGACCGTTTCCTTCCACGGCCTGCCAACTCCGCCGTGCCAAAACTTCGCCGCCTCCTCGGCCGTGTAGGGACCCTCCAGCCATGGCTGATGCACCACCAGCACGCGATCGGCATGCGTCTTCGCCCGGCTGACAAGGCGATGAAAATGGTGCTCGAAATCGTGCAACACGACGCTTGGGTCGGGCATCGTCGTGAGCACCTCTTTGGCTTCCGCGCGCATGCGTCGAGCGCCGACGAACCACGCCCCGGTGTGCTCCTTCACGTCGACACGGCGAAACCACGATCGGCGCAGCCGGCGAACGATCTCCGCCAAGGCCCACGCAGCGGGCTTCCAGCCGAAGCGTTGCTGCGGATGACAGGAAAACAGCACCTCTTCTGGCACCGGCGTAGCCGCACGCGACGGCGGGGCACCTTGTTCGAGCCAGTGATACACGTCGCTGGCCCCGACCATGACGATTATCGCATCGAGGTGACGGTACTGGGGCAGGATGCGCTCGAGAATGATATCGAGCTCCGGCGACCCGATCCCTGAGTGTCCGACGTTGCCGACGTGGACCCGGCGAGCCCCCAGGGCGTGGACGCGATCCGGGGCGTTGAGCAGTTGTTCGAGCACCCCGGGCCAGGTCTTGGGCTGATCCAGCGCGAAGCACTCGACCGCGCTCCCACCCACCGCGAGAACGCGATAGAGTCCGTGCTCGCCAGCGGCCACCGCACCCCCGCGCTCCCCATCGGCATTGACGTGGAACCGTGCCCGCCGCTCGAGCTCAGGAAAGGCCTCGGGGTCCGGGCGAATCTCGAGACGCGCCTGCGGTGGCCAGACGTAATAGCGCGACCGGGCGCGAATCCACCAGCGGCACGATGCTTCGACGACGAGGAGGAGAGCCGGTGCCGCGAGCGCGGCGACGAGCACCCAGAACGTCACGCCCGGCTCCACGCTCGCACCAGCGGAAGCCGAGCTCGCAGGTCGACGTACCGATCGTTCCGGTACACGAAAAACACCCACGTCAGCCCAAACAGCACCACCATCGCGACTCCGGCTCCGACCAGCCCGCCCAAGCTCCGGACCTCGAGGCCGAGCTTGAACCACAGGAGCAACCCGACCACCGGGAGCGCACCGACCATCGCCCGTGGAAAGACGTACCGCACGTACTCCGCGACCGGCGCCTCAAGCTCGCGGCACGCTTGAACCAACACGAGGGCGGCAAACAGGACGTTGGGAATGGCGGTTCCGAGGGCGACGCCGGCAAGGCCGAGCGGACGCACCAACAGGATGCTCAGCACCAGGTTCACGACACCAGCGATGAGAAATCCGATTGTCGGAAGCCGCGGCTTGCCGAGTCCCATCAGAATCGGAAGCGCCACTCCGCGTATGGGCAGGAAGACCAGGTACGAAACCATCAGGATCTGCAGGACCTGGCCCGCCGATCGCTCGAACTGCGGACCGACCCACCACGCGATGAAGCGCGGTCCCAAGACCAGGACGAACAGGCCAACGATCATCGTTATAGAAAGTGCGATCTTGGACCACTTGAGGAAGATTTCTCGCAATTCCGGGATCTTCCCTTGAGTCTGCAGTCGTGTGGCGGTCGGCATCACGACGGCCGCGATGGCGACCACGAATTCCATCAGATAGATGATGACGCTGTTGGCCACGGTGAAGTGGGGAATCGCCCCCACGTCCATGAACCCTCCGATCACCATTGAGTCCGTTTCAAATGAGAGGCGAGCGCCGGCGTTCAGCACGAGCACGTACAGACTGAAGGAAAAGATCTTGCGCACCAGGCCCCAGTCGAACCCCGCGAAGCGCAAGCGGATCTCGGGGTAACGGCGTCGAATGACCAGCCAGCAGAGCGTGAAGTCGAAGGCGAGGCATGCCAGCTGGACCAGCGCGAGCACGGTCAGGGACGTCTTGAGCGTAAGCAAGGCGACCGTGAGTCCCAGCCGGAGCAGCAGGGTCGCAAGGCGGACGACGTTGCGCGCTACAAAATCACAGTGCGCGGCCAGGATGCCTTCTGGCAGGAGCGCGACGAATCCGACGGCCACGAACAGCACCATCACTGCGAAGGCGGAGCGGGCGTCGCCATGCAAAGCCGTCGGGATGCCGTACAGCGTAAAGAATGCGTACAGGCCAGTGCCGACGACCAGCGCGATGAGTCCCAGAAGCAGGTACAGGCCCGTGCAGCTGCTGATCGCCTCGTTGAGACTGCGCGTGTCCCCGGTGGCAACGTGCTGCGCGAAGTAGCGGACGGACGCCATCGGGACGCCTAGTACGAGCAGCCCCAGGTACCCATTGATCGAGGTGATGAGCAGCCAGGTGCCGTATCCGTCGACGCCCAGCTTGTGGATCGTGAACGGGGTGAGTAGATAGACCGCAAACACCGACACCACGGTGATGAGCCAGTTGCTTCCGACGTTCTTCAGCATGCAGCCGCCAACTCGGCAGCGGCCTCGCTCACCGTGACAAACGTCAGCGGTGTGAGTTGCGCAAGGCACTCGAGGAATTCTTCGACCGAGGCGTAGAGGCGCGCCACATCGGCCGCCGTGGCGCAATGGGCCAGTCCGGGCGTGAGACTTGGAGTGTGCCAGAACAGCTGTAGATGGCGCGCCCCCTCCTCGAGCAGGCGCTGCGATAACGTGAGCATATCGCGCGTCAACGATTGTTCTGGAGATAGGGCAATGCGCTTGACCAAGCCCGTGCGGAACGCGATCCCAGGCAGGTGCAACCAGCGCGGCCCTGCCTCGAGCAGGCGACGCGCGGGATGCCAGAAACTGAATGGCGAACGGCTGTAACCGTAGGACATGGGAATTTCCAGCAGCTCCCCATTCGGAGCGGGCTGTCGAACATCGCGGTCCGGCCCCAAACGATATGGGACGATCGGGGCACCGACGAAGCTGGGACCATCGTCAACCGCCTCCAAATTGATGAACGGCGCGACACTGCTGTCGACGCGGTAGCCGCAGCGCAGTAGCGCGGCGACGGTGTCGCGGCCGAGGCCATACCGCCCGGCACGAAACGCCGTGGGCGTGAAGTCGAAAGCCTCCTCGAGCGCTGCCGTGAGGTGCTGGAGCTTGGCCAGCTGCAAATCGGCCGGCAGGTTCTTGAGCATCGAGTTGCGCGGAACGAACGCCTCCGTGAGGGGAGGGGTGTTCCACGGGTGCAAGTGGGCGGCGATCTCCCCGCGGCCGTCCTTCGCGACCTCCCGCAACACGCCTGCCGCCCGTGGATCAATGGCGACCTGATACGTCGTGAAATAGGTCGGCCGTACCCCCAGCCGATCGAAGAACGCGGCCAGCCGAGGCAGCTCGCCGATGTTCTCCACCGTCACATCGTGGCGGCTGCGGTGCCAGTTGTCCTCCTCGGTGTCGATGGACACGATGACCAGGACGTTGTCCGAGCCCGGACCGCGACGCTCACCCATCGTCCGGCTCCCGAGTCGCGACTCGCCCGAGACGTGCCCATACCCTCGCGCGCAGCTCCGCCATTGTATCCAACGCGCGCAGCCACCGGCCTCCCCCCCGGCCCCCCCGGCCCCACCCCCCCGACCGCAAGATCACCGCCTCGCGGGTCGTGTGCCGAGCAGATGTCCACTGCTGCTTGTAGCGATCGTCCCCGCGCAGGAAATTGAACGCGCGGTAGCCCTGCTGAATCGCGCGCTGAATCATTATTCCCATCAACACCTGCCCGACGCTTTCCCGCTCCCACCGAGGGTCGCGGCCGCCCTGGTAGAAGTACACGGTGCCGTCGGACGTAAAGCCGTACCAAGCCGCCGCCGCTTGCCCGTCCAAGTCCAGCGTGGCAAGCCACAGCTTCTTTCGCTTCGCCATCTCGCCGGCGAACGCACGCTGCAAGCGCTCGGTGCGCGGGTCGCGGAATGCTCCTCCGCCGGCACCGTCCCAGCGCTGCTCGTGCAACCGCAGCAGGTGGCCCCACCCTTCGTCGAGCCTGTCTTCGTGGTAATCGACGATTCTGGCAGCGTGATCTCGAAAGAGACTGCGCTCTTTGCGCCGCAGGATCTGCCGGCGGTTGGAGCTGAGCGTGGCGAGATAGGCGTCCCACGAAGCCGGAAGCTCGAGCGACGGGCAGCTCCAGAGCGCACTGTGCCGCACAGCGTGGCCACGCTCCTCGAGCGCGTCGCAGAGATGCTTCGCGTTCGGTGCTCCTTCCGCGAGG
>WNGA01043407.1_pt1 | contig 12596 bp, 15 predicted proteins | sample 5400061 | NCBI WGS metagenome assembly WNGA01 (sample SAMN13153366, study PRJNA577476) | soil metagenome | isolation source: 100 cm soil or saprolite under grassland replicate 2 | place: USA:California | collected 2016-06-15
AGAAACAACGGAACATGCAGAAATAATCTACAACGGGAAGACGGCATGACGGAATTGGAATTCCGTCGGCAATCCGTCCTTTCGCGGTAGCCAACAAGAACAAAAACAAAGAAAAACAAACAAAACAAAGGACAGAACTATGAAGAAAATCAAGAACCTCAGAGTATCAGCACGCACGGTTGTGTTCGCCAGCCTCGGGCTAGCCGCGGTCGCAGCGCTGGTCGGTGCGGCTTTGGCGACCCCGTCGTCCGGAATCGTGAGCGCGATCATTGTGGCGAGGGCGGCATTCGTGGATCCAGTGGACCTCAAGTTCAAGACCGAAGCAGGGCATGAGGAGGTCATCAAGGCCTCTGATTCACTGGAAACGGTCATGCAACAGATCGTAATCGGACCTGGGGGCAGCACCGGCTGGCACAGCCACCCGGGCCCGGCGGTCGCTCTGATCAAGAGCGGCGCGCTCACCCTTTATTCCTCGGAAGACCCCACCTGCACGCCCCGCACTTATTCGGCCGGGCAGGCATTCATCGATCCCGGTCAGGGCCATGCGCACTTAGCCCGTAATTTGAGCACAAGCGAGAACGTCGAAGTGTGGGTCACCTATTTCGACGTGCCGGCCGGAGGGTCGCCCCGGCTGGATGAAGCCAACCCAGGGAACTGCGGCTTCTAGTCCTGAACGTAATGGGCGATGGCTGTCACTCGCCTCCTGACCCGGAGCGCATTACTAAAATCATCGTCCCCGCTTGTGCGAAGAACACGAGTCCCGGCGGGCACAATCCGTGTGTCCGCTCGGACTCGGCATTAACGGATTGAATACTGAACAACTCCGAACCAAAGGAAAACCAAACATGAAACACATAACTGTTAAACGATTGATTCATTCGAACATGGCATTTATGGCCGCCATCTCTCTCCACGCAACCTCGGCCGCCTTCGGGCAGCAGCTCGAGCCGTTACCTTCCGGGCCGCGCTCGATCCCTACACCATCCACCAGCTCCCCGATTTTTTGCTGCATTCACGCGAGCGAACGGATTTCGTGCTTCAGCAAAATACCGATGGCTTGGGTTCCGGGAACTGGAGCAACGTCACCAGTACAGTCCTCGACGACGGGACAAACAACGCGATGACGCAGCCCATCGGGACAAGCCGCTTCTTCCGACTCGTTCCGCATTAGCCCGCCGGAACACCGTCACCAATCCCATCACCGGCGCCTGGCAGTTTTATCGGCTCATTCAATAGACACAGAGAAAGGAAACTCGTATGAACATTCACACCCCAAAAGACCTCAAGCCGTGGTTCGTGCCCGCGACCTTGCTCGTGATTCTGGCCGGCATGTTTGTCGCCCGAACGGCCTTCGCGAGGGTCGCTATGAACACCATAGACCCGGTCGGCATCGTGGCGGACGAAGGGCGAGCCGTCACCGTGACCGGGCCAATCGCAGTCACCGAGGGCGAGCGGACGGAACTGCGCGTGACGGTGACACAGCGCTCGACCGGTGCGGTAGCCGAGGGAGTCATCGTCTTCACCGGCACCGGCCAGACCAATCAGTGGGAAATCACCGCGATGGCCGAAGGCCGGGCACCATTCGAAGCCGGACCGGCCACAGTAGTCGGACTCGCGCGCAGCTCTGTGAGCGGCCAGGCCACCGACGCACACCAATGGCTGGTGAACGTCACGCTGCTCCGCGAGTAGAATGAATCGCCAACGCCTGTTACCTCCGCAAGCCGGTCAACCACATCGTGGGCCACGGCCACGCAGGTGATCGGCAGCACACCCTCACCCGTCGGGCCGGCGGCTTGAGTGCGCTGGTGAGAGTCTTTCTTATCGGCGCATTGCTCGCGGGCCGCGTCGTCGGAACCTCGCAGGGTGCGACGCGAACCTGGAACGGTTCCGATGGGAGATTGAACGATTGAACAAATCATCTTGGAGGAATTCCAATTTCTGGAATCACTTGCACTTTACTTGCACTGTTTCGTAAGTACCCTGAAATCAATGGAGCGGGTGAAGGGAATCGAACCCTCGCCTCAGGCTTGGGAAGCCCACGTTCTACCATTGAACCACACCCGCGCTCATGCGAACGCACGAGTTCCTATCACTTTCCTCGTGGCGTTGCAACCAGCCATATCAGCCTCTGAAAAACGACCATCGGCTCCAAAACGCGCTGGCAAAGATGCCGGCGCTCCAATCTGTCTTGGCCGCCTCGAAGTAGCAGCCATCGGCGCCAAGCGGCGGAAAAGCTCCGCCAATCCGCTGAGGGCATCCGCCTGACTGCCTCGGCGGCTCTGAGGGTGCGACTATTGCCTGGCGGGCGGTTAGCAGCCCGTTCAAAAACTGTGGCGGCGCTCTATGAGCGCCGAAGAAACCGCGCATTCTGGCCCGATTTCGGCGGTCACAGACCGCCGCTACAAACACACGTGGAGTTTTTGAACGGGCGGTTAGCGGCGCTTCTCGTCGGCGTCGATGAAATCCACGAAGGTGCGGATGTCGTCGCGGTGGGCCAGGCCGGCGGACTCCTTGCGCTGCCTGAGGCGGTCCTGCCCCGCCGCGTCATCGGCCTTCGGAGTATTCAACATCCCCTCGGCGTGGGCTCTCTTCTCGGCCTCGGTGCGCGAGACGTTCTTCTGCACCCAGTCGGCCACTTCGCCGTCGGTGATCGTGCGCTTGACGACCTCGACAAATGGGTCGTGCGTCAGTCCGGCCGCCTTGAGCCAGGAGCCGTCGAAGCCTTTGCCGAAGTTCGGCTGGTAGTCGGCGTGCAGCTTGCCGGCCAGGTGCAGACGGATCTTGTCAATGTAACGCGGCAGGTGCATCCAGCCGCACATGGTTTCGCGCGGGCTGCGGGGGTAAATCATGATCGTCAAATGCGTTGAAGCGTTGAATCGTTAAATCGGGCTACGCGGCCGTGATGATGAGCGGGAGCGACAATGGAGGCAATCGACAATTCGTAATTTTCAATTTTCAATTGTCAATCCTCCTACCATTCTTCGCGCCGTGAGTGAGCGTAAATTCGATTTCGACCTGGCGGTAATCGGCGGGGGCAGCGGCGGCTACGCGGCGGCGCGCACGGCGGCGGCAGCGGGATTGCGCACGGTCGTCCTCGAAGGCGGCAAGGAGGTCGGCGGTTTGTGCATCCTCCGCGGATGCATGCCGACCAAGGCGCTGCTCTACGCCGCCGAGGTCCGGCACCTGGCCCAATACGGCGCGCTCTGGGGCATGAAGCCGGGCGACGTGCCGTTCGACTGGGGCGCGGTCATGGCGCGCAAGGACTCGCTCATCAAGGAATTCGCCGACGACCGCGCCGCCCAGCTCAACGACGGCCGCTTCAAGTTCATCCGGGCGCAAGCCCGCTTCGTGGACCCGCACACGGTGGCGCTCAGCACGGGCGGCACGCTCAGCGCGTCGCACTTCGTCCTCAGCACCGGCTCGGTCGTGTCGCCGCCGCCCTTGCCCCAGCTCGCGGCGGTGGGCTACATCACCAGCGACGAAGCGCTCACGCTGCGCCGGCCGCCCAAATCGCTCCTCGTGCTGGGCGGCGGCGGCGTGGCGGTTGAACTGGCGCAGTTTTTTGCCCGTTTCGACGTCAAGGTCACGCTCCTCCAGCGCAGCGCCCGGCTGTTGAAGGACCTCGACGAGGACGCCGCCGCCGAGATCGAAAAGGTCTTTCGCCGCGAAGGCATCGAACTGTTCACCGGGACGATGCTCACGGACGCGTGGCGCGAAGGCGCGAACAAAGGCGTGACATTCATGCACGAGGGCAAACAGAAGCGCGTCGCGGCCGAGGAAATTCTCTTCGCGCTCGGCCGCGCGCCCAATACCGCTTCGCTCGCTCTCGCGAAGGCCGGCGTGACGACCGACAAAGGCCGCATCCTCGCCAATGACCGGATGCAAACCAGCGCTCCGCACATCTACGCGGCCGGCGATTGCACCGGGCCGTTCGAGATCGTCCACATCGCCGTTCAGCAGGGCGAGATTGCCGCGCACAACATCGCGCACCCGGACCGGCCGCGGCGGATGGATTACCGGCTGCTGCTCCATGTAGTTTTCACCGACCCGCACGTGGCGGCGGTTGGCTTGACCGAGAAAGAGGCTCGCGCCCGCGGCGTTCGTTACACGGCGGCCAGCTACCGCTTCGCCGACCACGGCAAGTCGCTGGCTTCGTGAAACTGCTGGCCGATCCCGGCTCCGGCGAGATTCTCGGCGGCGCCTGCGTCGGCCCCGCTGGCGGCGAACTCATCCACGAAATCGCCGCCGCGATGGCCAAACGGATGACCGTCCAGGAACTCGCCGCCATGCCGCACTACCATCCGACGCTCGCGGAGATTTGGACGTACCCGGCGGAGGAGTTGGCGGCGCAAAGCCATGGACGCAGAACGTAGCAATGCAATAATGCAGGGCTGCCGCTCGAATCAAAGTCACTTTCCAAGCTCAACGTCTATAACAGGACAATTGAGATAAAATGGCAACTTGCTGTTGTTGCCGACATCCGCAACGAGTTCGAGCTGTGCAAACGGATAGACAAGCTCGCCGGTGCTCTTACCAGCATAACACAGCCTCACTTTCGTAATAGTAATTGATTTTGGGGCGACTGGAGCTACGGGCCCAGGATCCAAAGCGGAGGGGGGAATTACAGCGCGCCCTGCCTTAATCCACCTCACGATCTGTTCCGGCTTTGGAGTCGGAAACCGTTGTTTTGGCTGTAGATTCCGCCACTTGAATTCAAACCAAGATGGTTTTGAATCATTGCCGAAGTCAATCAAGAACGAGCTGCCAAGGTCTTCAATGCCTTCGACCTGTCGATCCAGTGTCGCACCGCGTTTGTAAACTTCCTTGCTTATCTCGCGGCCGCCCGGCTTGTCGTAACTGGTTGTGGTTCCCTCCCTCGGTATGCGCCTTTTCGGAAGCACCTGGTTTGTATCCCCACCGAGACGAATCAAGTAATTCAGAGCCAAGCCATCAAGGCTTTCGGCCGATGGAACCCTCCGAACCGGTGTGCCTTCGGCACTCTTGTCGAAGTAACTGATCAAACCCTGATCTGGAGAAATCGTGAGCGACCGCGTGAAATTTTTCCGATTGTCCCGGAAGTGCAACGCGGACTTGTCTGCCCAAGGCATTCTGTTGATCAGTTTGAATGATCCAATCTCCATTGCGTTCGAAACGACCGTTTGAGAAAAAGCCCGTGGGGCAGCTTTACATACAAGCACAGTCGTCGGAAGGCTGCTTGTGACAGCCCAAGAGATCGGTGCATCTGGCAGGTAGGGCTCTCCCGTGGGCAAAAGTTCGCCGGCCAGCGATGGACCTCCGCTGGTGACTGCCGCTAAGATGGCGATTAGGGTAGTTCGATTCATGGAGACGGAGTGAAAACAGTAGTATCAATGATACGAAATGTCGTTCCAGGGTCAGGATCGTTAAATTGACTCAGCGTGTCTCCAATGCAGGAATCATAACCCATCACACGGAATGTTACTGTGTTTGTCATGCCCACCATTCCGCTGTTGCGTGCATCGGCGTAGGCTGATGTGGCTCCATTTACCCAAGAATTCGCTATGGGCACATTAAACACCAGGTTGCTTGCATACATGATCCCAAGTATCGGCACGAAATAGGTCTCAGTCGTTGCGCCCATAAGCAAATGAAGTTCGTCACCGTTGGCTGGAAACCTTTGGGCGTTGAGCATGCTCGTCACGTTCGCAGGTCGAAGCGAGTTGCAAGAAAGAATGGTCATCCACTTCAAACCGCTGGTTCCAGGACTCCCAAACTCCATGTCTCCCAAGCGCACATAAGAAAATTGATTGTTCTTGTTATTCCAAAGACACATATAGGTGTATTTGACGTTGTCAGATTCTGAAGTAGTGCCATAAGCGCCGTGCGTCAACAGGAAGCCAAAATTACAAGTGTTGAAAATACTGCCGCCACCCAATGAAGCCTTTGTAATATCCAGCGGACCCCATTGATCATCCGCTTTGATGAATTTCTCCTTCCAGCCTCCAAGCTTCATTCCCTTTGAAAAGCCTTCGGCGATGGGCTTGCTTGTTAGAAGATTACCCCAGTTAATGAACCCCGGAGTCACGGGCAAGCCATCAATCGCAACATAAACCGGTAATGGTGATGGCCACCCAGTTCGCGGGGCTTGGGCGAGAAAACCCCTTGGGTAGGTCTTGTAGCAAATTCCAAAAGTGCCAGACTTGTTCTTGACTCCGATCCGCGGCTTGCGTTTGGTGCCTTGGTGGCTTGGGTGGCACCAGCAAACATCATGTTTTGGCCGCCGAAGTTTTCGGGCGCGATGGCTATATTCCATCTTTTTTGACGGGAGGCATTGGAGGAGGTTCAGCGAAGTATGAAGTTTCTCCTGATGCCAGTGCAGCCATCATCGGCGAAGGTGGCGCGCCGCCGCCTTCGGCACCGCCGCCTCCCTGCAAAGGAGCGCCGTTAGTCTGAGCTGTGAGCACGTAGCTGTAGAGGCCGTCAGGGATTGTAATGCCGTTCGTTCCGGTGCCATCCCAATTGAACGACATGGAGCCTCCGCTGCCTGTGACATATCGCACCGTGTTACTGCTGACATCCTGGATTTCCAGAGACCAGTCAACATTCGCAGCGAACTTCGCGGTCACTTTCTGAGTCTGGCCTTCTGACGGCTCAAAAATGGCTCAGCAAGATCAACCTTGGTGATCAGGTTATCAAACGTCACGTTTATGTACGACGAAACCGATCTGCCGTACGTGATCGGGTTGTTATGCGGAATGCCCTCGATGCCAGACTGCGACTTGGCCGTGGCAAAAATGGTGTGGGGACCGTTGGGCCATTCACAGGTGTTGATCAAGAAAGTGGTCCCGTCATCGCTGCGCCACTGCTCCTCGCCATCGATGTAAAGTTTGACCTCGGTGATGCTTTCGCTACTGCTGGAGGTGACGGCCATGGTCACGTCTCCCGAAAGCGACGCGCCGTTCGTCGGAAACGTGACGGCAACCAAGGGGTTGCTCGGCGATGTATTCGTTCCGACAAGGGCGATACGGTAAAACCGCATTGGCAAGAGTCTGGGGTGTGGAATTGCAGGCGCAAGATCGTAGTTGCCGGCATCGGCAATGAACGTATTTGTGCCGTGGGAAGGATATTCTTCGTAGAGAGGTTGCCATTGAGTGTTCGCGTTGGTCACTTCAGAGGTAAACTCGACGCGATAGACTTGGTTGGATTCGCTTTGCCACTTGATGAGAGGCGCCCGTTCCTCGGTCAGCTTGACCTCGACGATTTGGAGATTCGTGACTTGCGCGAATGTGCGAACTGCAAGAGCCAGTAGAGTAACAGCCACCAGCGATGTGATTTTCGATTTCTGCATACTTTTGTTCCCCCTTGCGAAAACCGAACTACGGCACAGAAGGGGCGCGAACCCAACGCACCCTCGCTCGAGGCACCGCGAAGCGCCTTTCCAGAAAGTACGCCAAGCCGCGCCCGAGCGGGCGCGCTTGGGAGGGTTTCTGGAGGGAAAATTCGCGGTTTTCGAACGAGCCCGCAGCCAAAGCCACGCAAAGTTTAGGTTTGTTTCGCTTACATATGGTTCACCGTCGGCCTGTGCGTAGCCGATTGGGAGGCTTTTGCCAACTGGATTTTTTTGACTGGATTTTTGTGACACTGAATTGTGAGAACAATTCTGACTGACACTTGAACCGTCGTGCGAATCTGCGGCCTCAGCTACCGCCTCTACTCAACCAGGGTGATATTGGCGACCGCGATAAATTTGAGATGACCTCCACGTTCGTTGAAGACCAGCGTGCGTCCATCCTCAGTCACAAGGCAGTGCTCCGCCTGTTCGATCCGAACCACGTCGCCGTTGTTGAGCCGAAGCAAGTAGGGTTGGAAAGGCCGCCGATTGTTGATGTCCAGCAACGTCTCTTTCGTCACGGTGGCATCGTGCATCAGCCGCTCCGGTTCGTCAATCCTCCGAGAGAGGCGCGGCGCGCTGGCCGGCGCGGTTTGACCCACCAGAAGCTCGCCAGCACGAGCGCGAAGAACGCGACGTACATCGCCGTGAAAACGCCCTGGCTGGCCTCGAAGAACATCAGGCGGTGGACCCAGTGCTGGATGAACGAGCCTTCGTAAGCGCCCGTTGCGCCCGCCAGTTCGCGAAGCCGGGCTTCCCACGTCGTCAGCGGACAGATGACGCCGCCCAAGGCTTCAAGCGCGACAATGCCGATGGCCAGCAGGTGCGCGAGCCGAAACCAGAAATTGCGGACCCACGACCAGCGGAGGAATCGTCCCGTCCACACCGCGAGCAGGCCGAGGACGACGAACGCGACGAAGGCGAAGTGGACGACGAGAATAACGTCGGCAACGAGAAGGTAAAAACGGGCGATGCTCACGGAGTTCGCGGCTTTACTCTGATCGCTGAGGGCTGGGGTGGCGCAAGAGCTATTCGCACGCGTTTGGCCAGCCCCCACCCCTCACCCCGGCCCTCTCCCCTCGGGTGTGTGTTTAGCGTGCCTGCGGCGCTGAAGGCATGGAGTCCCGGCTTTAGCCGGCTGGGCATCCGGCCAGAACCAGCCCGCCATAACTTCGGTCGCGCTGCCGGCTAAAGCCGGGACTCCATGCGGGGAGCGCCACCCGCCGCTAAACAGATACCCCCTCGGAGGGGAGAGGGAGAATCGTCGGCCGCCTTGCTGCTGCTTCACCCGCGCTTTCTTACCCGCCGCCCCAGTCCCTCGCTTCGCCCCAATCATCTGGCTCTCACTCCTCCGCCTCCTGTGCCGCCGCGCTGACAACGTAGGGCGGGCGTCTCGCCTGCCTTGGCCGCGCAGCGGCCAAAGGGGGACGCGCCTTCGGCGCCGGGCAGGCGAGACGCCCGCCCTACTCACGCCGATCGGAGCGACGAGGCGATGCGGCGGACCTGGCGCGCGCGCGCTTGCAACCGGCGCTTGACGCGGGTGGCGACTTTCGCCAGCCGGCTGGCCGGGACTTCGCGCTGCAGCAGGAAAGTTGTGTGCGGGATGCTCGTGCGCGCGAGGTCCTCGGGGGTGACGTGTTTGGAGTCGAGCCCGGGCGCGAGGTCCACGCGCACTTTCCGGTAGAGGTGCACGACGAAGGCGGAGCAGAACAGGGAATGGTCGCGGGCCAGAAGGTTCTCCCGGCCGCGAAGCCGGGGCTGGTGAAGGGCCAGCAGCGTGCCGAGCAACTCGCGCAGTGAGTAGCGGACGCGGGCCGACACCAGGTCGAGCCCTTCCCGCACCACGCGGGTCGCCTGTTCCTCACTCAAGCCGAAATCGAGGACGGCCAGGGTGGTGTAGAGCTTCTCATCGAAGTACTTCCCGAGGCGGTTTTCCTGAACGCCAAGCTGGAGGTGTTTTTGATGGAACTGGAGATCGGATTCGATCACCCATTGGTGGCCATCGACTCGCACGCCTTGAAAGATGAACGCATGAGTCCAGCGGCCCCATCGGCTCTCCGGGTCGAGGTGGCGTTCGGCCCGGGCGATGGCGCGGTCCGCCAGAGTCGTGCCGGTCGAAAGCCCGATGCGGCCGGGGCGGGCGTGGCGCTGGAGGAATTCGCGGTTCGAGAGATCCGCGAACTCAATCGTGTCGTGAACAATCGGACTGCCCTGCCATCCGCTTTCGTTCGTCATGGCCCGATGGAGTCATGGCCGAAGCCGCCTGTCAATGAACTCCTCCGCAACGGCGCGGGCTTCGGGCGGGTATCGGTGCCCGGCCCGGTGGTTGAGCCAGCCCAACTCGCCGGGCGCGCCGAGAAGCTTGTAAACGGGCAGCGTGGCTTCAATGAACGGCCAACTCTTGTCGCCATCGGCCGAATCGCCGCCCAGTAGCAGGAAGGCGCGCGGGGCGATGAGCGCCAGGAGTTGGTGGTGTTCCAGGGCGAAGCCGGGTTCCTTGACCGCGCCGCTCAGATACCAGATCGCCTCCCAGTTGCTGAAGCCGATGCCGATGCCGCCTTCGCTGAAAACCGCGGTCTTGAACCGTTCGTCAAACGCGGCGGCATAGAGAACTTCCTTGGCCCCAAGCGAATGGCCGAGGCAGCCAAGCCGAGTCTTGTCCACATAAGGCAGGGACTCGAGGTAATCCGCGGCGCGCACGCCGTCCCAGAGCATGCGGGTCATGCCTTTCCACGCCGGATGTTTGGCGAGGGTCGCCTGGACGTGGTTCGAGTAGCCGGCCCCTTCGGCGAAGATGTAACAGCGCGGGCAAAGCACGATGTAGCCCCGAAGCGCCAGATGGACGCCTTGCATCAGCTCCGGGACGGACGCGTCGACGCCTGCGACCTGCGCGGCGGCGGTGGCGACCGTCTGATGAAACACCACGACCGCCGGGTAGCGGTCCTTTCGCGTCGTCGGCTTCAGCAGGTACGCAGCGGTGAAAACGCCCTCCTCGATTTGATACCGGACGAGCTGGCGCGTGAAGCCGTCGCACTGTTCGGTCCGGGCAACCTCGGCTTTCAGCGGAGCTTTGCGGGCAGGGAGATCTCCGAGAAAGTCGATCCACTTTCGGCGGAGGGTTTCGCGTTGGGCGAGCCAGGCGGAGCGGTTCGTGATGGCGCCGCCGGCGCCATCCACGAGCAACGGCGCGAGCCTCGGCGCGCCGGCCGGGAGCGACTTCGGAGGTTGCAGCAAGTCGGCCGGCGCGCCCAGGGCGGCGCGGCCGGCGAGCACAAAGGCCAGAACGCGGCAAAGCCGGCGCCAGCGCGCGCATCTTGCAAGTACCACCACGGCCGCGGTCGCGCCGGGAACGTGGTCCTCGACCTGTGCCCGGCGCACGGCCGCGGTGAGGAATACAACGGGTGTGCCCTGGAGTTCGGGATCGGCTTCGATGAGCGCCGCCACGTTCCCACCCGGCAGCCGCGGCATGATGATATCCAACAGCACCAGGTCGGGTTTGAACTCGCGCGCCGCCTTGACGGCGTCCTCGGCCCAGTTCTCGACGCGCACTTCGTATCGGTTGGTTTCCTCGAGGTTGAGCTTGAGCAGCGTGGTGAAGCTCTTCTCGTCGTCGACCAGCAGGATGCGTTTCTTTCGGCTCATAATTGTTCCTTCGCTTGTTTGAAGATCAGAGTGACACGGACGCCGCCTTCCGCGCGATTGCGGATCGCGATGGCGCCCCCGTGAAGCTCGACGATTTTTTTTGACACCGGCAGGCCCAGTCCGGTGCCTTCGCCGGCCGGTTTGGTCGTGAAGAACGGATCGAAGATCTTCGCCAGGTTTTCCTCCGGAATGCCGCCGCCCGAATCGTCGACTTCGGCGGCGATCACTTTTTCGCCGATCCACAGGTGCGTGCTTTTGCGCGAGCCTTCGCGGTGGGTCGTCTCGCTCATCGTTTTGGGATAGGTGCGCACGGTGATGTGCCCGCCCCGGGGCATGGCGTGGATGGCGTTCATGAAGATGTTCACGAACACCTGCTGAATCTGGGTCCGGTCGGCCATGACCTTGGGCAGCGGCTCGGTAAGTTCCCCCGCCACCTCGATCTGCGCATCGGCCAGCGCGTGCCGCACCATCTTGAGGGTTCCCTGGATGATGTCGTTGAGATCCTCGGGCCGCATCTTGAGCTGCCGGGAGGCGGCAAACTCCAGCAGCCCTCGCGTAATGGCATCGGCGCGGCTGATCGCTTCGCGCATTTCCTGGAACACCATGGCGACGTTTTCGTCCTCGGAGGGGACCTTTTTGACCAGGTAATTGACCCCCATCTGGAGGATGGCCAGGGGATTCTTCACCTCGTGCGCCACGCCGGCGGCCAGCGTGCCGATGGACTCCATTTTCTCGGCCTGGATGAGCTGAAGTTGCGCAGATCTGAGTTCTTCGTGCGAACGGCGCAGCGCCTCGGCGCTGGAGGCCAGCTCGGCGTTCTTCCGCTGAAGCTGCTCCTCAAAGCGCTTCCGATCGGTGATGTCCCAAAAGATGCACTGCGTGCTGAAGATCCGGCCCTGGGCGTCGCGAATCGGCGTCTTGACCACTTGCACGTAGATCTTTTCCCCATCGGGCGACACGTTTTCCTCGACGGTCTCGAAGATTTTGCCCGAGCGGATCACTTCGCGGTCGTCCTGTTGATATTTGGCGGCCAGCTCCGGAGGATAAAAATCGAAATCGGTCTTGCCGATAATCTCTTCGCGCGGCCGGCCCAGGAGCTGGCAAAAGCGCTGGTTGGCGAACGTGAACCGCTCGTTGAGGTCCTTCCGGAAAATGTTTTGGGGCAGATGTTCGACCAGCGAATGGTAAAAGGCCTCCTGGAGAATCAGTTGCTCCTCGGCATGCTGGCGTTCGATGGCGTAACGAATCGCCCGGCCCAGCAAGTGCGGCTCCATCCGGCCCTTGGCCAGGTAATCCTGGGCGCCTTCGCGCACCGCGCTGACGGCAAGAGTTTCGTCGTCCACACCGCTGAGCACAATAACGGCGGTGGTCGGCGCCGCCGCCCGCAGGACACGGAAGGCTTCCAGTCCGCTGCAGTCCGGCAGCGTCAGGTCGGTGAGAATGATGTTGAACCTCCGCGCCCCGACGGCCTCAAGGGCTTCCGAGAGACGGCTGGCATGCGTGACCTCGAACCCCGGCGCGCCGACCTCCTTCAACAATTCACGCACCAGCCGGGCGTCACCCGGATGGTCTTCGAGCAACAGCA
>WNGA01012139.1_pt1 | contig 12595 bp, 12 predicted proteins | sample 5400061 | NCBI WGS metagenome assembly WNGA01 (sample SAMN13153366, study PRJNA577476) | soil metagenome | isolation source: 100 cm soil or saprolite under grassland replicate 2 | place: USA:California | collected 2016-06-15
GGAAGTCGCCCGCGCGTCCGGCACCGGTGGCAGCGAACTCGTTCATGCGCGCCGCGATCGGATTGGTCGACCTCAGCCGCGGGATCAAGAAGTTGATGCTGACGGCAAAGATGACGATGAGAAAGAAGACGCCAATGCGGCGCGCTACATAGCCGATTGTCACGGGTGAGCAGCAGGCTGATGAAAATCCTTCGACAGGCTCAGCATGAGCGGGAGACCGCTCGTCCTGAGCCTGTCGAAGTAGAGCGGGAGACCGTTTTCATCAGCCTGCCACGTCGCAGGGAGAAGCGCCGGAGGGCCAGGGTTATGCCCCTGGCCCGGGCTCGATCTTCAGGAACGACAGCGTGAACGCGGCCCACAGGCTATACGGCGCCGCGTAGGCATTGGAGGAGTTCATCCAGCCCGTCCAGTAGGTGTTGTTGAACGTGACGACGTGGCGCTCTTCAGCAAGTGTGATCTCAGTGACATCTCGCAAAAAGATGTTGATAGCTTTTGTCGTCAGATCCATGTACTGCGGATCCGAGGGCGACGGCTGGATCGGATCCATCTGGTTGATGATCGCGTCGTACTCCGGATTGATGTATTGGCTGTTCGCCCAGGTGTAACTCGTTTTCTGGCCCTGCGACGGTGACGCAAAGCGGCTGTGGAAGTGTTGCAGTGTGCCGTACGGCTCGCGGCTGCTGCCGCAGTGGACGATGATCCAGATGTTCGCGTTGCCAGCCTGGACGACATCGAAGAACGGGACGGTATCGGGGTCGAACAGCTTGAAAGTGACGTCGAAGCCATTGTCACGCAGCTGCTTCTCGACAATCGGACCCATTGGCTTGAGCCAGCCCGGCGTCATGATTTCGGTGGTCAGGCGCGTGCCATCCTTGGCCCAGAGGCCAGCCGAGTCCTTGGCGTAGCCAGCCTCGAGCATGTTGGACGCGACCTTGGCTGGATTGGGGTCGTCAGGCTTGTACTGGTTGATCAGATCCGTGAGCTGGTTCTGGTAGGCCGCGAGGCCGCCGTACGTGGAGAACGGGATCACCTGGGTTACGGTCGAGCCTTCGTAGGCCAGGTCGACCAGGCCCTGTCGGTTGATCGAGTTCTGGACTGCGCGCCGCACGCGGAGATCCGCCATCGGGCCCCAGCGTGTGTTCAAACCCAGGGTGTATAGACAGGCGTCGGGGGCGCCCCAGGACGGCCCTTGCGTATTCCAGCTGACGACGTTCGGATTGCGCGCCCGCGCCGCCTCGAACACACCGGGCTGCATGATCGCGGCTGCGTCGAATTCGTTGTTGATGGTGCGCGCGGCTGCCGTGTCCGCGGCGCCGGGCGCCGTAAAGATCACGCGTAATGGCTTGGGCAGATTCTGGAAGCCGGTCTTGGCTGCCCACCAGTTGTCGTTGCGGTCGAACAGCTGCTGCTGCGCGGACGCATCGACCAACTTGTAGGGCCCGGTGCCGACAGGCCAGCCCACCGCCAGGTCGAGATTCGTGAAGGTCGCCGGGTCCTGGCCCTGCCAAACGTGCTGAGGCAAGATCGGCAGGTGGATCTCCGAATTTTCGACGAAGTAGAAGTAGAAGAAGCGCGCGTTCGGTTTGTTGAGATTGATGCGGAAGTGTTGTGGGTCAATTACCGTGATGTCCTTGACCCACTCCTTGATGTCAGACGCAAAGACGAGGCTCGGCGTATCACGCAGGAGCTCGATTGTGAACTTGACATCATCGGACGTGAACGCCTGACCGTCGGACCACTCGATTCCGTTGCGCAAAGCAACGTCGACGCTCTGCAGGTCAGGAGCGACCGTGTAGCTCTCGGCTAACCACGGAATCTCCTCGCCGTTGTTGTGATTGTAGAGATACAGGAATTCAAAGATGGTCTTGTTCAGGATGTCTCGAGTACGCCCAAGTCCCCCAAGCGAGTAGGGGTTCATGTTCCCTGGGTCTGTGATTTCGCTATCTCCAGGGCCAAAGCCAGAAACGATCAGCGTATCTCTACGCGCGACGTCCCTGACCTGTTTGCTCGGCGCAGCTACGGCTGCCGGGCTGATCGCCGCGGCCAGGAGCAGCACGCTCGCACTGAGACTCGGCACAAGGGTGTGCCACTTGACGTATCGGGACTTCAGGAGCGTGAGCCTCGCCATGGTCGATTTTGTCTCCCTTCCTCTCCACCACCTGATTAGCCTCTGCTCGCCCTCGTCAAGCGACGGCTGACCAGTCGCGCAGCAGTCCCCGCGGGACGCCAATGCCGCCGCCGATGGTCTACCCCGCCCGGCCGCCGTGTCAAGTCACGTGGACTGTCATCCCGAGGAGGAACGACGAGGGACCTCCTGTACGTTGGTGTCATCCCGAGGAGGCACGACGAGGGATCTCACGTACGGACCGCCACGCTTGAGATCCCTCGCAGGCTCGGGATGACCGTGAGCAGCTCGCCCGAGATCCCTCGCAAGCTCGGGATGACACTAGGCTGGGTAGACTGCGTCGGGTGGGTAGCGCTCGGCAGGGAGCTGTATCAGCTCGATGAGCGTGCTCAGACGATCGCCGGTCGAGAAGTAGGCGAATGCGCCATCGCCCCGCACCCCATAGCCGCGACCGCTCTGGATCACGTCGTAACCCAGCGCCTGCATCTGGCGCGTGGCGCTGGCCATGTCCGAGACATGGATGCCCAGGTGCTGCACCCCCTGGCCGCACTCCGCCAGGAACTCCTCGTACAGGTTCGGGCCCTCGAGCGACTGGACGAGCTCGAACTGTGTCTCGCCGCACATGGCGAATGCCACACGCATGCGAAAGTCCTGCCGCCGGCCGCGGAACGTCATGTCCTGGACACGTGGCGGTTGGAAGACGTAGATGTTCCAGGGCCCGATCCGAAAGTCGTTCCAGAAGGCGTGCATGCTGGCCTCCAGATCGCGCACTACGAAGGCGATCTGGCCGATCTTGCCGATCTGAAAGGGGTCGCTCATCGGGACCCGACCTCCTGCGACGCGAGGCCGAGCAGCACGTCGATCTCGCGCTGGTAACTGTCAGCCTGGCCGCTGGCAACCTCGGCCAGACGCACTGGGCGGCCCAGGCGGTTCGATTCGAAGGGGGCATAGGTCAGCGCGAGATCGGCCAGGCCTTCATCAGCAGTGACTTCGGGCTGAGCGCCTGAGGCGACACATGCGCCCAGCTCGTAGTACTCCAGCGCCAACAGTCGCCCGTCGGTGTCGTTGAACTCGAGCTGGTACGACCAGGCGCGCTCGCTGCCGAACAGCTCGGCAGCCAGCGCGTCCAGCCGATAGCGCGGGGCATAGTCGAGGATGCTTTCGTCTGTGATGACCTTGCCATCGTCGAGGTGCAGCGCGAGAGGACGTCCGTTGCGATCGCCTGGGCACTCCAGTGATGCCTGTGACCCGAATACCTGTCGGGCTCGGGCCGGTTGGCCGTGGCCGGCGTGATCGTCTACCCAGTGCCCGACGGCACCATTGACAAAGCTCAGGTGCGCGTACAGGGCATCTTCGCCAGTCGCCTCGATCTGGTCGGGAAACTGTGCGGACCAGCGGGCGTAAAAACCGCCTGGACCGGCCGAGCCGGTGTTGTAGCGGACCTTCTCGTGCAATCGAACCTCGCCATAGATGGCGCCGACCTCGCCGAGGTAGTAGCGCAGGATGTCCGCGTAGTGGATCCCGGCATCGACCACGATCGTGCCGGCGTGCTTCATGTGGCGCCACGGCGTGATCGCGATAGCGTTCTTGCCGCCGATGTTCGTTTCGATCATCAGCCGCGGCGAGCCGATCGCGCCTTCGTCGATTAGCGCCCGTGCGAGGCGATTGATCGGATCGCGGCGATAGTTCTCGCCGACTGACACGATCTTGCCCGCGCGTTCCGCCGCGTCGATGATCAACTGGCAACCGCGCACCGTCAGCGCGAGCGGCTTCTCGCACAGCACGTGCAGCCCCAGGTCGAGGCACGCAACGGCCACGGTGTGGTGTGAACCTGCGTCGGTGGTGATCGAAGCCGCGCGCAGGTCGCTGCCCAGATCCTGGGCCATCGCCTGCACGGCGGCGTAGACGCGCGGGCGCCGCCCGAGCAGGTCGGCGGCTTCGTCGGCTACCAGCGTCGCGTTGTCCTGGTTCAGGTCGCACACCGCGACGAGGTCGATGTTGCTCAACGAGCTCTCGGCGAGCCGCTGCAGCCCACGCAGGTGGCGGCGGCCCATGCCGCCACAGCCGATCAGCCCGACACTGACGCGCTCAGCCAACCTCGAGTCCTCGACGGTTAGCCAGCGTGCGCGGCGTGATGTCGTACAGCGTGTCGTGGCCGGCGAAGAAGCGCTCCAGCTCGTCGACCATGAAGCTGAAGAAGCGCGGGCGGCACGCGGCGGTCACGCCCGCGATGTGCGGACTCAGGAACACGTTCGGCAAGTCGCGGATCGGACTGCCAACAGGTATGGGCTCGGGCTCGAACACATCCAACGACACGCGGATGTCACCCACCCGAGCGCGCGCGATCAGCGCCTCGGAATCGACGATGGCGCCGCGTGAGACGTTGACGAACACGGCATCCGGCGGGAGCAGCGCGAGCTGAGCAGCGCCCAGCATGCCACGCGTGCGCGGTGTGAGCGGCGCAGTACACACCACCACCTCCGATTCGCTCAGCACCGCTTCGAGCGAAGCGAGCGAGACGTGCATGGCTAACGCTACTTCCTTCGGTACATACGGATCGTGCACCACGATCTGGCAGCGGAATGGCTCGAGCAGCTCGATCAGGCGGCGTCCGATGTGGCCTAGTCCGATCAGCCCCACACTTCGGCCGGTGAGCTCGCCGAGCCGGAAGCCCGGATCTTCGTACGACCGCCGGAACTCCTCGCCAGCGGTCAAGGCGCGAAAGTACGCGCCCGCGTTGCGCAGACCGATCAGCATTAAGGCGAGCGCCCATTCCGCGACCGGCAGCGATGAGCCATGCGTGGTGTCGACCACGCGGACGCCGCGCTCGATCGCCGCCGGGACATCGATGCGATTCGCGAAGCGATCGCCCTCGAGCTCACCGATGAGCTTCAAGCGTGGCCCGGCCTCGAGCACCGAGGAGTCGATCATGGGTGCGCCATGGCACACGATCAGGGCGTCGAAGCCGTCGCCGATGCGTGCGCGCAGTCGCTCGGCGTCCGCCGGGTCTTCCGAAGGTCCACCCCACAGGTCGCGCCGCGTGGACTCGCCCTCGGAGGGCAGCCACTCCCACTCGGCGAGCCGCTCCAGGCGCTCGAGCCCCTCGCCGACCAGGTAGCCCTCGCGCACGATCGAGTTGCAACACACCAGCACGCGCGGCCGCGGGTTCACACCGACGCTCGCAGCGCAGGCCTGACGTGGCTGGCGAACAGCGATAGGCCCTCCAGCGACGGGAAATCGAGAAACCACAGCATGAAGTGCGAGATGCCGAGTGACTGGTAGGTTGCGACCTGCTCGGCGACCGCCTCTGGTGTACCGATCAGCCAGTCGTCGATGACGGTATGCAGCGGGGCTTCGCCGTGCAGCGCCTGGAGAATGTCCTGCCTGGGCTCGCCCCGCTTGGACGGCGGTAGATCGGCGATGCGGCGCGCAAGTGCCTTGACTTCGGCTTCCGTTGGCGCGACCAGCACCTGGATCTCCAGCGATAGCTCCAGCTCCGAGAAATCGCGTCCAGCGCGTTCACAGGCGGCTCCGATCGTGGCGAGTTTGTCTTGCAATCGCGCGGGGCTCGCTGGGACGCTGTTCCAGCCGTCGGCATACCGAGCGACGGCATCTGCCCAGCGTGGGTGGCGCGCCTCGCCGAGCCAGATGGGCGGTCGCGGCCGCTGCAGCGGCGCGGGCCGGCATATGGCGCCTTCAGTGGCATAAAAGCGACCGCGGAAATCGAGCGGCGACTCGGATTGCCACAGACTGGTGATCAGCTCCAGGCCCTCTTCCATGCGGGCGATGCGCTCCTCTTCGTCCGGCCAGTCCAGGCCGTACATCCGCACTTCGGCTTCTTGCCAGCCGCAGTCGTAGAACAAGATCAATCTGCCACCTGACAGCGCATCCAGCGTTGCCGCCATCTTGGCCATGAGCGACGGAGCGCGGAACGGCTGGGCAAGGTGAATCGTGCCCAGCTTGATGCTGCTGGTGCGGCCGGCGATGACCGAGAGCGTGGTCCATCCCTCGAGGATGGCATCGTCGAAGCCGAGCGCGAGGTGGTCGGCTACCCAGACGGAGTCGTAGCCGAGTCGCTCCGCCTCGACGCAGGCGTCAACGGCAGCCGCGGGGTCGAGACCGCGCGACGCGGGCGTGCGGAAAAAGGCCGCGCCTGGATTGGCGAACAGCGGTACGCAGAACCCGAAGCGCGTCATTGGCTGGCCGTGATGCCACCGTCGACGTACAGAACTTGACCCGTGACGAAGTTAGCGGCTTCGGAGACGAAGAACACCACGGGCCCGACGATATCGCGCGGCTGGCCGACCCGGCCGAGCGGGATCCGCGCCTCGAGCTGCCCGCGAAACACGGGATCGTCCAGGTAGGGCCGCACCAGCTCTGTTTCGACAAAGGTCGGCGCGACACCGTTGACCGTGATGCCGTGCGGCGCCAGCTCCATGGCGTGCTGTTGCACCAGCGCCGCCAGCCCGGCCTTGGTCGACGTGTACGCCGAGTAGCCGCGGCCGCGGATGGCGAGTTTCGAGCGCACCGACAGCACGTGCACCTGTCGTCCGCCGCGACCGGCTTTGACCTGCTCTCGTGCAACTGCCTGGCCTAGGAACATTGCCCCTTTCAGGTTGGTCGCGTACACGCTGTCGAACGCTTCCTCGGTGACTTCGAGGACGGGCTCTTCGATCTGCGTGCCCACGCAGTTCACCAGGATGTCGACCTTTCCAAACCGCTCGATAATCTGACCAACCGCTGCCTGGATCTGCTGTGTCGACCGCGCGTCGAGAGCCACGCCAAGTGCGTTGTGGCCAGCCAAGATCAGCTCCTGGGCGAGCCCACTCGCCTTGTCAGCATCGCGGCCGCCGATTGCGACACAGGCGCCGCGAGCCGCCAGGCCAGCGGCCAGCGCAGCGCCGATGCCGCCGTAGCCACCGGGGATGAACGCGACCTTGCCGCTCAGGTCGAAGAGATCGCCTGGCATTCCAGCGCCACTCCGGCAACGTCTGCCGCGCGCGTCAACGTGCGGAACGACCGCGCAGCGACCTCGGCGGGGTCGTAATCGGGGCGACGCTGCACCATGATGCTGATCTCGACCGTCACGTAGCCCGCGTAGCCGAGCCCATGCATGACCTGCAGATAGCGGGCATAGGGAAAATCGCCCTCGCCGGGTACGAGGAACTCGTGGTCGGGGCTGCGGCCGCGCTGGTCCTTCAGGTCGGTGTGTACCGCGTATGGCACCAACTGGGGCAAGTAGTCGTCGAGGTCGCGGCCCATCACTTCGAAGTGACTGTTGTCCAGGTTGAGCCGGAAGTGCGGTGAGTTGACGGCGTCCATCAGCCATACCACCTTCTCGGGCAGATCCATGGCCTGGCCAACGTGCGGCTCCAGAGCCACCACGCCACCAGTACGCGCGGCATGCTCGGCGAGCTCACCGAAGCGGTCGACCAGTCGATTCCGCTGCTCGGTGTAGCCGTCGGGCGTCCCGTAACCCATGGTGATCACCGGCGGTGGGGGTCCACCGCTGGCCAGCTCAGCCGCCAGGTCGAGCGTGGTGCGAACGCGATCGAGCTGTTCCGTGTTGGCCTCGAGCAGGTTGACGTGGCTGGCAATCGCGGTCGGCGCCAGCCGGGCCTCGTCGAGCAGACGCCGGACGCGCCGCTGCTCGGCGCGGTCAGTCCGCACCGCATCGAAGGGAAATTCGGCGCCGGAAACCAGGCAGATTCCGACGTAGCCCGAGCGCTGCACCAGCTCGATCTGGCGCTCGACCGGCCATTCGCGCATCGCCCACGCGCTGAACGCGAGCTTCACGCGCTCATCACCTCACTCAGCCGCTGTGAAGTCAGCGCCGCGCCATCCTCGCTATAGAGCAGACACGCCGCCACCCGCGCGCCATCGAGCCGGAACAACGGCGGTGTCTCGGTTCGACACGCGGGCATGACGTACGGGCAGCGATGGGCAAAGCTGCAGCCGCGGACCAGGTGACCGCCGTGCGCGGTCGCGGCAACCCTGGCTGTCACCTCCGCGGGCAGCAGGCCGCCCCCGACTTCGACCTGGATCGGCGCACTCGCCTCTTCGGTCGCGTCGGCTCGAACGGGGACGGCGTCCCACACGCGGTCAGGGTCGGGTCGCGGCACGGACCTGATCAGGAGCTGCGTGTACGGATGACGCGGCTGCTGGACCACGAGGTCCACATCGCCGGCTTCCGCTACCCCACCGCGATACAGCACGATGATCGCGTCGCTGATCTGGTAGGCAGTCGTCAAATCGTGCGTGATGTACACGATTGACATGCCGTACTCGCGGTTGAGCTGGCGCAGGCTTTCGAGAATCGTTGCGCGCAGCGAGGCGTCGACCATCGATACCGGTTCGTCGGCGATGATCAGCCGCGGCCGGACCAGCACGGCGCGCGCGACCATGATCCGCTGCCGCTGGCCGCCGCTCAACTGGTGCGGATAGCGGCCGAGTGTTTCGTCGGGCCGCAGACCCACTGCTTGCAGCGACTCGTGGATCAGCGCCCGCCGCGCTTGCTTCGAGCTGGCAAGCTTGAACTCGGTGATCGGCGTTTCCAGGACGTGGTCGACCCGATAGAACGGGTTGTAGACCTCGTATGGGTCCTGGAAGATCATCTGGACGTCCCGCAGATAGCGCCGCTTGTCAGGCTTGGTGAGGCGCGTGAGGTCATTACCGTCGTACAGCACCTGACCGCTCGTGGGTGCGATGAGCCCGAGCAGCAGCCGCGCTAGCGTGGTCTTGCCGCTGCCACTCTCGCCCACGATCGCGGTCACCCGCGGCGGCGCGCCCTCGATCGCGAAGGAAAAGTCGTTCAGCGCGAGCGTGACGCGCTTGTCGAACAGACCACCGCCGAACACCTTGGAGACGTCGCGCGCCTCGAGGAGCGCTGTCATGCTTCCGCCCTCGCGGCCGCATCGGCGACCTGCGCGCCATCGCCGTCGTACAGATGGCACGCCACCCAACGATCCGGACTCACCTCCTGCAAGCGCGGATCGTCGACCGCGCAGCGCGGCATCGCGAAGGGGCAGCGCGGGTGGAACGAACACCCGCTGGGCGGATCCAGCAATGACGGCGGCAAGCCCGGTATCCCGCGGAACGCGCCCTTCTCGTCGAGTGACGGGAGGCTGGCAATCAACAACTGCGTGTACGGATGCTTCGGCGCCGCGAAGATCTCGCGCACCGGCGATGTCTCGACCAGGCGGCCGGCGTACATCACTCCGATGCGGCTCGCGAACTGGGCCATCAGACCCATGTCGTGGCCCACCAGCAGCAGCGCCGCGCCCAGCTGTTCCTGAACTCGGAGCAACGTATCCATCACCTGGCGCTGAACGACGACATCGAGCGCGCTGGTCGGTTCATCGGCCAGGATGACCTTCGGCCGCAAGCAGATCGCGATTGCAATGCACACGCGCTGCTTCATGCCGCCGCTGAGCTCGTGCGGGAACCGGTCCGCGACGTTGGCGTCCAGTCCGACCTGTTCGAGCAGCGACGCCACGTGGGCGCGCGCCGCCTGCTTGGACTGCTTTACACCGTGATCGCGCATGGCATCCAGGATCTGCTGGCGCACGCGGACCACCGGGTTGAGCGAGTTCATCGCGCCTTGCGCTACCAGGGCCATCGCCGCGAGTCGCAGGCGGCGCACCTGCTCTTCAGGCAGCTGCAGCAGGCTGACTCCGTCCAGGTGCACACTGCCGCCTTCGAATCGGCCTGGCGGCCGGATGAGCCGCATCAGTGCCAGCGCAACGGTGGACTTGCCTGAGCCCGACTCGCCGACCAGACCGAGGCGTTCCGCGGGCAGGAGCCCGAACGTGACGCCGTCGACTGCTTTTACCGGGCCGCGCGGCGTGTGATACCAGACCCGCAAATCCTCGACGCGCAGCACCTCCGAGGCCACGGCGCCCAATGCTAGCTCACCCAGCGTTGCTGGCTCTCGCCGGCCCTGCTACTGTTGCCGCCCGAGGAGCCGTGGCGTGCCACGCACTGCTACCAGGAGGCACCACAACCTGCCGGCGCAGCGGATACGGCTGATCGGCCGCGAGCGCGATCTGGTCTCGGCGCGCGAGGCGCTTCTTTCGAGCGAGGGTCGGTTATTGACCCTGACCGGCGCGGGCGGGTGCGGCAAGACGCGCCTCGCCCTCGAGCTCGCTGCACAGGTTGCTCCAGACGTTGCCCATGGCGTCGTGCTGGTTGAGCTGGCCGCGCTCGCGGACCCGGCGCTGGTGCCGCAGGCGATTGCCGCCGGCCTGGGTGTCCGCGAGCTGCCACATGAGCCGCTCCGCGCAACGCTGGTCCGCGCTCTGGCCAAACTCGAGCTGCTATTGGTGCTCGACAACTGCGAGCATCTGGTCGACGCCTGCGCCCAGCTAACCGAGGAGCTACTCGACCATTGCCCACGTTTGCGTGTGCTGGCGACGAGTCGCGAGCCGCTGCGAATCCCTGGCGAGCGGACGTGGCGCGTTCCGTCATTGGCGGTGCCGGCTCAGCTCGCGGCGCTCGAAGATCTGCGTCGTTCGCCGGCCGTCGAGCTGTTTGTGGAGCGCGCCCAGGCAGCGGCCGGAGACCTTGCTCTGTCTCTGCCAACGCTGGAGGTGGTGGGCCGCATCTGCACCCGATTGGACGGGATGCCGCTGGCGATCGAGCTGGCGGCAGCGCGGGTGCGCGCCCTATCGGTCGAACAGATCAACGCGCGGCTCGACGACAGCATCGGTCTGCTCGTGGGTGGCGGCCGCACGGCGCCGTCGCGGCAGCAGGCCTTGCGGGCCACATTGGACTGGAGCCACCGGCTCCTCGACGACCTCGAGCGCGCCGTCTTCCGCCGCCTGTCGGTGTTCGCGGAGAGTTGCACGCTGGAGGCGATCGAAGCCGTGTGCAACGACGGCCGAGTCAGGCCCGCCGACGTGCTCGACCTGGTCACGCGCCTGGTCGACAAGTCCCTCGTGCTGGTGGAGCAGCGGGACGGGCAGGCCCGGTACCGCCTGCTCGAGCCAGTCAAGCAGTACGCGCACGAGCTGCTGGTGGCCAGCGGCGAGCGCGAGCACTGCGCGGCGATCCCGAGACGGCGTCGGCATTCTCCGAGGAAGCGTTGTCCATTGGTCGCCAACTGGGCGAGCCGCTGCTCGAGTGGAACGGGCTCCACTTCCTCGGTATCAACAGTGTGTTCCAGGGGAACCTCGCCGCATCGCATGGCTACTTGCAACAGGCGCTGGTGTGCGCCCGTACGGCCTCGGCCGCTCTGCCCGAGGCCAGCAGCCTCTTCGGCATCGCGATGACCCTCTGTGATCAGGAGGACTATGCAACCGCCCAGCCACTGGCGGAGCAGGCCTATGAGTTGGCGCGCCTTGATCCGTGGGCCGCGGGCTGGCTACTCTCGCTCCGCGCTCGAATAGCACTCGGGCTGGGTGCCGTGGACCGCGCCCGCTCCGGCCTGGCGGCTGCCCTCGATATTGCGCGGCAGCATGGCGAGCCCCATGCCCTCACGCCCGCGATCCTCGACTCGTTGGGCGACCTCGAGATCGCGTGTAACAAGCCACACGACGCACGCGAATGGCTGGTCAGCAGCCTGGAGATGCGCCACGCGTCTGGGGAGCGCGCCCTGCTCGCGCGGACGTTAGACAGGCTAGCCAAACTGGCCGCACTGGGTTCAGAGCCGGAGCGCGCGCTCAAACTGATCGGCTCGGCCAATCGGATCTACGGCGACGTGGCCGGCAAGCGCAACCCCGCCGACACGCAGAAGCTCGAAGCGTGGCTGGGCCCACTACGCGAGCAATTCGGGGCCGCGGCCGCGGACGCATTGCTGGCGGAGGGTCGAGCGCTCGATCTGGACGGTGCGGTTGCGCTCGCAATGAGCGGTCCCGAGGAGCCGCCGCTGAGTCCGGGACCAAGAGCGGCATCGCCGCTGACCGCCCGCGAGCAGCAGGTCGCGGGGCTGCTTGCTCGCGGGTTCAGCAATCGGCAGATCGCCGACGAGCTGGTCATCTCGCTGCACACGGCCCAGCGGCACGTTGAGAACATTCTGAGCAAGCTCGCGTTCAGCTCGCGCACGCAGGTGGCCGCGTGGGCCATCGGCCAGGGCCTGGCCCCGGTGGTTCCGACTGGCGACCAGCCAGCGTAGTCGATGTGCCACGCACTTCGCCCAGGCGCTACCACAACCTGCCGCCGCAGCGGGTTCGGCTGATCCGCCGCGAGCACTATTTGCAAATGGCGCAGGCTCGTTCTGCCGCTGTCCGCGGGCACAGCTTGTAACGCGACCGCGCGCACGCTTCGTAACCACTATAGTGGCATGTTGTAACCACTGTAATAGTGCTATTTGTTTGATTGAGAATGGCCGGCGATACGACCTGTGGTTGGCACATCTCTTGCGTCTCCGGCGGTCGGGAATGGAGGCGTACGCCATAGTTATTCCGTGGCTTAACTAACGCATATTACGTGGTGCGCGGACAACCGGCGCAGTTTTTGTACACGCGGTAAGAA
>WNGA01012793.1_pt1 | contig 12595 bp, 13 predicted proteins | sample 5400061 | NCBI WGS metagenome assembly WNGA01 (sample SAMN13153366, study PRJNA577476) | soil metagenome | isolation source: 100 cm soil or saprolite under grassland replicate 2 | place: USA:California | collected 2016-06-15
CACGAATGTGGATGGGCATGGACGCGCAACCCTAACCCAGGGCATCGCGTGCGATGCCCGTGAGAGGACGACAGGCTTCGTCGGCCTCCGTCAAACCGCGCTCTGAGTTACCTGCCGCAGCCTGTCTTGACGACGGATTCCCTGTGCGACCATTCGGTCCGTGCACGACCCGGTCGAGCCCGAGCTCGAGCAGATTCTCGCGTTCTGCGCCGAGGATCCGGTCGAGCGCGTCTTCCTCGAGGACGTCGCGCGCCGCCGGCTCGGTCGCTTCACGGCGTTCGCGGACAACAGCCGGCTGACGGCGCTTTGCCACGTCGGCGCGAACGTCGTCCCCTCCGGATCGGACTGCGGCCGTTTCGCCGACGTCGCCGCCCGCGGCCGCGCGCGGATGATCATCGGCGACGAGCGCGCCGTCAGCGAGCTCTGGCGTGACCTCGCGGAGCGGATGCCGCGGCCGCGAGACGACCGGCCCGGTCAGCCCGTGTACGCGATCTCGGAGCTGCCGCCCGTCGGGGACACCGAGCTTCGCCCGGCGAACGAGGGTGACTTCGATCTGCTGCTGCCGGCTTGCGCGGCCGCGCACGAGGAGGAGATCGGAGTCGACCCGATGGCGCGAGATCCGGACGGCTTCCGCTGGCGCACGCGCTCGCAGATCGAGGAGGGACGCTCGTGGCTCTGGGTCGACGGCGACACGATCCTCTTCAAGGCCGAGGCGTCCGCGTGGACGCCGGCGGCCGTCCAGGTCCAGCAGGTCTGGGTCGACCCGCCGGCCCGCAACAAGGGCTACGCGCAGCGGGGGATGCGCGACCTCTGCCGCCTCCTGCTCGAGCAGGTGCCCACCGTCTGCCTCTTCGTCCGGCCCGAGAACGCGCCGGCGATCCGGGTCTACGAAGCGATCGGCATGTGCCGGCAGGGGACGTACCGGTCGCTGATCTTCTAGGTGACGGGAGCCGTCGGGCTCGACGCGATCGAGCTCGAGCTCACCGAGTTCTCGGCCTTGACGGTCACGGTGATCCGTGCAGTGCTGTCCTGCGGTCCGAGCACGTAGGTCTGAGCAACGGCGCCGGCGATCGCGGTGCACGTCGCCCCGGCTGCGTCGCAACGATTCCACTGATAGCTGAACGCGGCCGGAGCACCGGCCCAGCGACCCGGGTCGGCGGTAAGGGTCTGGCCCTGTTGGGGGGTGCCGACGATGGTCGGCGACGCGACGTTCCGGATGGTGAAGGCCGCCTGGAAGTGCTGCGCAAGCCTGGCCGCGGCAAGGGTCACAGGCGCGCCCGTCAGGTGAGCTCGCGGGTACGCCGACAGGACGAGGATGCCGTTCGCCTGATCCACGCGAACGAAGGCGAACCCCACCTCCACCCGGCCGACCGACGTGCGCAGGATGAGGGCGAAGCGGAAGGCACTCTGTCCGAGCCGGAGCCCGACCGGCTTTCCAACCGTGACCGAGCGCAACTTCAGCTTTCCCTTCACCCCTTGCTTGAAGCCGCCTGCAAATGCCTTCCCGAGCGCCCGGCGACCCCTGCTCGTTCCGAGGGCGTCCCGCACTGCGTCGAGTTCCCTCGTCGCGGTTGCCGCATCTCCGAAGGCGAAGACGCTGCTCTGGGCGGTCAGAAGCCGGCGCCCGGCGAGTCGCGCCCCCGGACGGAACGAGCGCTCGTATCCGGCGACGGCCGGCGGGGCGGGCGAGAGCGGACCCTGGTTGGCGACCGCTGCTCCGCCGGCGAAGTCCCCCGGTATGAGGGCCATCGCCTGAAGATCGGGTCCGTCCTCTTGCGAGACCGCGGCGGGCAAGGCGACGGCGGCGACGAGGGACGCGGCAATCACGGCAAGCGCCGCCGGCACGGCTCGTCTTCGCCCGCTCATCCTGCCCACGTATCGATGCTGACCCACGTTCGACCCGCCTGGCTGACGACTGTAGGGGCTGATCGATCCCCGATCAAGCTGACGATCCGCCCGGTCCACCTAGCCTTCGGGCCAATGGTGGCCGATGCCCTCCGCAAGTTCCTTCGCCTCGCGGTCGCGCTCTGGCTTGCGCGCTGGGTCGCTCAAGAGGTCGCCGCATACGCAGGACGCCATGCCTCACCCGAACGGGTGATGGAGTGACGGCCGCAGCGGCGCCGAAGAAAGGAGCGTGAAGCCCCGCTTTACTGCGGCCGCGGGACTTGCATTGGCGATCTTCGCCATGGGCTCGCTCGTCCTCCTCGTCGGCGGCAAAGGTGCCGCTGCGGTCGTCCACACCTGTTCGGCCACGGATCGCCAGTTCATCGGCACCGCACAGCTGAACATGGCCGCACTCGGCTCCCTCTCGGAGGACTACCTCCACGGCGACGCGAAGGCCGACGACGTGCTCGAGCAGACGCAGGCCGCGGTCACGGGGCTGCAGAACACGGGCCCGAGCGATCCCTCGCTCTCCAAGACGCGCGCGATCCTGCGGGCGATGTTCCTCGAGTACGGGCATGCGATCCGCGCGGAGAACCACCACCACGATCCGGGGAAGTACATCTACCGGGCGTACGGCCTCGCGAACTTCGCCCACGACGTCCTGGCGCAAGCGCAACCGGCGCTGGCAGAGCGCGGCTGCGACGTCTCGCCCCTGCTCTAGCCGGGAACCGAGCGCCTACCGAATCCTCGAAGCCGGAAGGCAGTGCGGGCGAAGCCGCCTGGCTGGAGGCGGACTCACGCGGGCGGGGACGCGTAGCGCCACCGTCCGCGGACCACGACAATTCGCCAGCCGCAAACCCTAGGAGAGTGCGCGGGCTCCGCCCGCGCACGTTTCCCCGCGAAGCGGGCGAACATAAGACCGAGCGAAAGCGCCAGCCTTCGCTCGGTCGCGTGTCTACCCTGTTCAGGTGGACGGCGCACAGCTGCGACGGCGCGTCGAAGAGTTCATCCGCCGGCACGACCTGATTCCGCCCGGCGGCGATGTGACGTGCCTCGTGTCCGGCGGCGCGGACTCAACCTGCCTCTGGCACGCGCTTCGCGAGCTGGGATACAGCGTCTCGGCCCTGCACGTGAATCACGGCTTGCGCGCGGCGGACTCCGATGAGGACGCGCGCTTCTGCGCGGAGCAGTTCGACGCAGAGGTCGTCGACGGAAGAGGCGGCAGAACCGAAGAAGAGCTGCGGAACATCCGGTACTCGTTCGCCACCGAAGCCCTGCGCGCGACGGGTCACACCGCCTCGGACCAGGTCGAGACGGTGCTGTACCGGCTCGTCGCGAGCGGTACGGCGAGGGGAATCAGGCCGCGGCGCGAGGACGGCGTCGTGCGTCCGCTCCTGGGAGTGTGGAGAGAGGAGACCGAGGCGTACTGCGGCGAGGAAGGGCTCGAATTCCGGATCGATCCCTCGAACCGCGACACGAAGCGCGGTCTGATCCGAGACGAGATCATGCCGCGCCTGCGTGCTCTCCATCCGGCCGCGGATCGCAACCTGCTCCGACTCGCGGAAGGAGAGCCGTCCGCGCTGGACGAGCTGCTCGCATCCTCCGCAGGCTCGAAGCGGCTCGACCTCGGCAGGGGCCTCACCGCGGTGCGCGAGTACGAGCGCGTCTGGCTCGAGCGCACGCCGGTGACGCTCGAGGGCGAGATCCGCTGGGGCGAGTGGAGGATCGCCTCGGAGCTCCCAGGCCTTAAGGTACGGGCCTGGCGCGCCGGCGATCGGCTCGCCGGACGCTCAAAGAAGATCCAGGACGTGTTCGTCGACGCCAAGATCCCCCGTTCCGAGCGCGAGACGTGGCCGCTCGTCGTGCGCGGGGACGAGGTCGTCGCCGTACCGGGAATCGTCGAGGCGGAAGGAGTCCGCGCAGAGCGTGTCCCAAACTGAGCTCGAGAGCGCCGTCACGGAGATCCTCATCGACGAGGAGCGGCTGAAGGCGCGTGTGCTCGAGCTGGGCGAAGAGATCTCCGCGGACTACGCGGGGCGCGACCTGCTGCTGATAGGTGTACTGAAGGGCGCCGTCTTCTTCATGGCCGACCTGATGCGCACCCTCACGATCCCGTGCGAGATCGACTTCATGGCGATCTCGAGCTACGGCGCCCAGACGGACTCGTCCGGCGTCGTCCGGATCCTCAAGGACCTCGACATCAACATCGAGGGTCGAGACGTCCTCGTGGTCGAGGACATCATCGACTCAGGGCTGACTCTGTCCTACCTGATGCGGAATCTGGAGTCTCGGGAGCCGGCCAGCCTCGAGGTCTGCGCGCTGATGACCAAGCCGGAGCGACGCGAGATCGAGGTGCCGGTGCGGTACATCGGCTTCGAGATCCCCAACCGCTTCGTGATCGGCTACGGCCTCGATTTCGCCGAGAGGTACAGGAACCTGCCCTACGTGGGCGTACTAGACGAGGAATTGGTGCCAGAAGGCGCTTGATCCCCCTCTTTCGAGGGGGGTAGCTCAAACCGAGGCTGGTACCCTGCCGAAAGAGGTTTAGTGAACCGGTTCTTCCGCAGCGCGCTCTTCCCGCTCGTGATCATCGCGGCGCTCGTCTGGCTGGCGCTGCAGACGCTGGGCGACCACGGTCCGAAGCCCGAGAGGGTCACCTACTCCGAGGTCTACAACCAGGTCCTCGCCTGCGGGCAGGGCAACGGCTGTCAGATCCAGGAAATCGTCTTCAACCCGAACAAGCACCAGCTCAACGTCAAGTACCTCGGAGACAAGAAGGCCAACGTCCACTACCCCAGCGACGAGTCGGTGCCGCAGCTGGAGAAGGCCATGCAGGAGCATCACGTCGTCTTCGACTCGAAGGGGACGGGCTCGTCGCCGTGGTGGTCGATCCTTACCTCGCTGCTGCCCTTCGTCCTGCTGTTCGGCTTCTGGATCTTCCTGATGAACCAGGTGCAGGGTGGCGGCTCGAAGGTGATGTCATTCGGGAAGTCGCGCGCGAAGCGGATGACGCCCGACTCGCCGAAGATCGGCTTCAAGGACGTGGCGGGCGTGGACGAGGCCGTGGAAGAGCTCCAGGAGATCAAGGAGTTTCTCGAGAACCCGAAGAAGTTCCAGGCATTGGGCGCGCGCATCCCCAAGGGCGTCCTGCTCTACGGGCCGCCGGGCACAGGTAAGACGCTGCTCGCGCGCGCGGTCGCCGGCGAGGCCGGCGTGCCGTTCTTCTCGATCTCGGGCTCGGACTTCGTCGAGATGTTCGTCGGCGTCGGCGCATCGCGCGTGCGCGACCTCTTCGAGCAGGCGAAGCAGGCCTCGCCGTGCATCGTCTTCATGGACGAGATCGATGCCGTCGGCCGCCACCGCGGAGCCGGGCTCGGCGGCGGTCACGACGAGCGCGAGCAGACGCTCAACCAGCTCCTCGTCGAGATGGACGGGTTCGAGCTGAAGGACAACATCATCCTGATCGCCGCGACGAACCGGCCCGACATCCTCGACCCCGCGCTCCTGCGCCCCGGCCGCTTCGACCGGCAGATCGTCGTCGACCGTCCGGATCGCAACGGCCGCCGCAAGATCCTCGAGGTGCACTCGAAGGGCAAGCCGCTCGCGACGGAGATCGACCTCGACACGTTGGCCGCTGGCACGCCCGGCTTCACAGGCGCCGATCTCGCCAACCTCGTCAACGAAGCGGCGCTGCTCGCTGCGCGGCGCGGCAAGAAGACGATCGAGCAGGAGGAGCTCGAGGAAGGAATCATGCGCGTGATCGCCGGCCCGGAGAAGAAGACGCGGCTCTTCTCCGAGGAGGAGCGGCGGATCACCGCGTACCACGAGCTCGGGCACGGGATCGTCGGGCATTACCTCGACCAGGAGTCCGACGTCCACAAGATCTCGATCATCGGCCGCGGCCAGGCGCTCGGCTACACGATCTCGCTCCCGCGCGAGGACCGCTACCTGACGACGAAGGCGAACCTGATGAACCAGCTCGCGTCGATCCTGGGCGGTCGCGCGGCGGAGGAGATCGTCTTCAACGAGGTGACGACCGGTGCCGCGAACGACATCGAGAAGGTCACGCACACCGCGAAGCAGATGGTGATGCGCTTCGGGATGAGCGAGAAGCTCGGCCCGCGCGTGCTCGGCCGAAACCAGGACATGCCGTTCCTCGGTCGCGAGATGAGCGCCGAGCCGGATTACTCCGAGGAGATCGCGCGCGAGATCGACGACGAGATCCGCCGCATCATCGAGGAGGCGCACGAGACGGCGACGCGCGTCCTCAACGAGCACATCGACGAGCTGCACCGGATCTCGCTGATCCTGATCGAGCGCGAAACGATCGACAAGGACCAGTTCGAGCGCCTGCTCGCCGGCGAGTCGGAGGAGTCGGTCTTCGCGGAGGAGACTCCAGCAGAGCCTTCTCCAGGCCCGGCGGACGAGAAGACGCGCAAGCCGGAACCGAAGCCGCGCCCGTTCCCGATCCCGGGCGCGACGATGCAGCCGCCCCCGCCGGAAGGCGCCAAGGGCTAGGAACCTTCCTTCGCGCTCGCGGGTATACGGTTTGCGAGCGAAGAGGAGTTCAGCCATGAAGCTTTCGTTGCCGGCGGTCGTCGCGGCGGTCGTGCTCGTCGTCGTGTCCGGGGCGCAGGCGAAGATCCCAGCGAACGGTGTGGACGTCTGCGGCAGATCGGGACGTGTCCATCTCGCCTTCCAGCAATCGCAGCTGATCTGGACCGGCGGCCACGAGATAGGCAGGCCGCTCAGGGTCCCGTCCCCGTTCTACCTCCTCCGGTACAAGTGGTTCGCGTCTGATCCCGGGCAGACTGCCTACTACGTCCCGGCGGCGCGCGCCGTTCGCTTCGCAAGCGAACGCGCGACGGACGCGACCTGGATGTGGCTGGATCGGGACGCGGCCTCCGTCGTCGACCGGGCTGCGGCGGGACTGACGCCCTATGCGGTGAGGCCGCTGACGACCGTTACCGTGGGAGACAAGCAAGCGCGCGGCCCTGAGACCTACCTCCGTCTCCTCCGCGGTCGGGGCGCCGGCTTGATCACGCCGGCGAGGTGTGGATCACCGTCACACTGCGATCAGATCCTCCCACTCCGTGGACCGATGGTGGTTCGGACATCCGGCTCTCCGCGCCCGGACGGAGCAGGGTCGTCTTGGTGGACGGTTGGGCGCACAAGGTCCCGCTGCGGATGGCGAACCGCCCGCGGCGTGGGCTGCCGCTTTCCCCTTAGGTTAGTACCCCCTGGGGGTATACTGGCGGCATGAGCCAAACGCTCACCTATTCGGTGCCGGCAATGCATTGCGGCCACTGCGAGCGAGCGGTCAGGGAGGAGCTGTCGGCCGTCACGGGTGTGAGTTCCGTCGCCGTCGACCTCGAGACGAAGCTCGTCACCGTCATCGGCGAAGCCCTGGATGACACGGCGCTCAGGGGCGCGATCGAAGAGGCGGGTTACGAGGCGGCCTGATGGCGGTCGAAGCTCCCAGCCGCGTCAGTCTCGACATCGAGGGAATGACCTGTGCGTCCTGCGCGGCCCGCGTCGAGAAGAGGCTGAACAAGCTCGAGGGCGTCGACGCGAGTGTCAACTTCGCGACCGAGGTCGCCTCGGTGCAATACGACTCGGAGCGCGTCATGCTCGACGAACTCCTCGGGGCGGTCGAGTCGGCCGGCTACTCGGCGGCACTTCGCAAAGATCGGCCTTCGGAGCAAGACCCTGTGCGGCCGCTGCTGGTGGGGCTCGTTTCTGCCGCGGCCCTGACACTTCCGCTCGTGCTGTTGGCGATGGTCTCGCCATTGCAGTTCGACGGCTGGGAGTGGGTTGCCTTCGCGCTCGCAACACCGGTCGTGCTCTGGGCAGGCTTGCCCTTCCACCGTGCCGCAGCGCTGAACGCTCGCCATTTCGCGGCGACGATGGACACCCTCATCTCGATCGGAACGCTCGCGGCCTGGGCCTGGTCGTTCGTCGTGCTCGTGGCCGGGCTCGACGCCGGCGTCTACTTCGACGTCGCGGGCGTGATCACGACGCTGATCCTGCTCGGGCGCTTCTTCGAAGTGCGGGCGCGGCGCCGTTCGGGCGAGGCCGTACGCGCGCTGCTCGAGCTCGGCGCGAAGGAGGCCCGCGTCCTCCGCGGCGACGAGGAGATCTTGCTGCCGCTCGAGGAGCTGCGCGTGGACGATCGCTTCGTCGTGCGGCCAGGCGAGAAGGTCGCAACGGACGGGATCGTCGAAGAGGGCGCCTCGGCCGTCGACCAGTCGATGCTCACCGGCGAGTCGGTTCCCGTCGACGTAGGGCCGGGCTCGAAGGTTGCGGGCGCGACGATCAACACGAACGGCCGGCTCGTCGTCAGGGCGACGAAGGTCGGCGCCGACACGGCGCTCGCGCAGATCGCTCGGCTCGTCGCGGAGGCGCAGGCCGGCAAAGCTCCGATCCAGCGGCTGGTCGATCGCATCTCGGCGGTCTTCGTCCCGGTCGTGATCGTCGTCGCGCTGGCGACGCTTGCAGGTTGGCTCGCCGTCACGGGCGAGGCGGGAGCAGCTTTCACCGCCGCCGTGGCCGTGCTGATCATCGCCTGCCCGTGCGCGCTCGGGCTCGCGACGCCGACCGCGCTGATGGTCGGCGCGGGTCGCGGCGCGCAGCTCGGCATCCTCATCAAGGGGCCCGAGATCCTCGAGCAGACGCGGCGTATCGGCACGATCGTGCTGGACAAGACGGGCACGGTCACCGAGGGACGGATGGAACTGGTCGACGTAGCGCCGCTGAACGGGGCGACGCGCGAGGACGCCCTGCGCCTGGCAGGGGCGGTCGAGTTGGCGAGCGAGCATCCGATCGCGCAGGCGATCGCGGCCGCCGCGCGGAGCGAGCTCGGCAGGCTTCCGGAGGTAACCGGCTTCCGCAACGTGCCGGGCGTCGGTGTCCACGGGACGGTCGACGGACGGGAGGTCGAGGTCATGCGCCGCGACGGGGCGATCACGGTCTCCTGGGACGACATCCCGCGCGCAACGCTCGTCGTCCGCGACACGGTGAAATCGACGAGCGCCGAGGCTGTGCGTGCGCTGCGCGAACTCGGGCTGACGCCTGTCCTGCTGACGGGCGACGACGAGGGGACTGCGCGGCGGGTCGCGGCCGAGGTCGGGATCGAGCGCGTGCTTGCCGAGGTTCTCCCGCACGAGAAGGCTTCCGAGGTGCGGCGCCTCCAGGAGTCCGGCGAAGTCGTCGCGATGGTCGGCGACGGCGTCAACGACGCGCCCGCGCTCGCAGAGGCCGACCTGGGCATCGCCATCGGCACGGGCACCGACGTCGCGATCGAGGCCTCCGACCTGACGCTCGTGTCCGGCGACCTGCGCGGCGCGGCGGATGCAATCCGCCTCGCACGTCGCACATTGCGGACGATCAAAGCCAACCTCTTCTGGGCGTTCGCGTACAACGTCGCCGCAATCCCGCTCGCCGTTGCCGGCTATCTGAACCCGATCGTCGCGGCCGCGGCGATGGCGTTCTCGAGCGTCTTCGTCGTGGCCAACTCGCTGCGGCTGCGGCGCTTCCACAGCACACGGGAGGCCACATGAAGCACGGCTATGACAAGGGCGCGCTGACGAAGCGCTTGCATCGCATCGAGGGCCAGGTGCGCGGGATCGAGAGGATGGTGGAGGACGACCGCTACTGCATCGACATCCTGACCCAGGTCGCGGCTGTCAACACCGCCCTGGAGAGTCTTGCCTTCAAGGTCCTCGACGACCATGTGAACCACTGCGTCGCCGACGCGCTGTCCTCCGGAGATCCGAAAGCGGCGTCGCAAAAGAGTCAGGAGCTACTGGAAGCCGTCCAGCGTTTTGCACGCACACGCTGAGCAGAACCTCAACCGCGCGGCGCTTTCGGCCACCAACCACTGCCTCACCGGCTGCGCCGCCGGCGAGGTCGCCGGGATGGCAATCGCCACCGCGGCGGGGTGGGGCAATCTCGCTTCGATCGTTGTCGCGGTCGCACTCGCTTTTGTCTTCGGGTACTCGCTCACGCTGTGGCCGGTCCTTCGCGCCGGACTCTCGTTCCGGCAGGCCACCGGAGTCGCGCTCGCCGCGGACACAGTCTCGATCGCGATCATGGAGGCGGTCGACAACGTGTTCATCCTCGTCGTGCCCGGCGCGCTGGAAGCGGGTCTCGGCGACGCGAAGTTCTGGTGGAGCATCGCACTCGGGTTCGCGATCGCCTTCCTGCCGGCGTTCTTCGCCAATAAGTACCTGATCGCGCGGGGCCGCGGTCACGCGGTGGCGCACGCGTATCACGAGCAGCACCAGCACTGACCAAGTAACACAGTGTTACTAGCGGTTCGAGGTGCCGCGCGCCAAGGAAGGGCGCCGCGTAGGCCGCGGCCCCGGTGGCAAGTAACACTGTGTTACTAGCTCGGCGTGGGTGCCGCGAGGCCCGCCTGCCACGAGGCCCAGAGGCGGGCGTAGCGGTCGCCCTGCGCGACGAGCTCGTCGTGCGACGCGACCTCGACGAGGCGGCCCTGCTCGAGGACCGCGACGCGGTCGGCACGCTGCGCCGTCGACAGCCGGTGGGCGATGGTGATCACCGTCCGGCCTTCCGCCACCGCGGCCAGCGCCCGCTCGACGGCGACCTCGGTCGCGGGATCCAGGCTCGACGTCGCCTCGTCGAGGACGATCACGGCCGGATCCGCCAGCGCGACGCGCGCAAGACCGACGAGCTGCCGTTCGCCCGCGGAAAGGCGGAGCCCGCGTGACTGGACGTCGGTGTCGAGCCCGTTCGGGAGCGAACCGAAGCGGTCGAGAGCCCCGATGCGGTCGAGCGCGGCTGCGACCTCGTCCTCGGAGGCCTCCGGTCGTGCGAGCCGGACGTTGTCCGCGATCGTGCCGCTGAACAGATGTCCCTCCTGCGGCAGCAGGACGACGCGCCGGTGCAGGGACTCGAGCTTGGGAGAGCGACGGCCCCTCGTTCAGGCAAGTCGACGGCTCCCCCTTTCTCGACGATCGCGCTCGGCGCCTCGAGCAGCCCGATCACCTTCGCCAGCGCCGCCACGCCTTGCCGGAAGTCGCCCAGCCACTCGCTCAGACGCGCGACCGGATCGAACAGCTGCACGAGGAACAGGACGAACGCGGCGATCGTCCCCTCCGAGATCTCGCCCCGGCGGTACATCCCAAACGCGACGAGCAGCACGGCGATCAGGGCCGCGGTCTGAGCGAGGGCGATGATCGGAAAGAGGCGGATGTTGACGAACGAGGCGTGCCGCCAGGCGCCGACCTGCGCGCGGCTGCGCGGCCGGTAACGCTCCAGCGTCCGGCGCTCGCGCCGGAAGGCCTGTACCACGCGAACGCCGGCGAGCCCTTCCTGGAGCGCGGTCAGCGTCTCCGCAACGCGGTCGCGGATCGCGTGGTAGGCGCGACCCGCACCGTGATGGAAGCTCCAGCTCGACGCGACGAGGATCGGCAAGGCGACGAGCGCCGCGGCTGCAAGCTTCGGCGACAGGAACAGCAAAGCGACGACCGTCAACAGGATCTGGAGGGCGCTGCCGGCCACCTCGACGAGCGCCTCGCGCACGAACTCGGTCAAGGCCTGCACGTCGGACGTCAGGCGCGACATGAGCAGGCCCGCACGCTCGCGCTCGAAGAAACCAAGCGGCAGGGCCTGGAGCTTGTCGAAGGCGGCTGTGCGGAGCGCACCGAGAAATCGCTCCCCTGCGCTCGCCGCGAGCAGGACCTGCGCGCGAACGACGAGCGGCTTCGCGAGGGCGAGAAACAGGAAGATCAGCGCAGCGGTGTCGAGGGGGCCGCGGTCGTGCTTCTTGATTCCTGCGTCGACGGCATACCGGACGAGAAACGGCCCGGCGAGCGTGATTAGCGTCGCCGCGATCACGGCGAGCGCGGCACCGAGATAGCGGTTGCGCACCGGGCGTGCGAGCTCCCGCGTGTGCCGCCAGACCGTCGGAGCGGGAGCGCGGTCCATCACGCGGCGTGACTCTCCTCGAGCGCGAGCAGTGCTCGGTACCGCGGCGACCGGCGCATGAGCTCTGCGTGTGTCCCGTGCTCGACGATCCGTCCCGCCTCGAGGACCGCGACCCGGTCCGCCAGCGCGATGGTGGCAGGGCGATGCGCAATCACGAGCGTCGTTCGTCCCTTCATCACCTGCGCGAGCGCTCCACGGATCTCGTGCTCTTTCGTCGCGTCGACGGCCGAGGTCGCATCGTCGAGCACGAGCACGGCCGGATCCGCGAGGATCGCGCGCGCGATCGCGAGGCGCTGGCGTTGCCCGCCGGAGAGCGAGAAGCCGCGCTCACCGAGCACCGTGTCGTAGCCGTCGGGAAGGTCGGTCACGAACTCGTGCGCGCCCGCGAGGCGTGTCGCGCGCTCGACCTCCTCGTCGCTCGCATTCGGCCGTCCGAAGCGAACGTTCTCGCGCACCGAGTCGGTGAAGAGGAACGTCTCCTCGAAGACGAGTGCGACCGCGCTGCGCACGTCCTCGAGACGGAGGTCGCGGAGGTCATATCCGTCGAGCACCACGCGGCCTCGGTCCGGGTCGTAGAGGCGGGCGAGCAGTCCGGCGACGGTGCTCTTCCCGGAACCGGTTGCGCCGACGAGCGCGGCCGACTCGCCCGGGCTCAGGTGCAGGTCGAGGCCGTTGAGCACGGGCGGATCGCCCTCGTGTCCGAACCCGACGTCCTCGAGCCGGAGGTCTCCGCGAACCTCTTCGAGCCGTCGCGCGTCCC
>WNGA01010086.1_pt1 | contig 12593 bp, 4 predicted proteins | sample 5400061 | NCBI WGS metagenome assembly WNGA01 (sample SAMN13153366, study PRJNA577476) | soil metagenome | isolation source: 100 cm soil or saprolite under grassland replicate 2 | place: USA:California | collected 2016-06-15
GTCTACGCTCGGGCGTCGTCGCCTGGCCGAGCGCCGCGCGGTAAAGAATGACGCGTTCCTCCGGGCGCCCCTCCTCCGCGAGCAGAGCGTCGATCTTGTCGACGAGCTCTCGCGAGGAGGGCTCGAACGTGAGCGCCCGCCGATAGACGGCCAGCGCGCCGCTCGGGTCACCGGCCGAGATCAGCACTTCCGCCGTTCGTTTGGCCAAATCGGCGAGAGCGGGGTGATCGATGGGTCCCTCGCCGAGCGCCTCCAGCAACAACGTCGCATGTCGCGCGGCATCTCCCGCGTCGGACGCGAGCCTCGCCATCACGTCCAGGCGCGGCGCGAGCGTCTCGGGTCGACCCTGACGCGCGGCGCGAAGCGCGCGCCCCGCGAGCTCGAGGGCCCGCTTGGAATCGCGCAGCTCCCGTTCTGCAACCGCGGCGGCTTCGTCGAAGAGAGCGACGCGCGCGGCTGGGTCGTCGGTACCTTCTGCGCGGGCTTCGAGCACCCGCACGAGCTGACCCGCGGCCCCCTCTTTGCGGTAGACCGGCTCGAGCAGACTGGCAGCTGCCAGACGGGCGTCCGGAGACGCGAGCAGCTTCTCGAGCGCCTGTCTCGTCGTCGGCTCCTTGGGATCGATGCTCCACACCTGCCGGTAGGCCTCCATCGCGCCCCCCGGATCCTCCAGCCGCGACAGGCGAACCTGGGCGAGCTTGAGAAGAATGGGGATTCGTTCGCCCTCCGGGGCGAGCGCCAGATCCTCGGACAAGATCGTGGCGAGCTTGTCCCATTTCTTTTCCTGCTCGAGGAGCGGGATCACTTTCGCGTTTACCTCGCGCGAGGGCCCGTAGATGCCGAGGAAATCCATCCACGCCGTGATGGCACGCGCGCGATCCTTGGTGTGCGCCGTGCGGAGTTCGGCCGCGCGCAGCGACAGGGCCCGCGCGATGCGCGAATCTTGTTCGAGGTCCGCTCGCTTCTCGAGCACTTCGATGAGCTCCGCGTACGACTCGGTGGCTGTGTAGAGGCGTTCGAGAGCCTCGAGAGCCTCGTCGTTCAGCGGCGATCCGAGCAGCGATCGCCACGCCTGAATCGCGCGCGGCCTGTCCGATAGCTCGTTTTCGGCCAGGCGCGCGAGACGCTCGGCCGCCGCGAAGCGAGCCGGCTCGTGCGGTTCGACTCGCGACAAGAGTTCCAGTACCTGCGCGAGCGCCCTCTGCTCCTTTTCGTCTGCGTAGAGCTGGGCAAGGGCGCGCGCGGACGGCAGCACCGACGGATCGTCACCCGCCGCATCGACGACGCTCGCGAAAGCGCTACGCGCCCGCTTGAGATCCTTGGCCGCCAGGTAGATCTCCGCCACCTCGGTGCTCAAGCGCGCCTTGAGGCCGAGCTCCTTCACGCCGGTCGCCGCGCGCGACAAGAGGCGCGCGGCGTCGAGCTGCTTGCCGAGCTGGCGGCTGAGCTCGCCGTAGCGGCGGCGCACCTCGTCGTCACCGGGATCGAGGGCGACCACCGCTTCGAGAAGCGAATGCGCGGTGACCGGATCGTTCAGTTTGTCCTGTTTCAGAATTCCCAGACGCTTCTGCGCTTCGGCACGCTTCGGCCCGCGCAAGCTCTCGAGGGCGACTTCGAGCATGGCTGCAGACTCGGGGTACGTCCCCAGACGTGCGTACGCGTCGGCCAAGGCTCCCGCCGCTCGCGCGGAAAGCGGCTTGTGCGCGACGAGCCGGTGCGCGGTACTGCGAGCGACCTCGTGCGACGGGTCGGCACGCAGCAGTTCCTCGACGTGAGGAAGCGCCCGTTCCGGTTCAGCGAGCTCGCCGAGATACAGGCCAATGAGGCGCTCGCGGATGCCACGCGCTTCCTCGAGCGTCGGCTCGGGATCGGACACCAGCACTTGCTCCAACACCCGCGAGACTTCGCGGAACTTTCCCGCCTTGCGCAACCTCTCTTCCAAGGCGCGGCGCACCGTCTGATCGGTCGGATCGACCTTCAGCAGACTCTGATAGATCTTGATGGCCCGCTCGTGCTCTTGCGGGAACGAGTCGGCCAGCTCGGCGGCGCGACGTAAAAGCGCGAGCTGCTCGTGCTTGTCCTGCCGATGAACCGCAGCCGCGGCGTACGCGTCGGCGAGCTTCAGACTATCGCCTTTGGCCGCGAGCAGTGCCTCCATTTTGGCGAACGCTTCCGGATGCCCGGGGTGCAGGGTGAGCACCTGCTCGAGAAAACCGACCGCACCATCCCGGTCGCCGAAAACGTCGGCGAAAAAATTCGCCGCATGCATGAGGATCTCGCACTGCACCGCGCCCGGCAAGAATTTGAGCTTGCGGTCCTGCATGAGCCGCTCGTAGGCGAACGCCAGATCGGAGATGCGCTCGTCTCGCACCGCAGCCTCGTGCAAAAGTGCCCAAATTTCAGGCAGCGATTGTCCTCGCAAGAGATTCGCGACCAAGGACTCGAGCACCTGCGGTTCATTTTCGAGCTTGACCCGAAGTGCTGCCGCGATGGCGTCGGGTCGGGTAGGCTGTCGAACCGGCGTGCGAATGTTGGGGTCTTGCGCCATCTTTTCCCCGAACCTGGCGTGAGGCGACACCCGCTGGGGCTTAGGCACAGATTATCAAGGTTGAGGCGGCCTGGGGCTTCAATTCAAAAAGCGCGCGCTACGCTCGAGGCTGACTGCCGCGCTCGTGTCGGCACGAAATAGGCTCTTCGTAGCTGGGGTGCTTTCGGCGGCATGTGCCGCTTTCGCCTACACTGGGCCTCGACACCATGAAACACAGTGTTGTTGAATACTCGCGGGCTCTCTAAGCCGTCGCGCGCGTGTCGCGGTACGACCGGATGTCTTCTTTGATCCATCCGGCGATTTCGGATGCCTTGGCCGCCGCACGGCTCGCACCGACCGCGACCACGTGCGGAGAGTTGCGAAGCGCGCCGGTCGACGACCGGGCGGCGCTCTTGGCAGCGTCGACCGTGCGCTCCCAGCGCGTCATCTTGATGAGCGGCGCCATTTCCACCACGACGTCCGCCGCAGAGCCGGCGGCGGCGTGGGGCGGCTTGTGCAGACCCGATGCAAAGCGCGGATGGGCGTCGAGGAACGCGCGCACCTGCTCCAACGTCACACCCTGCTCGTTGCAGACGCGCTCGAGCTCCGCGATCGCGGCGGCCTTGGCTTTGAAAAGGTACATCTGCACGCGCGAGTAGAAGTTCACCCGTCCGTCCCCGCTCGTTTCGACCGCGCAGAAGACGGTACCCGGGTATTTTTCGGTGATCAGCGACTGCACGCCGTCGGACACGCCCGCACTCGGCATGCACCCGAACGGCTTCACACTCACGGTCATGTGGGCCTTGGACATGACGACGTTTTGGATGAGCTTGCCGACTTCCATGTGACCTTCGCCCCCGCGAAGATCGTTGTTGTAGTGGCCGTGCGCGATGTCGGCGATCTTGTCCATGTCCGGCAGGTGGTAGCCGTAGAGCCCTCCCGCGTGGGCGAAGGTCTGGAAAATGACACGGGTCAAGCGATCGGCGATCCACAGCGTCGCTTCGCGCTTGGCGATGCCCCAGGTGCCGAGCTCGGCGAGCCCGTACTTCGAAAAGTCGACCCCACGCAAGAATTTGCGGTTCTTGGTGTCGTTGCGGCCCTCCCAGATCATGTAGAGGAGCCACGCGGCAACGAGCTGGATATCGGCCTCCGCCCCCTCCCCCTCCAAGAATCGCTGCAGCTGGTAGTTGCCGTCACCCTCGGTCGTCATCGCCCAGAACTCGCCGATGATGCTGACCTTGGGTTTGGCCATGAGGCGGTCGACCTTCACCTCCGCAAAGGCGTCCTTCGCCTTCCAGAGCGCCCAGAGAATCGATTTCTTCGCGACGAAGGCCTCGTAGCAGGCCTTTTTTGCGACCTCCATCGCACGATCGGTGGCGCCCGCTTCGATTTCGTACGGGCGGAGGCGATAGCCGACGGCATTGATCACGTCACCCGCGAGCACCGCCTTGGTGAGCGAGGTGAAGAACGGAAAGTCCATGCGAAGCCCGACGTCTTCGCCGGTTGCCTGCGAAAAGCCACCGGTCTGCTGGAACAGGATCACCCGGAAGCCCTCGAAGCCGGCGTCCCGCAGCGCCTTTCGATACTCGGTGACATACATCCCGAAGCGGCAGGGACCGCAGGCGCCGGCGGTCACGAAGGCGTAGTTCTTGACGACCTCGTCGGTGCTCATCCCTTTTTCGTCGCGCAGGTAACAGAGAAACTTCACCAGATTGCCGACCGTGAAGTAGGTAGGATTACACTGCCCTCTGTTACCGAATTCCTTGCCGAACCTGAGCGCATCGTTGGTCGGACACTCCAGGGTCATCACGTTGTAGCCGAGACCTTTGAGGGCCGCCTCGATGAGGTAATCGTGGGCGAGCGTGAGGCCGGCGATGAGCAGCGTGATCCGCGGCCGCTCGGCCGCCGAAAATTGCGCGTTGGCCATCGTCTCCAGCCACTGCTTCTCTTGCTTGTCGAGGCCGAGCCTCGCCCGCTCCTCGGCTTCGAATAGGGCCAGCTCCTTTTCCACGTCGATATCGCTGACCAAAGGAAGGCCTTTTTTGGCAGAGGTCCCGTTGCTTTTGCTTTGCCCGTTGACGGTATGGATGGTGGCTTGGCTCACGGTCATTCTCCCTAGGTTGACTGCGGAAATGGTCAGGAGGCTTGCACGCGAACGACGGTACCGTCGTCGCGCTTCTTGCCCAGCTGCACGATGCCTTTGGGGAGCTCGGGCGCGGCGGGCGGTGGCGCCTGATAGGCCCGCAGCCGAGCGGCGAGCTCCTCGATTTGACGGGTGATGGAAACATCGCTCTGCTTGAGAGCGTCGAGTTGCTTCTTCTTCAGCTCGAGCAGCTCGAGCCGCTTTCGATCGATGGCGTGCGCCAGTTCCTGCTTTCGGCGGGCCGCATCTTGCAAACGCTCCTCGTGCAGCTTGAGTGAATGAGCGTAAGTCTTCACGCGGATCTTGATCGAGCCGCCTGGCTTGTTGGCGTCGATGTCGTGCAGGGCAGCGTAGGGCGTTTTCGATGCGTCGATGATGGAGTCGATGAGCCCGTAGGTCGGCGCGTCGTGCCCGCACTTGAACGACGACAGATCGAGAACGACCACGTTGGGATGATGCGCCGCAAACGAGGCGGCCCACACCTTCTGCGCGCTGTTGGCGGAATAATTCTCCGGCCACACGTGGTTGAGCTCGAGTGGAGTTTTGATGATCCCCTTTTCGAGCTCGTCTTTGTAGAACCGGTCCAGATACTCGCGGCTCTTGGGGATCGAGCGGATGGAGAGAATCGGATAACCGAGGACCTGGAACTCCTCGGGGATGCCGTGGTTGAGCCCCGGATCGGAGTGGTAGGGGCGCCCGATCATGAGAATGGCGACGCGGTTCTCGTTCTCCACGGTGTCGAGGATGGCGCGCCCTTTTTCCTGCACGTCTTGCTCGAAGATCGTCAGCGCCTTCCAAGCCTCGCGGCAGGCGTGATCGTTCTCGTCTTCGGTGATGCCGAGCCGTGGCCCGAATACTTCGAACATGCGCCGCGCGAGCAGCGTCGGCTCCATGAAGGAAAGCGCGGGATCGAGGTACTCGATGCCGCGCTGGGCGAAAAAGTCGACTTCCTTGGTGAAAGCCGCCTTCATCACGTCGGGCGCTCCGGCCACGATGGGACAGCTCGCGTTGTCCATCGTGTCGGCTACGAAGGAAGAAACGTGAGTGAGAATCGGAAAGAAGATGTACTGCAACCGCTTTCTTTCAGCGGGCGCGTGATGATGGAAAAGCAGGTTGTGAATGTGCGCCTGCGCCACTTTGGACGGATAGCAAGGATCGATCGAGCCGTACTTGCCCCCCTCGACCCACATCTCTTCCGTCGTCGCGTCGGAAAAAACGACGTTGTGCCTCTGGATGCCGATCGTCTCGAAGTAGGTCCGAAACCAAGGCGCGGTCATGTAGACGTTGAGCACGCGTGGTATCCCGACGCGGACCGATCTGCGAGTTTTCCAGCTCTCCTCGCTCGATCGCACGAACGGGCGCTTGATCGGAACGCGGCGAATGCCGAAAAGCCCCTTGCGCACCTCGATATCGCCGATGACCGACCCGGCTTCGGGCATGGGAACCGGATCGTAGAAGTGGCGGAACCCCTGCTTCGATTCGTAGTCGACGAGGTTGGGATACTGGCTCGCGATTTTCTTGCGTTCGGCCACGAGCTCGATCATCGCCTCCTTCGATTCGACCGTCCCTTTCTCGCACGAGAAGCCGGCGATATAGCGACTCGTCGAGCCATCGGGACGCCTTGCATCGATGAACGTTCGCTTGCAGTTGTTGGGGCAAAAGTGGCAGACGGTCTCCTCGTCGTTCTTGGTCGTGTAGTCGAGCGAGATCGCGGCATCGATGCCGATGAAGCGGCTCTTGCCGCGGCGCTTGACCACGCGCAGCGTTTCCATCGCCGCCCCGATCGCGCCGGCCTCGCCGGTGTGCGGATGCACGTAGACCTCGGCCCCCGGTACGCGCTCCTTGATGTAATCGACCTGGGCTTTGACGGCCGCGAGGTTGTACTGCGTTCCTCCTTGAAGGACGTACTTGGTGCCGAGTGCGGCCAGCCGCGGAATCTGCACGACGTACTGCCAAACGTTTTTGGGCAGAACCTGCGCGAGACCGGCGAGGAGCTCCTCTTTTGCGTAGCCTTCCTTCTGGAAGTTGACGCGGTCGGAATCCAAGAACACCGCGCAGCCGTAGCTGAACTTCGGGGCGAGCTCCGCCTTGAATGCCGTCTCCGCGTACTTCGTGACCGGCAGGCCGAACTGGTCGGCCATCGCCTGAAGAAGCATCCCGTTGCCGGCGCTGCACGAATTGGAGAGCCGAAAATTGGCAATGTCGCCGTTTTTCATGAACAGGACCTTGATGTCCTGACCCCCGATGTCGCAGATGACGTCGACATCGCCGAAGAAGTGGACCGCGCTCATCATGTGCGCGACCGTCTCGACCACGTTGACGTCGGCGAGCACCGTTTCTTCCAACACATCGGCCGCGTACCCGGTGGCGCCGAAGCCGAGGACGTCGAGCGTCGCCCCCTGATCCTCGACATAAGCTCGCAGCTTGGCGAGAAGCTGCTTCATGTCTTTGATCGGGTTGCCCTCGGAGAGCTGATAGGCCTTGGCCAAGATGTTCTTCTCTTCGTCGACGAGTACGGCTTTCGACGACGTCGAACCGCCGTCCAGCCCGATCACCGCGCGAACGACCTGTCCGCTTTCGAACTGGGCCCCGTCGAACTTGGGGATCTTGTAGAGCTCGCAGAATTCGTCGGCTTCGGTCACGTGGCGGACGAGCGGAGGGCCAGCAGTGTCGCCGAGCCGCTCTTTGCGGCCGTGGGTGATGTAACGATCGAGAGCTTCCACGCCCGAAAAAAGACCGGCTTCTTCGCCTTCGGACAGGCCGTAGATCGCCGCGCCGAGCGCTGCGTAATACTGAGCGCTCTCGGGGACGAAGATGAGCTCGTCGGCGGGCACGTCCTTCGGATATTGGTAGCCTCGTTCTTCCCAGATCTGTGGGATGCGCAGGCGCCAGCATTCCTGCAAAAACGGCAGGTAGGTATTGGGGCCGCCGAGGAGAAGAACGCGCGCCTGCAGCGTGTTGCCGCGCGTCAAAACAGAAAGGTTCTGCAGGACGATCGCGTCCGCCAGCGAGCAGAGGACCTCGTTGGACGGGATGCCGGACTTGATCAGATTCACGATGTCCGTCTCTGCGAATACGCCGCATTTCGCAGCGACGTGGTGCAGCTTCGAATCATCGAAGTGCAGCGAGGTCACGAGCTCAGGAGGCGCGTTCACCTTGAGGAAACATTTGTCGATCGTCGCCCCAGTCCCTGACGCGCACTTGTCGTTCATCGACGCGATCGCCGTCTTCGCTCCGGACTTGGCGTCCTTTTTGAACATGATGATCTTGGCGTCTTGCCCGCCGAGCTCGACCACCGACAACACGTCGGGATGCAAATGCTCGACCGCCAAAGTGACGGCGTTCACCTCCTGGACGAATTTGCCCCCGGTCGGCTTCGCCAACGGACCCGATCCCGAGCCGGTGAGAAACATCTTCCACACACCCGGCTGACCGAATGGACGGTCGACGAACGCCGCTTGGATGGCCTGAAGAAGCTCCATCACCTTCTCGGGCTGTTTGGTGAGATGGCGTTGGTAGTCGCTCCACAAAATCCGTTTCGACACGGGATCCATGACGACCGCTTTCACGGTCGTCGAGCCCACGTCCATGCCGATCACCAGCTTCTCCGGTGCACTCTGCAGAGTCATCGCGCGATTCCCCATCGTCACCTGTCGTCCTCGGGCGATGCGACAACCCGAGTTCCGCGGTGCGAATCTAGAGTCCACTGAACTGACGTGTCAGTTCGACGACCATTATCGGCAGTCTCTCGGCGTGGCAAGTCAAAACCGTCGGGCCCGGTCGTCCCTTTTCCCCCTTGACGCGGGCGCTTGCACCCTCCTACGCATGCCGCCCACCCGACACCGTCCGGCAACCGCTTCGATATACTGACGCTGCTGTCAGTTTCGAGTTCTGCTTGGCAAATTGAGACCCGCGGCTCCGTTTCTAAGGTACGACTTCAGGTGGCGATGGATAAGATCGAGCGACGCGCGCAGCTCCTCGCCCGGGCACGTGACGTTTTCGCGAAGCGCGGCTATCACGCGGCGAAGATCGAAGACATCGTTGGCGCCGCCAAGGTGGCGAGGGGCACTTTCTACCTCTACTTCGAGGACAAGCGTGGGGTCTTCGCCGAGCTCGTCGATCGGTTTCTCGCGCGCCTTCACCTGGCCATTTTGCGCATCGATGCGCATGACCCTTCCCGGACGGTGGCCGCCCAGATCCGCGAGAACATCGTGCGTGTGCTCACCCTCTTTCTTCAAGATCGCGCGATGACGAAAATCTTGCTGACCGATGCCCCAGGCCTCGACGCCGATTTCGACCGCAAGCTCCAGGCAGTCTACGAGGAAGTGCTGAACCTTCTCGCCGAAAGCTTCGCCGAGGGGCAGACGCTCGGTATCGTCGCCGCCGGCGACACCCGGATATTCGCCTATTTGACGGTAGGCGCCATCAAGGAACTGCTCTACCAGTCGGTGATGCGCGATTTCGACGAGGGCAGCGCGGACCGCCTCACGTCGGAAGTTTTCGCTTTCTTGTGTCGAGGCTGCCTGCGCATTCCGGGCGAGCAGTCGGAGCTGAACGAAAGATCACGCGGTAAGTCCTGATCGCCTGCCAGAGCGTCAGCGACTCGTTTCTGAACGAAGCCGCCGCTCGGTCGGTGGCCAGATGCAAATCCGAAATTCGGTTGTACCGTTGCAAGGGCGCCCATCCTCTTCTAGCCATTCGACCCGCATGCACAGACACATTCTCATCGAGGCGGTCACCCCCTGCGTCGACGGGGGCCGTTATGCCGCCAAGGGCATCGCCGGCCAGACGTGTACCGTGGAAGCAGACATTTTTCGCGACGGTCACAACCTGATCCGCGCCGTCCTTCAATGGCAAAGGAAGGGGGACGCTCGAATGTCCGAGGCTCCCATGTTGCCGCTGGAGAACGACCGGTTCAGCGGCGAATTTCCTCTCACCGACGTCGGTCTCTACGTCTTCGCCATCGAGGCCTGGACGGATGCGTTCGGATCCTGGGAAGCCGATTTCAGGAAGAAGGCCAACGCGGGCGGCGACGTTACACTCGATCTGCACGAGGGCGTGCTGCTCATGCAAGAGGCCGCCGAACGAGCTACCGGAGTCCAGCAAGGCCTGCTCGCGGAGACGATCGCGCGATTGAGCGGACCAGTGACCGCCGCCGAGGCGCTCGAGGCGCTGGCCAAGGAGCCGCTCATCGACATCATGGCGAGCCTCGATCAGCGCGAAGATGCGGTGACCAGCGAGCCGCTCCTCAAAGTCTTCGCGCACCGCCCGAAGGCCCGGTTCAGCACCTGGTACGAGCTCTTCCCCCGTTCCGAAACGGCCGAATCCGAGCGAGGCGCGACGTTGCGCGAAGCCGAGCGCCGGCTGCCGAAACTTCATGCGATGGGGTTCGACGTCGTGTACCTGACGCCTGTTCACCCGATCGGCACCACCAACCGCAAGGGACGAAACGACGCACGCACCGCGGGGCCGGGTGACCCGGGAAGCCCGTGGGCCATCGGCGCCCCGTCGGGAGGTCACACCGCCATCGAGCCCGAACTGGGAACGCTCGAGGACTTCGCTCACTTCGTCGAAACCGCCGAGTCGCTCGGGCTCGAAGTGGCGCTCGATTTCGCCATCCAGTGCTCGCCCGACCATCCATGGGTCAAAGACCACCCCGATTGGTTCGAGCATCGAGCCGACGGCACCATTCGCCACGCGGAAAATCCTCCCAACGAATATCCCGACGTCTATCGCATCGATTTCGATACCCAGGACCGCGTGGGACTCTACACCGAGCTCTACCGCGTGCTCATGTTCTGGATTGCGCACGGCGTGCGAATCTTTCGCGTCGACAACCCTCACACCAAGCCGGTGAGCTTCTGGGAATGGATCATCGCCAAGGTGCAGGCTTCGAACCCCGAGGTCATCTTCCTGGCCGAGGCTTTCACCCGTCCGAAAATGATGAAGGCCCTCGCCAAGGCCGGTTTCACGCAATCGTACTCGTATTTCACTTGGCGTAACGAGAAGCGCGAGCTCGAGGAGTACCTGACCGAGCTCGCACATACCGACGTTCGCGATTACTTCATTCCGAATTTCTTCACCAACACCCACGACGTGCTGCCCGAGTTCCTGCAGAGCGGAGGGCCTGCGGCTTTCAAGCTGCGCCTCGTCCTGGCGGCGACCCTCTCGCCTTCCTACGGTATTTACAGCGGTTACGAGCTCTGCGAAGACCACGCAGCACCCGGCACCGAGGAATATTACGACTCCGAGAAGTTCCGCATCAAAGTGCGCGACTACGAGGCGCCCGGCAACCTCAACGCGCTCATCACCGACCTCAATCGCATCCGGCGGGAGAATCCCGCGTTGCAAGAGTTCACCAACGTGCAATTTCTGAAGAGCGACAACGACAACATCCTCTTTTTTTCGAAGAGCACGAGCGACACGAAGAACACGTTGCTCATCGCCGTGAATCTCGACCCCAAGCATCCGCATCACTGCACCGCCGAAGTGCCCCTCGCGCAGCTTGGCCGCCACCCGGGCGAAGTTTACGAGGTGAAGGACCTGCTCACCGGCGCTCGTTACCTCTGGGGTGAGAAGAATTACGTGCGGCTCGACCCTGCCATCCTCCCGGCGCACGTCCTGCTCGTCGACCCCCCGGCTCCTGCGCACCTGCCATGAAAAATGGTGGGAACGGCTTGGCCGATGATCCCCTCTGGTTCAAGGATGCCATCTTCTACGAGCTGCGAGTCCGCTCGCTCTACGACAGCAACGGCGACGGGATCGGAGACTTCGAGGGGCTGACCGAGAAGCTCGACTACTTCAGAGAGCTCGGGATCACGACGCTGTGGCTGTTGCCTTTCTATCCGTCGCCGATGAAAGACGACGGGTACGACACGGCCGATTACCTCGACGTGCACCCCGATTGCGGCAACCTGCAGGACTTCAAAATTTTTCTGCGCGAGGCACGGCGCCGCGGTCTCCGAATCGTGACCGAGCTCGTGCTCAACCACACCTCCGATCAGCACCCGTGGTTTCAACGCGCGCGCCGGGCGGCGCCGGCGAGCAGCCATCGAAACTTCTACGTGTGGAGCGACACCCCCGAGCGATACAAGGACGCGCGCATCATCTTCAAGGACTTCGAACCGTCCAACTGGGCGTGGGACCCGATCGCCAAAGCCTACTATTGGCACCGTTTTTACTCCCACCAGCCGGACCTCAATTTCGAGAACCCCGCCGTCAAGCGCGCGCTGATGCGCGTCGTCGATTTCTGGTTCGGTATGGGCGTCGATGGTCTACGGCTCGACGCCGTTCCTTATCTCTACGAGCGAGAGGGCACCAGTTGCGAGAATCTTCCGGAAACGCACGGCTTCATTCGCGAGCTGCGCCGTCACGTCGACCGCAAGTTCAAAAACAAGATGCTGCTGGCAGAAGCCAACCAGTGGCCGGAAGATGCGGCGGTTTACCTCGAGCACGGTAAGGCCTGCCACATGGCTTTTCACTTTCCGATCATGCCGCGCATGTTCATGGCCGTGCGCACCGAAGACAGGTTTCCGCTGACCGACATCTGGTCTCAAACGCCCGCCATTCCGGAGAACTGCCAGTGGGCGCTCTTCTTGCGCAACCACGACGAGCTCACGCTGGAGATGGTGACCGACGAAGAACGCGATTACATGTATCGCGCGTATGCGCACGAGAACCGGATGCGCATCAATCTCGGCATCCGCCGGCGTCTCGCTCCTCTGCTCGGCAACAATCGGCGCACGATCGAGCTGATGAACGCCCTGCTCTTCTCGTTGCCCGGCACGCCGGTACTTTACTACGGCGACGAGATCGGAATGGGTGACAACGTCTATCTCGGCGACCGCGACGGCGTGCGTACGCCCATGCAATGGAGTGGCGATCGCAACGCCGGCTTCTCCCGCGCCAACCCGCAGAAGCTCA
>WNGA01010087.1_pt1 | contig 12592 bp, 7 predicted proteins | sample 5400061 | NCBI WGS metagenome assembly WNGA01 (sample SAMN13153366, study PRJNA577476) | soil metagenome | isolation source: 100 cm soil or saprolite under grassland replicate 2 | place: USA:California | collected 2016-06-15
TCGCCAGTCAATAAGGACTCATTGACCGAGAGGTTGGTTGACGACAAAAGCGCCGCATCGGCCGGCACACGATCTCCTTCATTGAGCGCCACAATGTCACCACGCGCCACTTCACGACCGGCGATCCGCTTTTGCCGGCCGTCGCGGATGACGAGCGCGCGCGGGCTGGAAAGATCGCGTAACTTTTCCAAGACTCGCTCGGTTTTATGTTCCTGGTAAAAAGTGATCCCAATAATAATGAAGACGAAGGCGAGCAGCATCAACGCCTCTCGCACATCGCCGAGGATAAGATAGACCGCGCCGCCGGCGACCAGTAGCAAGAACATCGGTTCGCGCGCGACTTCGAGAGCGATGGCGAATAGATTACGCTGTTTAGCCGAAGGGAGTTCGTTATAACCTTCCGCTTTCAACCTCTCGGCAGCCTCTCTTTCAGAGAGCCCTCTGATGGTGTTTAGATCAAATACGCCAATCATCGTAGACGACTTACAAGCATAATAGCGCCCCGGAAAAGCGGCGGAAATTCGCCACAAGAGATCTACACTCCTGATGAAAAGGGTAATGCAATTGGGAGGCCAATTCTTTAATGTCGAGTGAAATAGCCAGGCGGGACCTCACGTGCGCCTATCCATCGCCCACAAATGCGCCGCCACACAGTATGAAGGTTCCCAACAAAGCCGAGCGTGTCAGCCTCAATCGCTGAGACCACAACATCGAACTGAATTTCACGGCTTGACTAGGTGGTGGCGAGAGCAGCGTGAGAACAATGGCGCATTTGGCTCAGAACAGATGGCCGATGCGTATTTTATAAATGAGTCGGTTGCGCACGTTTGTCACCCCGAACCCGACGCCAAAAGTGACTACGGTATTGTCGCCGAATTTCAGATCGCCTCCGGGATAAATCTGATGCGCCTGCCGGTCCGGGGGCAGTAGGTCGGTCAGCGGGCCGAGTTCGCTGTAATACTCCATGCTCAAATCCAACCGCTTATGCAGTCCGTAACCCAAGCGCATGCAGGGCCCTAATATCCACCCATACTTAGTGCCCGGCCCACGCAGGGCGCGTTCGAGGATCGGGTTAATGTCAAACTGAAAGCGGCCGAATTTCTTCTCGATGATCGGGCGGATTTCGAGCGTCACGGAATTCAATTCAAATTGCCTTTGCGGAAAGGCGAATTCGGCGCTGACGCTCACATCGACCGGCAGCCCCCACGATTTTGGCAATCGCACCCGATGGCGAAAGCGCCAACCGGCGAATTCGTAACCGGCGCCAGGGCGATGCGCCGTAAGAAGATAAGCGGCTGTTTCGTAATAGTTGGTGATCCCGCGCGTCAATTCGAAAGTCAGGTGGAATTGGTTGTTCATCGGGGCTACGGTACCCTCGAAGAACTTCGTTCCTTTACCGACGTAGTTAATGTGATTTTCAAGATTCCACCTGCCTTTGGGCACGGTTTCATATTCATATACCTGAATTTCAAAGGGGTCCTGCGCGCGAGCGACGGTCGCGCTCAACGCCCACATTGCAGCCATTAAGAACAGCCAGTGGGCCTGAGGGTATGATTTGAACAAATGGGCCACCGCGACAGACGTAATTGTGCCTATGCCCTGTTGCGGGGAAATTGAAGCCGGGATGGAACCTTTCAAATCTGACCCAACAAAATTTCGACCACTCGCGCGTGAAAAAGTATCCCCTAAAACTCCTGATTTCAACCGCCCGCATATCGCGCTTCAGCCATTGGCCTTCATTATCGCCATTGGCGATCACGGTTTGCGGCGCCCTACGACCACGAGCCACGATCTCGCGTATCCGCGCCACGTCGCCCTCCCTTCATTGACGCTGGCGCCGAACGTTTCGCTGATATGAAGGAGCGATATTCCCCAAGCCGTTCTTGATCTTCGTGGCTTCGGTAAAGACCTCATCGGCCGGGCGCCGGTCACGTCTTTTCGTCCATGTTCGGGCGCCTGATGAGGCTCATGATCACGAGGACCAGTTCGGCAGGATCGACCGGCTTGGCGATGTGCGTCTGGAAGCCGGCCTTCAGTGCACGCATCCGGTCTTCAGTTCGTCCATACGCTGTGAGCGCCACAGATGGGGTGTAAAAGTCGCGCTCTCGCTCCCACTCACGCACTCGCCGCATCAGGCTGTAGCCGTCTTCACCCGGCATTCCTATGTCGGTCACCATCACATCGGCCCGCTCCTGCGGCGGTGTTTCGGTAATCAGCTTGTAAGCTTCGGCGGCGGAACTGACGGAGACCACGTCTGCGCCGTAATGCGTAAGCGCCGTCGCAATCAATTCGCGCGCGTCATTCTCGTCATCGACCACCAGCGCGCGCACGCCCGCGAGTTCCTCCGAACTTTTGACTGTAACCGGCGCGCCCCCCGCTTCCCCGATCGGCGTGGTGACAGCGCGGACCGGAAGCGTAACTTTGAAAGTCGCGCCATGGCCTTCGCCCGCGCTCGCGGCCTCGACCGTTCCGCCATGCAGTTCGACCAGGTATTTGACGAGCGCCAGACCGAGGCCCAGTCCGCCGTACCTTCTGGCGCTCGACGCGTCGGCTTGGCGGAAGCGGTCAAAGACGTAGGGCAGGAAATCAGGGCTGATGCCTTTGCCCGTATCGCTCACGGTGATGCAAATGTGCGGATCCACGCGCCCCAGTCGCACTTCAACGCGACCGCCCGGCGGCGTGAACTTGACGGCGTTGGAGAGCAGGTTCCAGACCACTTGCTGCAAGCGGGCGGGGTCGCCGGTGATCTGACCGATTTCGGACGGCAGGTCGGCTCGGAGCGAGATCCCTTTGGCGTCCGCCGCCGGCCGGATCGTCTGAACCGACTCCCCGATTACGGAGACCAGGTCCACCGGTCCGACAAAGAGTCTGAGCTTGCCGCTGATGATACGGGCCGTGTCGAGCAGGTCATCAATTAGTTGCGCCTGCGCCTTCCCGCTGCGCTCGATGACGTCCGCCGCATGCCTGACCTTTTGGGCCTCCAACCCTCCGTGGCGTAACAGGGCCGCGTATCCGAGAATCGCGTTCAATGGCGAGCGCAATTCATGCGATACAAGCGCGAGGAATTCATCCTTCATCCGGTTGGCCTCTTCGGCCTGGCGCCGCGCCTGCCGCTCGACTTCGTAAAGGCGAGCGTGCTCGATGGCCAGCGCGACGCGGTCGGCGGCCAGTTGCAACAACCGCACATCGTCTTCAATAAAGCGTCTTGGCAGGGTTGTGTCAGCGTGAATCACGCCGATGAGCCGTCCCTCGACGATCAGCGGCGCGCCTATCAGTGAACGAGCCTCTTGGCGCAGGGCAGGGTTAATTACCTCCACAGCCGATAGGTCTTCCACGATCAGCGGAGCGCGGTTCGCCGCGATGGAGCCAGCCATGCCTCGTCCGACCGGAACGCGCAGGCCAATCGCCTCTTCTCTCAATCCGACGGTGGCGCGTACGGCCAACGACTGCCCGTCTTCTGTCAACAAGAGGATCGCGGCGGAGTTGGTTTCAAGCAATTCCCGGACACGGGTCAGCATCTCGTGTAACAAATCATCGAGCGCCAAGCGCGTGAGCGCGCTGTCGGTCACTGCCTGCAGTCGCCGGATACTCTCTGCCGCATATTCCGCCTCGGCGCGCGCCGCCTGCTCGCGGGCAAGCAACTCTTCGCGCTCGGCTTCGGCCTCCTTGCGGTCATGAATATCGGTCGAGGTCCCGATCCACTTCACGATCCGTCCCTGCTCGTTGCGGATTGGACTCCCGCGCGCCAGGTACCAGCGGTACTGGCCGTCCTTGCGGCGAAGGCGGTACTCGGTCTCAAAAGGTTGCCCTGTCTCGCCGGCCTCCCTCAGCCGGCGCCGCGTCCTTTCACGGTCGTCGGGGTGGATCGCCTCTATCCACTTTGATCCGAGGGATTGCTCAACAGGAACGCCTACATACTCGACCCACCGCTGATTGCCATAGTCCACCAGCCCGTCCGGGCCGCAAGTGTAAACGATCTGAGGCATGGCGTCGGCGAGTTGGCGGAGGCGCGACTCGCTCTCTTGTAACGCTTCCTCTACCTGCTTGCGCTCGGTGATATTGGTATGTGCGATCACAGCGCCGCCGCGCTCGCCAAGCAGCGGCGTGGCCGACATCAGGAACCAGCGCTTCTCGTTCGGCGAGTCGCAGGGATATTCGACCGTGAAATTGGGACGCGCGCCGTCAAGCACCGCCTGAATGCCCTTCAGCGTCGCCAATACCTGGCCGTTACCCCGCTCCTGTGCGCGGCGGCAGACGTCCAGGTAATTGTAGCCCACGCCGTCGGCAATAGCCGCGCCGCCGTTTTCTCGCGCGAATCGTTCCCAGTCTTCGTTGACGGCGATAATGTTTCCATCCCTGTCCAGCACGGCGATGTGGGCCGCCATCGAGCCCAGGACAGCCTGGTTAAGCGCCTGACTTTCGCGCAGCGCCTCTTCGGCATGCCTGCGCCCCGTGATGTCAGTGGCGATGCCGCAAACAGCGTAAGGCCGCCCGCTGTCGTCGCGCAGCGGGAACTTGACCGAAATGAAGTAATGCAGCCCGTCGGCGAAAGCGACCTGCTCTTCAAACTGGAGTGGCGTATTGGCCTCGATCACTTCCTGATCGTTGGCCCGCAGGACATCGGCGATCTCTTTGGCGTGCAAATCATAATCGGTCTTGCCTATTACTTCGGCCTCCGTCATGCCGTGCATAACCTCGTACCACCGATTGACCTTGAGGTAGCGGCCCGTGAGGTCTTTAACGAAGATAATTGCGGCGGAGTGGTCGAGGATGGCGCGCAATTGAGCCTCGCTATTGCGGAGCGCCTCTTCGACCCAACGGCGCTCGGTCACGTCGCGCTGCGCGGCGGCGAAATGCGTCACTTCGCCGCGCTCGTTCCGCACCGGCCCGGCGGTCCATTCGAGATGAAATTCCGAACGATCCTTGCGGTAATTAATCGTCTCGCCGTGGAAGACATTGCCCTCCATGCAATCCTTGCACAACTGGCTGAGTATGGAGCGGTCGGTTTTGGGTCCTTCCAGTATGTGCGGCGTTTTGCCGATCGCCTCTTCGGGCGCGTAGCCGGTCATCTCCGTGAAAGCCGGGCTGACGTAAATAATCTGTGGGCCTGGCGGGTCGAGTTGCGCCGTCATAATGATGATCGATTCATTACTCTGCCCGATCGCCGTTTTGAGCAACCGCAACTGCTCTTCGGCTTGATTGTGAAAGGCGCTCTGCGGGTATGAGACGGCCGTGCGCTGAGAACCAGCGCCGGCCCGGGCGACCTGCCACGCCTCCTCACCTTGCTTGCGTCTCGCGGCCTCGCGCCGCAAGGCGGCGGGGCTGGCTTCGAGCGCGCGATTTTTCTCGATCAGTTCACGCTCACGCGCCGCGTCTCGCCGCCGCTGTTCAGCCTTTTCGATGGCATGGCTCACGGCGCGGCGCAGTTCCGCTCCCTTAGCGCGATCCTTTTCGAGGCATTCATGCGCGCCGCTCTTCATCGCCTCGACCGCAAGTTCCGCGTCGCCCGCGCCAACTAATACGACCACGGCGCAAGCTGGCGATCCCTCTTCGGCGGCGAGTTTCTTGAGCACATCCAATCCGGACAAATCCGGCAAGTCCTGATCGAGGATCAGGCAAGCGGGCCTCCGCGCACGGCACAGTTCGAGCGCGCGGAGACCGCTCTCCGCTTCGATAATCACATAGCGGGCCGCCGGATCGCGCGAAAGGGCGTCATGCGCCCTGGCGCGGTCTTCAGGCGTGGCGGCCGCGATAAGCACAGATAATTGTCGTTCTTTCATATCTATCTCTGAGGGCGCACAAATTGCATCTCGCTTCTCCGGTCAGACGAAGCCACACAGAATTGATGCAAGCAACATAAATAATATGATGCAACAGCCGCGCCAGAGGGCAGCGACCGACTCGTGCTCCGAAATCGAAATGGTCTGGTATTTGCAATTAATGACAAGGATGGCAAACCCCGTCAGCCTTGCGCGGCAAATCCGAATAATTTGGTAAATGCGGTTTATGGTTGTGAAACTGGGGAAAAAACTTTCAGCCACTCGGCGTGACGACGCGCGAGCGCCGACCAATCGGCCTGAGCCTTCACGGCAGAGCGCGGACGAGGCTGTTTGCTGCGAATTCGGCCAGCGGCCTTATGAGGAGATACAGAGCCGGCGCGAGAGTCGTAAGAAGATCGAGGCGTTGCGCGACAGCGAGGCGCGGTTCAGGGCTACCTTCGAGAACGCCGCCGTCGGTATTGCACGTGTCGCTCCGGACGGCCGTTGGTTGGAGGTCAACCAGCGGTTGTGCGAAATCGTCGGCTACGCCCGCGAGGAACTGATGACGAAGACATTCGGCGACATCACCCACCCTGACGATCTGGAGTCGGACTGGAACCAGGCGCGGCGGCTATTGGCGGGCGAGATCGAGAATTACTCGATGGAGAAGCGCTACTATCACAAGGACGGCTCCGTCGTGTGGGTCAACCTGACTGTTTCCCTGGCGCGCAAGGCGGACGGCTCGCCGGATTACTTCGTCTCCGTCGTCGAGGACATTTCCGCGCGCAAGAGGGCCGAAGAGGCGCTGCGCGAAAGCGAGCAGCGGTTCGCGCGGTTCATGCGGCATCTGCCCGGTTTGGCTTGGATCAAAGACCTGCAAGGGCGTTACGTTTACGCCAACGCCGCCGCCGTGAAGGCCTTCCGCAAGTCGCCGGAAGAGCTTTACGGCAGGACGGATGACGAGGTCTTCCCGCCTGAGGTCGCCGCGCAGTTTAAGGAGAACGATCAGCAGGCGCTCACTAAGGAAGAGGGCATGTTTGTGGTTGAAACCCTGGAGCACGAAGACGGGATTCTTCACTATTCAGCCGTTAGAAAGTTCCCCATCCCGGGTCAGGATGGCAGGGAGACCAACATCGGTGGCATCGCGATTGACATCACCGAAAGCAAGCGGGCCGATGAGGCGTTGCGTGAGAGTGAACTGCGTTTCCGCACCATGATCTCGGCGGTTCCGAGTCTTACATACGAGGCGGATACGGACGGCAACAACATTTTCGTCAGCAATCAGTGGCTCGCCTACACGGGTATGACGGCGGAGGAGACCGCAGGGGCGGGCTATATCCGAGCATATCATCCAGACGAGGCCGAGGACGTATTGGCTCAATGGAGCGCCGCTGTGCGATCGGGCATGCCCTTCGAGAGCAAGTGCCGCATACGGGCGGCGGACGGAAGCTACCGCTGGTTCCTCAACCGCGCGCTCCCGGGCCGCGATGCTGAAGGCCGTATCGTTCGTTGGGCAGGATCGCTCACGGACATTGACGACTTGATACGGATCGCGGAGGCGCTGCGCGAAAGCGAGAGCCGCTTCCGTCAACTGACCGAATCACTGCCGCAGCTTGTCTGGACCTGTCGCGCCGACGGAGCTTGTGATTACATCAGCCCGCAGTTTGTCGCTTACACCGGCATCCCCGAAGCCAAGCAACTCGGCTTCGACTGGCTGAAGCAAATTCACCCCGACGACCGTGAGCCTTTGTTTGCGGCCTGGAATCGGACTGTGGCAACCGGCGAGCCTTTCGATGTCGAGTGCCGCATCCGCCGCAATGATGGCGTGTACCGCTGGTTCAAAACGCGAGCCGTGGCGCTGAGAGATTCGAGCGGCAAGATCATCAAGTGGTTCGGTTCCAACACGGACATTGATGACCAGAAGCAGGCCGAGCAGTCGCTGCGTGAAAGTAAAGAGCGGCTGGCGGGCATAGTCTCTTCGGCGATGGATTCGATCATCACTGTGGATGAAGACCGGCGCATCGTTCTTTTCAACGAGGCGGCGGAGAAGATGTTCGGCTGCCCGGCCGCCGAAGCCCTGGGGCGCCCGCTCGACCGCTTCATCCCGGAACGCCTCCGCGGAGCGCACGCCGAACACGTCCGCCGTTTCGGCGAAACCGGCGGCACGGGCCGGGCGATAGGACGCCTGAGCACGCTCACAGCGTTGCGTGCGGACGGCGCGGAGTTTCCGATCGAGGCTGCGATCTCATCCATCGAAGTCGGAGGCCGGAAGCTTTACACAGTCATCCACCGCGACATCAGCGAGCGCAAACGGGCTGAAGCGGAGCGCGAGCAGTTGGCGAAGGAGCAGGCCGCGCGCGCGGCCGCCGAGGCCGCCAACCGCTCGAAGGACGAATTCCTGGCGATGGTCTCGCACGAACTGCGCTCACCCCTGAACGCCATCTTGGGCTACACGCGGATGCTGCGCGCTGGCCCAGCGGGCAGTGAGGACATCGACAAGGCCACCGCTATCATCGAGCGTAGCGCGAAGGCGCAGCTTCAAATCATCGAAGACCTGCTCGATTCGGCGCGTATCGTTACGGGAAAGCTGCGGATTGAGGCAGGGCCCGTTGATCTTGTGCCGGTGCTCGAGGCCGCGCTCGACACAGTCCGCCCGGCGGCGCAGGCGAAGGGCGTTACGCTATGCGCCGATTTCGGCCCTGCTCCCGAAGAGGTGGTCGGTGATTCGGCGCGCTTGCAGCAAGTCGTGTGGAACTTGCTTTCGAACGCCGTCAAATTCACGCCCGAAGGCGGGCGCGCCGAGTTGCGGATGGAGAGTGACGCCAATCATATCCGCATCAAAGTCAGCGACACTGGCAAGGGCATCGAGCCGGAGCTCCTGCCGTTCGTCTTCGACCCCTTCCGGCAGGCCGACTCATCAAGCACGCGGCGTTACGGCGGGCTGGGCTTGGGGCTGTCGCTCGTTAAGCATCTGGTTGAATTGCATGGCGGGACGATCACGGCGGCGAGCGCGGGACCGGGGCGCGGCGCGACATTCACCGTCACGCTGCCACGCCTCCAACTCGAATTCATCGAGGCGCCGACTCCAGCGGTGGCGCCTCGTAAAGCGCGCATGGAAGACTCCACCATGATGAACCGGGATCTGTCGCTCGAAGGAGTGAGGGTGCTTGTAGTGGATGATCAGGAAGATGCCCGTCAGTTGCTGATCGAGGCGCTCAGCAAGTATGGAGCGCAGGTGACAGCCGTGTCGTCGGGGGCGGAGGCGTTAGCGTTTCTCTCCAACCTGCCGGGCGGCAAGCGCCCCGACGCGATGATTCTGGACATAGCTATGCCGGAAGAGGACGGCTACACAGTGCTCAAGAAAGTGCGCGCGCTGGAAGCCGCGCAGGGCGCCGCGGCGGATCAGATTCCAGCTATCGCGCTGACGGCCTACGGACGGAGCGAAGACCGATTGCGCGCGCTCCAGGTGGGTTTCAAGATGCACGTCGCCAAGCCGGTCGAGCCGGCTGAGTTGGCGGTCGTCATCGCTAGCCTGACGACCAGGCGCGCCTGGGAGCGCAAGCGGAAGAAGTAAATTTACATCTGCCCTTATAACGCCCGCCGCTCAGAATCTCCGCGATCGCCTTCAGCAACCCGTCAGCCGCCCCAACTACCACTTTAGACTTCACAGGATGTCCTTCTTACCTCTGTGAATGCGCCTCCTCCCGCGCACGGTAGCCTGCCGGGTGGTGCAGGTGCAACTCGTAATCGGTCGTAACCTCGATGCGGTGGAAGCCGGAGCCGGTGTTGGAGCTGCGATAAGTGATCAGCCATTGCCGGTCGAGCAGTTCGTTCAACTCTTTGAAGTACGGATCGAACGTGACGAAGTCAGAACCGGAGAAGAAGGCTTCGCCGCCGGTCTCGTCGGCCAGGCGATTGAGCGCCCCTTGCCCATAATTGACGGCCAGCCGGTTCCAGCGCGTCCATCCGGCGGACGGCGCGAAGAAAGGAAAGATCGCAACCCCGCGCCGCTGCGCCTCGCTGATCGCTTGATCGAGGTAGAGCGAGAAGAGCGGGCTCGCGTTGCGGAAACCTTGCGACAGATCGAGACCGTCCGAAACGAGCAGCACAAGGCGCCGCCCCGCCGGCTGCGCGTCGAAGCGGCGCAACGCTTCCGAAACCTGGATGTAAGGACTGTAGGGCGAGGTCATCCGGCTGCCGGCGATGATGCGCAACGATTCGGCGGCGCGCGCGCGATCCGTGGTGAAATCCTGGGCGACGCGCAGGCTGCCTGTGGAGATGTAAGCCGTCATCACCCGCGAACCTTCGGGCGCCTCGCGAATGAAGTCTTTGACGCATTGAATCTCGTTGTTGACATGCGAAACCAGATCATCCTGGATCAACACGGCGATGATCGGCGGCGCTTCGCTCGCGCGTTTGACGGAAAAGATGCGCTGTTTCTTTTTCTCCTCCGTGACCACGAAATCCTCGGGCTGCAATTTCGCGGCGATCGCGCGGGCGCGGTCGTTCTGCGGCATCGCGGTGACGAGAATCGTCACGTCGCGGCCGGAGACCTGGGCTTCGCCGGTTTGGCTTTGCGAGACGCCGCCGCCTGCGAGCAAGGCGCCGATGAAAGCTGCGGGAATGATGGCTAACAGGAAAATCCGGCGTTGATTGGAAAATGTGTTATGCATTTTGATCCTCCTCCTCGTTTCGTAGGGGACAATGTTGACTATAGCGGTTGTAGAAGGGAGTCCGGCGCGTTTTCCTGAACTGCCGGACTCCGTACGTTGTCGTTGCGGCGTTTGGAAGCAGCGCGCCCAAGCTGCAGATGGAAGCGCAACGACACACCCCGCTCGTGATCAGGAAGAAGCTTTCAGTTCGGTCAGGGCCTCGAATTGCAGGACGGTTTTCGCTCCGCCGGCGTCCTCGAATTCAATCGCTTCATCGCGGCCATCGGCGCCGAGCTTCCGCATCACACGATTGACACGCGTGATGGTGTGAGTCAGATGGCGCGGGTCATCGCCGCCGCCGCCGAGCATAATCTCGATGCGGGGCGCGTCTTTGCCCGAATCTTCGACGCTCACGCCGGCGAGCGGTAAATGCCGTTCTTCGCGCTGCGCGCCGATTTCGCCGAAGACCTCCAACTTGGTCGAACGCGCCTGATTGCGCTTGCTGAATCCCTTGAAATACTCCGTCCAGTCTTCCCGTTTGATCTCGTCTCGCATGTTTCCTCCGTGCTTGTCGTTTACGCTCTTGTTGCTGCCCTCACTTCTCGATTCCGGTTCAACCGGCGTTTCTAAACAACGCTGCGAATTGCCTGCGGGGATCGATCGGTCGCAATTCTTGCCGCTCGCGAACCCATCTCGTCATTGTCTTTCTGGCGTCAATAAGGGGTTGAGAATCGGTCTCCCGCTGGTCTTCCGGTTGGAACTGCTTGGATTGTAGATTGCGCTTGATCAACCTCGTGTTCTTCATGTTGTTCTCCTGGAAATCGGGATTGTCGAGAGGGAAGAAGGCAATCACTGTGCCGCGCGGTCTATTTCCTTTCTGCGCCAACTGATAAAGCTTTTTTCGAGATGGGAGGGGCCGAGTTCGCCAAATGCGTGGGGATTTCCGCGCACTCTCGAAGGTAAAATTCCGCCGTCGCGCCTGATCTATGCTCTACACCAGATGGACCTGATTGGCCTGCGCTACCCGCGGAAATCGCCGTCCTGCTTCTGGGCCACGAGGATCAGCGCATACCATACCAGCGTTGCGCCAGCCGGCAACACTCTTCCTTTAAACACCTGGTACGCGGCCGCCAGAATCAGTCCAGAAAAGGCTGCTTCCTTTACGTCGAGTCTACCTCCGGTGATCGCCATTATTCGCTGGTCGAGAGATTTCAATCGCGCAGAGATGCGCTCTGATGGTAGAGCTTTTGATGGCTCAGGCTTTGCCTCGATCAGAAACAGATTTCGCCCTTCAGCGAACTCTTTTATCTCCTCCAGACTCGAAAAATGGTAGACGAGAACGCTTGCCGTCAGCGGATTTGTCTCAACTCCGGCTACCCCCTTGCACTCCTGCAGGGTTTTCTGCACGTTCAGGAAATAAGCCTCATTGCGGCGCATTGCGGGAATGCGGATTCTTGTCCTGCCTAGCATCTGGTGAGCTATAAACGAAGTTGGCGGCATCACTGGCCTCCGTTCGATTCCGGGGTTACGGATGAAGCGAGATCAGCCGCCTTTTTCGCCTCTTCCGTAATCAATTCAGAGACGGCCTCGGCGACAAGGTCTTCTACTGTTTCGCTCATCTCTGCAATAGTCTCCCTCGCTTTTTCGTATGTGGCGATGCCGGATTTGATGGTCGCTTTCGCGAGCGGCCTGCCGACATCCTTCAACACCGGCAAAAACTGACGCGCAAGCACTGTTGCGCCGACGCCAAGCGCAAAGCCTATAAGCGTATTGCGTCCATTCTCTCCAAAAATCGCCATTTCGCACCCCCTTAGATAGATGTGATCTTAAAGGTCGTCGTTCAACTCATAAGAGCGTCTTTTCTATCGATCCTTTCCCAAGGCAAGTCCATATCGCCCCTGCCCAGGTGCCCGTACACAGCAAGCCTCTGATAGAAACCGTCCTCATACTTCGTCGGCAGGATGCGCAGATCGAACTCTCGTATTATCGCGCCCAGTCGAAAGTCGAAATTGTCGCTGATCCGTTTGACTATCTCCTGATCCGACACACGGCCGGTGCCGAATGTCTCGACCTGGAGGCTGATCGGGCCTGCAAGGCCTGACGTGTAGCTCAACTGGACTTCGCACTCATCCGCCAGCCCCGCGGCGACGACATTCTTGGCCGCATATCTCGCGGCATAAG
>WNGA01011847.1_pt1 | contig 12590 bp, 8 predicted proteins | sample 5400061 | NCBI WGS metagenome assembly WNGA01 (sample SAMN13153366, study PRJNA577476) | soil metagenome | isolation source: 100 cm soil or saprolite under grassland replicate 2 | place: USA:California | collected 2016-06-15
CGATCTTCGGATTCTGTCCCACCACTTCATCCAGGTTGCGCTCGAACTGCTGCGTCGCCTCGATGAGATCAGAGAGGTCGGCTTCCGCGCCAAGGAGTGAGAGCACCCGTCGCACCAGGGCCAGGGCCGCCTTCGGGTTCTCCACTCCCGACACGTAGTGCGGGACATTGGCCCACAGGCTCGCCGTGGGCATCCCCGCTTCCCGGCAGATGATGTTGAGGACGCCCACGATACCGGTTGGTCCTTCGTAGCGCGACGAGCGGATGCCCAGCTTGATGGCCAGCGCAGGATCCTGGGTGCCGCCCACCAGTCTCACCGGCCGGGTGTGCGGCACCTCAGCGAGCAGCGCGCCGAGGGTCAGCACCAGAGATGCCCTCGCGCGCCGGGCGAGGTCGATGACGGCGGCGCAATAGGTGCGCCAGCGAAGGTGCGGCTCCATGGCCACCCCGACGATGAGATCGCGATCGAGCGCGCCGTTCCGCGAGAGGGAAAAGTCGGTGGAGGGCCAGACGATCTCCCGTTCGCTCCGAGAGCCCGACTTGAAGCGCACATGCGGGCGGGACAAGCCGAAGTGGTAAAACTCCTCCGGGTCGATGGTGGCGAGGGGCTCCGACGGCCAGATCTGCCCCAGGTAGCGGGCCGCGGTGGTGGCGGACTCGGCGGCATCGTTCCAGCCAGAAAAAGCAAGGATCAGAACGGGTTGGCGAAGCCCGCTCGGCTCCTCGAAAAGGGTCAAAGGGTCGTTCGAGGGCATGGGAGGCGTCCTGTGGCGAGGATGCCTGAGGGTATGCGTCGCCGCAAGGCAAAAGAATGCGGCCGAAACAAGAGGTTGACTCGGCGCGCGAGGGTTCCGTATCATGGTGCGCGCTGAAGTGCCCTGATATCCCACGTCATCACAGGAGGCTAAGGTTATGCGTTTCAAGATCGCGACGGTTGCGGCGCTCCTCGGTGTCGCTTTCCTGTCCGGCGCTTGTGCTACGTCCGAGCAGTGGGCCGAATGGCGTGCCCACACGACGCACTTCGCCTCCGGTGACCATGGCATGTTCTCGCTCTCCAACAATATGGAAGGCCGGAATCCAAGGGTCACTCGCCTCGACGTCGAGAACTCCCGGACACAGAACTGGTGGGGCAAGACGATCACGGTGGAGCCCGGTCAGGTCATCCAGAACTAGGTCCAGATCGTGACCTTCACGTCAGGACGCAACGTCGCCACGGCACTCGCCGTGGCGATTGTCTCTATGGTGGTGACGCTCGCCGATGCGGGACCGGCCGACTACCTCATGCCCGTCGAGAAGCACACCACGCCCAAGGGGCAGGCTCTCGCCGCCAAGTACCGGCCCCAGCTCCTTCAATTCTCCGACTACGTCTACCACTGCCTGCCGTACCTCGAGATCCGCAACGGTCTCGGCTTCAAGCGCGTGCCGAAGGAGCCGGCCGACGATCGCTACGTGTCGGTCTGGATCAGGGCCGAGCAGGCGCCCGATCCGAGCTTCGCCGCCCTTCCCATCGAGCGCCAGGCCTCGGCCATGTTCTCCCGCTACGCCGTCCCGATGCTGAGCCGCCTCGCGGCCTTGCCTGGTCTCGAGTCCGACCCCGACGTCTTCGGGTTCTCGGTGGCCGTCGAATGGATCAAGCCCAACAGCGACCCGAACCGGCCCACCATGGAAATCCTCGCGATGTTTGCCGACAAGGCGAGCACCAAGGCCTTCCTGGGCAAGAGGCTCCTCCCCGCGGAGTACGTGCAGAACATGAAGCTCAAGTTCTTCGACGGCGACAAGGAAGTTGGTCGGCTCCCCATCGAGATCTGGGACGACAACTTCGTAGGCACGTACAAGGTCCCGGGCTACGAATTGGAGAAGGGCAAGGTCTGCTCCTAGGCCCCGGGGCGACGCCGCACCCTCCCCGCATCCCGGTTGTTTGACAGGTTCCGCAGCCTCCGATAGCATGGCGGCGAGGGCCTCTTCATGAAATTCCCCGTGAAACAGAAGACGCAGTTCTCGCTCGCCTATCTGCTCATTGCCGTGCTCGTGCTCTCCCTCGTCCAGAGCTGGCTCCTCGCGCCCCGGACGGTCGAGATCCCCATGAGCAAGTTCATGGCCCTCCTGCGCGAGGACAAGGTCGAGCGCCTGTCCATCACGGACCGCGAGATCCGCGGCATCCTCAAGCCGGGGGCCTTGCCCGCCCCCCAGCCGAGCCCGGGCGACAAGGTGCGCAGCCTCGTCGGCGCCGACCAGCAGGTCACGTCCTTCACGACCACGCGCATTCCCGGCATCGACGACAGCACGCTCGTCAAGGAGTTCGAGCAACACAAGGTCGAGTACTCGGGACGAGTGGAGAGCACGTTCTGGCGCGACTTCCTCTTCGGGTGGATCGTGCCCCTCGCCCTGATGATCGGGCTCTGGATGTTCGTGATGCGACGCATGGGCGGAGGGCCGACCCAGGCGCTCTCCTTCGGCCGCTCCAAGGCGAAGATCTACGACCGCAAGGAGCTCAAGACGACGTTCGCGGACGTGGCGGGCGTGGACGAGGCCAAGGCCGAGCTGATGGAAGTGGTGGACTTCCTCAAGAACCCCAAGAAATACCAGCGCCTGGGCGGCCGCATCCCCAAGGGCGTGCTCCTCGTGGGCCCCCCGGGCACGGGCAAGACGCTCCTCGCGCGCGCGGTGGCCGGTGAAGCCGACGTGCCCTTCTTCTTCCTCTCCGGCTCCGAGTTCGTGGAGATGTTCGTGGGGGTGGGCGCCTCGCGTGTGCGCGACCTGTTCGAGCAGGCCAAGGAGAAAGCTCCCTGCATCGTCTTCATCGACGAGCTCGACGCCATCGGAAAGAGCCGGGCGGGCGCCTCGGGCTTCGCGGGCGGCCACGACGAGCGCGAGCAGACGCTCAATCAGCTCCTCGCCGAGATGGACGGCTTCGACTCCTCCAAGGGTGTGATCATCATGGCCGCCACCAACCGTCCCGAGGTGCTCGACGCGGCCCTCCTCCGCGCGGGGCGCTTCGACCGTCAGGTGGTGGTGGACAAGCCCGACGTGAGAGGGCGCGAGGCCATCCTCCAGGTGCATGCGCGCAACGTCATCCTCGCGCCGGCCGTGGATCTCCATGTGCTCGCCGCGCGCACACCGGGCATGGCGGGCGCCGATCTCGCCAACATCATCAACGAAGCGGCGCTCCTCGCCGCCCGCAAGGGCAAGGACGCCGTGGACATGGCCGACCTCGACGAAGCCATCGACCGCGTCATCGGCGGGCTCGAGCGCAAGAGCCGCGTTCTCTCCGAGAAGGAGCGGGACATCGTGGCCCATCACGAGATCGGCCACGCCCTCGTCGCCTCCTCCCTCCCCGGTACCGATCCCGTGCACAAGGTCACGATCATCCCCCGCGGGGTGGGCGCCCTCGGCGCCACCTACCAACTGCCCCTGGAAGATCGCTATCTCCTCACGCGCAGTGAGCTCGAGGACAGGATCGCGGTGCTCCTGGGGGGCCGGGCGGCCGAGGAAGTGGTCTACGGGGAGATCTCGACCGGGGCTCACAACGATCTCGAGCGCAGCACCGAGATGGCGCGGCTCATGGTCATGCAGTACGGGATGTCCGAGACCCTCGGTCCCATGACCTTCGGGGGCGGTCAGCAGGCTCTCTTTCTCAAGGGCGCGGGCATCACCCAGGAGCACGAGTTCAGCGACGAGACGGCTCGGGTCATCGATGCCGAGACACGCGCCATCATAGACAGGATCTACGACCGGGTACGCGGCCTGATCACCGACCGCAAGCCCGTGTTGCTGACAGCCGCGGCAGAGCTCAAGGCGAAGGAGACACTCGAAGGCGACCGCCTGCGCCGGTTGCTGGCCGGCGATCCGGCGGAGGAGACGCGATGATTCTCGTGAAACGTGGAACCCTGGCCGTCATGCTCGTGATCGCGGCGGCCCTCGGCGTGGGGCTGGGCTCATGGGGCGCGAGCGCGGTGGATCTCGTCAAGCCGCCGGCGGCCCCTCCGCCGCCGCAGACCACCGCCGCCCCCGTGCAGACGACCCCGCTCCAGCCCGGCGTCCAGGCGCCCGTGGTGCCCGCCGCGTTGCCGGTGGCTTCGGGCAGCTTCGCCAAGGTGGCGGAGGCGGTCGGCCCGGCCGTGGTCAACATCAACACCTTCGCGCGCGGCGGCGGAGGGCGGACGCCCATCGAAGAGTTCTTCGGCGACGAGTTCCTGCGCCGCTTCTTCGGCGGGGAGCCGGAACGCCAGCAGCAGCAGCGGAGCCTGGGCTCGGGGGTCATCGTGGATCCGTCCGGTATCGCCCTCACCAACGCCCACGTCGTGGAGCGGGCCACGGACATCGAGGTGGTGACGGCGGAGGGCAAGAAGCACAAGGCGAAGATCGTCGGACTCGACAAGCGCACCGACCTGGCCGTGCTCAGGCTTCAGGGAGGCGGCCCCTATCCGTCGGCGACCCTCGGCGACTCGGACAAGGTCAAAGTCGGCGACTGGGTGCTCGCCATCGGCTCGCCCTTCGGCCTCCAGCAGACCGTGACCGCGGGCATCATCAGCGCGAAGGGACGCTCGATCGGCCAGGGGCCCTTCGACGATTTCCTCCAGACGGATGCCGCGATCAATCCGGGGAATTCCGGGGGCCCGCTCGTCAACATGTCGGGCGAGATCGTGGGCATCAACAGCGCGATCCTCTCCCGCTCCGGGGGCAATGTCGGCATCGGCTTCTCCATCCCTTCCAACATGGCCAAGCGCATCTATACCGAGCTCGCGGCCAAGGGGAAGATCACGCGCGGCTGGCTGGGGGTGTCGATCCAGGAGCTGACGCCGGAGCTCGCGAAAGGCTTCGGCCTCAAAGAGCCCCGCGGCGTGCTCATCGCCGACGTCGTCAAGGACAGTCCCGCGGACCGGGCCGGTCTCACCTCGGGCGACGTCCTGATCGAGTTCGACAGCAAGAAGGTGGACACGCCTCAGGACCTGCAGAAGATCGTGGCGGCGACCGCGCCCGGCAAGGGCGTGCCCGTCAAGGTCTGGCGCGAGAAGGGAGAGAAGACCCTCGAGATCAAGCTGGGCGAGACGCCGGAGGAGACCGCCATGGCCGAGCCGGCGGGCAAAGGCAAGAGCCTCCTCGGACTCGAGACGCGGCCGATCACGCCGGAGATCCAGCGGCAGCTCAACCTTCGCACCCCCGACGGCGTGATCGTGGCGAGGGTGGAGGAGGAGAGCGCGGCGGCCGAAGCGGGGCTGCAGCGGGGTGACGTCGTGCGCGAGGTGAACCGGCAGCGCATTCGCTCCATGCAGGACTTCGAGCGCGTCATCCAGGGCATCAAGCCGGGGGACCGGGTGACCATGCTGCTCCAGCGCGGGCCCCAGCCGCTCTACGTGGCCTTCACGGTCGCGAGAGGATGAGGCCAAAGTCGATCTCCCGCCGGGCCTCCTGCCAGCAGCCTGTCCTCCGTCTGCTACACTTACGTTGAGCGGGTGGCGGGAGACAACCTTCCCGCCGCCACCCAACACCATGGACTACAAGGACTATTACAAGATTCTCGGCGTGCCCAAGACCGCCGACGACAGGGCGATCAAGACCGCCTACCGCCGGCTCGCGCGCAAGCACCACCCGGACGTCGCCAAGGGCAAGGAATCGGCAGCGCGCTTCCAGGAGGTCGCCGAGGCCTACGAAGTCCTCGGCGACGCGGAAAAGCGCAAGCGCTATGACACGCTCGGGCCCGACTGGCATCGCTACGCCGAGGGTCGCGGGTCGTCCGACGGTTCGCCCTTCGGACACGGTGAAGTCCGGTTCGAAGGCGGTGGCGAGGGCTTCTCCGACTTCTTCCGCACGATCTTCGGAGACCTTGTGGGTGGGGGGGGCCGGCGCTCCCGCGCTGGCTTTCGCGAAGCGGAGTTCGTGGACTTCGGCGACTTCGGCGGAGGCGTCGGCTCCGACCGAGGCGGCGATGTGGAGACGGCCATCGAGCTCGCTCTGGAGGACGCCTTCACCGGGGTCAGCCGGAACCTGTCGCTCGAGCTCGACGAGCCTTGCCCCACCTGTGGCGGCGCGGGTCACGTGAATCGCAAGCCGTGCCCGCAGTGCCATGGCGGTGGCTGGGCCAAGGGGCGACGGAATCTCGAGGTCAAGATCCCGGCCGGGGTGGACACGGGCTCTCGCATTCGCGTGGCCGGCGAAGGCGCGGCCGGCACCGGTCGCGGCGGCCGCGGCGACATCTATCTCAGAGTCACCGTCCGGCCGGACCCACGCTTCGAGCGACAGGGCGACGACCTCTACGTGACCCTGCCCGTGGCCGCCCCCGACGCGGCGCTCGGCACGGAGATTCTCGTGCCGACCCTCAAGGGCCAGGTCTCGATGAAGATTCCCCCGGAGACTGCCGCGGGGCGGACATTCCGGCTCCCGGGCTACGGCATGCCGCACCTCAAGGGTGGGGGCGCGGGCGACGAGTACGTGCGTGTGCAGCTGACCATCCCCTCCGGTCTGAGCCAGAGGGAGCGCGAGCTCTACCAGGAGCTCAAAAATCTGAGAACGGAGAGGACGTCATGAAGTTCGACAAGTTCACCGTGAAAGCGCAGGAAGCCGTACAGGCTGCCCAGTCCCTCGCCGTCGAGGGCAGCCATCAGGCCATCGAGCCCGAGCACCTGCTCCAGGCCCTCCTCCGGCAGCAGGAAGGCGTGGTGGGTCCGCTCCTCGGCAAGCTCGGGGCGCGGACGGAGGCGCTCGATCGGGAGCTCCAGGCCGCGCTGGACAAGCTGCCCAAGGTCAAGGGCGGCGGACGGCAGTACGCATCGGATCGCCTCGAGGCCGCGCTCAACCGCGCGTGGGAAGAGGCGCAGCGGCTGAAGGACGAGTACTGCTCCACGGAACACCTGCTCATCGGCATCGCGCAGGACAAGTCGGGCGAGGCGGGGCGCATCCTCACCAGGGCCGGCGTCACCCCGGAGGCGATCTACAAGGCCCTCGTCGACGTACGGGGTTCCCAGCGCGTGACCGACGCCAATCCGGAGGAGAAGTATCAGGCCCTCCAGCGCTATGCCAAGGACCTCACCGACCTCGCGCGCAAGGGCAAGCTCGATCCCGTCATCGGTCGGGACGAGGAGATTCGCCGCGTCGTCCAGGTCCTGTCCCGGCGGACCAAGAACAACCCCGTGCTCATCGGCGAGCCCGGCGTGGGCAAGACGGCCATCGTAGAGGGGCTGGCCCAGCGCATCGTAGGAGGCGACGTGCCCGAAGGGCTCAAAGGCAAGCGCCTGCTCGCCCTCGACATCGGGGCCATGGTCGCGGGCTCCAAGTACCGCGGCGAATTCGAAGACCGGCTCAAGGCCGTGCTCCGCGAGATCACGGAGAGCGAAGGGGAGATCATCTGCTTCATCGACGAGCTCCACACCCTGGTGGGGGCGGGGGCGGCCGAGGGCGCGGTGGACGCGGCGAATATGCTCAAGCCCGCCTTGGCGCGGGGCGAGCTTCGCTGCGTCGGCGCGACCACCCTCGACGAATACCGCAAGCACATCGAAAAGGATCCCGCCCTCGAGCGCCGCTTCCAGCCCGTGATGGTCAAGGAGCCGTCGGTCGAGGACACCATCGCGATTCTCCGCGGTCTCAAGGAGAAGTACGAGGTCCACCACAAGGTCAAGATCAAGGACTCCGCGCTCGTCGCGGCCGCCGTGCTCTCCCACCGCTACATCGCCGACCGCTTCCTGCCCGACAAGGCCATCGACCTGATCGACGAGGCCTCCTCGCGGCTTCGCATCGAGATCGACTCCCTCCCCGCGGAGATCGACGAGATCGAGCGGCGCATGATGCAGCTCGGCATCGAGCGGGTCTCGGTGGCCCGCGAGTCGGACACGGTATCCAAGGAGCGCCTGGCCCGGCTCGACACCGAGCTGGCCGGGCTCAAGGCCAAGTCCGGGGAGCTCCGGAAGCACTGGCAGGCGGAGAAGGCGGCCATCATGGCCATCGGCAAGATCAAGGAAGAGACGGAGGCGGCGCGGGCGGCCATCGAGGACGCCAAACGCCGCGGCGATCTCGAGAAGGCCTCCAAGCTCCAGTACGGGACGCTGATCGAGCTCGACCGCAAGCTCGAGACAGAGAACGCGAAGCTCGCGGAGCTCCAGCAGAGCCAGCGCATGCTGAAGGAAGAAGTCGACGAAGAGGACATCGCGGAGACCGTCGCCAAGTGGACGGGCATCCCGGTGACACGCCTCATGGAGGCCGAAGTCCAGAAGCTCGTCCAGATGGAGGAGCGGCTCGCCCGCCGCGTGGTGGGGCAGCCCGAGGCCATCATCGCGGTCGCCAATGCCGTGCGCCGGGCGCGCTCCGGGCTCTCCGACCCGAATCGTCCCATCGGCTCCTTCCTGTTCCTCGGCCCCACGGGCGTGGGCAAGACCGAGCTGGCGCGGGCCCTCGCGGAGTTTCTCTTCGACGACGAGCGCGCCATGATCCGCATCGACATGTCCGAGTACATGGAGAAGCACACGGTGTCGCGGCTGATCGGCGCCCCCCCCGGCTATGTCGGCTACGACGAGGGCGGCCAGCTCACGGAGGCGGTGCGGCGGCGCCCCTACTCCGTCGTCCTCTTCGACGAGATCGAGAAGGCGCACGCGGACGTTTTCAACGTGCTCCTCCAGCTGCTGGACGACGGCCGCCTCACCGACGGCCATGGCCGCACGGTGGACTTCCGCAACACCGTCATCATCATGACCTCGAACCTCGGCAGCCACCTCTTCGGCGAGGAGCAGGATGCCAAGCGCCTGCGCGCAGAGATCATGCATGTCCTGCGGCAGTCGCTCCGGCCCGAGTTCCTGAACCGCATCGACGAGATCGTAGTGTTCAAGGCGCTCGGCCGCGAGGAGATCGGGCGCATCGTGACCATACAACTCGCCCACCTCGTGAAGCGCCTGGCCGACAAGCGGATCGCGCTCACCCTGACCCCGAAGGCCGCGGATCTGCTTGCGCAGGAAGGGTATGACCCGGTCTATGGCGCGCGCCCGCTCAAGCGAACCATTCAGCGTCTGGTGCAGGATCCCCTCGCCCTCAACCTCCTCGAAGGCGTCTTCAGAGACGGAGACACGGTGGTGGCAGACGCGAAAGGCGGCGAGATCGTCTTCGCGAAACGGGTCGAGGGCCAGCCCGTCTGATCCCGCTCACCTGTGGCAGTATGGGTCTCCCATGCCGGAGAGCCGCTGCCACGGATGAGTGAGCCCGTCGCATTCTTCGAGGGTGATGGCGACCACTTCCGTCCCACGGTCCTGACGCGAGGGCCGTGGCGCCCGGAGCACCAGCACGGTGGCCCGCCCGCCGCTCTCATGGCGCGGGCCATCGAGGGCGCGGCGGGCGAGGCGGATTTCCTCCAGCTCGCGCGCTTCACCATCGACTTCGTGCGGCCGGTGCCCATCGAGCCGCTCACCGTACGCGTGGAGCAGGTGCGCGACGGACGGCGCGCCCGAGGATACGCGGCCACGCTCTGGGCGGGCGAGCAGGCGGTGGCGCGCGCCACCGCGCTCGTGGTGAAAGTGGAGCGGCCGGCCTCGATTCCTGGGCCCGGCCGGGAGCGGCTCCGGCCGCTCCCGGACGAGGCCGAGCCGTTTCAGTTTCCGTTCTTCCGCGCGCCGATCGGCTATCACACCGCGGTGGAGTCGCGTCTTGCCCGCGGCGTGCTCGGCTCCGGGCGCGCGGCGGCCTGGATGCGCCAGCGGGTGCCCCTCGTCCTGGGAGAGATACCGTCGCCCGCCCAGCGCCTCCTCGTCATGGCCGACTCAGGCAGCGGCGTGGGCGCCACCCTCGACCTGGCCCGCTTCGTCCCCTTCATCAATGCCGACCTGAATGTGTCGCTTCATCGCCTGCCCGACGGCGAGTGGATAGGTCTCGACGCCGTGACCACCCTGGAGCCTCACGGCGTCGGGCTCACCCGGACGGGTCTCTACGACATGCACGGCGCCATCGGCGAGGGACTGCAGGCGCTCGTCGCCGGCCAGATGGGTCCACCATGACGAATCCATCCCGCGCCTCCCCGCATCACAACGGAGAGCGCAGAAGGCCAGGGGAGGCCTCGTGATCAAGACCCGGCAGACCTTGTACTACGGCTGGATCGTGCTCATCGCGGTGGTCTTCGTCATGCTGGCCGGGTCGGGAATCCGCGCCGTCTTCGGCGTCTTCATCAAGCCCATCGAGGCCGAATTCGGCTGGACCCGACAGCAGCTCTCGGGAGCGGCCGCGCTGTCGCTCTTCGTGCTCGGCGCGGTCGGGCCCGCGGTCGGCTGGCTCGCCGACACCTGGGGCCCGAGACGCGTCATGCTTCTCGCGGCGGCGACCCTCGGCCTCGGCACCGTCCTCGCGTCTTTCGTGGGACATCTCTGGCAGCTCTATGCGAGCGCCGGCGTACTCATGGCCATGGGCGCGGGTGGATTGAGCATGGCCAGCACGTCGACCATCGCCGCGCGCTGGTTCGTGGCGCGCCGCGGCCTCATCCTGGGCATACTCGGCGGCGCCATGTCGGCAGGCCAGATGCTCGTGGTGCCCCTGTCCATGGTCATCATCCGCCTCTACGGCTGGCGATCGTCCTTTCTCTGGCTTGGCATCGGCGTCCTCTTGCTGGCCATCCCGCTGATCCTGGCTTTCGTGCGGGACGATCCGAAGGACATGGGCCTCGATCCTTACGGCGAGGGCACTCCGGCCGGAAAGGCCTTCGGGGGCGGCGCCAACGAGCGACGCGTCCCCGTATCCGAGGCCATGGGCATCCCCGCCTTCTGGCTCCTCGCCATCACGTTCTTCGTCTGCGGCTACACGTCCAACGGTCTCGTGCTGACCCACCTCATCCCCCACGCGGAGGAGCACGGCTTCTCCGAGATGCACGCCGCCCAGGCCCTCGGGCTCATGGGCGCGATGAACATCGTGGGCACGGTGCTCTCGGGCTGGATCTGCGACCGCTACGGCCGCAAGGGACCGCTCGCCTTCTACTACGGCGTGCGGGGACTTTCGCTGATCTTCCTCCTCTACGTGTGGAACGTGCCCTCGCTCCACATCTTCGCGGCGATCTTCGGGCTCAACTACATCTCGACGGTGCCCCCCACCACCACCCTGACCGCGAACATCTTCGGACGCTTTTCCGTGGGTGCGCTCTCCGGCTGGATTTACTTCTCACATCAGGTCGGCTCGGCCATCGGAGCGTGGGCGGGGGGCGCGATCTTCGACGCCACCGGCTCCTATTCGTGGGCCTTCCTCTCGGCGGCCGTGATGGCTTTCGTGGCCGCCGCGCTTTCCTTGCTCATCAAGGAAGTGCCGGTGGGGGCGAGGCCCACCCGCCGCCCCACGCCCACCGGCGCACCCGTTCCCGCGGGCTAGTTCCGCAGTTGAGTAGGTGACCAGCGCGGCCGCGGGGGCCGCGCCGGTCGTATGTCGCGCCGCCGTCGACCGCGCTTCGTCGAAAACGGCGTGTAGTGCCGACCAAGTGCATTGACTTCGCCGCCGCGGCTGCGCGATAAGCTGAGCAATGTACCTGCGGCATACGACCCGGCGGAAGGACGGCAAGGTCCATCGGTACTGGCGGCTGGTCCGCTCGGTCCGCGTCGGCCGCAAGGTCGTCCAGCAGACGGTCGCCCACCTCGGCGAACTCGATGCGGCCGGCCGCGCGCGGGCCCGGGCGCTGGCCCGCGCGATCACGGGGGAGCTCGACCAGCCGGACCTGTTCCTCCCGGACGAGCCGGACACGGCGATTCCGGTGCGTCTCAAGCGCCTTCGGCTGGAGCGCGGCCGGACGTTCGGGGACGTGTGGCTGGGCTGGACGCTTTGGCGGGCGCTCAAGCTGGACGAGGTTCTGGCACGGCTGCTCCCCGACGGCCGAGAAGCGGTGCCGTGGGCGACGATGGCGGCCGTGCTCGTGCTCGCGCGGCTGTGTGAGCCGTCGAGTGAGCTGCACATCGCGGAGACGTGGTACCGCGGCACGGCCCTGGAAGATTTGTTCGCCCTCCCGGCGTCACTGGTGAACGATGATCGGCTCTATCGCGCCCTCGATCGGCTCCTCGTCCACAAGGCCGCCCTGCAGCAGCACCTGGTGACCCGCCTCGGCGAGCTCTTCGCCCTCGACTACGACCTGCTGCTCTACGACGTGACCAGCGTGTATTTCGAGGGAGCGGCTGACGCGAACCCGCTGGCGCAGCGGGGCCACAGCCGCGACCACCGCCCAGACTGCAAGCAGGTCTGTCTCGCCCTCGTCGTCAGCCGCGAGGGGATGCCGATCGGCTACGAGGTCTTTGCGGGGAACCGCACCGACGTGACGACGGTCGAGGACATCGTGGAAACGATGGAGGGCCGCTACGGCCTGGCCCGACGGATCTGGGTCATGGACCGCGGCATGACGAGCGAGGACAACCTGGAGTGGCTGCGCGCGACAGGGCGCCGATACCTCGTCGGCACGCCGAAGAGCGAGCTCCGGAAGTGGGCGGGGGCGCTCACCGAGGCCCGGGACTGGCACACGGTCCGTGAGGGGCTGGAAGCGAAACAATGTGTCGGGCCCGACGGGATCGAGACGTTCGTCTTGATCCGTTCAGTCGAGCGCCGCGAGAAAGAGCGGGCGATGCACGAGCGCTTCGCGCGGCGGATCGAGGGGGGACTCGA
>WNGA01023684.1_pt1 | contig 12589 bp, 13 predicted proteins | sample 5400061 | NCBI WGS metagenome assembly WNGA01 (sample SAMN13153366, study PRJNA577476) | soil metagenome | isolation source: 100 cm soil or saprolite under grassland replicate 2 | place: USA:California | collected 2016-06-15
CCTGCACAAGGTGCAGAAGGTCCTCGGCTAGCTAGCCTGGAACGCGCATGAGCTTCGATCAGATGTACAGAGAGGTGATCCTCGATCACTACAAGAACCCGCGCGGGCACGGGGTGATCGAGGACGCCGACGCGCGCGCCGAGGGGATGAATCCGCTGTGCGGCGACGAGGTCACCATCTCGGTCGCGTTCGGTGACGACGGCGAGACGATCGAGGACGTGATGTTCGAGGGCCGCGGCTGCGCGATCAGCCAGGCGGCGACCTCGATGCTCATGGACATGGTCAAGGGGCGCAAGGCGAGCGAGATCGCGGCCATGCCGAAGGACGAGCTGCTCGACGAGGTCGGGATCCCCCTCACTCCGATCCGGCTCAAATGCGCCTTGCTCGGGCTCGGCGTGCTGAAGGTGGCGCTCAACCGCGCCAAGGGAACTCCGCTGCCGGAGGAGTGGGCCGGCATGGACGAGCTGGAGCTCAAGTAGCCGAGCTCGACGTCTGCCCGCTCGACGAGCTGCCGCCGGGCTCGGTCAAGATCGTCCGTTCCGGTGAGCTCGCGGTCGGCGTCTACAACGTGAACGGCGAGCTGTACGCGATCGAGGATCGCTGCTCGCATGACGACGGGCCGTTGTGCGAGGGGGATTGGGACCCGGAGGAGTTCGTCGTCACCTGCCCGCGCCACGGCTCCAACTTCGATCTGCGCACGGGCGAAGCGCTCACGCTGCCCGCCTACCTCCCGGTCGAGGCCTTCCCGGTGCGCGTCGAGGACGGGATCGTCAAGCTGAAGGTTTCATGAAGGGGGCCTGTCTCTGTGGCGGCGTGAGGTTCGAGGTGACCGAGCCGTTCGTGCGCGTGTCGCACTGCCATTGCGAGAGCTGTAAGAAGATCTCCGGCGGCACTGGAACGGTCAGCGGGCGCGCCCGCACGGACGCGATCCAGATTCTCTCCGGGGAGGAGCTGCTCACGCGTTACCAGCCCGACGAGGGCTCGGCCAAGACGTTCTGCTCACGCTGCGGCTCCAACCTCTTCGGCAGCAGCTGGCCGGAGCTCGAGTACACGAGTGTGCGGCTGAGCGCGCTGGAAGGATTCGAGGAGAAGCCGACCGCGCACATCCACACGCGGTCGGTCGCTCCCTGGGAGACGCTCCCCGCCGACGGGGCGGAGCGATTCGAAGGGCGGTTCGAAGGCTGAGCGCGGTCGTCCGCTGCTGGGAGAGTGACGATCCGGCCTATGTGGCCTACCACGACGAGGAATGGGGCCGCCCCGTCGTCGACGAGCGCGGCATCCTCGAGCGCCTCTGCCTCGAAGGCTTTCAGTCCGGCCTTTCTTGGCTGACGATCCTGCGCAAGCGCGAGAACTTCCGCGCCGCGTTCGCCGGATTCGACCCCGAAGCGGTGGCACGATTCGTGGAGGCCGACGTCGAGCGGCTGCTGGGCGACGCGGGGATCGTCCGCCACAGAGGGAAGATCGAGGCAGCGATCGCCAATGCCCGCGCGACCATCGGCCTGCGTGAGGACACGTCTTTGGAGACGCTCGTATGGGAGTACCGACGCGACGGCGCGGCGCCGGCGAGCTGGGTGGCGGAGACGCCGGAATCCCGCGAGCTCTCGAAGCGGCTGCGTGCGGCCGGTTTCCGGTTCGTGGGGCCGACGACCGTCTACGCGACCATGCAGGCGATCGGCGTCGTGAACGACCACCGCGCGGACTGCTTCGTCCGCGCCGACGTGGAGCGCGAGCGAAATGCTGGATGAACGCGTCCGCACGGTGCTTACGCGCCTCGAGCAGGAGGACGCGGAGGAGCGCGCCGCGGGCGTGCCGCGCGAGCAGCGCGGGCGGCAGGTGGCCCGGTCGACCGGACAGTTCCTATTCGCGCTTGTCGCGCCGCAGACCGATTGCGAGGTGCTCGAGATCGGCGGCTCGCGAGGCTACTCGACGATCTGGCTCGCGGCCGGCGTGCGCTACTTCGGCGGGCGTGTGCTCTCGCTCGAGCACGACCCGGCCAAGTGCGAGGCCTGGCGGCGCAACATTACCGAGGCTGGGCTCGAGGAGACGACCGAGTTGCTCGAAGGCGACGCTCTCGAGACTCTGCCGGCCATCGACGACGTCTTCGACCTCGTCTTCCTGGACGCAGAGAAGGAGCAGTACGAGGAGCTGTTCGAGCTGGCGCGGCCGAAGCTCGAGCCGGGCGCGCTCGTGGTCGCCGACAACGTGCTGTCGCATGCCGATCCGCTTGCGGCGTACTCGGCCGCGCGACAGGCGGACCCGACGCTCGAGTCGGTCACGGTCCCGCTGGACCGCGGCCTCGAGATCTCTGTCGTCCTGCGCGAGTAGCGGACCGGAGCTCCCGAAGGAGGGGATCCCAAAAGGGGGAACCACCCCGGGTTCCCCTTTGGGAGAGGAGGCGGCGGCTCCGCCGACGCCTCCGGTCTCTCGGTACCCGCACTGAGTTGCTGCCTCTTCCTCCGCTGCAGCCGCTACAGTGCAGGTACCGCGGAAAGGAGGTGGTCCGACTTGACAGATTCCAGTACGGGCAGTGGAGGTACCAGCGGGTAAGGGCGTGTCCCCGGGACCCACGGGGAATCGCCTAGCCAGCGTAGGGGACTCGCTGACAAGCGCCGCCGGCTCCTAGGATGCCGGCAGGAAGCGCCCTTACTACTCGACGCTGGTAACCGTGAAACAAAGGGGGCCGCGCGCGGCCCCCTTTTTATTACGCGGCGCGCCGCAATTGTTCGTCGACCCCGATCGGCTTCACGCCGAAGGTCTCGACCGCCGCGCCGATGTCGCAGGTGCTGTCGACCTCGAGCATCGTGACCTGGTCGCGCGTGACCGGCGTGGGGCCCGGGAGCACCTCCAGCACCGCGGCGTTGGCCCGCATGAGCCCGAAGGGAAGGTGGAGCTTGGTGCGGCGCTTGCCGAGGACGGCCTTGATCCGGTCGTAGAGCTCGTCCCAGGTGACGACGTCCGGCCCTCCCAGCTCGAAGGTTCTGTTCGCCGCCTCCGCGGATGCCACGGCCCGCGCGTAGAAGGCGGCCACGTCCTCGACCCAGATCGGCTGGATCCGCTGCGTCCCTGGGCCGATGACGGGAATCACGGGCGCGTAGCGGACGAGCTTCAGGAAGGTGGGGAGCACGCCGCCGTCTTGCCCGAAGACGAAGCTCGGCCTGAAGATCACGTGCTCGAGGCCCGAGCCCTGCACGTCCTGCTCCATCTGCCACTTCGCCTTGAAGTACGGAGTCAGCGCCTTGGTCGACTCGCCGGTGCCCAGCGCACTCATGAGGACGAAGCGGCCGACACCCGCCTCCTTCGCCGCCCCGATCAAGTCACGCGTGCCCTGACTCATCACCCGCTCGAAGTCCTCGGGCTTTCCGACGATGATCGCGACGAGGTGGACGACGGTGTCGCAACCCTCCACTGCCCGCCGCAGGCTGTCGGCCTCGGTCATGTCGCCCTCGATTACCTCGCAGCCCCAGCTCCGCGCCTGGTGGGCGCTCTCGGCGTCGCGCACCAGGCAGCGAACTTCGCGTCCCTCCCCGCGGAGCGCGTGCACGACCTTCGGGCCGACAAAGCCCGTCCCACCGGTCACGAGGACTTTCATTTGCGGAAGTTCTGCCAGTAGCGGCTCGGCGTCGGGCCTTGCTGTCCCTGGTACTTGGAGCCCAGGCCGCCGCTTCCGTACGGGTTCTCCGCCGGCTCGCTGAGCTGGACGAACGACAGCTGGCCGATCTTCATCCCGTAGTAGATCGTGATCGGGAGGTTGGCGACGTTGGAGAGCTCGAGCGTCACGTGCCCGTCCCAGCCGGGGTCGATGAAGCCGGCGGTTGAGTGGATGAGCAGCCCGAGCCTTCCCAAGCTCGATTTTCCCTCGAGCCTGGCCACGAGGTCGTCAGGGAGGCGGATCCGCTCGAGCGTCGAGCCCAGCACGAACTCGCCTGGATGGAGGATGAAGGGCCTTCCGTCCTCGATCTCGGCGAGCTCGGTCAGGTCCTCCTGCTCCTCCTTCACGTCGATGAACGGGTAGCGGGCGTTGTGGAAGACGCGGAAGAAGCGGTCGACGCGGACGTCTACGCTCGAAGGCTGGAGAAGCGACGCGTCGTACGGCTCGATCTCGATGCGGCCCTCGTCGAGAAGGCGCGAGATCGTGCGGTCGGAAAGAACCATCGCCAGATTCTAGGACGGCACGACTCGAGCCGGAACGCTGCGAGCGGAAGGCGGTTACGGGAGGCCCGACCGCGGGAACGGCGGCGGCGACCGCTTTTTGACTGAATTTCGCTCAAGCGGGCATACTTCCCGCTCTTGGACCACGACCTCACGCCGCTCCAGCGCCGACGATTGCGCGAACAGCGGCGGCGGATGTACATCCGCCGCCGGATGATCGCGCTTGCGATCGTGCTCTCGTTCATTGCCGGCATCGTCGCCGGTGCGCTCGTGCTGTCGAACCGCACCTCCGACGGGCAGTCCGCGGCCAACGTCGCCAAGAAGCGGAAGCAGAGCGCGCAGCAACACCCGGCGGCGCCAAAGGAGATCCGCGGGGTCCACATCTCGATGGGGCTCGCATCGCTTCCGGGGAAGCTCGACCAGTACTTCGCGATGCAGCGGCAGGGGCTCAACACCATCGAGCTCGACGTCAAGGACGAGACGGGCCAGGTCGCATTCCCCTCGCGGACCGCGCCGCTCGCCACGAAGATCGGGGCTGCAAAGCGGTTCTACAACCCGCATACCGTTAGCATCCGGGCCCACGCGCGCGGGATCTACCTGATTGGACGAGTTGTCGTCTTCGAGGATCCCGTCCTGTCGGAAAACCAGCCCGCCCGGGCGGTTCAATACTCGGACGGGTCGGTCTGGCACACGTACTCGGGGCTCGGTTGGACGAACCCGTACGACGAGAAGGTCTGGAAGTACAACGTCGGCATCGCGCTCGCGGCCGCCAAGGCCGGCTTCGACGAGATCCAGTTCGACTACGTGCGCTTCCCGAGCGACGGCGACCTGTCGGCCATCGTCTACCCGGTCAAGCGGCACGAACGGATGGGGAAGACGATCGCGAGCTTCATCCGCTACGCGGGAGCGAGACTGCATCCCCTCGGAGTCCGTGTTTCGGCCGATGTCTTCGGCCTCTCCGCGCATCGCGATCTCGGCATCGGGCAGGCGCCGCGGGTGCTCGGGCGCTACCTCGACACGGTCTCGCCGATGGTCTATCCGTCCCATTACGTACCGGGCGAGTACCAGATTCCGAATCCGGACGCCGCTCCCGGGCCGACGGTGTACAGGTCGCTTCGGGACTTCAGGCATCAGCTCCGCGGCCGGAAGGCGAGGCTCGTCCCGTGGCTGCAGGCGTTCTCGCTCGGCCGCACCTACAGCCTCGAGGACATGCGGGCGCAGGTGGAGGCAGCGCGGCAGGCGAAGGTCGGCGGGTTCCTGCTCTGGAATCCCGAGGGGAGCTACCTGCCGCAGGCGCTCAAGCCTGCCAGTGCGTACCCGTAGTCAGGGCGCGAGGCGCTCGATAACCCAGTCGCCGTCCGCCCGGCGATAGCGCAGGCGATCGTGGAGCCGGTTCTCACGGTGCTGCCAGAACTCCAGCTCTGATGGAAGGAGTCGAAAGCCTCCCCAGTGGGGTGGAAGCGGCACGTCCCCGCCGGCGAAGCGGGCGCTCGCCTCCTCGAACCGCGCGTCGAGAGCCTCCCGGCTTTCGATCACCTCGCTCTGGGCCGACGCCCAGGCGGCTAGACGGCTCTCGAGGGGACGCGTGGCGAAGTACGCGGCCGATTCCTCCTCGGGGACGCGCTCCACAGCCCCCTCGACCCGCACTTGGCGTCCGAGCACGTGCCAGTAGAAGACGAGCGCCGCCCGCGGATTCTCCTCCAGGTCACGCCCCTTCCGACTCCCATACCCGGTGTGGAAGCGGAATCCGCTCTCGTCGAAGCGCTTCACGAGCACCATCCGCGCCGAGGGCGCTCCGTCGGCGCCCGAGGTCGCGAGCGCCGCCGCCTCGGGAAGCTCGATGCCGGCGTCCTGCGCGTCACGGAACCAGCGCTCGAACTGGCGGAAGGGATCGGGGTCCAGATCGTCCTCGAGGAAGGGGGCCGCGCGCGGATCGGTTCCGTGCACTTCCATCGGCTAGCAACGCTATCGTGCGTTTCGTGGCTGTGACACGGTCAATCGGGGTGCGGACGGAGATTCCCGGCCCGCGGTCGAAGGCGATCCTCGACCGCAAGAAGAAGGTGGTCGCCGACCCGCTGTCGGTCTACCTCCCGGTTGTGATCTCGGAGGCTCACGGGGCGACGATCACCGACGTCGACGGGAACACGTTCGTCGACTTCACGGGCGGGGTGGGATGCCTCAACGTCGGTCACTCCCACCCGCGGGTGATCGAGGCGGTGCGGGAACAGGTCGAGCGGTTCAGCCACACCGACTTCACGATCGTTCCCTACGAGGTGTACGTCGCGCTCGCAGAGCGTCTGATCGAGCTCACTCCCGTCTCCGGGCCGGCGAAAGCCGCGTTCTTCAACGCCGGCACCGAGGCGATCGAGAACGCAATCAAGTTCGCGCGCTCGTACACGAAACGGACCGGCGTCATCGCGTTCGAGGGCGCCTTCCACGGGCGGACGCTGCTGTCCATGACCCTCACCTCCAAGACCCATCCCTACAAGGCGGGCCTCGGCCCGCTCGCCCCCGAGGTCTACCGAGTCTCGTACGCGAACGACTACCGCGGGCCGGACACCGCCACGGCGCTCGGTGCGCTCCGCCGTGCGTTCGTCACCCAGGTGGCGCCGGAGAATGTCGCCGCGGTCGTCATCGAGCCGGTGCTCGGGGAGGGCGGCTTCGTCGTCGCGCCGCCGCGGTTCCTCCAGGGCATCCGCGAGCTCTGCGACGAGCACGGGATCGTGCTGGTGATCGACGAGGTGCAGACGGGTTACGGCCGCACCGGAAAGATGTGGGGAATCGAGCACGCCGGCGTCGAGCCGGACCTGATGACGATCGCGAAGTCGATCGCGGCGGGGTTGCCGCTCTCCGCCGTCGTCGGCCGCGCCGACATCATGGACGCTCCGCCCGACTCGGCCATCGGCGGCACCTACGTCGGGGATGATGCTCGCGATCGAGCTCGTCCGCGACCGCGAGACCAAGGAGCCCGCTCCCGAGCTTGCGACCGCGATTGCAGAGGCCGCCCTCAGCAACGGCCTGCTCCTGCTCAAGTCCGGCATCTACTCGAACTGCATCCGCGTGCTGGCGCCGCTCGCCCTCACCGACGCCGAGCTGGAGGAGGCCCTCGGCGCGTGGGAAGAGGCGCTCTCTGAAGCGCTTTCCTAGGAAAGAGCAGCAACAATGACGGTCGTGCTGGGCGAGGTGATCGCGGAGCGATACGAGTTGCAGGAGATCGTCGGCACCGGAGGGATGTCGAGCGTCTACCGGGCCCATGACCGCCTGCTCGAGCGGAGCGTCGCGCTCAAGGTCCTGCACGACCGATACAGCGCCGACGAGGAGTACGTCGAACGCTTCCGCCGGGAGGCGCGCGCGGCCGCCCGGCTCAGCCATCCGAACATCGTCACCGTCATCGACCGCGGCGAGCAGGACGGGCGCCAGTTCATCGTCTTCGAGCACGTCGCGGGCGAGACGCTGAAGGACGTCGTGGAACGGGAAGGCCCGCTTCCGGTGCGGCGTGTGATCGAGCTCGGGATCGAGATCGCGAACGCGCTCGCATTCGCCCACGGTCACGGCCTCGTGCATCGGGACGTCAAGCCTCAGAACGTGCTCCTGAACGGAGACGGACGGGCGAAGGTGACCGACTTCGGGATCGCCCGCTCCCAGGACGTCGAACAGGGAATGACCCAGACGGGCACCGTGGTCGGCACGAGCCACTACATCGCGCCCGAGCAGGCACGCGGAGAGCCGGTCGACGAACAGAGCGACGTCTACTCGCTCGGCGCCGTGCTGCACGAGCTGCTGACGGGGGAGGTGCCGTATCCAGGTGACAACTTCGTTGCGGTGGCGATGCGGCATCTCCACGACCCCGTCCCGGACGTGCAGGAGCGTAGGCCGGACGTGCCGCCCCGGCTGGCGGCCGTGGTGGAGAGGGCGCTGCAGAAGGAGCCCGCCGACCGGTTCCCGTCAATGAAGGCGTTCTCCCGCGCGCTCGAAGGCTGCCTCTCCGACCTTGAAGGCCCGGGAGCACAAGACCCGACTCTGATCGTCCGCCGGCCTCCGCCGCCCCCGAAGGTGCGGGCACCGCGTCCTCGGCGCCGGAGAGCGCTCTTGACGGTGGGGATCCTCGTGCTGGGGATCGGGGCGATCGCCGCGATCGTCGCCGGCGCCCTTCTGCTACGCGGCTCCTCGAGCAGTGGCGGCCCGCTGCCGGTGCCTGCAAAGCACGTCAGCCTTCATGCCGTTACCTCGTACGATCCGGAGGGCGACAACGGCGAAGAGAACGAAGACCTCGTCGGAAACGCGACGGACAATGATCCCGCGACGTACTGGCAGACCGAGGACTACTCGACGCCGGATTTCGGGAACCTGAAGCAGGGCGTCGGGATCGTCGTCGACGCCGGGAAGCCGGTAACGCTCGGGTCGTTGACCGTGACTTCGAACACCCCCGGCTTCAACGCGCGCATCAAAGCTTCCGACTCGGAGACCGGCCCATTCCACCGAGTGTCCGATTCGCAGACCGTTGGTGACCGCACGACTTTCTCCATCCAGGAGGATGCGCCTGCACGGTACTACCTCGTCTGGATCACCAGTCTCCCCCCGGACACGTACGCCGACATCAACGAGATAACCGCGCCCTAGAACGTGCGGAGGTCCTCGAGCGCTTCGAAGCGATGGAGCTCGAGTGGCATGCGGATGAGACCAGGAAGGTTCTAGTAGCGCAGGCGTGAGCGGCGTTCGTGCCGTTCCAGTGCAAGCTGCACGAGCCGATCCAGCAGTTCCGGATACGAGATCCCCGAGGCCTCGAACAGCTTGGCGTACACGCTCGTCGCCGTGAACCCCGGGATCGTGTTTAGCTCGTTGACGACGACCTCCCCGCTCTCGCGGACGAAGAAGTCGATCCGTGCCATCCCCTCGCACTCGCTGGCGACGAACGAGCGGACGGCGAGCTCCTGCACGCGCGCGATCGCCTCCTGTGGGATGCGCGGCGGAACGATGAGGTCCATGCCGCCCTCGTCGTACTTGGCCGAGAAGTCGTACCAGTCGGCGCCTTCGAATCCGTGCGAGACGATTTCGCCCGGCAGCGAGGCGATCGGATCCTTGTTGCCGAGCACGCTGCACTCGACCTCGACTCCGGGGACGAATTCCTCGATCAGGATCTTCTCGTCGTGCTTGAACGCGAGCGCAACGGCGTCCTCGAGCTCCTCCGGCGAGAAAGCCTTCGTGATTCCCACCGACGACCCGAGCCGCGCGGGCTTGACGAACACGGGATAGCCGAACGGGTTCTCGATCTCGTCGCCCTCGCGGAGCGTGACGTTCCTGGTGACCGGAATTTCGTGGTCGCGCATCACCGACTTGAACAGGTCCTTGTCCATGCACAGCGCCGACGCGGTTACGCCGGCGCCTACGTAGGGGACGCCCGCGAGCTCGAGCAGGCCCTGGACGGTCCCGTCCTCCCCGAAGGGCCCGTGCAGGATAGGGAAAACGACATCGACGTCGGCCAGCGTCTGGGGCACCGACGAAGTCGGCACGGGCAGCGTTTCCGCGGGGCGCGCCTCGGCCTCGAGCGCGCGCTGCTCCGCGGCTTCGAGCTCCCAGCGGCCTTCGCGGTCGATGGCAACGGTCACGGCCTCGTAGCGCTCGGGGTCGAGCGACTCGAGCACCGACCGGGCCGAGGCTATCGAGATGTCGTGCTCGCTCGAGCGCCCGCCCATCACGACGGCGACGCGGATCTTGCCGTTCCAGGGGGTCCCGCTCACAGGCCGCCCGTCGTTGTCGTTTGCGTCTCCTGGATCAGCCTTCCCACCACGATCGTCACAGTGTTCCCGATCTTCAGCTGCGTTCCGCCCCGCGGCGACTGTCGCAGGACGATGTTGTCCTTGGTCGGGTCGGTCGTGTCCTGCCACTGCCGCGAGACGCTGAAGCCCGCGCCCTCGAGCTGCGCCTTCGCCGTGTCGATGTCGAGATCGGTCACGTCGGGAACCGCCGTCGTGGTCGGCCCCTTCGAGACGGAGAGCGTCACCGTCGACCCGGCGGCGATGAAGGAGTTGGGGGCCGGGTCCTGGTCGACGACGGTGTCCTGCGGCTGATCGGAGTCGACGTCCTTGCGGGCGACCGCGAACCCCGACGACTGCAACGTCGAGCTCGCGTCGCCGAACGACTTCCCGATCACGCCGGGCACGCCTATGAGCTGCGGCCCCTCGGAGACGTTGATGCGGACCGAGGTGTTCTTCTCCACCTTCTCGCCGGGTGAGGGGTGCTGGGAGACGACGGTTCCTTCGGCCTGGTCGGAGTGGACCCGGCCCACGCTCCAGCGCAAGCCCGCATCCGCGAGCTCGGCGGTCGCGTCCGATTCGGATTTCCCGCGCACGTCGGGCACTGTGACCACGGGGATGCCCTTCGAGACGAAGAGCGTCACGGTGTTCCCCTTCTGGATCCGCTCGCCCTGCTCGGGGTTCTGGTCGTACACGTGCCCGCGTGGAGTGGTGCCGTTGTAGCGGCGCTTCGCGTCGGGCTTCAACCCGGCCTTGATGATCTTGTTGACCGCCAGCCGCTCCGCCACGCCTTCCACGAACGGAACCTTTACCGGCTCGGCCGCATTCAGCTTGTGCTCGATCTGCGTGTAGGCGTACCAACCGCCGACGCCTGCGGCGGCGACGAGCAGGAGAGCCAGGAGCCACGGCCATTTCGGTCGCCGCCGGCGGACTGGCCGATCTTCGTACTCATAGGAGGACGGGCGATACGCGGCGGTCGTCACGGTCGGCATGCGCCTGATCGCCGTCTCGTCGATCCCGGAGCCCGCGAGCACGGCGGTCGCCGCCTCCGACGTCTCCTCGCTGACACGCAGCCCCTGTTCGACGCGGGCGAGGTCGGCGTCCATCTCCTCGGCGGTCTGGTAGCGCTCGTCCGGGTGCTTTGCAAGTGCGCGCACGACAACCATGTCCAACCCGCGCGGAACCTCGCTTCGCCGCCGGGACGGCCTCTCCGGGACCGCGGACAGGTGCTTCATCGCGATCTCGACCGGGGTGTCGCCGGTGAACGGGACCGTTCCGGTCAGCAACTCGTACAGAAGCACTCCCACGGAGTAGAGGTCGGAGCGCTGGTCGACCGCTGCGCCGCGCGCCTGCTCGGGCGAGAGGTACTGCGCGGTCCCGATGATGGAGCCCGCCTCGGTCATCTGGCTCGTGGCCGAGCGCGCGATGCCGAAGTCCGTCACCTTGACGTGGCCCGAGGCGTCGACGATGACGTTGTGCGGCTTGATGTCCCGGTGAACGAGCCCGTGCCGGTGGGCGAACGCCAGTGCCGCCAGGATCCGGCGGACGTAGCCGACCGCGATCCGTATGGGCGGCGGCCCGAAGCGGACGAGCAGCTCCTTGAGCGTGCGCCCGTCCAGGTACTCCATGGCGATGTAGTAGGTGCCCTGGGCCTCGCCGCGGTCGTAGATGGAGACGATGTTCGCGTGCGAGAGTCCCGCGGCGTTCTTGGCCTCTCGCCGGAACCGCTCCACGAACTGCTCGTCGCTCGCGTGCCGCTCGTCCAGGATCTTGATCGCGACCTGTCGTCCGAGCTCCTGGTCCTCGGCCAGGTACACGTTGGCCATGCCGCCGGTGCCGAGCTTGCGCGTGATCCGGTAGCGCCCGTCGAAGAGCGTGTCGATCAGCGTGTCTGTAACTGACATGTCAGATCGTGCCCCGCATACAGGTTAGGAGTTCGACAGGAGGGCCTCCATCACTGTTTTTGCGATGGGAGCGGCCGTCGTCCCGCCGGACCCGGTCTGGTTCTGGAGGACGACGGCGACCGCGACCTGCGGGTGATCGGCGGGGGCGAAGGCGATGAACCAGGTGGTGTTGATCCCCGAGTTTCCGGTCTCGGCCGTGCCCGTCTTGCCTGCCACCTCGACTCCGGGAATCTGGGCCGCGGTCCCCGTCCCGCCGGTGACGACTGCGCGCATCATCGTGTTCAGATCGGCGGCGGTGCTCGGCTTGATCGCCCTTCCGAGCACCGAAGGGTTCGTACGCGTGACGAGCGAGCCGTGCGGGGCGACGACGTGGTCGACGACGTAGGGCTTCATCACGACCCCACCGTTGGCCACTCCGGCCGCGACCATCGCCATCTGCAGCGGAGTGACGAGCATCCGCTCCTGCCCGAACGCGAGCCGGCCCGGGTCGACCTGATAGTCGTGCTTCGGGCGGAAGAGCCGGCCGTGGGCGTAGAGGCCGCTCGCGGCGCGCTCGTTGGCGGGTGTCTCGAGCGGCGGCTTGTCGTAGAAGCCGAACCGCTTGGCGTACTCGAGGATGGTTCCGGCGCCCAGCCGCTTTCCGATCTTGCAGAAGACGGCGTTGACCGAGTGCTGGAGCGCGGTGAGGAGGTCGAGCGTCCCGAACACCTCCGGGCCGCTCTGGTCGCGGAAGTTGTACACGCGCTTGCCGTATTCGATGCAGTAGCCGGGATCGTAGAAGGT
>WNGA01027716.1_pt1 | contig 12588 bp, 7 predicted proteins | sample 5400061 | NCBI WGS metagenome assembly WNGA01 (sample SAMN13153366, study PRJNA577476) | soil metagenome | isolation source: 100 cm soil or saprolite under grassland replicate 2 | place: USA:California | collected 2016-06-15
CAAACAGCCTGCATTGGCAGAACCCAACCCTGGACAGTGTCGCCACTTGGTGCAACTCCAATGCTGGAATGAAGATGGACGGTCCGTACTCATGGGAGCCGCCTGTCCTATGGTGGGATACCAGTCAGGCCGGCAGCGCCTTCGGCACCAACGCCGAGGAGGGTACAGAGTCTCCACCACCGCTAGAGAGCCTTCAGAAGTTCATCGCTCCAGCCGATCTCTGGCCGATCGGCGCGGTGTGGAACTACCACGCTGGCAAGCCGAGGAGTGTCTTCGACAACATCAAGCGGTACACGGCCGGCGTGGACAATCGCTATGGCACCACCAGCAGTGCGGAGGATTATGCCAGGAAGTCCGAACTCCAGAACTATGAGAACGCCCGGTCGTTCTTCGAGGCCTGGAACTCGCATGAGTACACCGGGAGTGACGCGACCTTTGGAGTTATCTTCTGGATGCTGAACAACGCTTGGCCGTCGGTCCACTGGAACCTGTACGACTGGTATTACAAGCCCGGAGGCGGGTACTTCGGCGCCAAGAAGGCGAACGAGCCGGTCCACCTCGCATACGACTACTTCACCGGCGGCGTGTTCGCGGTCAACTCCACTTTGACCGGGCAGACCGGCATGACGGCAACGGCAACGCTGTACAATATCCCAAGCCTGACGCAGCAGTACACTACGCAGGTCACGAACCTGACTGTGGCAGCCAATGCCTCCACGAACGTGCTGACGATCCCGGCTGTGGGCGGGCTCTCGACAACGTACTTCATTCGCCTGCAGCTCAAGGACTCGACGGGCGCAGTGGTCAGCAACAATCTCTACTGGTATTCGACGAGTCCTGACAAGCTAGGCAACTCCAGCACCTGGTGGAAGACGGCCATTCATTCCTACGCAGACCTCACAGGCCTAAACAGCTTGGCATCGAACAGCAGTGTGACAGCTTCAGCTTCGCGCACAATTGCCAGCGGACAGGAAACTGTCACAATCACGCTCAACAACACCAGCCCGAGTAATATTGCATTCTTTGTGCGGGCAGAAATTACAGCAGGGAATAGTGGTCTGGAAGTCCTGCCAGTAACATACACGGATAATTACATCTCCCTCTTCCCAGGTGAATCAATCTCGATTACATCCAAATATGCAACCGCAGATCTTGGCGGTCAATCACCCTATCTCAAGATCAGAGGCTACAATGTGCCGCCGTTTTCAATAAGCGTGCCATAACCTTCCTCGATGGAAATAGCTAAAAAAGGGGATGGCTTGACAGGCCATGCCCTTTTTTTGTGAAAAACACTCGGCCTCTTGTAACAAATGGTTACTGAGAACCCAAGAGAATTTTTTCTTTTATCTACGTCGTAAAAGCCAACGAAAAAACATTGCAAACAACATCCCAAACAAGGTTCCTGAGGCTACATCTCCCGGATAATGATCCCCTAAGTAAATTCGGGAAAACGCAACCAACCCAGCAACAAGGTATCTCAACCCCCAAAACCGTGAGAATTTATGGTTAAGCAGCCATGCCCCGCTGAACGCAGCTGCGGCGTGTCCCGATGGAAATGACCAAGTCCCTGGCTTTTTGCCAATGACGATCGCTTGAATAATCGTAATGAAGGGACGTCTCCGCTTGAAATAGGTCTTGATCGGAAGTTCCACCAAAGCGCTTGAAATAAGCAAGGGCAAGGCAATCTCGCGTATCACATCCTGGGTGATTCGGCGTTTACGCAGCGCAGCAAATCCCATCGTCACATACCAAGTTGCGCCCCCTTGATAGATGAAAGTAAGTCCATAGAACAGGGCATTCAGAAGGCGCGTATGAGGCAGATGATTAACGAGCAGGAATAGATTAGCATCCAGAGCGTCCACTGGTTTGAGCCGCTTAAGAACCGCCTTGCGTAAATATTCACGTTGTTGAGGGTTCTCCACGGTTGGAGCCGCGCCCTGTTGTTCCGGATTGAGAACCTCCTGCACCGCCTCCGATACAACCTCAAGTTGATGTTTATCCGGTGTGGCCAGCACATGAGCAGTCGCATCCAACACTTTTTCCGTTTTCTTGCTTTCAGGCGCGGTCTGAGCCATCTTTTCCACTTGATGAGCTGCGGCGGCTGGCGTTGCAGGAGGCGGTTGAGTTTGCTCAACGTCTTTCACGGTCTGGCCCGCTGATTTTGTTTCCAGCTTGTCGATCACCTCATCGGCTTTCTCTGGAGAATCCGCTTTAGCTACTGCCTCCCTTAAAGCTCGTCGGATGGGCTTGGCTTGAGCCTTTTCTTCAGGCGTGGGCATTTCCCACGGTGGGACAGGTGTATCTCCAAGCTTCTGTTCCGGCGCTTTGGTTGATTTTGGCTTCTTCTTTTTATCACTTGAACCAGGCATAAAACTTGTCTCTCTTTCGAAAATATTGCAGAGGGAATTACTCACACTTCGTGTTTTAAGTTAAACGAGGCAGCGCCCCAAATGATATTGGGTTGCATGAAATTTTTCTCAATTAAAGCGCCGAATAGTGAGGAAAAATCTTGAATCAACGGGTTTTAGACCCTTTGCCCCCTAACATGCCGCGCCGATGACACCTGCGTTATTCCCCATGCGGCAGGAGTTAAAGATTAGTTATGAGACTTTGATCCAAGCCTTCCATATGTGAGGGCTGATGAAGGTAGTCCCTGCCCCACCGGCACGGATCGTTTGTTTGGTCATCAGGTATCTCCTTTCTTCGGAGGTAAAAAGCCCCGAAAGATTACTTAAACCTTTCGGGGCTCACAATTTCTTTAAACAGAATCAGGCTTAGGCGTTGCGATAAGCTCACCTTCTTTCATCCGCTTGAAGTCATCCAGGATGGTAGCAGTTGCAGTAGCTCCTGAACGCGTCATACCTGCATCGATCACAGCCAGGAGTGTTGCGAGTGTGCGAACACCACCCGCAGCTTTGACTTGCACTTTCTCACTCACATGCGTGCGCATGAGACGGAGATCTTCAAGCGTCGCGCCGCCTGACGCAAATCCTGTAGAAGTCTTGACCCAATCTGCTCCCGCGGCTTCGCTGAGTTTGCAGGCTATAATTTTCTCTTCGTCGGTGAGATAGGCATTCTCGAAAATCACTTTGACTTTCACGCCGCGCGCATGAGCCACATCGCATACAGCTTTGATATCCTCACGTACGAAATCATGTTTGCCCGAGCGTAATTGACCGATGTTTAAGACCATATCGAGTTCGAGCGCGCCATCCTCCATAACTTGTTGTGCTTCGGCAACTTTGATCGAGGTGAGATTACTTCCATGAGGAAATCCAACCACAGTACTGACCAGAACGTCTGAATCTTTAAGCGCTTCCTTCGCAAGTTTCACATCACATGGTTTTACACACACAGTTGCAACATGATAACGGGCAGCGAGTTCACAACCTGCGAAGACATCGGCGTCAGTCAGTTCCGGGCGCAGGAGAGAATGATCAATTACTTTCGCAAGCTGTTCGTATGTGATCGTTTTACTATTTAAGGTCATCACTTGGACTCCTAAATCTCACCTTCGTCAATCAAAATTCGGGCGCGCACCTATTGAGAAGCAAATAATAACTTTTCGGCATACATCAGGAGAACATCCGCTTTTTGCATTCATCGATGACATCCTCCACGATTGGATAATAAAATTATATGTCAGATTCTCCAAATTGATATCATATAATTTCGTATCCTGTTTGGGCAGTGCTCCGGGCCCTATCCTTTTCATGCACGATTCCTACCACGTGATCTTCCTATTCAATCGGGTGAACTTGCGTACTCCCAGCAGGCCACTTCACCGCTAAGGAAGCCGCTTAATTGGGAAAAACGATCAATGCAGACCCTGGATATGTTCCGGAATCCCTGAATTTTTTCTTTGCTCTGTAATTATTCTGCAACGAAGCTTGGTTTTCTGTAAGGCATCGCTTACACTATTTATGCTAATATAGGATCACAACAAGACATCCGATAAAGGCAAACCCGGTGAAAACCGGTGACGCAAAGCTATGGGTCTACCACCATGAAAATGGTCACGACCGCCAGGCCGCCGAAAGTCACAAAGCGAATTTTGTGCTTGTTTGGCCTGGCTTATCAAAGCCAGGTTTTTTTATCGGATGGCTACATATCACAATGCAACCCCGATTGACATTGGGATTGCAAAAAGGAGAAAAGCCATGTTTCGCAATTTCAAAGTTCTACTGCTCGTCCTAGTCGTCGTGATCATCGCAGGAAGCGCCTATGCATTCGCTGCATCCCTCACTGGTATCCCAACCAGCAAAGCCGGTACCGGTTCGGGAGCTATCAGTGGATACGCTGTCAGTGCGGTTGCGTACACATTCAATGCGAGCGACCCTACCAACCTTGACTCAGTTACTTTCACATTAGATGGGGTGGCTACAATCGCGAAGATCGAAGTGGATACCGTTGCCGGCGTCTGGTACGACTGCGTAGATGCTGACGGAGCTGGCGCTGCCAATATTTGGACCTGCGATACAACCGTGGGTACACAAGCGACAGCCGCCGCGATGAACACGCTCACCATAGTCGCTAGCGACCATTAATCAGTAAGCCACAAACAAATAAATCTTGATCAGATCGTTATTGAAGATAAGGCTTGGCCTCCCAGTCAGGCCTTATCTTCAATAAGCCAAACAATAATCTCATGAGACACTCCCAGCGCCGGCCATCCATTTTTTCCAACCCGCTCCTGTTTGCGGGACTGGTGGTTATTTGGATCGCCTTCGCGCCTGCTAAGGTTGGCGGTCAGACATCCTATGTGATGGTGAATGGCATCAGCATGGAACCCAACTACCATACCGGCGATCTGGTCATTGTCCACAAAGCCCAGAACTATCAGGTTGGTGAGGTCGTCACTTATCATGATCCCGTAATGGGCGCGTACATTATTCACCGTATCATCGCGATAGAGCAGGATCACTATGTATTCAAAGGCGATAACAATTCATGGATTGATACATACCACCCAACCCGTGATGAACTCATCGGCAAATTGTGGATCCATATACCGAAACTCGGCAAAGCAATGGAATGGCTGCGTTACCCCATCCATATGGGTCTCACAATGGGTTTACTCGGAGGTATTCTTATGGCAAGCAGGATGATAAAACCAAAACAACGCGGAAAGGGGAAAAGTAATCCATCTGCAAATCTGGGTGGAATGCTCGAAGGTGGACTCTACCTGTTTGGATTTTTCGCCGTGTTCTTTTTGGGCCTAAGCATTTTTTCTTTTATCCGTCCGCTCACTCGCCCCGCGGAGAAGATTCAATATCAACAGGAAAGTCACTTTTCCTATTCAGCCACAGGGACACCGGTAATCTACGATACAGAGGTGGTCCGTTCGGGTGAGCCCGTCTTCCCAAGACTCACCTGTTTCCTTAATATCGCCTTTACCTATAATGTATTGGGAAACCAATTACAGGCAATATCTGGAAATTATCAGTTGATCGCTCGGGTGATGGATGAACAGAGTGGCTGGCAGCGCACGATCTCAATGAAGGAACAAACAACCTTCAACGGCAATTCGTTTGCTACGGCGTCCAATCTGGACTTGTGTCAGATTGTATCCCTAGTGAATACCCTCAAGCAGGAAACAGGCTTACGGGCAAGCAATTTTACGTTAGAAATCATTCCGCAAGTAGTTCTGACAGCCAACGCGCTGGGAAATCCAATCATGGATTCGTTTGAGCCCAGGCTTGTTTTTCAATTCGATGAGGTACATTTTTCCCTCGCTACTCCAAAGGGACAGGATGACCCCCTATATTTGTCAAAGCTAAGTTCGGCAGAGAATTCCAACCTGGAAGTGAACACCTTGTCCCTGCTGGGCTGGAAACCTCGGATTGGCGCGATCCGTGTAGTCGCTTTGCTTGGACTGCTAATCTCGCTGGGTGGACTGCTGGTTGTTGGCTTGCGAATTTTTAGGACAACGAAAGAGAGCCAGGAAGCGCTGATCCGCTTAAGATATGGTGGACTACTGGTGAATGTTTATGAACGGAATCTTGAGCCTGCCTCCATGCTCATCGACGTAACCACGATTGATGAACTGGCAAAACTAGCCGAGCGGCATAACACGGTGATTCTGCATATGACCCTCAACTTTCTGCACTACTACCTCGTTCAGTGCAACGGGCTTACCTATCGTTATGTATTTAGTGCTGGCAAGACTGGCGTTGCTGAGATCGAACCACCGCTCCAACAAATCATAAGTTATGGGACTGATATCAATGAAAACGGCATAGTTGAAATGGGGCAGAGTGAGGACGAATTATTTGGATATATGATCAACAAAAGCAGCACTTCGAAAATAGAAGTAACAGATACGGTGACTGATTGCTGTCAGTGTTGGTTCTGCATTTGCAGCCGGCATCAACGTACCTGCCTCGAATGTTGGGCAGCAGTCTGTTCCTGTCACGGCGCAAGATATTAAACCTGCTGCTTGTGAGGCATTGTATCTGACCAATATCGTCAGCGGCTCTGGCACATTGACAGGTACTGCAGCGAATGACCTGATCATTGGCAGCACTGGCGCCGATACAGTTGATGGTCTCGGCGGAAACGACTGCATCCTGGGTGGGAATGGAGATGATTTTATTACAGGCAGCGATGGGACAGATATTTGTATCGGTGGTTCTGGAATAGATACCTTTACAACCTGTGAGAGTGAAAATCAGTAAATGATTATTAGTGAGATAGCAAAAGTGGAGTGCCACGTGGGAATATAGCCAATGCAAACCTCGTTTGGGGTGGAGAAAGAAGTAAGTTGCCTGTAATGATCAATATAATATATATGAGGGGAGTACCTAAGATCGAAAACATCATGTCACGGTGTGAACGACCATAGGGAGTGCAGGTGAGAATCCGTGTGGATTTGAGCTTTCTAGCTCAAATCCACACGAGACCCTTCGCGGTGCTCAGGGTGACATACCTTATTTGTCCTTGAAATTAGGCACTCCTTATGGGAGTAAAGTCAAGTAGCTATGTGCCAGATTGACCCCCTAGAAGTCTTGTGATTTCCTGTCGCAGTGTTTTCAAGCTAACTGGTTTACTCATATACTCGCTTGCACCTGCCAGAAGAGTGCGCTCGCGATCACCGGGCATTGCCAGAGCGGTAAGAGCAATAATTGGCGTGGCTGCAAATTGGGGATTGCCTCGCAAGCGAGCGATGGCTTCCAATCCATTCATGACCGGCATTTGAATATCCATCAGAATGAGGTCCGGGTTTATCTCTTCTGCCTTCTTCAGTGCTTCTGAACCATCATGCGCGACGATAACTTCATATCCATGAGACTGAAGGTATTCACCGATGGTCAAAATGTTTGGCATATTATCCTCAGCCAAAAGAATTACGCCGCGCTGCAAAGACATTTCAATCGAATCTTCAGTTTGTTTAACCTGTTCATTCAATGGAAGCATAGTTTGTGATTGGAGATTTTCGAGTTTTGCAATCTCATCTTGTTTACAAGCCAAGTTGACTGTAAAGCGACTCCCTTTGCCAACTTCACTTTCCACTTGAACACTTCCCCCATGAAGATCGGTCAACTTTTGAACCAGTACCAGCCCAAGCCCAGTACCTTCATGCTGACGGTTCAGACCGCCATCCACCTGCACGAAGGGCTGAAACAAGCGCTGCAAATCTTGAGCAGCAATCCCAATGCCTTTATCAATAACAGTGAACTTTATTAAGTCCTGTTCCAGATCAGTATTGACCTGTAAAATGACCTCGCCGTGTTCAAGCGTAAATTTGACTGCGTTGCTCAGCAAATTGACCAGGATCTGTTTCAGACGCCGTGGATCAGCAAAAATTTTGGACAGTGTCGCTTCATTGTTGTAGGTGACTGTGATGGATTTCTTGGTCGCCTGGGCTTTTATAAAGGATAAACTGGATCTGCAAATATCGTCCACTGAAATGGGCTGCGGATAATAATCAAACTTTCCAGCTTCGATTTTGGATAGATCGAGGATGTCATTGATCAACTCGAGCAAATGCTGCCCGCTGGATTCAATCATTTCCAACGACCTCTGTTGATAATCGTCCAGCAGGGCGCGTCTTTGTTCCAAGAGCGATTCGGAAAGCCCCAAAATGCTGGTGAGCGGTGTCCGTAATTCATGGCTCATGTTTGCTAGAAACTCATCCTTGATCCGATTGGCATGTTCGAGTTCCGCGTTGATCCGGTTGAGTTCTGCAGTCCGTTCGGCAACGCGGCGTTCAAGATTAGCGTTGGAGCGTTGCAGGTTTTCAAACAACTGCGCGTTATCGATCGCAATGGCAGCCTGGCCTGCCAGTGCTTCCAGAAAATCCAGCCACTCAGAATCGACCTTCAGATAGGAACGATGATAGATTTCGAGCACACCCTTCACCTCGAAACCCGCGGCTGGCTGCATATTCAATCGTGTGTAATTGAGGGTTGAACAAAAGTACACAGCTAGCATCCACTTCCAACTGAGCGAGCACTTGTTGAAGTACAACTTCCAGAATGACATGTAGATCAAAACTCGAACTAATCGCGATATCGATCAGGCGCAAAGCGGTCAAATGCTTCAGTTGGCGTCGAACCTGCTCTTCCGCCTGCTTACGCTCAGTAATGTCAATCAAGGTTGCGAGCGAATGTGATTCGCCGTTGATCTCGAGCAGCTCCATGGAATAGAGCATGTCGCGTTCTTCGCCGGAGCAGGTGGTGATACGCGCTTCGATGTTACGGATCAAACCCCTGGCTTTGAGTGTGGCCATGACCTGCTGGCGCGTCTTTTCGTCGGTAACGCCCAATTCCACAGAGGTTCGGCCAAGCGCCTGTTCGCGCGTGTAGCCAAACACTTCACACCACATATCGTTGACATCCACGATCTTTCCATCACGGACTCGTGTGATGGTGATAGGCATAGGGCTGGAGTGGAACGCGCTGGCAAAACGTTCTTCCGCTTGCTTGCGCACCCTCTCGCTTTCCATCGCGTCCAGCGCAAAGGAAATATCCAACCCTATTTGCTCAAGCAGATTCTGTTCCTGCCTCACCCTGAAAAAGCCTGCATCGGCGGCGTACAGGTTCAAAAGCCCTACGATCTGCCCACTCTGACGAATTGGAATCACTGCCGCCGAATGATAATCATCCTGCAAGGCAATTTCGCGCCAGTGCAACATGCGATGATCAACCATAAGGTCATCACTGAACTGAGCTTGCCCCGATGTCAACGCTACACCCATCAAGCCCTCCTTAAAAGGCATTTCTCTGGCATTGATATCCTCGAATGGAAGTTTAAGTCCCGCGAAACTATGCACTGCCACCGGCGTCAAATGTCCGCTATCAGGATCGAAGAGCCCAATCCACGCCAGGCGAAATTTGCCGAAGTCCACGGCTATCTTGCAGATGGATTCGAATAATTCCTGCTGGCTTTTTAATCGCGCAATCGCCTGGTTGACCTGACTCAGTGTGGCGTAGAGCCGGTTGGCATATACCATCCCTTCCTCAGCCTGGTTAATGTTCCTTGCGATGAAATAAATCAGCGGAGAATAGACAAAAATGAGCAGGATGACCAGCAATATGGATTCTTTGCCAGTGTCGAGATACCCAAGGCTCTCAGCCCGCTCAACCAGCCATCCCATAACAACAGTGAGTATCACAATCCCGGGGAGCAATAGGCGCATGGCTTTGCTACCCGGCAGGTCTGACGAGAGAATCCTCATCATTCCTCGAGCGGGCCGCGCAGCAAGGATGGCGAGCGCAAGGATTAGAAAAGACCAGGCTGTCTGTACCGCACTGTATGTATTTTGTGGGTTGCGAAAGAGAGCTCGAAAATCGAAGAGGAAGTCCATGATCGCTATGATCGCAAGGACGAATACGCTCACGGAGAAATACTGAGAAATTCTGGAACCAATCAGGAGGAGACTAGTGCTGCTGAGTGCGGAACAAAGCACGGCAATCGGCGACATTCTGCCTGGAAATAGTTCCGGGGAACTATGTAAATCTCTGAGGAAGAGTTCGTCAATTCCCAGATTCCAGCCGAATAAATATTCGCTGAGCGTCAGCAGGCTGATCAGGAGAGCAAGCCCTGCCAGGCCCTTCCCTATGCCGTTCTGGGCAGGGCTTGCGTCTTCATTTTGCAGGAACCAGAGTGAACTGCCCACGAGGAGAAGACTCAGGGCAGTATTGAATCTTATGGCTGGCAGTCCGGGTAGGATGCTCCTGAGGCTGGAAATATCCATGATCCATCCCAACATGACCAGCAGACCAACGCCAAACACGACGATGCTCGCGGCATTCACGAAAGTCCGTAGGAAGGAAAGAACATGGATGTTTGATTGGAATTTCATCTTAATCCTTCGACTAATAATCAAAATAAGAATACCTGCTACCAGATGAGTGGTCCACCGTTTTTTTAGCCGCCCAATGCACCCATAATTAGACCATTTAAGTATGGAAATAGTATACTATCATTGTTTTCGGGCGGAATTGCTAACTTCGTCCCTGGGATTTGTCGTAATGAACCGCCAGCGGTAGGTCGGACACCTGCACCGTGGGCACACCTGTCCTGGCGGACGGCGCCAGGGGGTACGGTGTTGACAATCCGATTTACGCACCTGTGCTCGGAGGCGGTCTGCCTGCACTCGATTTGCTTAGCAAATCCTGCCGGCACACGTGTGACCGCCGTGTTTGACGTGCTCCCGCAGGGTCTCCCCATTTGGGGATGATATGTGACCCTGCGAGAGCGTGAGGGTGCGTAAGGTCGCTTATTAAATCAAAATGCCCGCCGCCAGGGTGAGGGGGCACCCTGACGACGAGCGTATGTATTTTATGGTTGTTCAATAACCTGATCCAGCCCCTCTTCGTCAGTGCCCATCAGCCATGCCTTTTTACATCATGATCCCGAGCGGAGCGAGCGGAGCAAATGGAGCTGAGTAACTGTCATTTATTTGCTCGGCTTCTCTCATAGGCAAGGGGACGGTCTCAATGCAAATACCATTTTGATACACACTGATGTTGTAAGGTCCAGGCTGAGGAAAGATCGTATAGAAAAATGCACTACTGATATTTGTCTGTAGGTGATTCAACACACATTCCATTGCCGGGGTCTCATCCAGGCAAGTGCCCTCCTCATCCACCAGCGCAAAGGATTGCCGAAACGTTTCATTCGCTCCCTGCCAGTAAACAACACAGACAAAGCCAACAGGAACATTTGTCCACCTAAGATTAGTAAAGCTTCCCATCAAAGAATACGGGCCGGTTTGCTCATTCTTTTTGATCTCTCGACAAAGACGCGCATACATGACTTTTGCCACAGGATGCTCCAGTTCCTTACTTTTGCATACCGAGCTAATTCTTGGTGCAAAACGCTAGGACAAACCTTGCGAAGGTTCCTCACAAGCGGCCAAGTCTCTTTCAAACCAACCTTCGCAAGGCTTTCGCACCGAATACGAGCTAGCTATTCTACAGGCTCGCCATAAATAAACTGAAATCTAGCTCTTTACCTGGGAGGGGCCTCGTTCAATCCCAGCCAGTACGAACCAACCTGACCGACAAATTCCACAAATTGAGTATAGTCTACCGGCTTGCGGATGTAGGAATTTGCTCCGTTCTTATAGCTTTCGATCAAGTCCTGCCCTTCCTTAGAAGAAGTAAGCATCACAACGGGTAGTAGACGGGTGCGTGGATCTGCACGGAGGCGACGCAGAACCTCCGGCCCATCCATTTTTGGTAATTTAACATCCAATAGGATCAGCCGGGGCAGATCGTAGGGATCACGCTCAGCATAGGCATTCCTGCAAAAAAGGAAATCTAATGCATCCACTCCATCGCGCACCACAAAAACCTTATTTTCGATGTCATTCATCTTAAGCGCACGCAGCGTTAAAATCTCGTCATCCGCGTTATCTTCCACCAGCAAGATCGTTGTGTTCTGCATCTTCATTCCTTATTCTCTTTGATCGCGTGAATTAAATGAGGCAAATTGAATTATTCCTGTTATGTGGGAATATAAATCCATGTTTTTTAACATGCCAGTGACCTTTGTCCCCACTTAATATGACAAACTTGGGCTTATTACGCTTAGATATTCCGGGATGATACAGCATGTAGTTATTTTTCGATCTCGTCGAGCAAAACCGTGCGTCTGTCCCCTGCCGTCCTTAACGATATCAGTAACTCCAGCACGCTAATAGAGAATCCGAACAGTCTGATTGTATCTTTAGGAATGATCCGCAATATTGGTTGGCGGCTATTGTTGGAAAATCACAAATGGACTTTTGGGAGAGAATTCTGTTCAGATCCAAAATCTCCTCATTGCTTAGATCAGGTTTTCAGCCATATGCTGCAAGGACGGCTTCATCGAGGCGCTTGTGAGCGAATTCAAATTGCAGTACCTATCGTTCGAGAAGTTGCTTCAAGTTGTTCAAATGGGTAACGTTATTTTTACGGATGTAGCCAGCCATCATGGGTTCAAGTAAACGAAAAAAACCACGAAATTCAGGCCGGGGGAGCGAAGTGATCTTCGTGCCATTTCCCACAGATTCGAACAGGAAACTTCCTTTGGGGACTGCGGGACCTGCAGGTTCGCCCACAAAGCTGATTTTCCGGTTCAGATCATATTCAGTAATTT
>WNGA01014275.1_pt1 | contig 12586 bp, 10 predicted proteins | sample 5400061 | NCBI WGS metagenome assembly WNGA01 (sample SAMN13153366, study PRJNA577476) | soil metagenome | isolation source: 100 cm soil or saprolite under grassland replicate 2 | place: USA:California | collected 2016-06-15
ATCATCGTTCCAGCTTTGACCGAGGCCGGGTCCTTGATCCAGCGCCTGATGTTGTCGGGAGTGTTCGGGATGCCGGCGGCTAGCTGAGGACGCTTGCCCGGATCGCCGATCCCGCCCAGGTTCGGTCCGATCGTCCCAGTCGCGCCGGGTACGCCGGGCGCGGCGTGACAGGCGATGCACCCCTTGGACGCGAAAAGTTGCTTGCCATTGTTCACGTCGCCGGACACCTTGGGCGCCGGAGCGGATTTCTCGGCCGGCCTGGAACGCCCGGACTGAGGCTCCGAGGATGCAGCGCCCGAGCAGGCCGCCAGCGGCACCGCCACCAGAGTCATCCACAACCAGACTCCCACGAGGCGACCACTCAGCTTCACTCCGCCGAGCTCGCCAGCGTATCGAGCGCCTCCCCCGGCGACATCGAGACGCACGTAAAGATGGGCGTGTCTCGCAGGGTGTACTCACTCGCGCGCGTCTCACGCAGCTCCATCACCAGGTCCACGAAATCGGACGGTGAGTCCGTCTCGAACGCCAGAGTGAACTCCTGGTCGTCCAGGCCAAATGAATAGCCCGTGTTGATGCGGACCGAGGGGTAGCGATGTCCCGTCCCGATGTGAGCGTCCATCATCGCCTGGCGCTCGGCCTGGGGCAGCGCGTACCAGGCGCGGGACTTGACGAACGGGTACACGAACAGGTACTTCGCGCCCACCGGCCGCACTCGGAGGCGGCCAGCCTCCTGACCCGCATGGGTGTGCTTGTCGACGTACGTGGAGCGCCTGGTCATCGCGAGATACGAGTAGGGGATCTCCAAATATGGCCCCATCGCGGTGCCGAACAGGCGGGAGACCAGGGCCTGAATCTCCTCGAGCGTGTCGCTGACGGTCCACAGCATCAGGTCACAGTCACCGCGAGTCCCGACGGTCGAATACGTTCGGACCATCATGCGGCTGGCGTACTCCTCGACCGCGCCGGCAAACTCTCGCTTGCCGGCTTCGCGTTCATCGGGAGACTGCCCACGCCAGGCCGGCAGGACCTTGAAGAACGTGTACTTGACGAACTGCCGTTGCTGAGCTGCCATGCGTTCGTGCCCTTGGTCCCGCCGCGAGCGAAGCATCGCCGGAGGCGTGGCCGTCGCGGACCGCGCCTCGCGCCGAGAGTGAACTCGTTCGGCCCTATGTCGCCCTGGCGGTCCCCTGTGGTATCAGGACGCGATCGCCGGCGTACAGGACGCGGTCGCGCTGGCCGTAGCCGTTGGCCTGCATGAGCGCTTCCACCCTGACCCCGTGGCTCTGGGCGATCGAATCGAGCGTATCGCCGCTCCTGACGATGTAGGCGACGGTCTCCGGGGCAGCCGGGGCCGCGACGGCGGGCGGCTGGCGTGGCGGCTCGACAGCGGCAGCCGGCGTATCGGCTGGCTCGTCCTTTTTGTCGAGGTCGTCTGAGGCGGATCGAAACTCGCGGATACCTTTGCCCAGCGCGGAACCGACCTCGGGCAGCTTCCCGACCCCGAAGATCAGAACGATGATCACGAGGATGATGATCAGCTCTGGCGCGCCAAGTGAGGGCATCTTGACCTCCAGTCTCCTGCCGCGCGTCCTGAGTCGGCGGCGGGGTATGCTACCATCATGAGCGGAGACCCGCCCAGCCCCGAATTGTAGCCCAAAGCGAAAAGGTTCGCGGGGGTTTTAGCCGCGCGGCTAGCCGGACGGGCACTCGCGGGCGTCTCGGCCCCTCACGGGAAGTCAGATGGACGAGAAGCGACGCGGCGCCGATCCGCGGGAGATTCGGCGTTGCGGCGCGGCCACTCGGCCAGGCGCGCGGCCGACGGGAGGGCTGGTGCGCCTGCTCTTCGCCGCCGTCCTCGCTCTGAGCACGCTCTCGTCGGCGCCCGCCGCGCTGGCCGGAGCAGACGACGAGGAGGCGATCGTCGCCGCCGCCCTTAGCGGCAGCGTCATCGCCGTTCTCGACGCCAATGGCAACCTGAGTCCGGTCCATTACCTGGGCGTCGAGGCGCCGGCCGACGGCCAGGGGTACCATGAGGATGCCCGCCTGGCGAACAGTACCCGCGTGCAGGGCAAGCACGTCCTGCTCCGCCGAGTCGGCCCGGACCGGCTGGCCGACGGCGCCCGAGTCCGACACGTCTTCGTTCTCGAGGGCGGGGCGACAGACGACAATCCGGGTCAGCCGGTCGCGGCTTCGCTGCTGGCCGAAGGACAGTTGTGGCGGGTAGCCGACCCGGCCGACGACCTCGACGGTTGGTACCGCCAGCTGGAAGCCGGTGCGCGCGCCACCGAGGTCGGCATCTGGGCACTGTACACGCCGGTGCCCGTCGCCGCCTACTTCGGCACCTTGCCCCTGCGTCGGCCCGTCGAGTCGGCCCAATCGCCCACGAGTAACCCTCTGGCCATCGCCCCGGCGCCGGTCGGCACACCGTGGTCAGGGGTCCGAGCGGACCGACGCCTGTACCAGCCGATGGCAGCCCTGGCGGAGCTTGGCGACACCTGGAGCTGGGTCCTGCCAGCCCTGCGCGACAACGACGTCCAGGTAGTGCTGGGGCGCCTTCCGTACAGGGTCGGTGGCTACTTTGCGCCTGAGCCAAACATCGTCGTGGTCGACGTTCGCTTTGCCCAGAGCGATCCCAAAGCCCTGGCGGCGGCGATTGTTCACGAGACAACCCACGTCCGCGACTACTACAGCGGCGAGCCGGTCAAGACCTTGGAGGGCTGCTTCCAGACCGAGATCCGGGCCTACAGCAACCAAGCCGAGGCCTGGCTCCGCTTTTACGGGCCAGAGGGCAAGCACCCGGTTGTCGACGAGCTCGACCAGAATCTGAACGACCTGCTGGTAGTGTTCTTGAAGGACCGCACGCAGATCGAGCGCTCGGTGCGACAGCTTTACGAGCGCCAGTGCGCTCGCGTCGCGTCAGACTAGAGGTCGGCCTGCTCGCGCGAACCGCAAGTCCAGCCCTTGGGGTGGTCGCGCTGTTCGGGCTGGCGTTGCTGCCGCGCCTGATCGGGATCGACCTGTTCGTCACCGCGGACGAGACCTTCTGGATGAGAAGGGCCGCCAACTTCGCCCGCGCCATCGAGCGCGGCCAGTTCGAGCGGACCTACCAGAGCGGCCATCCGGGCGTCACAACCATGTGGGTTGCCTGGCTCGGAATGGGCTCAGGCGCGTCGAGCCTCGAGAGCATCACCGAGCCCGACCCGACCGGCGGCCGGCGGGCCCGCTTCATGGAGCTCCTTGTGCGCGCTCGTCTGGCCTTCGCGGCGGCCAACTCGGCGCTCGTCGTCCTCATTGCCCTGCTCGCCTGGCGACTGTTTGGCTTGGGTCCGGCCGCGTTAGGCGCCGTCTTGATGGCGCTCGACCCGTTTCTGATAGCCCACGGTCAGGTGGTGCACGTCGACGCGCTCAGCGCCGGCTTCATCGTCGTCGCGATGCTGGCGGCCGCGATCTACTGGTGGGGCGAGCGCGGCCACGGCTACCTTGCCCTGTGCGCTGTGGCGAGCGGGCTGGCCGTGCTCTCCAAGGCGCCGTCGCTGTTCCTGGTGGCGTTCGTTCCGCTCGTCGCCCTGAGCGCCCGGCTGGCAGGCGGCCGCGATCTCTCCTGGAGCCGCCTCGTACTGGCCCTCATCGCTGGCGGCATCGGCGCGCTGGTAACCGTCGTGCTGCTCTGGCCAGCCCTCTGGGTCGCCCCGCTGGAGACGGTGCGCCGCGCCATCCAGTTCACGCTCGAGACGGCCGGCCAGCCGCACGAGCCCGGTAACTTCTTCCTGGGGCGGCCGGTTGCCGACCCGGGACTGCCTTTCTATCCAGTCGCGACGGTCTTCCGGCTGACGCCAGTGGTGGTTGGTGGGTTGGCGGCCCTGGCGATCCTGCTGCCCCCACCCAGCCTGCGCTGGCAGAGCGCGCTGCTGGTGGATTATGCGCTCGGCTTTCTGGTCTTCCTCACCCTGGCCACCAAGAAGCTGGACCGCTACGCGCTGCCTCTCTTCCCGGTCCTGGCCATCCTGGCGGGACTGGGCCTGTGGGCACTCTGCGTGCGCGCTCGGCCAAAGACCGCCTGGCGTCTGCTAGGAGTCGTGCTGGCGCTGGCTGTGCTCGCCGAGGCAATTGGACTGTTCGGCGTGTGGCCATACTCACTGGCCTACTACAACCCGCTCGTGGGCGGCGGCCCGGCAGCCCAACGAGTGCTGCTGGTTGGCTGGGGCGAAGGTCTGGACCAGGTCGCGGCCTATCTCAACGCCCAGCCCGGGGCAGCCAGCGCGCGGGTGGCCATCTATTACCCACTCACGCAAAGTCTACAAGCGATGGTGCTGGACACGGTCCAGCCCTATGGCAGCTCGCACCCAGCCGACTACGTCGTGGACTACGTCAATGCAAGCCAGCGTCGCCACACCCCGGCCGAGGTGGCCGGGCTGGCGCCCGAGCTGACCGTTCAGATGAATGGCATCGAGTACGCGCGAGTCTATCGGCTCACGCCGCAGCGCCCGGTCGGCGTGCCCCCTACTTGTTCTCAGGTGGCCCGAGATGCGAGTCAACGTGCAGCTGCTGTGCTTCCCAGAGCTGCTCATTGATCTTTTCGCCGATTACCGAGATGTGATCGCCTAGGCGAACGGCGTTTCTGGCGATCTCGTCGGTCTTGAGGACCCGCACGAGCACCCGTCCGTCGGTGTTCGCCATCTCGAGCTCAGGCGGGTTTCGAAGGGTATTGATCTCGAGGACCTGGCCGGCCATTTCGTGGTCCTCTTTTTGCGAGCGCTCGAGCTCGATCTCCTCACTGCTCTTGCGCTCGTTCTTCTTGCGGTCGTCGTCCTGGTCCGCATAGCCGGTCGCGATGCCGGCGAGCGTGTAACCGACGGTCGCGGCGACTACAACCAAGCGGGCCGCGGCCAGCGCTCGCGGGCGTTTCCACAGCTTCATGCCAGTTCCTCCAGTCGAATCGGGCGCAACAAGAAGCCTGAGTGTACGGCGCTGGAAGCTAAACGTTCAACGTCGTGTTAGCGGGCGCTGCTCGCGACTGCCGAGGCTGCCAGCCCTTGACGGCATAGACGACGGTGTCGCCGTCTCGAAACATCTCGACCAGGTCGGGATCGGCCGCGGCCTGGCGAAGGAAGGCTCGATGCTCGCGGTCCGTAAAAACCCAGCCGCAGTCGAACTCATCGCGGATAGCGGCGGAGGGTCGCTCGACTTGCCCGCGCGTGATAGATCGCCACCGCAGGTAGGCCGGCCCGTCGTGCAGGTACATGTAGGTTGGGTCGAGGCCGACCAGATAGACGTTGTGAGTGTTCCAGAAGAAAAGCTCGGGAAAGTCATCCCAATCGGTCGGGAAAACTCGGGCGCCGGGCGGCGTGTTGCGAGCGAGCCAGAGGCTGGCATCCCGATACTCAACATAGTTGTTCTCGCTGCGAACGTCGGACATCGTCGCCGAGACCGAAAGGTAGAGGAGCGGAGCCACAACGGCCGCCGCCGCCAGGCCTGCCAGCGGCTGGGCGCCGGCCGGAATCAGCTGGGCGAGCCGGCCGGCGAGCCGATCCGGCTGGGCGCGGTTCCAGGCGAAGGCACAGAACAGTGTCGCGAAGGTCGGCTCGGCCTCGACCCAACGGCGCGCCCGCAAGAACATGACCAGAAAGACGACTGCTAGGATCGCCAGGGTGACCACCTTGCCGTCGAGCGCCCGCAGCCGGCTGGGCCGCGGGTCCAGGACGATTGGAACGAACCCAACTGGGACGAGGACTAGTGCCAGCCAGTTGGCCTCCCAGAGGAAGTCCCTGCTGTAGGGGTACCACTCGATGCCCACCTGGATGACTACGTCACCCGTTCCGAGCCCCAGCAGCTGGAGGATCTTCGGCAGCACGTGCAGATACGAGAAGATCACGTTCTTCGGAAAGTAGGGGTGAATCACGGTGCCCAGCGCGATGCCCAGGGCCGGGTAGAGCACAAGGCCCCAATCCGGACGACGGCGCTCCCACCAGTTGCCGATCAACGCCGCGCCACACACCCCGAGCAGGAGCGGGAAGCCATCGAACAACCAGATGAAGGCAAAGCCGAGCGGGACCAGCCAGCGTCGCCGCTGCGTGAACGCCAGGTACAGCGCCAGCAGCAACAGGAGCAGCGTCAGCGACTGGCGACGGGTCATGCTGAGGCGGAACAGCGACGGCCAGGCCGAGGCGAGCAGGACCATTAGCCAGATCAAGGAGTACCGGACGCCGTGTCGGGCCATGAGCTGATACGCCGCGAGCAGTGCGAGCGAGGCGAAGATGACTGCCGCCAGCTTGGCGCCAAGACGTAGGTCCAGGAGCGAGAACGGTACGAGCAGCAGGTGGTAGAGCAGATGGGCGTCGGTGAACTCGGCCGGATTGAGGATGGTGGTGGGCAGCCAGGGGAAGTCCAGCGGCAAAACCATCCGCCATCCCTGGTCGCGAAGGATGGCCGCCAGCCTGATGTGGTAGTAGCCGTCGATACCGATCACGTTCGGCGTGGCCCACTGGACGACGCTGAAGACCAGCGAGACGAGCGCGGTGGCCACCAGCAAGCCATCGCCACCAAGCCTGGCAGTCAGCTCCAGGGCAGAAGTCGAGCGCGGCGGAGCTGGGGAGATCGCCGTCGCGGAAGGGCCAACCGCGGGCCCTCGCTCAGGGACGGCGCCGGGGCTTGACAGGATGAATCCTCGCCGAGGGAGCGAAACCGGGCCCGCCTGTGGCGGACCCGGTTCCTGCGACCTGCCGTCGGGGGCCGGCGGTCGCTGGGAGTCCTGTACCACCGCACGGCGGGCACCTCGGTGGCTAGGACTCTCGCTCTCGGATAATAGTTCATCTATCGACGCCTGTCAAAAGTAGTTACCTACAACTACCCATTCTGCCCAATTCCGACCATTCGAAGGTGAGCTGAGCCCGTGCCTAGCCGAGATGTCGCCAGTGCATCGCATGGCTGAGAAGCGGATCCGCGAGCAAGCTGACTCGCTCGGACCGGCGGGCGCGCTCGTTCTAGCCTCGGCCTCGCCGCGTCGCCGCCAACTGCTGGCCCTGCTCGGGCTGCCGTTTCAGGTCGTCGCCGCCATCGTCGACGAGACAGTCCGTCCGACCGAATCCAGCCATCAGCTCGCCCGACGCCTCGCGGCGTCCAAAGCGCTGGCCGCGAGTGGGGCCCGGACGGAGCGGCTCGTACTAGCGGCCGATTCGGTGGTGGTGTTGGACGGCCAGATACTCGGGAAGCCGGCCGATCGGCATGAAGCCCGCAAGATGCTGCGAGCGCTGCGCGGCCGCTCGCACCGAGTCGTCAGCGGGCTGGCTCTGGCAACAGATGGACGACTCGTCTGGCACGCCGCGGTCGAGAGCGTGGTCGAGATGCGTGGCTACGAGGATGCCGAGCTCGAGCGCTACGTCGCCTCCGGGCGCCCGCTCGACAAAGCCGGCGCCTACGGGGTGCAGGATCCGGACTTCCGCCCCGCCGCCCGCGTGAACGGCTGCTACCCGAACGTGGTGGGTCTGCCGCTGTGCGAGGTGGCTCGCGGCCTGCGGGCGCTGGGGCTGGGCCCGACCGGGCCATCGAATGAGGCCCTGGCGCCGCCTTGCCCGCTCTGCGAGCGCGCCAGAAACGCCTCCCTGCCATCCTGAGTCCCCATTAGTCCACATTGTCGTCCTGAGCGAAGCGAAGGATCCGTACCAAGCCCCGGCGGCGGATCCTTCGCTTCGCTCAGGATGACAGGACAGCTCAGGATGACAGGACAGCTCCCACGAAAATGAACTCCCACGAAAATGAACTTTCATTCGCTCCCACGAAAATGAACTTTCATTCGCTCGGGGCTGGCCGAAGGCCCATGACTCATCAGGATGACGGGACAGCTCAGGATGACAGGACAGCTTAGTGCGATCTGCGGGCCGACGGCTCGGCCTCCCATCGCTCGACGTACCCGCCCCGCTTGAGGGCCCGCAACGTCTCGACATGCGCCCAGATATACGGCACGTTCGCGGCCACGACTTCCTGGCTGGCGCCGACCTGCTCGATCCGGTCCAGGTCGTCCGCGAGACGATCGCGGCTTGAGGCAACCGCCGCCAGGCTCGCCGCGTCGGCTGGCCCGACCGTCTCGATGCTGGCCCTCCGCTCGTCGGCGTAGCGACGGATGGACGAGGCCGGCATGACGGTCTCGGGCAGCTCGCCCTCGATCGTGTTATCGAACAGCCAGCGGACGATCGCCTCAGCCCGGTCCTGATTGCCGAGCGTGTAGTGGTACTGAGCCATCCAGGCGGTGAAGTGTGGCCAGGGACCCGGAATCACCGACCGCTCGGTGGCCGAGAAGGGCAGGTAGCGGATGTAGCCACCAATTTCGACGTTCCAGAGGGCCCGCTCTACCAGCTCGGCCGAGTTCACCACCGTGCGCTCGTTTGGCGACCAGAGCAAGAAGTAGAACGGCGCCAGCAGACTCACGTCGGGCCTGGGGTCGGGGTAGCCATGCGTGTCAAGGCGACGCAGGAAGCGGTTCTCGTGGACCATCAGCAGCCCGATCGCGCGTCGGATCATCAAAGCCAGGCGACGATAACGATCGCCGCCGTACACGCGGTGGCACAATGCGAAGGCCGCCGCGTGGGCACAGTTGTTCCAGATCTCGTAGCCGCTGTTGGCCTCCGTCTCATGGACCGAGGTGGTCGTCTCGACGAGATAGAGGTACGGGTTGAGCGTGCGCTCGAGCGTGTAGCGAGCAGCCCGCTCGATCGGCTCGCGCGCAACCTCGACCAGCGTGTCGTCGCCGGCCGCCTTGACGTAGCTCAACACAGCCCAGACGGCAAGCGCGGTAGCGTCTTCCTGGCGAACGTGCTCGGCGGGCAACCCGTCGGGGTCGTACCGCTGGACCCAGGCGCCGTCGGCCCCCTGGACTCTCAGCAAGAAGCGGCAGTAGTCGCGGGCCGTGTCCAAGGCGCCCAGCTCGCACAGCCCCCCGATGGCCATCGCCAGGTCGCGCGTGTAGATGAACGGGTACTTGCCGCCGGGCGGCGTGGCGAGGATCGCACGCCCGCGCGAAGAGGCGACGCTGGCGCGCCGAAACACGTCTCGCGAGACGTGCAGAAAATGCTCGAGCTCGGCATCCCCGATCGCCGTTGGCCGCGCATCCATGTCCGTGGTCCCATTTTAGACAGCAGCGAGTGGCCAGTGATGATAAATGCGTGAAGGATCTCTGGATCGTGTCGGCGGATTGACACCCCAAGTGTCGGCTGGGTGACAGTCCGGGTCGTCGGTTTTCACGTATCGTACTCCTCAGAAGCGATTGCCGATCGGGGCCGGAGGACCGCTATGCTCAATCGAAACAGCAGCCCACTCAGAGGGCAGTTTTCGCCATCAGCCCGGCGCCTGCTGGCCCTGCTCGCACTCTTGTCGATGATCCTGCCCCCGCGCCAGGTCGCCCTGGCCCAGGTCCAGGACGGGGCCACCATGACGGTTCTCCGCGGTGAGGTGGCTGTCATTCGACCCGACGGCTCGGCGACTGAGCCGGCCCCCAGCGGGACGATCGTCCAGGTGGGCGACGAGATCCGCACCCTCACTCCGGCTGGAGCGCTGGTCACGTTCTTCGTCGGGACGGAGATCGAAATGGGCTCGGGTACGGTCTTGGTCGTCCAGCAGATCACCCGACAGGGCGAACGGATCGAGATCTCGCTGAAGCAGGTGCTCGGCACCACCCTGACCCGAACGCAGACCTTCTCCGACCCCGGCTCGTCGTATCGGATCGACGCCGGGGGCGCGGTAGCCATAATTCGCGGGTAGCTGCTCCCCCGAGCATGAAATGGTTGTAGGGGTGCCCCGATCCATCGGGGGGGCCCTACGAGAAGCGACCTGTGGTCAATCGGAGCGCCACTTTCACAGCAGCAGCGACGGATCTCGGTCGCGAACTGCGAGACCGAGATCCTTCGCTGCGCTGCTTTGAAAAAAACATTCGATGGGCGTGCCTCTGAGTTAGGCGACGAGAGGTTCTACGGTGACGCGGTTGCCGAGGGCTTCGAGGGCACGGATGAGGCGGCGTTCGGTCGCGGTGCGGTTGCGTTGTTGAAAAAAGGTGAAACTGTACGCGGCCACTGAGAGCAAGGACGTCAGCTTCAACCAGCTCCACCGCGAATGCCACAGCCGGATCAAGCAGCGACGCTGGTGTCCGGTCTGCGAGCGCGAGGTTGACAACGAGGAGATCGTCAAAGGCTATCAGTACGCCAAAGACCAGTACGTAGTGCTCACCGATGACGACTTCGAGCGTCTGCCAGTGGCCAGCAAGCACACCATCCAGCTCGCGGCCTTCGTCGAGGCCAAGGAGATCGACCCGGTCTTTCACGAGAAGAGCTACTACCTGGAGCCAGACGAGGTGGGCCTCAAACCGTTCGCGCTGCTGATGCGAGCGCTGAAGATGAAGGAGTTGACGGCGCTGGCCAATATCGCGATCAGGCAAAAAGAGCGACTCTGCGCTCTCCGTTCCTTTAACGGCACCATGATGCTCGACACTCTGTACTATCCGGACGAGATCAGAATAGAACGCCACCGCCAGCTTCCCGAGGAGCAGGTCCCCGAGCGCGAGCTGCAGATGGCTCTCAGCCTGATCGATTTGTTGTCCGACGAGTTCGACCCCCAGAAGTACCACGACAACTATCGCGAAGCGTTGATGGAAGTGATCGAGGCCAAGCTGCAGGGCGCCGAGGTCGTCGAGGCGGCACCCGCGCCGGCGACCAATGTGACCGACTTGATGGCGGCGCTCAAGGCCAGCGTCGATGCCGTCAAGAAGCGCAAGGAGAGCGAGGCGCAAGAGGGAGCCGAGACCAAACGGGGCAAGGCCGCAGTAGCCTAGTGCTCGACGATTACGCCAAGAAGCGCGACTTCGCGCGCACCCCCGAGCCTCGAGCCCAGACTCAGTCCGCCGCCGACGGCGCGCTGACCTTCGTCATCCAGAAGCACGCCGCTCGGCGGCTGCACTACGACTTCCGGCTCGAGCTGGACGGCGCCCTCAAGTCGTGGGCCGTGCCCAAGGGGCCATCGCTCGATCCGGCCGACAAGCGGCTGGCCGTGATGGTTGAGGACCATCCCCTCGAGTACGGCTTCTTCGAGGGCGTCATCCCGCGCGGCGAATACGGCGCTGGCCAGGTCATAGTCTGGGACAACGGGACATACGTGCCCGAAGAGGAGGACAAGCCGTGGCTGGGTGAGCGGGCCGAAGCGGAAGAGCGGCTGCGAAAGGCGTTGGCCAAGGGCAAGCTGTCCTTTTTCCTCCGAGGCCGCAAGCTGAAGGGCGGCTGGACCCTGGTCCGCACCAGCCGATCGCCAAAGGACTGGCTGTTGATCAAACGCGACGACGACCTGACCGATCCCGGACGCGACGTGACCAGGGACGATCGCTCGGTGATCTCGGGCCTCAGCCTCGAGGACCTCAAAGCCGGGCGGCTGCCAGATGAAGCTGTCGACGGCCAGTTGGCAGGCCACCCGGGCCAACTGGCCGGGGCCGTCCGAGCCCCCTTCCCCCGCTCCGCTGCGCCGATGCTGCCCAGCCTCACGGATCGACCCTTCTCTCGCCCCGAGTGGCTGTACGAGCCGAAACTGGACGGCGTGAGGGCGATCGCGCTGATCCGCGACGCCAAAGTCAGGCTGGTCTCCAGGCGGGGCCTGGACCCCACCCGCCAGTACCCCTCGCTAACCGAGAGTCTGGCCCGCCAGCCCGAGCGTGAGATGGTAGTCGACGGTGAGATCGTCGCCCTCGACGAGCAGGGCCGCCCGTCGTTCCACCGCCTCCAGCAGCGCCTCAACCTGACCCGGGCGGAGGACATCCGGCGCGCCGAGGCCCAGGTCCCGGTCATCTACTACGCCTTCGACCTACTCTACCTGGACGGCTTCGACCTTCGCGGCGCGGCCCTGGCGGGCCGGAAGTCGCTGCTCGAACGGATCCTCGTTCCGTCTGCGCGCGTCCAGCTGCTCGAGCCAATCGACGCGGACGGCATTGTGGCGTACGACGCGGCCGTCGAGCATGGCCTCGAGGGGGTGGTGGCCAAGCGCCGCGACAGCCCGTACCAGGAGGGTCGCCGCTCGTCCTACTGGCTGAAAGTCAAGGCCACCTTGAGCGACGACTTCGTGGTGGGCGGCTTCAGCCAGGGGATGGGCGCGCGGGCCGACACGTTCGGCGCGCTGCTCCTCGGCTATTACGACGACCGTGGACAGCTGGCTTACGCCGGGCACGTGGGCAGCGGCTTCGACGACCGCACGCTCCAGGAGCTGCGGCGTCGACTCGAGTCGATGCGGACCAAGGAGTGCCCCTTTGCTTCGCTCGAGGGCAGCGAGGCGTCCGCGAACGGCGGCCGGGCCCGTTGGGGACGTCCGATCGGAGGCGTCACCTGGGTTAAGCCGGAGCTGGTGGTTGAGGTCAAGTACGACCAGTGGACGCCCGACGGACGGCTGCGCGCGCCTGTCTTCCTGCGCGAGCGCGACGACAAGCCGCCAGCCGAAGCCAGTCGCCGCCAACCTGTGCCCAGTCGCAGGGTAGCAGCACGGCATACTGTGCCCAGTCGCGAGGCGGACGACGGCGTGGCCAGCCAGGCGGCCGAGCTAGAAGACGTCCTGAAGCAGCTCGAGGACC
>WNGA01024053.1_pt1 | contig 12584 bp, 11 predicted proteins | sample 5400061 | NCBI WGS metagenome assembly WNGA01 (sample SAMN13153366, study PRJNA577476) | soil metagenome | isolation source: 100 cm soil or saprolite under grassland replicate 2 | place: USA:California | collected 2016-06-15
GCCGGCACCGGCGATCTGCGCCCGAGGCCGCCGCGCTCCCCGCCGAGGTTCATCCGATACGCCCATAGATCAGCAACGAACCAGCCGGACGCTCGCGACGCAAGTCACTCAATCGCATGTGCGAACGACGGGGCTAGCCAGGACACTCGGGCTAGCGCTGGGGGTATGTGTCCTGTTGGTGCCTGGCAACGGTTGGCCCTGATCGGACGGCCGATTCGGGTACCGGATGCCCGATCAATCGGCTTTCTTCGGGCCCTTGTCCGGTCCACAAGGGCGGCATCTGTCCTGGAACCGGCTCAGGTGCCGAGTCGGGTACGGCTCGACATGGAGGGCTGACCGTCCATCGGACTCCAGATGATCATCGGCCGCCAGAGGCATCCCGGGGACAGTCGCCCTTGGCCAACCACTCCCCTCGGCAACGCTGCGTTACGAGCAGCCGCCCGCGCCGCGCCTGCTCCGTATCCGGATCTGCCGATGTGCGGGTGTTCGTCATCAGCGAAAATGGTCGACCGACATGCTGTCCAGACGGGCGCCAGCTGTCGACATGGCGAACGAGGGCGCAGCAGCGACGAGCAACGATGGGAGCATGGCCCCATGAATCACCGGGCTCGGCAACGCGTTGCTCGCCGAGGCTTTGTGTGGCTGCTGATCATCGTTGCGGTTCTGATCGTCCTGGGCATGGCCGTCGTCGTCCTGCCGGCCCGTGTCGCGCCGCGCAGCGCTTTCGGCAATGCCGGCGATGCCGTGCGGGCTCAAAACGACGCGCGGGGGGTCATCCTGCAGGCGCTGGGCGGGCTGGTGCTGCTGCTCGGCGCGTATGTCACCTGGCGTCAGTTGCTCGTCAGCCGCGATCAGCTCCAGCACAATCTGCGGTCAACCTCGGACCAGTTGAAGGCGACCCAGGACCAATTGGTGATCGCTGCGCAGGGCCAGATCACGGAACGCTTCACGCGCGCGACGGATCAGCTCGGCAGCGACCAGATCGTCGTGCGTCTGGGCGGCATCTACGCGCTCGAACGCATCGCGAAAGACTCGCCGACCGATGCCGGCACCATCGCCGAGATTCTCGGCTCCTACATCCGTCAGCACGCGCCGCTGCCCGGATGCGGCGATGCATCGGGTGCGCCACCGGACATCGTCGACGTGCCGCATCTGGTCGCGCGAGCCGCTGATGTTCAGGCGGCCCTTACCGTTCTGGCGCGAAATGCGATCCGCCCCGAAGCCGAGCCCTTGGAGCTGCTCGGTGTGGATCTACGCCGGGCCAACCTGATGGGGGCGCACCTTGTCGGTGTTGATCTGGAGGGCACGCACCTGGGCCGGGCATGGATGCGCGGGGCGCGACTGGACGAAGCCGATCTGACCGAGGCGGATCTGCGGGAAGCCGACCTCGCCGGTGCCAGCCTCGACGCGGCAGATCTGACCGGCGCGTTGCTACAGGGAGCAAATCTCGAAGGCGCCTCGCTGCGAGGAGCCACGCTCGATACCGCACATCTCACCGGTGCGGTGGCAGACCGAACCACCACGTGGCCAGCTGGGTTCGACCCGCAAGCGGCCGGAGTCGTGGTCAGACATCCCGCCACCTGAATTATGCCGATCGGTCGCGTGAGCGACCACGCCTACCAGACGGCAACTTACGGCCGTGTCGGGGCTGCATTTCGACGGCTCCGAGCCGGCATGCGCCGACGCCCGCACATGCCGCGAAGCGCTCGTCACGGAAGGTGACCGGGTCGCCGGAGGTTGGCATCCGGACGTGCCGAGTTGAGGGGGTTTCCTATCGGACCCATCTCGGCCATGGCCAGCGCCGCCCGAGGGGGACGGTGGGGCGATCGAAACGTCGGAGTAGCGCGTTTAAAGCCTCGGTCTGACTGACATTTAGCTCTCTCCAGATTCGTTTGACTTTCGTGTTCCCGCTGTCCACGAGCGTGCCGTCATTCCTAACGGGCCGGCCTTGGCGCCCGATGTGAATTTCCACCCAGGGCGCGGTGTACAAGATCACCAGTTCCGGTGAACGGATCAAGCTTCCCCGCAGAACGACACGGGCTGCATTGCCATCTCGTTTCGTTAGCAGGCCGCGCTCTCGCGCCCATGAATCCACGATCAAAAAGGGCTCCACGTCGAAACGGAACCGCGCAACTTCGCTCGCCGGGCGCAGTCGCTTGCGGTCCCGATACTCCAGTGGAAGGGGAATCCTTCCTCGTTCATTCGGATCAGGAAAGCGCACCCATTCAGGGTCGAAGAAATCGATCAGGTTGATCAGTGCGCGCTGGACGAGTATCAGCCGCGCCCCCACCTGCTCACCCTCCATGAGCGCATCAAGATCGTCGTTCCAACGAGAGAACCAGCGCATGAACGACGGGTCGGTCTCCAGTCGCTCCACAAAGGCCGCGTAGCCCAGGATGTCGCTGTGCCGCGAGTCGCCGGTGATCCTCTCCGTGACCATCAGCTCGCCGATGGCACGCTGCTCAGCGCGAAAGACCCGGAGGGCGGGATCGTCGATCGAATTGGTGGAGAAGATATCAACGACATCGAAGATGTGCCGCTGCAGCTCCGCCGTTCGACGTATATCCCCGTAGTCGATGACCTGGACCTCTCGACGTATGATCTCTAGCCAGCCGAGAAACTGTCCCAGCAGCCACAGGGTACTGAGCCTTCGGTAGTCGTCAGGAGTATCCGAGCCGGTTAGGAACCATTTCCGGGAGATGTTGTAGAGTCGGCTCTGGAAATCGAAGGCCGCCCGCGCCATCGGCTCGGAGTAGCGGGCCAACAGATGCTCCGAACGCTGCCGCGAAGCGCGGCGCGCTTCAACACGGTCTTTCCACGTTGGGCCATAGAAGACGGCAACCAACGTCGTACCCACGCTGACAACGGCGGTGACGAGGACCGTCACGATTGCTGTATTCACGATCTGCTCCCACTACCCGCGGCCTGTGTCTGACCAGCATCGTCGATAGTGACGGGCGGTACTACCGCCGATTGGTTGTCTGCGCGTCGGTCGAGGTCCACCCACGCGCTCCTTCGCCGCGGTGCGCGGGTTCAGCCGCGCACTCACATGCCGCCGAGCGCGCGGGAGTCATCGACCAACCGATCATGGCAGGATCAGGACGTGACGGACCCGGCTCGCGATCTCGCTGATCTTCGTGCTGCGCTTGCAGCGACACTCCGCTTGGTGCAACGGGCGCCAGGACCTGCCGGCCTCACCGTTCTCAGCGTGCCCTCTGATCGCGAGTTAATCGATGAAGTCCGGCGGATTCGACAGCTGCTCGACAGTACAAGCGCCGATGAGCAGCCGGCGGACTGACCATCGCAAGGCCGTGGAAGGGGACCCATCTCGCGACCCACGAAGGCGCGGAGGTGCAACACGGGCGCTGCGTGTACGCGATCGCGGCCCTGCGCGGCACATATGCTGGCCTTGATCAGGTACACGGATCTGCCGCCGATCGTGCGCGCTCGCTATTCGCCGCTCGTCACAGCCGGTGACCTGCGCTCGTGCCGCCCGGCGTCCTGAACTGCCGATGTCAGGATGTCGGGGCTCAACTACTTCGTGGTGAGATGGCCTGGCTCGAACCCACCGAGGAGGCGCCTTCGATGTCTACCTATCCCGTGCTGATGCACACCGCAGTGGACGCGACCAACGTCCGAGCCCTCGCTGAGTTCTACCGCGAACTACTGGGATTGCAGTACCGCCCTGGTGACGAACCCCCAACGGATGGCAGCGCAGATGACGAGGACTGGCTCGTCTTGATCGACGGTGACGGTAACCGGGTGCTCGCCTTCCAAGAGGTCCCCACCTTGGCGCGACCTACCTGGCCGTCGCACGATGTTCCCAAGCAGATGCATTTGGACTTTCGCGTCCCCACGGTCGACGAGCTGGAACGACACCGTCGGCGAGCCGAGGAGCTCGGGGCCAGCGTGTTCTTGGACCGAACCGAAGAATCCGAAGAGCCTCTTTACGTTCTCGCCGACCCGGCGGGACACCCCTTCTGCATCCTGGTCGGCTCGCAGTAGAACAACGCACTGATCTGCCGCGGAGCGGGCGCTGGGCACGGTGTCAGGTGGCGGATGATGCGGCCGTCACGGCCGGTCCGTTGGGCTCGTTGCCGGTGGCGTTGTCTCTCCCCGGCGCGGAACTGTCGGGGGTGGGTGGTAGACCGAGCGCTATGCGGTACGGGATGGTTCTGCCCGGTGGGCCGGCGCCGGAGCAGGCAGAGCAGGCGGTTCTGGCGGAGCAGGCGGGTTGGGACGGGGTGTTCGTGTGGGAGGCCGCCTACGGGGTGGATGCGTGGACGCTGCTGGCGGCGATGGCGGCGCGGACGACTCGGATCCGGTTGGGCACGTTGCTGACGCCGCTGCCGTGGCGACGGCCGTGGAAGGTGGCCAGTCAGGTAGTGACGCTCGACCAGGTGTCCAACGGCCGGGCGGTTCTCGCTGTGGGGTTGGGCGCGGTGGACACCGGCCTGCCCGCGACCGGCGAAGTGACCGATCTGGGTACCCGGGCCGAGATGCTCGACGAGGGCATCGATCTGATCCACGAACTCTGGGCCGGTGGAACGGCATTCCACGGCCGTCACTATCACTACGGCTGCCCGCGCGGCGACCTTGCCGAGGTCGGTCGACCGGTCCAGCCTCGCATCCCGATCTGGGTCGTGGGCGCCTGGCCCAGACCCAAGTCGATGCGCCGCGTGCTGCGCTGCGACGGCGTCATACCGCAGTACGCCACCGACACCGGCAACCCTGACGACGCCCGAACCGTGCGGGCCTGGCTGACCGAGCACGGCGCGCGGCCCGATTTCGACCTGATAGCTGAGGGCGAAACACCACACGTCGACCCGGCCTCAGCGGCAGCCCTGGTGCTGCCGTGGGCGCAAGCGGGCTGTACCTGGTGGCTGGAGACCCGATGGCAGATGCCGCACCACAGCCCGGAACGGATGACTCAGGTGCGCCAACGGCTCGCTGCCGGACCACCTACCGTTTCAAGCGTACCGTCCGCGCGCACGAGCCGGGAACGCACGGGCGCCACCGAAGTCGCCGACGCGAGCCGGTGAGCCCCCACCAACCCGGCGAGGAGACATCAACACACCGCCCCCAAGCCATCCGGATCTGCCGCGATGAGGCTCGCCACGGAACGTAACGACGGGGCCGGTTGCCCCCGGAACTGCCGATGAGCGTGCAGGCGACCTGCGGCATGCCGGGCGCGTCTCCTCGCCGACGTCCCGTCACGGCACGGCGCGAACCGTCGCGGCAAGCGGTATCGGCGCCGGGTGTCTCGGACGGTGTGCCAGTGTTCCGTTGCCGAGCCGGCGGTGATGCAGGCGTTGTACCCGAAGGGGTCAGTCTTGCTGGGACGACGCCCTCCGCGACGCTGCAGGAGGGTGGTCGGGCCAGGGCACGGCGTACGCCGAATCCGCTCCACCGGCGACGCGGGCGAACCGCAACAGCTCACGAACGATGCCGGCATTGCCCATCGCCCACCCGATACGGGGCTCGAGCGTGCTGGGCGTCACGCGGTGCTCGTGATTTGACCAGCGCACCCCGTCCGCGTCGACTGTCGCCCGGGTAATAAGGTCGTTGACCAGCAGATTGGCGAATTCGAGCGGCTGGGCCTGCTCAATGTGCCGGTCGCAGGCCAGCGCGAGAACTCCGGCCGTTCCGCAGCAGCGGCCGTTGTTGTCCCAGAAGCCGGGGCGCACGCGGCGTGGAAGGCCGCAGTGGGTAACGGTATGCCAGCACCGGTCGGCGAGAGTGGTCCAGGCAGCGTCCTCGGTCAGCGCACCGAGCAGACGGAAGACCTGAGCGTCGCCCGCTGGGCCGTTGCACCAGCCGTAGCTGTAGCGCTCGATCAGCTCGGGTCTGTGTTGCGGGTCGGAATGTGGGACGAGAAAGCCCGCCGGTCCGGCCTCGTCACGCGACACCACGTCGGCCGCGCCCGCCAGAGCCAGCTCGATCAGGTCGTCGCGGCCGGCGGCGGCGCCCACGGCTGCAAGTGCGTACACGATGCCCAGCGTTCCGTGCGCGATGTGATGGGACCGCGCGGGGCTTGGGCGAACTGCCCAGTTGACCCCGCCGGGTGTCGGGTCGGCGCTGTCGAGGTAAGGCACGACCGCAAGGACGGCCAGATCGAGGTCGCCGGCGTGCAGCGCACCCAGCGCGATGCCAGCGTTGCCGCCGAGCAACTCGAACATCTCGCCCCAGCGCCTTCCGTCGAAACGCGAACGCACGCGGCTCAGTGCCCGGTCCGCTGCCCGGGCCGCCGGCTCGTCGCCGAGTAGGCCATGTACCGCGCGAAGGGCCACAGCCATACCGGTCAAGCCGAAATACAACCAACAGCTCTCCTCGCCGTCAACCGCAGCCAATGCTGCCGCGCCGCGCAGGGCCGCATCGCCGTACCGGTCGTCCCGGAAGTGGTGCTGAGCCTCCAACAACGCGAGCACGACACCCGCTCCACCGTTGTACAGCGTGTGGTCAGCCTCGTCGTCGACCGCGGTGTTCCCCCAGGTCAGGCCGACCTCGGTGGTGCGCGTTGACCCGATCATCCAGTCCAGAGCGCCCGCGGCGAGACTCTCCGCTGCTTCCTCACGCCGCACGCTCCACCGGCTGTAGCTGTCGGCTTCCATACGTCCATCACACCAGATCGATCAATCGGACGAAGGGAACGCACAGGCCTGGGCCCATGCAAGTGCGCGATGGTGATAGCGATAGCATGTCGATGCGGCGCGGAGTGGCCCGCGCATCGTCGCGAACTAGCCCGTCGCCGCCCTTTCTTCGAGGTCTTGGACTGATCCCTCGGCGTTCTGCGTCGCCAGCCACGGTATCCCTCTGCCGCGCACAGCGCGCGGCCATGCGGATCTGCCGCATTCCGCGCGGCCGGTTGAGGACGAAGGCCATCGGCGACTGAGCATCGGACGCGGCTGATCTTGCCACTGACCAGCGACTGCTCTCTGGTGCCATCCGCGCCCTTCGCCGCGCCGTGCGGCACGTCGGTGGCCACCGCGAGTCGCACAGGTACCGCCGGACCCCCGGCCGTGCCGTCCGGTCCGTCCAGTCCGCCAGCGACCGGAACCGTCCGTCGGCTCCAGAGCACACCAGGAGCACACAACCGTCCACTATGGATGTGAAACGGCTCTGATCTGGGGAGGACTACCAGGTCAGAGCCTTGATCACGGGTGCAGCGTGGGTTACAGCATACGAACCGCTGCACAATCGTGGTGAGCTGCGACTTCGTCCTTCCGGTGGTCCGCGAGCGAAGGTCACCCGGCCGCTGAACGGGCCACGGTTGGCCGGCGCTGCCGCCGACGTGGGCGTTCAAGTCGCTCGCCCGAGTTCAACCAATCTCCGACGCTCTCCGTGGCAACGGACCTACGGATGGCGTAGCGACTCGGCAACCTGCGACGGTTGGGTCTACCACACCGTTGCGGGTGTTGACGCGCCGCCGCTGACCTCACCCTCGACGCGAAGACCTTCGCCGACCATGCCCGCGCCCTGCTGGGATAGCCGCACGGCCGTAGCATCCGGCCCGCGCTTTCTATGCGGGAGGCGGGCGGAAGCGTTCGACCTGATCGGCGCGCAGTCCCATGCCCCGAAGGTCTCGTGGACTGCGGCAGCGGGTAGGTCGCCTTGGTGATCAACACGCCTGTCAGGCTGGCGCAATTCTTTGATGTGCCCCCCGGGAGGGCACCGACCGGCTTGGTTCGAGTTCCGGGCGGGGGGCAACGCCCGAGGCTGCGCGCGGGCGGGCCAGCATCGTGGGTGAAGCTGACGGCCGCGTGGGGCTGTGGGCGGGGATTTGCGAGCATCGTGGGGTGACTCATCGCGTGTATCTGATTGGCGGCCCGGCCCGGGTGGGCAAGTCCGCGTTGGCGCAACGGCTGTTGCTCAGCGACGGGATCCCGTGGTTGCCCACCGATGTATTGCGAACCGTCCTCCGCAGGGTCCTTCCCGAGCTCGACGAGCTCGATCAGGGCAACGTGCCGGCCGCGGCGGTGGGCGAACTGATGTACCCGCACATCGAGCAGGCTGTGGAGGTGTGCGGCGAGGAAGCCGAGCAGTTCTTGGTTGAAGGGCCGGACATCGTGCCGTCGATGGTTCCGCGCTTGTCGGCCGCGCTGCCCGGGATCACCGTCCGGTCATGCTTTCTGGGCAGCGTCGGCTTCTCCGCCGACGATTTCGCCTCTTATCGTGGGTCGAAGGCGCAGCATGAGGGCGCCCCGCCCGCCGAGCTTGACGCCACCGCGGCGTGGATACGCCGGGAAAGCGGCCGCTACCGTCGTGAGTGCGTCCGCCTGGGGCTGCCCTACGTCGACGTTGGCGGTCTTGGCTTCGACGCAGCAACGGCCGAGGCTCGCCGCGACCTTCTCGGCCGACGTGCGGCGATCTGACGAGGTCGCCGAGGTCGTCGACGTGGTCGGGGTCACCATGGTCGCGGTGGCGCTATCGGGCCACACGGAGGGGCGCCGGCGATCCGGGGCGACCTGTGTCATCGACGGCCGGAGAAACGGCGCCGCTGCCGGCCGGGCTGCCGGCAAGGGTGGTGGTGGAGGCCGGCTCGTTGCATAGGGCGGGGTAGTATCGCGATGCGTCGCCGGGCGCATCCGGTCCGCGGGGCAGGGACTATCCCACCGGCAGCAGTGCCACACATAGCCGACGGACCTCGGCCCGCGGACGCGGACACGGGTAGACAGGGGTTCGCCGTGCCCGAGCTACCACAGCGCCCATCGCTTGAGTATCTGCGCAAGCAGGCGAAGATGCGCAAACGTGAACGTGCGATCGGTTTGAGCCGAGCGCAGCACGAGATCGCCCGCGAGTACGGCTTTGATAGCTGGCCGAAGCTGGTCCATCACGTGCAGGCCGGAAGCCTGGAGGGCATCGAGCGGGCGCTGGTGCTCGCCGACAGCGCGGGGCTCGCGCGTCTGCTGCGCGCCGATGCGACGGCAGTGACCGCGGCGGTCGACGGACTGGCGCCGCTGCTGGTGTTGCTGCGCCGGTCGATCGGCTCGCCGGCGGAGGTGCGTGCATGCGCAACGCTGCTGCTGGATGCTGGCGCCGGCCCGGACAGCCACACCATCGAATGGGGCGGCGAGGGTCGCAGGTCGGTGCTGTGCGATGCGGTCGAGCGTGGCGATCTCGCGCTCGTCCGGCTCCTCGCCGAGCGTGGTGCCAGCAAGGACGAGGACGCGTTCTATCACGCCTGCGAGCGGTCGGACACCGGGTTTCTGGACCTGCTCTACCAGCCGGGCTTCGAACGGCTGGTCATCCACAAGCTGGACTTCGAGGATGCCCCCGGCCTGCGGTGGTTCCTCGACCGTGGCGTCGACGTCAACGACCGCTGCTGCCTGCACCACGCCATTGCCCGCGGGCGCGGCCTGACGATTATCGCGATGCTGCTCGACGCCGGCGCCGACGTCAACCTGCCGTGGACACGCTGGGACGCCGGCCGTCGACCGCTGGCGCTGGCTGCCCGTTGCGGGCATCTGGCCGCCTACGAGCTGCTCGCCTCGTGCGGCGCGACCGCGGATCTCGATCCCGTCGACGCCGCGGTGCTGGCCGTCGCCCGCGGCGAGTCGGTGCGCCTGCCCACCGCGGTACCGCCGGCAAAGGGCAATCCGGCCGGCGACGACTACGGCTGGATCCTCGGCCAGTTCGCGTTGTTGGGGCGAACCGACGTGGTGCGGGCGCTGCTGGATGCCGGCATGCCGGTCGACACCCGCGGCTGGAGCAACTTCACGCCGCTGGACCAGGCCGCCATGCACGGACGCACGCAAACGGTGCGGCTGCTGATCGAACGCGGCGCGGACCTGCACGATTGCGCGTTCGATGAGGACGGCCCCACGCCGCTGGACTGCGCGGTGTGGGGGCTGCAGAACAACCGCGCCGAGGACGGCGACTATCCGGGGACGGTCCAGGCGCTGCTCGCCGCCGGCGCGCCCACGCGGCACTCGGAGCCAACCGGTGACGAAGCGATCGATGCGCTGCTCGCCAGGTACACGGCGACAACCTGACACCACGGCAGCGTCCAAGGCCGGCCACATGTCAGACCGGGTCGAAGTTGGCGGCCGTGCCGCGTTTCGGACCGCTTCCAGTGCAGTGCCTATTGCGGCGGACTACGGATCTTGACGGGTAAGAGCCGAGCGGTTGAGTTCGTCGTCACCAGCGACGGTCAGGACTGGCGGGTGGCGTGGCATCCTCCTCCCGAGGTTCCACCAGGCACCTGGCACGGCTCGGCCGGGGTCTGCGTCGCCGGAGACCGGATCGTCCTGGTCAGTGCGGATGATCACCTATAGGGGCTGCCCGGCGGGCGGCCGGAGCCGGGCGAGGACTGGGCGGACACCCTGCGGCGGGAAGTCAGCGAGGAGGCGTGCGCAATGATGACCGGGTGCAGGCTGCTCGGGTTCAGCCGCGGAGTATGTGCGCGCGGTCGCGAGGCGGGTCTTGTGCTGGTCCGGGCACTGTGGCGGGCGGAGGTCCGGCTGGACCGGTGGGTGCCGCGGTTTGAGATGCGCCGGCGCCGTCTCGTGGCGGCCGCCGCGGGGTTCGACAGCATGTGGATCCCGGACGGGTACGGGCCGATGTACCGTCGGGGTCTTCGCAGAGGCCGCCCTTGCTGCGGCGCGGTCGGGCCGTGATGTGCCCAGCGCGTTGAGCGTAGATCCTCGCAGGGGCAGGACGCGGCTGTCCCGTCCCGGTGAAGGTGGCGAACGTTCGGGGCTGCGGTCGGCTCGCCGGGTTGGTTCGACCAACTGGGCCGCGGGTTGTTCGCGGTTACCTGCCCGGATTCCTGACCGGGACTGCAAGCGCGGGCCGATCAGGGCGTGTGATCCAGCTCGGCGCGCAGCCGGACCGGATCGATGCCATGCGCCCGCAGCAGCGCGCCAGCGGGATTGACCGCGCCGATGGTCCAACCGAGCTGGGCGAGGTGCTTGCGCCCACGCCGGCCAAGCTGGGCACCGTACGGGTCATCGAGGTCTTGCAGCACGCCGTGGAGCAGGTGCTCGGGTGTCACGCCGGCCTCGCCCCGGCGCTCGGCGTGGGAGGCGGCGAGTTGCATGGCGCGTTTGGCGAAGAACGGCGGTCCGCACAGCGGTGTGCGGCGCCGGCCGCCGCCACGCCACCACGGCCGTCGGCTGGCCCGCCAGACGGCTTCGCCAACCGCCTCGGCGCCGAACGCGGTGACCAGTCGCTGGCGCACGTTCTCCACGTCGATCCCGACGGCCCGCAGGGCCCGAACGTCATCGGTGTGCGAGCGGGGCGTCAGCCCGGCCGCGACCATCCGCTGCAGCTCGGCGCGGGCACCGGGAAGATCCAGGCCGTGTCTCCGCAGCAGGGACGACGCCTGGCTTGCTTGCTCCCGGAGCAGGCCGAGCAGTATGTGTTCGTCGCCGATGTAGCCGTGGCCAAGCTGTTCGGACTCCTCCGAGGCCAGGCTCATCGCCCGCCGCGCCGCTGTGGTCAGTCGTTCAAACATGCCGCTCACCGTCCGCGTGAGCGCAGCGCGTGCTTGTAGTGCACGGCCTGCTTGGTCACGCCCAGCCGCCGGGCGATGTCCCGCCAGGACCAGCCCCGCGCACGGGCGTTGTCGACCTGCAGCGCCTCCAGCACCTCAACGAGCCCGCGTAGCGCCACCACGGCGGCGAAGCCGACCTCGGGGTCAGCGTCGGTGGCGTCCTCGACCAACCGCCTCGCCTCCCCCAACTCGACGCTCATGTCGTCAAACTAGTTTGACGATCCGGTAGGCGTCAAGGAGATTTGACGACCGACCGCGGTGACCGCACGACCGCCAACGAGATCCGAACGCCGCCAGCCGGGGCGCCACGTCGAACCGAAACTTCGCCGCGCCAACGCCGAAAGAGCAGCGGCGATTTCCACTCACCCGGCCCGGTCGTGTCGGTCGGCGTCCAGCGCGAGGTGCAGTAGCCGGTCAGCGGACTCCTTGTGTGACCAAACAGCGTGGCCAGGACCTGGTCGGGTGGGACCAGCCGCCGCTCGGTCATTTCGTGCTGCGGCTGCCACGGGTCGAGTTCAACCCGGGCCCACCAGCGAGTCTGGTAGTAGCTGGGCACACCGTCGGGGTTCAGCGGATCGGCGACATGCTGGCAGGCCAGGTACTGGCAGCGCACGACCCGGGCGCAGCCTTCCGCGGCGACCTCACGGATCAGCGCAGGGCCGTCCGGATCGGGCAGCGGTGGGCGGACGACCACATCGGAGGGCGGCGACGCCGGCTCAGTGTCCGCGCGTGGTTGCGGCTCGTCCACCATCGGTCTCCCACGGCTCGGGGTGGCCGGGGTCAATCGTCGAGCAGGTGGCCGAAGATGCCGACGCCCAGCCGTAACGCCTGCCCCTGATTCAGCACGACACCGGACACCGTCGGATGGCTGGCAAGCCAGTCCTGGGCGCTTGCCGGGCTGGTGAAGAAGTTCATCACCCCGCAACAGCGATCCGCCGCGGCGCCGGTGCCCCTGCCATCGGCCGAGGACGGGCAGCAGTCACCGCGCCGGAGTTCCGCCGCGCTGTCCGAGCCGACGAACACGACCACGGTCGGCGGCTCCCACGTCGCCCGTCCATTCACGACACTCACCCTTATCTCCTGGCCGGAG
>WNGA01013122.1_pt1 | contig 12583 bp, 7 predicted proteins | sample 5400061 | NCBI WGS metagenome assembly WNGA01 (sample SAMN13153366, study PRJNA577476) | soil metagenome | isolation source: 100 cm soil or saprolite under grassland replicate 2 | place: USA:California | collected 2016-06-15
TGACGGCATCGCGATCGTCGGCCTGGATCGCGACGGCGAGGCGTTCACCCAGCACTACTTCGACTCGCGAGGCGTCGCCCGCGTGTACGCGATGACCTTACGCGACGGCGTCTGGACGCTGTTGCGGGACTCCCCGGACCTCTCGCCGCTGGACTTCTGGCAGCGCTTCACCGGAGAGCTCAGCGCCGACGACCACACCATCAGCGGCCGCTGGGAGACATCCAGGGACGGGTCGACCTGGGAGCACGACTTCGACCTGACCTACCGGAAGCTCACGTAGCCCCGGACGACAAGACCTGTGGGCCCGCCCCGCCTGCGCTCGAGCGAACCACGCTCGATCAGCCGGTTCAGCTCGCGGGCGATGGCAGCGTCCCGGTCGGCCATGACGTGCCGGTAGCGCACGGCCGCCACGGCGGGGCGCTCCGCGTTGCGGCTCCTTCATGGGAGCACCGGCGGTTGCACCGGGCCGCCGATCACCTGTGCGGTCGTCTGCACTGTCACGCGGCCGCCGGCGACCTCGCCCTGTAGGAAGTCCAGGAACGCGGTGAACTTCGCCGTTGGCTTCCGCGTTGAGCACGTACAGCTCCAGCGTGGAGAGCTTGGTCGACTTCTTGGGGTTGGGGGGCGTGCGCGTCGCGTAGGGGTCCAGCGGCGGGATGGTCTCGGCGAAGGGGCCCATCTTGGAGATGCCCGCGACACCACGGCCGCTGTTGTAGCCGCAGTCGCGGACCACCAGCTCGGTGCCGCTGTCGAAGGATCCGAACGGGTAGGCAAACGACGTCACTGGGAAGCCCCGGTCCAGCAGGTTGTTGCGGTCGGTGCAGACCTCCTGGCGGGCCTCCGCCGCGGTCAGCGGTCCCAGGTTCACGTGATTCACCGTGTGCCCGGCGATCTCGTTGCCCGCGCCGAACAGGCTGTGCAGGTCCTCCCACGACAGATGCTCGGCATCGCCGATGGACCCGCTGTTGACGAAGAAGGTCGCCGTCATCCCGTGTGCCTGGAGGATCGGCACCGCGTCGAGCTGATCGGCGGTGCCGTCGTCGAACCCGATCGTGACGACCGTCGAGGCGGCCGCGGCTGGGGTGGGGCTCACCGCCCAACTGGTCAGGGATGTGACGAGCGCCCCGATCGCTACCAGCGACAGCCGGATCCTGGAACGAGGATGCAACTGCGGAGCGCGTACCCGCGTGGCCCTGCTCATCGCTGCCTACCTTTCACCTGAGGCCCCGTTCGGCCTCCGGCTTGCGTCAATGCAGACCCGCGGCCTGGCGGGCGAACGCCAGCGGGCTGGTCGCGGTCAGGTCGACTGCCGGTTCGACCGTGGAGAACGACTCGATGTCGTCCTTGAACTTGGCTCTGCTGTTGAACTGCGCGAACGGGTCGCTGTCATCGGGCGGGCAGTTGCGCATGCCGGTCTGGAACCCCCGGTACACCGTGCCGTTGGGACCCTCCACCGCGGCGCCCTTCAGCACCGGCGGGGTGCCGTCCAGGGACCCGACCAGGTTGGCGACCTGATGGTGCGGGCAGTGGGGGAAGGTGCCGCCGTCGCCGATGATGAACGACGAGCCCCAGGCGTTGGCCCCCAGGATGTTGTCCAGCCATCTGCTGCTGAAGGCCGCGTAGGTCGCGGTGCCTGTGAGCTGGTCGTACTCGCTGGCCATGACCGACAGCCCCGCGCCGTGGGAGGTCGTGTCCCAGGTCGCCCACGGGAAGCCGAAGCCGAACGGGTCGGTGGCTGCCTGGGCCAGGGCGCCGTCCAGGGCCTTCTTCATGTCCGCCAGCAGCTCGGACTGGGTGACTTCCAGGCCGGGTGGGTTGCCCGCCTGGCCGATTGCCCGGTGCAGGTCGTAGTGGGCGAGCCCGCTGACGTCGTAGAGGTTGAGGGTGTCGGCGGCATCCTCGGGGCTGGCGATGTAGGCGTTGGCCCAGTGGGCCGCCTGCTCCAGATAGAACAGCGGGTCGGTGTGGGGAAGGCCCGGTGGAAGACCGCCGCATGTAGGCGTTGGCCCAGTGGGCCGCCTGCTCCAGATAGAACAGCGGGTCGGTGTGGGGAAGGCCCGGTGGAAGACCGCCGCCTGCCACCGCCAGGTACAGCTCGGTCGCGCCGAGCTCCAGGTCGCTGCGCCATTCGGTCTCGGGGTAGAAGCTGAACGGGATGTAGGTCGTCAGATTGCCTTTGGGGGCGGTGTTGGCGAGGTCGAAGATGTGCTGGCCCGCCAGCAGGCAGCGGTTGGCGAAGGCCGGATCGCTCGTCCTGAAGATCTGGAAGCACAGGCCGAAGGCCGCGGCGCTGCGGCCGGCCAGGTTGGGGCTGATGAGCGACCCCGCCGCACCCGCCCTGAACACCGGACGGTTGCGAATGTACCGGTACAGGGGGTCGGTCCCGCCGAAGGTGTCGTCGGCCTGGGGCAGCCGCCAGATGTCGTGATCGCCGACCGTGCTGGCGTTGCCGGTCCCGATGCCCACCTGGTAGTAGAAGGTCAGGGTCGGGTCGTCCCACATCCGCAGCAGCCAGTCGGTCCCGAACCTGGCCTCGGCGGTGAAGTCCGAGGTGACCGAGCCTGCTCCCATCTGGGCCGGGAAGTCGCGGACACCCGCCAGCAGCAGGTCGGTGGTGTAGCCAAGCGTCTGCACGCCCTTGATGTAGTCGCCGGCGTCCCACCAGCCGCCCGACGCGTCGACGCTGACCCCGAGCGGCGTGAGGTCGCCGTTGAAGCGCCCGCTGGGGTTCACGTGGGGCGTCAGATACGTCATGGCGGTCTGGTCGTTCAGGTGCCCCGGGGCGGTGCGCAGGGCGTTGGGGATGAAGTTCGGGCCGTCCCGCTCGGTCTGGTAGAAGGACAGGGCATTGGCCAGCGGCTCGGCGTACACGTTGGCGCCGGAGTCGATGCTGAAGCTCGGCGAGGTCGCGGGGACGGGTCCGGAGACCGAGATCGTGTAGCTGCCGGGCGTCGTGACGGTGTCGAAATCGAGCGCATAGACATCGGGGAAGGTCGAGCTCCACGAACCGAGGTTGGCCCCGATCGGCGCCGTCAACACCGGGTCGCCGCTCGCGTTGCTCACGGTGAAGGTGGCACCAGTCTCAGCGACGCTCGCCATCAGGAAGGCGCGCTTGGACGCGGTCGAGGGATAGCCGACCTGGTTCACCCGGACGAACGCTGCGCTCGGGGCGGGGGCCGACCGCGCGGTCGCTGGGTGGAGCCCGCTGGCCGCCAAGACGACAGCGGCGAGGAGCGCGAGCCTGCCGCTCCTGGCCGCGATGATCCGGGTCCGGTACTCCGCTCCCATCATGCTGCCGCCTCCTTGCCGGTGCGCGGTGCAGGCGTGGTTATTAGTAAAGTTTCCTAACTACAAATCTCCAGAATGGTACCTCTTATACCTTCAGCGATCAAGAGGGAGAAACGACGCGAAAGGTCTACCCGGATCCTCTTCCGGGACCTTCTCACCCTGATAGGCTTGGCCGCACAGCGGGGTTCCCGCAGCTTTCTCTGTCGGGTTGCCTATGGCCACAATGCACCCCATCCCGGGCCACGCCGCGGAGGTGGAGCGCCTCGACGCGGCGCTGGCGCGCGCGGCCGGTGGCGAGCCGGCCACAGTGCGGCCGTCGGACCCCCGGCGGTAAGCGCGCCGCCGTGGCCGGCTCGACGGTCGTTCCGCTGGTTGGGCGGTCCGAGGAGCTCGGCCGGGTGCTGGCCGCGCTGGAGCGCGCCGCCGCCGGGGCGGGCGGGGCGCTGCTGCTCGCCGGCGACGCGGGCATCGGCAAGTCCCGGCTGGCCATGGAGGCCCTCACCCTGGTCCGACAGCGCGGGTTCGTGACCCTCGAGGCCGCCGCCTACCCGCTGCAGGCCGATCTGGCCTACGCCCCGGTGCTGGAGGCGCTCGGACCGTTCCTCGCCGGTCTGGAGCCCGGCCGCATGGCGGCGTTGGTCCGCGGCCTGCCCGATCTCGGCCGGTTGTTCGCCGGGCTGCACCTGCCGCCACCGGAGCCGCTGGGCGATGCCGCCCTGGAGCGGACTCGCCTGTTCGAGGCGGTCTCCCGTCTGGTCGAGCGGGTCGCGGCCGAGCGGCCGGTGGCGTTGCTGGTCGACGACCTGCACTGGGCCGACGCCGCCTCGCTGGAGCTGTTGCACTACCTCGCCAGAGGCTTGGGGACCCGGCGCGTGCTGCTGCTCGGCACCTACCGCCTGGACGAGGCGCGTACCCAGCCGGGGCTGCGGGCGCTGGTGCGCTCGCTGCAACGGCTCGGGCTGGCCGAGGAGCTGCCCGTCGGCGGCCTCAGCCCGGAGGCGGTCGCCGCGCTGGCGCGCGCCCTGCTCGGGGGCGAGCCGCCAGCCGGGCTGCTTGGCGTCCTTCGCGATCGCGCCGCCGGGACGCCGCTGTTCGTCACCGCCCTCATCCGTGGGCTGCGCGACACCGGCGAGCTGTTTCGCAGCGGCGGCGCCTGGGTTCTCGGGAGTGGGTCGCTGACCACCGTGCCGCCGGTCGTCCGGGACCTCGTGCTGGCTCGCCTGGAGCGCCTGGATCCGGCCGACCGGGCGCTGTTGGAGCTGGTCGCGGTCGCCGGCGACGCCGCCTCCCCGGCGGTCCTCGGCCGGGTCGGCGGGACAGCGGAGGAGGGGCTGGACGCCGCCCTCCGGCGCCTGCGCGAAACCGGCCTGGTCATCGAGGAGCGCACCGGGACCGACCTCGTCTACCGTGCCGCCCACCCGCTGGTCGCCGAGGTCGCCTACGGGGAGCTGCAGGAGATCCGGCGACGCCGGCTCCATGCGGGCGTCGCGGCCGCCCTCGAGGAGCTGCGCCCCGGCGACCCGCAGCGGCTCGCCCACCACTATCGGGGCGCGGCCTGGGAGGCCGACCCAGGGCGCTCGCTGGATGTCCTGGTCGCCGCAGGCCGGCGGGCCGAGGAGGCGTTCGCCGACGCCGAGGCCGCCGGCCATTTCGCGGCCGGCTTGGCGCTTGCCCGCACCGATCGGCCTGCCATGGTGGGGGAGCTGCTGGAGCGCCTCGGCCATGCCCGGTCGCGGGCAGGCCAGTTCGGGGCGGCCGTGGCGGCCTGGTCCGAGGCCGCCGGCGGACGCGAACGGTCCGGCGACCGGCCGGCCGCCGCCCGCCTGCGGGGCCTGCTCGCGCTCGCCGAGTGGGATCGGGGGCGGTTCGAGGCGGCCGAGGCGCACCTGGCGGCCGGGTTCGACGCCATCGAGGGCACCGGTGCCGACACGGAGCTGACCGACCTTCACTACATCCGGTTGCAGCTCCTGGCGCGGCTGGGCGACGTCGCCCGGCTGGAGGAGGAGGCGGTCGCCCTGCTGGCCCTGGCAGAGCGCTCCGGGACCCGGCAGACGGTGGCGGCGGCGCACATGGCGCGGGCCGACGTGGCGTTTCTCCGCGGCCGCCTGGTGGCCGCTCGCGAGCACGGCCTGCAGGCGCTCGCCGTGGCCGAGGGGGCTGGGCTCAGCACGATGGCCGCCCGCATCAACCGGCATCTGGCCATGACCGCCGTCAACGTCGGCGACCACCGCCGGGCCCGCGAGCACGTGCTCGCCGACCTCGCGCAGGCCCGCCAGACCGGCTCGCCGACCCTCGAGTTGAACGCCCGGTTCTTCATGATGGCGATCGACCTGGTCACCGACGCCTGGGAGGAGGTGCTGCGGGCCGCCGACGAGATGCTTGCGCTCGGCTACCGGGTCGGGTTCGCCCGTGGCGTGGCCACCGGCCTGGCCGGGCGCGCATTCGTGCTCGCCCATCGCGGTCGGCCGGAGGAGGCGGCGCGGTGCGTGGCCGAAGCGCGGGAGGTCTACGGCCGCGCCGCCGCGGCCGACCGGCACATCTTCACCATGGTCGAGATCGCCGAGGCGACAGCCGCGCTCGCCGCTGGCGATCCGGGACGGGCCAGGGCACTGGCCGCCGCGGCCGTGGCGACTCCCACGGTCCTGCCCTGCCTCGGCCTCACCGTCCTCGGGGAGGCGCAGGTGGCGGTCGGCGACACTGCCGGCGCGCTCGGCACCGCCCGTCGGCTCGGCGGGTTCGGGCCGGACGCGCCATGGCCGGGCGCCTGCGGGAGCTGGATCGAGGGGCTGGCCCGGGCGGCGCTCGGCGAGCGGGCGGCGGCGCTGGCCTGCCTGCGGCGCGCCGCCGACCGCCTGGACGGGCTCGACATGGCGTTCCAGGCGGCCCGGTGCCGGGTCGGCTGGGCCGAGGTCGCCGCGGCCGCCGACGACGACCGGGCGGCCGCGGGCCGGGCCGACGCGGCCGAGGCGGCCAACCGGAGCCTTGCCGCCTTCGACCGGCTCGGCGCCCGCCCGTCGGCCGACCGGGCCCGGCGGCTGCTGCGCGTCCTGGGGGAACGGCCGGCCGCGCCTCCCAGGGCCGCGACCGGGGAGCTGTCGGAGCGGGAGCTGCAGGTGGTTCGCCTGGTCGCCGCCGGGCTCAGCAACGCAGAGATCGCCGGGCGGCTGTTCATCAGCCCCCGGACCGTCACCACCCACCTGCAGCACGTCTACGGCCGGCTCGGGCTCCCCTCGCGGACGGCACTGACCCGTTGGGTGCTGGAGAGCGGGCTCGCCGCCGAGGATACGTAGGCCCTGGCGGGCCGATACGTAGGCGGACGGATGGGCGGGGTCACCCGGGTGGGGGACCATGGCCGCCGGGCCAGGACGCGATGGAGGGAAGGAGGCGGCCATGACGCTGACAAGCATCGACCTGGTGGTGCCCCTGGACGAGGTGGGATCGGCGGACGCCTCCAGGGTCGGCCGCAAGGCGGCCACGCTGGGCGCGCTCAAGCGCGCCGGGTTTCCGGTGCCAGAGGGCGTGGTCGTCACGACCGAGGCGCTGGTGCGGACCCTGGCCGCGGCCGGGCTGGACGCCGGTGCCGGCCCAGACCAGGTGGAAGCGGTGCCGCTGCCCGGCGAGGTCGCCGCCGCCGTTGCCGCGGTGGCCGGGCGGCTGGGTGGCGGGCCGCTGGCGGTGCGGTCCTCCGGGGTTGACGAGGATCTCCCCGGCGCCTCCTACGCCGGGCAGTACGAGAGCGTCCTCGGCGTGCCCGCCGGGGACCTGGCGGCCGCCGTGCGCCGCTGTTGGGCCTCGGCGTTCACCCGCCAGGTCGCCGTCTACCGGCGCTCCCGCGGGGTGGGGCGAGGTGTGGGGATGGCGGTGCTGGTGCAGCCGATGGTGGCGGCGGAGGCGGCCGGGGTCGCCTTCAGCGCCGACCCGGTTACCGGCGACCGGGACACCGCGGTGGTGAGCGCCGTTCGCGGCCTGGGTGACCGGCTGGTCGCGGGCAGGGCGTCGCCCGACGAATGGGTGGTGCGTGGCGTGGCGGCCACCTGCCGGGCGGTACCGGAGGGGATCATCGACGCCGAGGTCGCCGCCGACGTGGCCGCGCTCACCCGGCGGGTCGAGGCCCAACTGGGAGCGCCCCAGGACATCGAGTGGGCCCTGGCCGGCGGCGAACTGGTGCTGCTCCAGGCCCGGCCGATCACCGCCCTGCCCGATCAGGCGCCGGAGCCGGTGCCGGTGCCGGTCGAGGTGCCGGCCGGATTCTGGGAGCGGGAAGCCAGTCACGCGCCCAAGCCGTGGACGCCGATGAGCCTCTCGGTGGCCCTCGGTCAGGCCCGCAACCGGGCCATGCGGCGCGCGTTCGCCGAGTTCGGGGTGCTGGCCGAGACCCTCGAGTTCGCCCAGATCGGCGGCTGGGAGTACACCCGGCTGGTCCCGCTCGGCGGCAAGGACCGCCCAGCGCCACCGGCCCGGCTGATGCCGCTGCTGATCCGGCTGGTGCCGCGGCTGCGCCGACGCATCGCCGACGCCGTGGCCGCGGTCCGCTCCGACAAGGCGGGCCACTTCGTGGAGCAGTGGTACGAGCGGTGGCAGCCTGACCTGGCCGCGCGCATCGTGGCCCTGCGCGATACCGAGCTGAGCGTGGCCGACGACGAGGAGCTGGACGCCCACACCACTCGGGCCATGGCGTTGCTGCACGAGGGCTTGGACATCCACTTCCTGCTCCACGGTGCGCTCATGCCGATCCTCGCCGAGCTGGCCTTCGCCTGTCGGGAGCTGCTCGGCTGGGCCGACGAGGAGGCCTGCGAGTTGCTGGTCGGCCTGTCGACCACCTCCACCGAGCCCGCCCGCCGACTGGCCGAGCTGGCCGGTCTGGCCACCCGCCGGCCCGCCGTGCGCCGCCTGCTGGGCGAGGTCGACGGCGGCACCGCCGGCCGACTGGCCGAGACCGACCCGGAGGTCGCCGAGGCCTTCGCCGCCTACCAGCGGGAGTTCGCCTGCCGCGCGCTCCGCTACGAGATCGCCGACCCGTCGATCGCGGAGCTGCCCGAGCTCACCCTGCGGCTGCTCGCCGACCAGCTCGCCCGCGGCTACGATCCGGTCGCCGACGCGGCGGCGCTGGCCCACCGGAGGATGACCGCGGCCGGCCGCGCCCGGGCGTCCTTGGCCGCGCGGCCGCCCAGGGACCGCGAGCACTTCGAGCGGGCGCTGGCCCGCGCCGAACGGGCCTACCCGGTGCGCGAGGACAACGAGTTCTTCACCGTGAGCGCCCCGCTCGCCCTGCTGCGCTACCCGGTGCTGGAGATCGGCCGGCGCTTGGCCGCCCGCGGGCAGCTCGACCGGCGTGACGACGTCTTCTTCCTGACCCTGGACGAGGCCCGGGCGGCGCTGGGGGACGGTCAGGCCCGGCGGGCGCTGGTCACCCGCCGCAGGGGGGAGCGGGCCTTTGTCGAGCAGCACCCGGGGCCGGCCAGCTACGGCAAGGACCCCGGACCGCCGCCCTCGCTGGACGTCCTTCCGGCTGAGGCCAGGTTCACCATGACCGCATTGCTGTGGTACATCGACCGGATCTTCGAGGCCGCGCCATCGAGCCACGCCCAGCAGGTGGGCACGCAGGTCCTCGACGGGATCGCCGCCTCGCCGGGCCGCCACACCGGCCCGGTCCGGGTCGTCATGGACGAGTTCCAGTTCGGCAAGCTGCGACACGGCGACGTGCTGGTCTGCCCGATCACCTCGCCGGTGTGGTCGGTGCTGTTCCCCAGCGTCGGGGCGCTGGTCACCGACACCGGCGGGTTGCTGTCGCATCCCGCGATCATCGCCCGCGAGTACGGCGTGCCGGCCGTGGTCGCCACCGGCAACGCCACCGGCCTGCTCCGCGACGACCAGGTCGTCACCGTCGACGGCACCACCGGCCAGGTCGAGGTGCAGCGTTGACCGCACCCGCCGCGGCGGCGCGGCCAATCGAAGCGCCGCTCGCCTACCTCAGCGAGGCGGTGGCCGCCGCGGCGGCGGTCCGGACCGCCGAGCGGCTCGGGGCGCTTGCCCGGCTCGATGGCGGCCGGGTGACCGCCGCCGAGCTTGCTGTCGCCTGCGCCATCAGCGAGCGCGGCGCCCGGCGGCTCCTTGCCGCCCTGGCGGGGCTGGGGCTGGCCGAGAGCGTCGGGGGCGGCGCCTGGCGGGCCGCCCTTCCCGACCTCGCCGGGGTCGCGAGCATGCCCCGGATGTGGGCGCACCTGGACGGGCGCTCCGCGAGGGCCGGCCGCTGGTGCGCGGCGACACGCCGGACGGTGCGGCCGCCTTCTACCCGGGCGCGGTCGGCTACCTCGGGACGATGCTGGCGGCGGCCGCGGAGCAGGCGGCGAGCCTGCTGCCGGCGGCGGCTCGGGTGCTGGACGCGGGCGCCGGCGCCGCCCCGTGGAGCCTGGCGGTTGCCGCCCGCGACCCGGCCTGCCTGGTCACGGCCGTCGACCTGCCCGCGGTCGTGCCCGCCACCCGCCGGGCGGTGACCGACGCGGACCGCGAGCGGCAGTTCCGCTTCCTCGCCGGCGACCTGTTCGGCGTCGAGCTCGGGCGCGGCGCCTACGACCTGGCGATCGCCGGCAACCTCTGCCACCTGTTCGACCAGGCCGCCAACCGCCGCCTGCTCGGCCGCCTGTACGACGCGCTTCGTCCCGGCGGGGCGCTGGCCGTCGTGGACGTCATGCCCGACGAGCAGCCAACACGGCGCTGGGTCGCGCTGTACGAGCTCGGCCTGCTGCTGCGCACGGCCAGCGGCCGGGTGCACCCGCTGGCGGCCTATCTCGGCTGGCTTCACGACGCCGGCTTCGAGCCGCCCGAGCGGCACTGCCTGGTCGACGAGGCGCAGGCCATGCTGCTCGTCGCCCGCAAGCCCGCCGGCGGCCACGACGAGCCGAGTCAGAGGACTGCTGGCTCGGCGGGCTGCTGATGGGCCTGCTGGCCGACGAGCTCATGTGGCCGCCCGCTGGGGGCTCCCAGCTCGAGCGGTGACGGGGCGGGGTCGAGGAGCGGGAGCGTCTTGGCGACGGCGGCCATGTGTCGGTAGCGCGCAGCCGGTGACAGGCCCATGAAGTGCAGGGCGTGGGGATGGCTGACGACCGGCCGGTCGGCGTAGGACCGGGCGCTGCTGTTGTACCCGTCCTCGTCGGTGCGCCCATCCAGGTAGGGCTGGTTCCAGCCGGGAGGCAGCCAGCTGGTCCCGGCCAGGAACTGGTTGCCGCGACCCGGGCGCGCCCACCAGTACTGCTGGTCGCCGCGGTCCCAGTCGAGCGCGGCCAGCACGGCACCCTGGTCGGCCCACGGGCCGGGCTGGGGCCCTGCGGCGCTGACCGCGTCCAGGAAGGCGAACGCCGCGGGGCACGACCGCAGCAGCCACACCCCGGTGTTGGGGTTGACGCGGTGCTCGTAGGGAACCTGTTCGAGCGTCAACGCCTGGAAGTGGTCGGGATGCAGGTGCGAGGCGATGTCCTCGTCGTCGCGGACCAGCAGGATGTCCGCGTCCAGCCACAGCGCCAGCGGGAAGCTGGCCAGCGCCTCGCGGAGGAGCCTGAGCTTGGCCCACTTGGCCTGCTGGGCAGCGGGGTCCGCGCCGGCGCCGTCGGTGGGCAGCTCCTCGGCGAGGACGGCGTACCCCCACCTCCGCGCGAACCGCTGAAAGGTCGGCAGTGCCAGTTGCTCCAGGATGGCGCGCATCCGCGGACCGGCCGCGGTGACGATCGCCCCGCGGGGTCGCGGAGATTGCGCCCGCCGTACACCCGTGGATGACACAGTATTCACCATGGCCTCCCCACCGCTCCCCGCATTGCACGACCACGGGCTGACACGCGGGCAGCAACCAGGCCACCACCAGGAGAACCGAACACGACCACCCGATGAACTCGCAAGGTCGGCGACGCCCAGGGCTCCGGGCCGCCTGGGCCCGAGTGGAGTTAGTTGATGGAGGCGCTCCGCGGCAACGGGACAAGCAGCGTGGTGTTGCGGTCGAGCGGGCCGCCTGGTCCGATCCTGGTCCTGGCGGCGGGATCGCGGGCCTGCCAGTGGTTGGCGGCGATCTCCCGGGACAGGGCCGCCAACGACAGCGGGCCTTCCCCGCCGTCGTGACCGGCGGGAGCGGCGCTGTCCAGCACGGTGGTGCAGACGCTGAGCTGGCCGCAGCCGTCGTCGACCAGCTCGACGATCCGGCTCTGCTGCGGCCAGTCGATGTGCGAGGCCGTGGTGACCTGCCAGAACCCGCCGGTACCGTTGCCGCCAGTGATCGGGCTGATCCTATGCCGGTGGGAGTGGCCGTTTACCCAGAGGGCGACGCACCGGTGGGCCAGGAGCAGGTCGCGCAGCTCCGGGCCGAGGACTCGCCTGGGCGCCCCCGGCGCGCGGCGGGCATTGACCAGCGACTCCAGCGGATGGTGGCTGAACAGGACGACGATCCGGTCGGCGGCGACCTCCAGTTCACCGATCAGCCAGGCGAGCTGGTCGGCGCCGATGGAGCCCTGCCAGCCGCCGTGTTCGTTCACGGTGTCGAGCACGACACAGCGGATGGCGCCGTGATCGAACGCGTACCAGGCCCGGCCGCCGCTGTCGTCCGGGTGGGCGAATCCGTGACCGACCGGCGACCCACGGGTCCGGAAGTGCTCCAAGACATGCTCGGCCCGGGCTACCGGCCGCCGACGAGGGTCCGGCGCCACGGTCCGGGTGCGCGCGCCGACCGCCAGCGCCGCCATCGCGGAGTGGTCGCCGAGATCGAGTCGGCGCAGCACGTCCAGGGCATCCAACCGGTCAGGGGGAGTGATGTGCTTGCGTTCGCCGACCAGCGCGTCAGCCAGCGCCTGGTTGGCGGGAACAGTACCTTTAACCTGGTTATCGTGGTTGCCGTAGACCGCGTACCAGGGCAGCCGCAGCCCGGTGGCAGTGAATGGGGCTCGAGCCATGTCCAGGCCGTCGGGCACACGGGGCAACCCCCAGCGGGCTCGTGGCAGGTCGGGCCGGCCGCCGTGCGGATGCCAGTAGCGGTGGTCGTGCACCACCGAGTCCGCGACCCCTTGATAGCGGGTTAGGTCACCGGAGTCCGGGACCACCATCGACCCACCGTCGAGCAGGTCGATGTAGGCGCGCAGCTCGTTGCACTGGCAGTTGTCGGTCGCGTCTCCGGTCACCACCGCGAAGTCCAGCGGCCTGGCGCCGACCGGCGAGGCGCCGACGGCGTTGATGGCTTGCACCATCGCCTCGACCACGTGGTAGGTGAACAGCTCCTGCGGCCGGTAGGAACCGACCATGCCGACTCGGTCGCGGATGG
>WNGA01010098.1_pt1 | contig 12582 bp, 7 predicted proteins | sample 5400061 | NCBI WGS metagenome assembly WNGA01 (sample SAMN13153366, study PRJNA577476) | soil metagenome | isolation source: 100 cm soil or saprolite under grassland replicate 2 | place: USA:California | collected 2016-06-15
ACGTCGCACCCGTCGACTTGCGCCGCTAGCATGAGGCAGGCGCGCACCTGCTGGCCGTCGACCAGTACGGTGCAGCTCCCGCAGACCCCCTCGTTGCAACCTACGCGCGTTCCAAGCAGGCCCAACCCTTCTCGGAGGAAGTCACAGAGCAGCTGGCCGTCTGGCACGTGCCGCGTTACTCGTTCGCCGTTGATGGCTGCGGAGATCTCGACGGCCATGCCGAACCTAGCTCACAACTCCGGCCAGCCAACCGAGCCCTGGTCTATCCACCATCCACTGCCCACTGGCCTACTGGCCTGCTGGCCCACTGGCCTACTGGCTCATTCAGGCGCGCGGCGAGAGGCGAAAGAGCATCGCGTACCGGTCACCGTATGGATAGACCTGCCAGTTGACGTTCTTCCGCTTCGCCCAGAACTCGTCCTGGGTGTGGGTCTCCAGGACGTAAGCCTTGTCGTGGACGTAGCGGCCGAAATCCTGCAGCACCTTCAGCCGCTCCGCCGGGTCCATGGTGCTCCGGGTCTTCTCGAATAGCCCGTTCAGTTGGTCGTCCGGGGCGTTGAACTTCATCTTGTAGAAGTGGAGGTTGATCATACTGTCGGGGTCGGCCGACGTGGCGAAGGGGGACAGGGTGATACCCTCGAACGTGCCAGCGAGGCGGTCGGCCAGGAGCTTCACCGCCTCCTTGGTGACGATCCTGGCCTTGATCCCGATCTCGCCAAGCTGGCCTGCGATGATTTCCGAGATCTCGCGATCTCGGAGCCAGACCCCGGACGACGTGTTCAGCTCAGTCTCGACGCCGCTGGCGTAGCCCGCCTCGGCCATCAGCTGCTTGGCCTTGCCCGGATCGTACGGGTAGAGGGGCAGGTTGGGGTCGAACCCAGGCCAGCCGGACGAGAATGGGCCGCGCAGCAGCTCGCCGTTCCCTTCGAGCACGTTCTTCAGGATAACGTCGCGGTTTACCGCGTAGTTGGCCGCTTGTCGGACGCGAACATCGTCGAACGGCTTGTTGATGGTGTTGATCAGGTAGTGCATCGACCGACCGCCCTTGCCGTACTGGCGGAGGGTGATGAGGTCGACGTTCGGATCGGTCCGCAGCTCGTTGAGCTGGCCAACCGCGGGCTGGACCATCAGATGCACCCCGCCCGTCTTCAGCTCGGCCACCCGGGTGGTGGGGTCAGGCACGATCCGGATCACGAGCCGCTGCGGGAAGACCTGGCCAGCCCAGTAGTTGGGGTTCGCTTCCAGCACCAGGCGCTGGCCCTTCACCCACTCGACCACCTTCATTGCGCCCGTTCCGATCGGCTTCTCATTGAACGCTTCCGCTCCCACCTGCGAGCGGGCCTTCTTCGGGATGATCGGCAGGAGTGAGAGCGTGGAGATCAGCTCGGCGTGGGGCCCCTTGGTGATGATCCGAACCGTGGCTGGATCCACCACTTCGACCCGCTCGACCTGATTGCGGAGCGAGCTCCGCAGAGACCTCTCGGTCATGTAGTCGTCGAACGTGTAGGTGACGTCCTCGACGGTCAGCTCGTCGCCGTTGTGGAACTTCACGCCCTTGCGGAGCTTGAACTCCCAGGTCGTCTGGTCGACCAGCCTGTAGGACTCCGCCAGCGCTGGGACCTGCTTGTAGCCGGAGCCGTCCGGATTCGCTTCGTAGGAGTACAGGCCGTTGTAGATGTGGCTGTGGATGAGGCCGCCGGTGGCGCTCGTAGTCGAGCCGAAATTCGGATCGAGCGACGGCGGCTCCTCGTTGAGGGCGACGATCCATTCGGTCGGCTCAGCGGCCTTCGCGGCCGGTGCGGGAGCGGAGGTCGGCGCGGCCGCGGCGGGCTTCGCTGGAGCCGCTTCGGTAGGTTTGGCGGCTGGCGCCGTGGTGGCAGGAGGTGCGGGCGGAGCTGTGGGCGGCGCACATGCCTGGAGCATAACCACGGCCGACAGCCCCAGGACGCTCTTGAGGAACTGGCGGCGCGTGCCGAAGCCCAGGCTGAAAGCGGATGCGGTCTCGTCCTGCACGGTGGTCTCCTCCCTCACACGGTGGCCCTGAGCCATAAGGGAGAGGGCCCAAATTCGCACCGGCCCAGCGAGCTCGGTGAGTGCGGCCCGGCCACTCCTCCTCTTCTCGCCGCCGTTACTCGGAGGACAGCATGATAGAAGCACGTAGGTGATGTGTCAACCAAAATGCACGGCACAACCACGCGCCTCAGGCGCGTGATCGCAGCCGCTTCAGAGGCGTGACGTGGGCCGAGAGGATGGATGGGCTGGACAGCAGCGCATCTACCACGTTGCGCTGCGCTGCGAGGATCTGATCGATTGCGATCCGCCGCGAAGCTTCGGCGTCGCCGGCCACCAGTGCGTCCACCAATTGCTTGTGTTCGTGCATGATCTCCGCCCTGCGGTTGCGAAACTGCAGGCTGAGATGCAGCATCCGCTCGCTTTCGTCGAGCAGCTTCTCGATGGCCTCCGCGAGACGCCGGTTGCCCGTAGCGCGAGCAACCGTGACGTGGAATTCGCGATTGGCTTGCAAGTGACGGTCGAGCGCGTCTGGGCTATCGTCCGCGTCAGCCCCCTCCGCGCACAGCGCATCGAGATGTCGCAGCTCGGCCGCGTCGACGTGGCCGGCGGCCAATTGAACCGCGGCTGGCTCCACGATGAGCCGCAAGCCAAATAGCTCCTGCACGTCGCCCAGGGTGATCGGCGCGACCTCGTAACCGTGGCGCGGGATGTTGCGCACCAGTCCCTCCTGGACCAGGCGACCCAATGCCTCGCGGACGGGGGTCTTGCCGAGCCCGCTCTCACGGACCAGCTGGGATTCCGTGACCAGGAGATCTGGCGGCAGCTCGCACCGAATGATCTTGCGCTTCAACTGCCCGTAGGCCTCGTCGGCCAGTGAACCGGCGTCGGTGGCAGTTCGCAGCGGGCGTTTTCGGTGAGGTGAGGCCTTTGCGCTCTTGATCTTCCGATCTCCCAGCGCAAACTTGGGCCGGACAGCCATCGAGCTTGTCCTTTCTCGCGTACAGTCGCGCCCAGATGATATGTCACCTACCCTTGACAGGGCCAGAGTGTCTTTCTAGCATGGCTGATATGTTGCTCGGCCGCGACTTGATGCCAAGCGAGACGACGGGCCTTTCCGTTTACTCACAGCCCGGGTCCGATGCCGTATTACAGTCCAATGTCGAGCAATAAGCTGGACGCCGCGAGGGTCGTGTGAAAATGCTTGGCCAGGCGGAGGGAGTCGCCATGTTCACGCGCGAGGAGCACGAGCTCCTGTCACGGACGGGCCGGGGCACGCCGATGGGCGACTTGCTTCGACGCTACTGGGTACCGGCTCTGCTGAGCGAGGAGATACCGGGACCCGACTGTCCGCCGGTGCGGGTCAAATTGATGGGCGAGGATCTGATCGCCTTCCGCGACAGTGTGGGACAACCCGGGTTGCTCGGCGAGTTCTGTTCACACCGCGGCGCATCTCTGTACCTGGGCCGCAACGAGGGGAACGGATTGCGCTGTTCGTACCATGGCTGGAAGTACGAGGTCTCCGGCAAGCTGGTGGAAACGCCCAACTGTCTGGACACCGCGATTCGCGAGCGCATCAACCACACAGCATACCCCTGCAAAGAGGCCGGCGGCGTGGTGTGGACGTACATGGGGCCAGTCGAGAAGACGCCTGCTCTGCCCGACTTCGAGTGGCTGCTGGTTCCCGACACTCATCGCTATGCCTCCAAGCGGCTGGAGGAATGCCATTGGCTGCAAGCGCTGGAAGTCGATATCGACTCGAGCCACGTCGCCTGGCTCCACCGCGAAAATGTGCTCAGGGGCGCCCAGCAGAACGAGCGAAGCCGCTGGATGCGTGATTTCACCGAGCCGGCCTTCGACATCGTGGAGAAGGAGTACGGACTGCTGATCGCCGCTCGGCGCGACGTCGATCCGGACAACTACTACTGGCGGATCAACGAGTGGCTCGTGCCCTGGTACACCTTCACACCGAGCGAAGGCGGTCCAGCGCCCTTCGGGGTCCACGCCTGGGTGCCCATCGACGACCATACCACCTGGGTCTATAGCTTTACCTGGTACGCTGATCGCCCGCTGTCTGAGGAGCAGCTTGCTGGCTTCCGAGCCGGTACGCAAGGCATCTACTGCAAGCTGGTTCCAGGGACGTACCGCCCGCTGCACAATCCGTCCACCGACTGGGGCATGGACCGCGCAGCGCAGAAGCGTGGCGACCTCTGGATGGGGATCGCGGGCAACCAGGAGCAGGACAACGCCATCACCGAGAGCATGGGACCGGCCTACGACCGAACCAAAGAGCACCTGGTTGGGACAGACGGGGCCGTCATCGCGACCCGCCGACGGCTGCTCGAGGCGGCGCGCGAGCTCCAGAATGGCGTCGAGCCGTTCGGCGTCGCGGGGAAGGGGTTCTGCGTCCATCCAGTCTCGTTGGTGCTGCCGCGCAATGTCGCTTGGGAGGGGGCAACCCGGGATAAAATCGAGCAGCGTCACACGAGGAGGTAGGAGCGTGACCCCGGCCGAGCACCTGGCTGTACCTTATGTGATGACGATGGAGCCAGCCGTTGGCCCGGACGGCAGCTGGATCTGCCGTGCCGAGTACCCAGAGCTGCCCGGCTGCGTCGGAGAGGCCTTCTCGCCGATCACCGCGATCGACAAGCTCGAAGAGGCTCGCGAGCGGTTCATCCTCGGACGGCTGGAGAGCGGAGAGGCTATCCCGGTTCCGCGACCGCCGCTGCCCTATCGGATCCGGACGATCAGCGAGCCAGCGCTCCGGTTCGCGAAGTGGTTGGCCGAAAACCGGCGCATTAGCGAGGACCGCTGATGACCGACAGCAGCCTGGTTGGTTTGAAAGCCTCGGCAGGCGGCCGATAGTATCTCACCCAGCACCGCCTGGTATCCTAGAAAGGTCCGGACTCTGCCGTCACGCCCGCCGCGATGGCAGATCGACGACAGAGGGAGCGCCGTGATGCCAATCAACCCCTGGCGAGCCACCTGCATGCAGATGCCGTCCCGAGTGGCGACCGGTTCTGCCAACCGGGACGAAGCCTGGCGGATCATCCGCCAGAACCTCGATTATGCGACGCGGATGATCGACGCCGTGTTCGAGAGCTCTGACACGAACGACTCTCGCCTGTTGCTGTTTCCGGAGTTCGCCTTCCAGGGTCCACCACTGAAGGAGGACGTCCAGGAGTGGCTTGACAAGGCGGCCTACACCCTGCCCGGTGATATTTCCCGCCCGCTGCAGGAGAAGGCTCGCGAGTACCGCGTTTACGTTGGCGCCAACCACTTCGAATTCGATCCCGAGTGGCCGGGCAGGTACTTCAACTGTTCGTTCCTGATTGATCCGAACGGCGACGTGGTCCTGCGCTACCGCCGCATCTACACCGCGCAGTGGCCATCACCGCACGACCTCATGGACGCGTACCTTGCCCGGTACGGGATTGAGAAAACGTTTCCCGTCGTCGACACGGAGCTTGGCCGGATCTCGATGTTCCCGTGTGGCGAGATCAGCGTGCCGGAGGCGGCGCGGATGTTCATGCTGCGTGGCGCGGAGGTCTTGCTTCACCCGGACAACGGGACCACGGGGCCCGCAACCGATGCTGCGAAGGTGGTGCGCGCGTACGAGAACATGCTGTATCTGGTGAGCACCAACGTGGCGGGCCCGATCGGCTTCGCTCAGGGTGATGGTCCACTGGGCGGCCGTTCGCAGATCGTCGACTTCGACGGCAACGTCCTGGCTATCGAGACCGGCTCGGAGCCGTCCCCACGGGCCACGGCGATGGTCGACGTCGAGAAGCTTCGGGAGGCGCGTCGCGACACGACGATGCGCAACCGCTTGCTTCGCAGCCGATTCGAGATCTACGTGCCGGTCTACGCGCAAGCCGTCTTCTATCCCGCCAACCAGTTTGCCGAGACGCCGATGGCTAACTGGCAGGAGACTGGCTCGGTTGGCCAGACGGCCTTGCGGAATATGATCCGCCAGGGAGTGTCGGTCGAGGCGCAAGCCCCGGTCGCGTCGGGCTAACGCCAGACGCCATCAGGCTCGCGCTGCCAGCCGATACAGCAGCATGTAAGTGCCTCCTGATGCCAGGGGGGTCCACTCCAGATTCTTGCGCTTCGCCCAGAACTCGTCCTGGCTGTGGACCTCCAGGATGTACCCCTGGTCGTGGATGTAGCGGCCAAGCTCTTCGATGGCCTTCAGTCGCTGGGTCGGATCGAGCGTGTTCCGCTCCTGTTCGATCAGCGCATTGACCTTGTCGTCGTTATGGGTCTTGGCCTTGTAAAAATGGATTCCGAGCATGGGGTCCGCGTCGGGGAACGTTGCCCAGGGCGACAACGTGATCCCCTCGAAGTTGCCGGCTAATCGGTCCGCGAAGAGCTTCACCACTTCCTTCGGGACCAATCGCGCCTTGACTCCTATCTCCCCGAGCTGGTTCGCGATAACCTCGGAGACCTCGCGGTCCTTGAGCCAGACGCCGGAGCTGGTGTGAAGCTCCGTCTCGAACCCGCTTGAATAACCTGCCTCTGCCAGGAGCTGCTTTGCCCGGACCGGGTCGTACGGGTACGGCTTCAGGTTCCTGTCGTAACCGGGCCAACCGGATGAGAACGGACCATGCAGCAACTCGCCGTACCCTTCGAGCACGTTCTTGACGATCGCCTCGCGATCCACGGCGTAGTTCACCGCTTGTCGCACCCGTACGTCGTCGAACGGCTTCTTGGTGGCGTTGATCAGGTACTGCTGGGCTCGACCACCCTTGCCGATCTGTCTCATCGCCATCAGTTCGGTATCAGGACCCGACTGGACCTCTTTGAGCTGGCCGGCCGCTGGCGAAGCGATGATCTGCGCGCCGCCCGTCTTCAGCTCGGCCACGCGGGTCGTCGGGTCGGGCACGATCCGAAGGACGAGCCGTTGCGGGAACACCCGGCCCTCCCAGTAGTCCTGGTTCGCCCCGAGCACCAGGCGCTGCCCTTTGGTCCACTCGATGAGCTTATATGGCCCTGTGCCGATCGGCCGCTGGTTGAATGCCTCCGGCCCCACCTCCGAGCGAGCCTTCTTCGGCGCCATCGATGCCGCCCCGGCTGTCGAGAGCAGCCCCGCCTGGATGCCCCTGGTCATGATCCTGATCGTGTAAGGGTCGACGATCTCAACCCGCTCGACGGCGTTCTTGACCGTGGTTCGAAGAGTCTTTTCGCCGATGTAGTCGTCGAAGCTGTACTTGGCATCCTCAGCGGTGAATTCGTCGCCGTTGTGGAACTTGACGCCTCGACGCAGTTTGAATTCCCAGGTGGTGTCGTTGATCAGCTTGTACGATTCGGCCAGCATCGGCTTTGGCCGGAAGCCGGAGCCGTCCAGAAGCGCCTCGAAATCGTAGAGGGGGTTGTAGATATGAAGGAAGATGAGACCGCCAGCGGCCGACGTCGTGGTGCCGAAGTTCGGATCGACCGCCGGAGGCTCCTCGTTCATCCCGACCACCCACTCGGTCGGTTCGCTCGGCTTCGGTTCCTGAGCTGGCGCCGCCGCGACGGTGGGCTTGCTCGCGGGCGCCTGCGTCGGCGCGGGTGCGGCTGCGGGCGCCAGAGTGGCCGCCGGCGCTGACGGGGTCGGAGCCGTCCTGCAGGCGCCCAGCAACATCACCGCTGACAGCCCCAGCGCACTCTTGAGGAACCGGCGGCGCGTGCAGCAGTCGGCGCGAATCGTGAATGCTGTCTCGTCATACACGTTGGTCTCCTCCCCACTCGCGACCCACAGGAATGAGGCCCCTCTGCCTGGCTGGCGAGATCGATCAGTAATTGGCCGCAGGCCCCTGTCCCGCTGCGGCTGCTGCGAGGACAGCATGATAGATACGCAAAGGTGATGTGTCAATCAGGTCGAGCATGGGGCCCGGCGGGGGCAGTCGTTTGGGGACCACACTGGCGGACCGGGTATCGTCCTGGCCGCCAGCCAGAGTCTGCCCGCCTCCGTGACCCGGAGCCAGGAAGGAACATATAGCGTGACTGAGCAGTTGATGTCGCGACCGCGGATCGCCGTCTTCTCGGGGCCGAAGGCCACCATTCAGAACAGCGAGCCGCTGGTCACCAGCAACAAGGCGCGCCAGAAGTATGGTCTGCCGCCGCGGACGAATGAGGATGGAAGCCACGTGCGCTTCGACGTCTTGCGGCCGCAGCGCCTGGCCGCACCCGTCACCGTGTACGTCGAGCAATACAGCGCGCACCCCTTGGAGCGCGATGTCCAGGAGCTGTATGCCCCGCCCGACGGATACGTGGATGGGCAGGGCGTGTTCCACCGGGCGCGACGCGGCCCGGCCGACGTTCCCGTCTACGAGATCACCCTGCGCCCGGATGACGGACTCTTGCCCCTTCCCTACATGGGCCGTCAGGCGGACGGACAGCCCTGGGATGACGACGGCGCACATCCGCTCGCCCCGGCCCAGTTCTGTCGGCAACCGTTCTATCCGGACGCCTCTCGGATCTTCGAGGAGATCGACCGCCTCGGCGTCGGCCATAGCGGCGTCGGCAATCTGCTGTCTGCGAAGGCCGACTTCGACTTCTACCGCGCCGCGCCATCCGGCGGATACACCAGCGGACTGCCGGCCGCGGAGCGCACCGACGTGGGGACGGGAGACATCCCGCCCGAGCGTCTGGGTGAGGACTTCTTTCCGTATCGGCCTCGCCATCTGTCCTTCGACCCCACCCACCAGGCGTTGGCCCGCTTGACGAACATGGTCCAGCGGGCGCTGGAGGGCGGTCAGTACGCCGGCGCGCTCTGGCTCGAGGGCACTCCGAACGTCGAGGAGACGACGTACTGGCTGCACCTCCTGATCGACACGAGCGTGCCGATCGTGGGTACTGCCTCGCAACGCGCCCACGGGGCGCTGGGCAACGACGGCGACCGCAACATCGTCGACGCCGTCGACTACATCGTCTCAGGGATCTGGGCTGACGACGCCCGCCAGAATCGCCTGGGCGGCGTCGTGATCCAAGATGAACAGATCTTTACGGCGCGCGAGGTGCAGAAGGCCGATGCCCGACCGGGAGGCTACATCAGCACGGGCGGGCATGGCGGCATCGTGGGCAGCATAGGTGACCCCGGTCCGCCGGTGCTGACCTTCGTCCCAACACGCCGTCACACCTACACCTCGGCGGTCAACCTGCGCTGCCTGCCGGCGACCGTTCTAGGCGTCCGTCGTGACGGGGATAGGCTCGTGCGGGCGCCTGTGCGGGTCCAGGACGAGCGGGGAGATCTGATCGCCGAGGCGATCCCAACCGTGACGATCTCCAAGATGGGACACTACCTCCTCGAGGACAGCCAGGCCGACCCGGGCGCAGAGGTCGACATCATCGCGCGCGTCGAGCACAACCTGCGCACGGGCCGGCTGTCCGGCTTCGTGGGCGAAGGGATGGCGCCCTTTGGCCTGATGAACCACCGGCTAGACGCGGCTCTGCGGCGCGCCGTGCTCAGCGGCCTGCCTGTGGTGAAGGTGGGTCGCGGCAACGCGGAGGGCTTCACGCAGCCGAGCGGTCTCTTCCTGGGCGGAGGCAATCTCACTGCCACCAAGGCCCGCTTGCTCCTGATGGCGTGCCTGCTACGCTTCGGGAGCCTGCTGCCCGTCGCCAACCCCGACGAGCCTACTCCGTCGGAGCTAGATGCTATCCAGGTCGCGCTCGCCGAGTACCAGGCGGTGTTCGACTCTCACTAGCTCGGCGCGCAAACCCCCTTGGCCGCCACTTAGCGCACGAGTCGCCACATGAGGGCGTAGGAGTAACTGCCGATCGGGTAGGGCTCCCACTGGATGTTCTTGCGCTTGGCCCAGAACTCGTCCTGCGAATGGATCTCCAGGTTGAGGGCCTGCTCGTGGACGTAGCGACTGAGCTCCTGGAGCGTTTTCACTCGCTGGGCCGGGTCGAGGGTGGCGCGGGTCTTGTCGACGAGCTGGTCGAGCTGCGGGTCCTGGTAGGCCTTACGCTTGAAGTACTGGTAGCCCAGCATCCCGTCCGGGTCGGCCGCGGTGCCCCAGGGTGAGAGGAGCAGCCCTTCGAAGTTGCCGGCCACCCAGTCGCTGAGGAGCTTCGTCGGCTCGGCGACGACGATTCGCATCCTGATACCCACCTGCTCCAGCTGCGCCCCGACCGCCTCGGCGATCTCGCGGTCCTTCAGGTATACGCCGCCGGTGGTGTTGAAGCTCGTCTCGAAGCCAGGGGCATAACCTGCCGCCGCCAGCAGCTCCTTGGCTTTGGCGATGTCGTACGGGTAGGACTGGAGGCCAGGATCGAACCCCATCCAGCCCTTCGAGAAGGTGCCCGTCATCAGCCCACCGTGTCCCTCCAGCACGTTCTTGATGATCGCGTCGCGGTCAACGGCGTAGTTCATGGCCTGCCGTACCCGCACGTCGTCGAGCGGCTTCTGCGTAATGTTGAACTTGTATTGCATCGTTCGCCCGGCCGGGAGCACCTTCAGCTCCAGGTTGGGGTCGGACTCGATCTCTTTGAGCGCGGCGATCGGGGGCGCCTGGATGATCTGGACGTTGCCGACCTTGAGCTCGGCCATGCGGGTCGTCGGGTCCGGGATCGGCCGAATGACGATCTTCTCCGGGAAGACCTTGCCGGCCCAGTAGTTTGGGTTTGCCTCGAGCACCAGGCGCTGCCCACGGGCCCACTCGACCACCTTATACGGCCCGCTGCCGGTCGGCTTCTGGTTGAAGGCCTCCGCCCCCACCGCCTCGCGCGCCTTCTTCGGCATGATCGGCACACCCCCAACCCGATCGACGAGCCCGGCCTGGGGACCCTTGGTGCGGACCCGGATGGTGGATGGGTCGGCGATCTCGACGCGCTCCACGATGTCCCGCAACCCGGACCGCGCCTTCCCCTCTTGCAGGTAGTCGTCGAATGTGTACTTGAAGTCCTCGGCGGTGAACTCATCGCCGTTCTGGAACTTCACCCCCTTGCGGAGCTTGAACTCCCAGGTGACGTCGTCGAGGACCTTGTACGACTCGGCGAGCTGCATCTCCTCCTTGAAGTCCGGGCCCTCACGCAAGGCGAGGGTGCGCACGAGGTTGTCGTAGATGAGGTAGTAAACGGTCTGGTTCGCGGGTGAGGTGGTGGTCCCGGTGTTCGGGTCGAGCGCCGTGGGCTCCTGGGTCACACCGATGACCCACTCGCTCGGCTCGGCCGCGGCGGCCGGCTTGGCCGGGGCCGCGGTGGTCGGTGTCGGGGCAGCGCCAGGTTGGGTGGGTGCCGGCGCCGCCAGCGTAGGGGCGGCGGCTGCCGCTGGCGGGGCTTGCGTGGGCGCCGAGGGCGGAGCCGGTGGTTGCTGCGCGCATCCGGCGCCAACAAGTGCAACGAGTGCGACGGTCCAGGTCAACTGACACACCGATCGGCGAAGCCCATGGAGCAGCATCGTTGTTGCCTCCCTACGAACGATGAGCAACGGAAACACCCAGCCGAATTGAGCGCGGCCCACGAGCTCCCTCGGCGAACTGCGATTGCGCCTCAGCCACCACTCGGGACCCTCACTTTGCCGAAGGCCTGCTGCGCGACCTCCTCCCACGAAAGGCTCCTGGGCAGTACCTGGGTTGGAAGCGCGGCGACGTATGGGACGCTTTGCAAGCCGGGCGGCACGGCCCCGTGCTCCCGCAGCGCTGTCGCGGCAGTCATGAGCGTTCGACGAAGCTGGATGACGGCCGCATCGCTCGGGCCGAGATGCTCCTGCGTTCGATCCATGATCGCCCCCATACCCTCGGTGCAGGCCCGATCCTGCGCCCAAACCCCGGGAATTCCGGCGAATGCCGACGACCGCTGAGCGGCGCGGTCCATGAAGTAGTCGCGCTCGCGGTTTTGTCTCGGAAGCCACTGGCTGCCCGGGCGATCGGGGAGGCCTGGCTGGTAGCCCTCGGCGCCGATGTGCACGCTCAACCCATCGTGCGCGCGCACCCGCTCCTCTTCGGTGTAAGGACGGTCCGCCCAGTACGTGACTCGCCAGACCAGGGTGTTCTCATCGTCGATCGGCTGCCAGATGTTGATCTGGGCCGGGCGGCCGACGTCCTGGGGAACGCCCGCGTAAAATGGCATCACGAAGTTGTTGAAGCGCCAGTAGTAGCTAGCCGGCTCGGCGTCCCGGCGGGCGGCGGCGAGCATGCCGTATTCAGTGTGCAGCACCATGATCAGCGGATGCGGATCTCGCAGCGAGTAGCGGTTCTCCTGCTCGGCAGTGAGCTTGCTGGACTTAGCGGTCTCGAGGTGGATCCTGGGCGTGAGCGGCGCGTGCAGGAACGAGATGTGCGAGCCGTCGAAGTCCCCCTCCATGCCCTGTGCGTAGTTGCACTCCAGGTACTGCTTGCTGACCACCAAATGCTCGGGCGGCAGGACGTTCCACTCCGTCTCCGGCAGCCCAGGGAGGGGGTCGAGCGAGCCGAGGTGGGCCCAGATGATCCCGTTCCGCTCCGCGCAGGGGTAGGTCTTGGCCCGCACCTTCTCCTTGTAGTCGCTCTCGGGCGGCACGTTGGGCATCGCCACGCAGCGCCCGCTCACGTCGAACTTCCAGCCGTGGTAGATGCAGCGCAGCCCGCGCTCCTCGTTGCGCCC
>WNGA01013267.1_pt1 | contig 12580 bp, 15 predicted proteins | sample 5400061 | NCBI WGS metagenome assembly WNGA01 (sample SAMN13153366, study PRJNA577476) | soil metagenome | isolation source: 100 cm soil or saprolite under grassland replicate 2 | place: USA:California | collected 2016-06-15
CCCAGCCAGAGGATCAGCACGCCGCACACGCTGAGGATCACCGGGCCGACCGCGGTGGCGGTCACGTCCAGGTCGCGGCCGCGCAGGATCGCGTTGGCCAGGAACAGGCCGGCGGTGACGAGCTGGGCGGTCATGTGCAGCACGGCCAGGCGCCAGGTGCGGCTGCCACCGTCGATCGGCAGGAAGTCGGCGAACCCGGCCGCCGCCGCCATCACCGACACCCCCAGCCCGATCACGATCAGCGCGAAGGAGCCCCTGACGTAGGGGTTGCCGTCGGCGGCGAGGTGCGAGAGCCCGTCGAACAGCAGGCTGGTGGGGTACAGCGCGCTCGGGTAGTGGACGAGCCACGGATGCAGGGGACGCCCCTTGCCGCCTTGCAGGAGGTTGGCCATCTCGAGCCCTTCGTGATCGGCGTGCTCGCGGCCGATGCTACCTCGGGTTGGTGCGCGGCCTGGGCGTGGCCTCCACCATCCTGGCCAGGCGACGCAGGCTGCGGCGGAGCATGAGCCGGAACACGGGCCCGACGACCGCGAAGCCGAGCCGGCCGGCCGCCCCGAGCGGCAGGTCGAGATCCTCGGACCAGACGAACCAGGCGCCGCCTGGGGCCGGCTCGACCAGGAAGCTGCCCGTGCCCCGGAGGACCCGACCGTGGTGGCGGACGTCGACGCGGCGCGGCGGCTCCCAGCGGGTGACCTCCATCGGGTCGCTGAAGCCGACGCCGGCGACCTTGGTGACCGCCAGCAGCCGCTCCCCCACCCGGTGCGGGCCGCCGTCGGCGGTCACGGTGGTGAACGCCACCCAGGCCGACTGGCCTTCCCAGTCGGCGACGGCCGCGAACACCGCCTCGGGCGGCGCCGCGACCGCGACCCGCTCCTCCAGGTGGATGCGCACGGTTGCTCCTTCTCCCGGCGAGGATCCTCTACGATCGGCGCATGCTGCGCACGTTCGGGCGGCGCACCTTCGACTTCGGCCGGCAGGTCGCGGTCATGGCGATCGTCAACCGGACCCCCGACTCGTTCTACGACCGTGGCGCGACCTTCGGGCTCGACGCCGCGGTGGCCGCCGCCGAGCGCGCCCTGGCCGAGGGGGCCGACTGGCTGGACGTCGGCGGGGTCAAGGCCGGGCCGGGCGCGCACGTGACCGAGCGCGAGGAGCTCGACCGGGTGCTGCCCGTGGTCGAGGCCCTGCGGCCGCGTACCGACGCGGTCATCTCGGTCGACACCTTCCGCGCCGGGGTGGCCAGACGCGTCCTGGCCGCGGGCGCCGACGTGGTCAACGACCCGTCCGGCCTGCGCGACCCCGAGGTGGCCGAGGCCGCCGCCGAAGCGGGCGCCGGCCTGGTCGTCATGCACACCGGTGGGCCGCCACGCACCAGGCCGCACCGCCCCGCCTACGTCGACGTGGTCGCCGAGGTGGGCGCGTTCCTGGCCGACAGGGCGGCCGTGGCGCGGCAGCGGGGCGTGCCGGCCGAGCGGCTGATCGTCGACCCCGGCCACGACTTCCACAAGAACACCTTCCATTCCCTGGAGCTGACCCGCCGCCTCGACGAGCTGACCGGTCTCGGCTACCCGCTGCTGGTCGCCCTGTCCAACAAGGACTTCGTCGGCGAGACCCTCGACGTGCCCCTCGACGAGCGGCTGGAGGGCGGCCTGGCCGCCACCGTGGTCAGCGTGCTCAAGGGCGCCAGCATCGTGCGGGTGCACCAGGTCCAGGCGACGGTGCGGGTGGTGCGCATGACCGAGGCGATCCTCGGCCGGCGACGCCCCGCGGTCACCCGCAGGGGCCTGGCCTGAGCCTCAGCCGCCCGCGGCGCCGATGCGCCGCCCGAGCAGGCGGGCGTGGTCGACCTTGAGGCAACGGTCCTCGACGTAGGCCAGGCCGCCATTCTCGGCGATCGCGCGGGCCTCGGCGCTGCGGATGCCGAGCTGGAGCCAGAGGGCGCGCGCGCCCACCGCGACCGCCTCCCTGGCCACCGCCGGCGTGTACTCGGGACGGCGGAAGATGTCGACGAGGTCGACCGGCTCGGGCAGGTCCTCCAGGGACGGCAGCACCGGCACCCCGAACACCTCGGGCGACGGGCACATCGGGTTGATCCCGAACAGCCGGTAGCCCTGGTGGTGGAGGTACCAGCCGACCTGGTTGGACGGCCGCTCGGGGTTGGCCGACAGGCCGACCACGGCGATCGTCCTCGTCTGGCGCAGCAGCTCGCGGAGCTCGGCGTCGGTCATGGCGCCATGGTAGCCGGCTCAGCTCCGCTTGGGCCCGAACTCGCGTTCGCCGACCCGGCCGAGCAGGCGCCACAGCCGCACCAGCCGCGCGGCCTGCGCCTGGTCCAGGGTGCGGCTCCGCCGGGCCGGGGGCGTGGGCTTCGACGGCCGCCCGGATACGGGCCGGGACGGGGGGAGCAGCACGCGCAGCGCGCCCGCGTGGATCCTGAACTCGACCGGGGTGTCGAGCACGACCGGCTCGCCGTCGATGCCGACCTCCAGCGTGCCGCCGGGCGAGTCGACCTCGAAGCTGGTGGTGGTCCAGCGCGCCCAGCCCTCCCCCGCCTGGTAGTGGGCGCCGACCAGGTTCTCGAGCGCGCGGCCGAGCTCCTGCCCTTCGGTGCGGCGCAGCGCCGACACCTCCAGCATGCCCGCGTCCAGGCGGGGCCGGCCGCCGAGGCTGCTCAGCGGGTAGGCGTTGTTGCTGACGAACAGGACCAGCACCTGGTCCCAGGCGTTGCCGGAGCCGTCACGGAAGCTGGCGCGGACCGGCAGGACGTCGCGCTCGAGCATGCGCTCGAGCACGCCGTCGACCGCCCCCAGCCGGTCGTCGCGGTAGCTCGGCTGGTGCACCAGCGCGGCGTAGACGCCGATGGAGGCATTGTTGAGGAACAGCCGCTCCCCCACGGTCGCGACGTCCACGTGCCGCTCCGGACCGGCGACGAACGCCTCGATCGCGGCGGCCGGGTCGGCGCGATCCAGCCCCAGGTCGCGTGCGAAGTGGTTGCGGGTGCCGGCCGGGACGCACACGAAGGGCAGCTCGGCCTCGATCACCACCTTGGCGACCGCCGCCAGCGAGCCGTCCCCGCCGGCCACGCCGACCACGTCCGCACCATCGGCGACGGCCGCGCGGGCCAGCACGACGAGCTCGGCGGGAGTCGCGGCCTCGCGCACCTCGACGCCGTAGCGGCCGGCGGCCTCCAGGAGCTGGTCGCGGACCACCTGGACGCTCCCGGAACGCGGGTTGAGCACCAGCACCGGCCTCCGGAAGCCGCGGACCTGCGCCGCGGGGACCAGCGAGGCCACCTCGCGCCGGGCCGCCGCGACCTCGGGCGTGGGCTGGACGCCGCCGACGGTGGCGTCCGTAGGCTCCGCGCCGAGCGCCCGGCGGGCCGCGGGCACGAACACCGGCAGCAGCAGCACGCCGGTCAGCAACCCGCGCCACCGGTGCCCGCCCACCCCGAACAGGTTGGGCGCGGCCGCGGCCAGGTCGCCGAGCAGGCAGACCACCGCGCTGCGCCGCCGCGCCGGCGAGCGCGTGAGCATGGCGATCGCGCCGGCGGCCACGGCGACCACCAGGTGCCCCGGCAGGCTCAGCACCAGGTGCACCCACCCGTGGGTCATGACGCTCAGCAGCGCCAGGCCGAGCGCCGACAGCGCGATGAACGCGAACAGCCATCGGGCAACGAACCGGTCGAACAATTCGATCCAGACCGGCGCGGCCCGTCGCGGACTCCTCATGCCGACCATGTTGCAAGCCTTCGGCGACCGGCTCAACCGGGTTCCAACCCTCCTGAGCGCCATCGCATCGCTGCGACGCCGCTCGCCGATCCTCACCGAGGCGCTCCCGAGCCGCCCGGGGCACGTCCTCCTCCGGAGGAGGGCTGTAGCCTGGGTCACCGACGAGACGTTCAGGAGACGTGTCATGGCGATGCCAGAGAAATATGTGTTCGTCTGCCTGAACCAGCGGCCGGAGGGGCACCCGAAGGGGTCGTGCCTGGACCGGGGCGCCGCCGAGGTGTTCAACGCGCTGCGGGAGGAGCAGGGCCGCCGCCTGCTCACCGGCGTGAAGGTGGTGGCCACCGGCTGCATGGAGGGGTGCCTGGCGGGCCCGGTGCTGCTGGTGGTGCCGGACAACGTGTGGTACGGCGGGGTCACCGAGGCGGACGTGCCGGCGCTGGTCGAGCGGCACCTGCTCGGCGGGGAGCCGGTGGAGATGCTGCGGATCGGCCCGGAGGACTTCACCGCGTAGGCCGGCGCCGGGCAGAGATTAACCAACCTCGAACCTGGGGCAAGGACTCCGCCAACGTCGGCGGGCGAGGATGGCCCGGACCGCGAGGCGGCAATCGACTCGACGAGGTGAACCGATGCGAGGACTCGGCAGGCGGACGGGCTGGCTTGGCTGGGTGGTGGCCGGGGTGCTGCTGCTCTCGGCCGGCGGGGTGGCGCTGGCGGCGCAGAGCTCGCCCTCGACCACGCAGGCGCCGGGGGCCACGGCGGACAAGCAGAGGGCCGGGTTCCCGGGGCGGGGTGCCGGCTGGCGGCACGGGCTGGCCCGCCGCGCCCTGCACGGCGAGCTGACGCTGCAGACCCGTGATGGCGTCAAGACCGTGGTGGTCGCCCGCGGCGAGGTCACCGACCTGGCCGACGACAGCATCACCGTCAAGAGCTCCGACGGCGTGTCGACGTCGTTCCGGATCGACGGGGACACCCGCTTCGGGTTCCTGCGCGAGCCCGACCCGAAGGCCGAGCTGAAGGTGGGCGACACCGTCTGGGTGGCCGGCACCAAGTCGGGCGACACCACCACCGCCACCAGGGTCGTGTCCGCCAAGGACCTGCCCGAGCGCGCCGCCGGCAAGGGCGCCAACCCGTAGGTCCCGGGGCGTCAGCTCCAGCTCGAGGCGAGCATGGCGCAGACCAGGACGAGCAGGAAGAAGCCGAGGGCGAGCCAGGCCGCGCGCAGCGCGTGCCTGGCCACCGGCACCGGGCGCAGGGCGAGCAGCCGCCGCCCGCAGTCGCACAGGCCGGGCTCCCACGCCACCCGGTGGCCTTCGGTGCAGGCGAACCGGGGCCGGGCGCGCACGTCGTAGCCGCAGCCGGCGCAGGCGGCGGTGAGCCCCGGGTTCTCGTGGCCGCAGCGCGGGCAGACCCGCAGCGACGCCAGCTCCCAGGCGAGCACGCCGGCGCTGAGCGCCGCCAGGCCGCCGAAGATCGCGAAGGTGACCAGGCCGGAGCCGACCGTGTCGTGGAGCGCGACGGTGAACAGCGCGCTGGCGAGCGCGGAGGCCAGCAGCGCCACCCCGACGGCGAGCAGGGTCGAGCGGACCGCCAGCGGACGCTGGCTGGAGCTCGATCGAAACGTTCTCACGACTTCTCAGGCTACCTGGTCGCCGCTCCGATGGTGAACCGGACGCAGAGTCACTAGCCTGTTGGCGACGACGCGGGGGAGCGGAGGTGGCATGGCGGCCGCGGACGGCGACAAGACCCAGTGGCGGGAGCTGTACCACGAGGTGGTCGCCACCAACCTGTGCACCGGCTGCGCCGCGTGCGTGATGGCCTGCCCCCGGGACGTGCTCGAGTACGACCACAGCGAGACCTACCACCCGTTCAACGTGGAGCTGTCGACCGCGTTCGACGACTGCGTGCACGGGCAGCGGGGCTGTGACATCTGCACCAGGGCCTGCCCCCGGTTCCGCGACTGGGAGCTGGACTGCGACCAGGCGCTGTTCGGCCGCGCCAGGCGGCCCGAGGAGGTGACCGGGATCCGCCGCGGCGTCTTCCTGGTGCGCGCGGCCGAGCCGCAGGTGCTGGCGGCCGGCCAGGACGGCGGGCTGGTGTCGGCGCTGCTGATCTGGGGGCTGGAGACGGGCCGGATCGAGGGGGCGCTCACCTCGCGGCTGTCCACCACCCGGCAGTGGGACTGCGAGCCGTTCCTGGCCACCAACCGGGCCGAGGTGCTGGAGGCGGCCGGGTCCCGCTACACCTACGCCGCCAACCCGCTGGCCATGAAGGAGGCGGAGCGGCGGGGGCTCAAGCGCCTGGCGCTGGTCGGCATGAGCTGCCAGGCCTCGATCAACGGGACGCTGCTCGCCCGCCGGGTCAACAAGTACGCGCGCCGCATCGAGCTGACCATCGGCCTGCTCTGCTCCAAGTCGTTCGAGTACGAGGGGATGCGCCGGCTGATCGTCGAGGAGTACGGCGTCCCGCTCGAGGACGTGGCCAAGGTCAACATCAAGGGCAAGTTCCAGGTGTGGCGGCGCTCCACCGGCGAGGAGATCGACATCCCGCTGAAGCGGATGCAGGAGGCGACCCGGGCCGGCTGCGTGCTGTGCCCCGACTTCGCCGCCGAGCACGCCGACATCGCCACCGGCGGGCTCGGCCAGCTCGACGGCTGGACGCTGACGCTGGTCCGCACCCAGCGCGGCGAGGACTGGATGCAGGCCGCCGAGGCCGCGGGGGCGATCACCGTGCGGCCCGGGGAGGAGGACCCCGCCGCCCTGGCGCTGATGACCAAGCTCGCCGTCCGCTCCCGCCGGCGTTGGCCGGCCGAGCTCGGCGACGGGCGCGGCGCGCCCAGGATGCTCCCGGTGGTCCAGGCTACGTAGCCCTTTCCTCCCACGTCCTACCGGTGTGGCCGATTTGCATCGATCCGGCGGTGCATTGGTAAGCTTCGCCGTCGCCCGGGTCGGCGGGAAGCCGGCCCTCTGGGGGGAGGGGGAGCATTGGCGACCAATCCTGAGGAGCGGCAACGCCGCGAGCTCGAGGAGATCCGTCGCAAGTTCACCGAGGTGGGCGCCCGCCTCGGCTCGGCGTTCGAGCCCGCCTCCCCCGATGGCGACGACCAGCCGCGCGCCCTGCCGCCACCGGCCGCGCCGCTCGATCAGCCGACGCGGCCGCGCTGGCAGTGGCTGGCGGCGGTGGCGCTGATCTTCGTGCTGGGGACCGGGCTCGGCTACCTGCTGCCCCGGTCGGGCGCCGGCGACCAGCCGGCACCCACGCCGCCACCGTCGGCCAGCACCCCGGCGGCGCCGCGGACCAGCACGCCGCCCAGAGTCGTGGTGCCGCCGCCCAGAGTCGTGGTGCCGCGGTCCTGCCTGGAGACCGCGCGCCGCGGCGACGAGACGGTCCACCTGCTCATGACCAATGTCCGTGACCGACGCCTGGCCGAGGCCCTGGAAGCCTACACAGCCGCCAGCCAGGCCTGCCGCAAGGAGGCATCCCCCTGATGCACCGCAAGTCGCTCGCCCGCGTCCTGCTGGTCCTGGCCGGGCTCATGGCCCTCGGGACCGTGCCGGCACGGGCCGCAGAGTCACTGGTGCTCACCTGCACGGTCTGCACCCACGTCGTCGCCACCGGCAAGGGCCTGCCCGCCAACGAGACGGTGCGCCTGTCGCTGGTGGACGTGGCGGACGGCCAGGAGGTGGTCAACCCTGTCTCGGTCCAGACCGACGCCAACGGCGCCTTCGTCAAGACGGTCGCGGTCGACCTGACCAAGAGCCCGTCGCTGGAGTCCAGCGTCTGGACGAGCCAGGGCGGCGTGCTGGTGGTGGCCGCCCACAGCCGCTTCGACTCGCCGTGCAAGCCGAAGGCCGCGGCCCTTCCCCTCACCGGCTCGCACACCTCGCTGCTGCTCGCCCTCGGCGCCGCGCTGCTGGCTGCCGGGGCGCTGCTGCTCGGCGGCACGCGCCTGCGCCCGCGCCACGCGCGCTGAGCGCCGTTCCCGCGACCAACGGCCGTGGCCCCGGGGAATCCCCGGGGCCACGCTGCTTGCCGCCGCCGGCTACTCGGTCGGCGTGTAGGCGGCGACGTACTCGGTGTCCCGCACCAGGGGGCCGACCTTGGCCGCCCCGCCCGGCGAGCCGAGCGGCTCGTCGCCCTCGGTGAAGAAGGCCGCGTTGGTGGCGGTGAAGTCCTTCCACTGGGCCGGGACGTCGTCCTCGTAGAAGATCGCCTCCACCGGGCAGACGGGCTCGCAGGCGCCGCAGTCCACGCACTCGTCGGGGTGGATGTAGAGCATGCGGTCGCCCTCGTAGATGCAGTCGACCGGGCACTCCTCGATGCAGGACTTGTCCTTCACGTCGATGCAGGGCTCGGTGATGACGTAGGTCATCGGCGGGTAGACCCCCTCCTGGGCACGTCCTTCAGCTTGCTGGATACCACCGGGCTCGCGGCAGCGTCAACGTCGCCAGGAGAGCCCCGTCGTGCCGATCCTACCGCCTCCTGGTCGCCGCCGAGCAGCGGCAGCAGCATCGCGCCGGCGACCACCGCCGCGCCGCCGACCACCGTGCCGACGCCGAGCGGGTCGCCGAGCACGACCACCCCGAGGGCGACGGTGCACACCGGCTCGAACGAGGAGACGATGGAGGCCCACGCCGACCCGACCCGGGCGATGCCGCCGATGAACGTGCCGAGGGCCACGGCGGTGCCGAGCACGGCCATGGCGGCCGCCGCCGCGTAGCCGCCAGGCCGGGCGGCGGCCAGGCCCTCCAGCCCGAGGACGCCGCCGGCGGCCAGGAACGAGCAGGCCGCCCCGCAGGCCACGTGCGCGCTGGCCACCAGCGGGTCGACGCCGCGCAGCAGGTACTCCGCGATCAGGATGTAGAGGGTGTACCAGCACGCGGCGGCGAGCGCGAGGGCGACCCCGAGCGGGTCGGGCCGCTCCGCCGGCAGGCCGAGGACCAGCACGACGCCGGCCAGGGCGAGCACCACGCCGAGCACGGTGGCCCGGTCGAGCCGGTGGCGTCCCAGGACGACCGCGCCCACCGTGACCAGGGCCGGGTACAGGTACAGCAGCAGCCCGGCGAGGCTGGCCGAGATGCGGGTCAGGGCGGTGAAGAACAGCGTCGACTGGACGGCGTAGCCGACCGCGCCGAGCCCGAGCAGCCGCAGGGCGACCGGCCGGGGCAGGCGCAGGGCCCGCCCGGTCACGGCGGCGAGGGCGACCAGCAGCGGCCCGGCGATGCCGAAGCGCAGCGCCAGCACCTCGACCACGCCGAGCCCGCCGGCGTAGGCCTGCTTGCCGAAGACCGCCAGGCTGCCGAACCCGGCCGCCGACACCAGGCACAGCGCCAGCCCCACCCGCCGGCGCCGACTCACCGGGGACCCCTCCGGCCCCTGGGGTTCCCTGGACCTCTCCGGCTCACGCTTCCAGGCCGGCCAGGAACGCCTCGGGCCCGAGCGGGCGGCCGGTGGCGTGCACCACCAGGTCCCGCCAGGTCCGGGAGGCCCCGGGTGCGAACACCCGCTCGGCCAGGAAGGCGCCGGCGTCGGGCCGGCCGACGAAGCCGCCGACCGCCTCGCGCACGGCCGCGTCGACCTGGAAGGCCATCAGCTCGCCGAGCAGGTAGCTCTGGTAGTAGACGGGGGCGACGGCCAGGTGGATCTTGCTCGCCCAGTCTGGCGTCGTGCGCCCTTCCGGCCGGCGCAGTCCCTGCAGCGACTCGACCAGGTCCCACCAGGTGGCGGCCAGGTCGCGGCCGGGGTCGGCGTACATCGCCTGCTCGAAGCGGACCATGACCAGGCACCAGCGGGCGAACACGAGCTGGCCGGTGCGGAGCACCTCCCGGCTCGGCGCGGCCAGGCCGGCGGCGGTCGCCGGGTCGGCGCCGAGCACCGCGACCAGGAACTCGGGGTCGCGCCGCAGCCGGCCGAGCATGAGCGCGACCGCCTCGGTGGCCAGCGGCTGCGGCGGGCAGCGCAGCACCCACGGCAGCGACCGGTCGACGTGGTCGTCGTAGACGGCGTGACCGACCTCGTGGAGCATGGTGTCCAGCGACTCCTCGCCCGGGGCGACGTTGGCGAGCACGCGGATGTCGCCGGCCCGGTCGATGTCCAGGCAGAAGGCGTGCTGGTCCTTGCCGGGTCGCGGCCGCAGGTCGGCGCGATCCAGCAGGTGGCGGGTCTCCAGGCCCATGCCGTCGTAGGCGGCGACGGTGAGCTCGACGGTGTCCCTGCCGGCGAGCAGCGGCCCCAGGTCGGCCTCGGCGTCGCCGTCGTAGCGCTGGAAGAACAGGTCGCCGTAGTGCCACGGCCGCAGCTCCTCAGCGCCGACGCCGAAGCGGGCCGCCAGGCGCGCGTCGATCGCCGCCTTGGCGGCCAGGGACGGCGCACGGGTGGCCAGCTCCACCTCGTCGAGGATCCCCTCCAGCCACGCCTCGTCGAGGTCGCCGGTGGCAAGCGAGAAGGCGAACCAGTCCCGGAAGCCGCGACCGCGGGCGACCCGGTTGCGCAGCTCGACCAGGGCGAGCACGTCGTCGGCGACGACCTCGCCGACCTGCTTGCCGGCCTCCCACGCCGCCTGCCGCTCGCGCGCGTCGTCGGAGGAGGCGAGCACCCGCTCGATCTCGCTGTTGGCGAGCTCCCTGCCGCCGACGCGGCCGCGGACGGTCGCGAAGGCGGCCTCCACCTTGGCCTGCAGCCGCACCAGCTCGGCTCTGGCGTCCGCGGGAATCTGCCTGGCGAGCAGGTCCAGGCGGGCCTTGCCGAGCGCCCGGCTGGTCAGCGGGTCGCCGTCGCCCGCTCCCCGAACCCCTCCGGCGGCCGCCTCGACCTCGGCGAACAGCTCGGGGTCGGCGAGCGCGAGGCGCTCGGTGAGGCGGTGCAGGACCGCGGCTGGGTCGGTGGGCATGGTGCGGCTCCCGGGCGGGGGTCGGGGGACGCTCCTACTCTAGTGGCGGGCCGCAACCGAGAACCCAGGAGCGAGCGTGCGCTACCGGTACGAGGTCCGCATCGGGCCGGACGACGTCGGCAAGCGCGTGGTGGTGCGCTGGCGGCGCCCGGCGCCGGGCGGGGGCGACGAGGTCGCCGACGTGGTCGGCCCCCTGGAAGCCGCCGACCAGCAGGGATTCGCGGTCCGCAACCGACGCGGCGAGCTGGTCGCGATCCCCCGCGAGCGTGCCCTGGCCGCCAAGGTCATCCCGCCCAGGTAACCTCGACCCGTGCTGCAGGTGACCAACACCCTGACCCGCGCCAAGGAGCCGGTGCGGCCGCTGACGCCCGGACGGGTCGGCATGTACACCTGCGGGCCGACCGTGTACCGCTACGCCCACATCGGCAACCTGCGCACCTTCCTGCTCGCCGACCTGGTCCGGCGCGCGCTGGAGGCCGACGGGGTCGAGGTCCGCCAGGTGCAGAACATCACCGACGTCGGGCACATGACCAACGAGCAGTTCGACCGGGGCGAGGACCGCATGCTGGTCTCGGCCCGCCTGGAGGACAAGACCCCGGCGGAGATCGCCGAGTACTACACGACCGCGTTCCTCGAGGACGTGGCCGCCTTCAACCTGCGGCCGGCGCGGTCCTACCCGCGGGCGTCCCACTACGTGCCGCAGATGATCGAGCTGGTGGCGCGGCTGCTGGAACGCGGGCACGCCTACGAGGTCGACGGCACGGTGTACTTCGCGGTGGCGTCGTTCCCCGGCTATGGGCGCCTGTCCGGCAACACGCTCGACCGGCTGCGGGCCGGGCACCGGCAGGAGGGGGTCGACCCCAACAAGCGCCACCACGCCGACTTCGCGTTGTGGAAGGCGGCCGGGCCCGGCCGGGTCGTCAAGTGGCCGTCGCCGTGGGGAGACGGCTACCCCGGCTGGCACATCGAGTGCTCGGCCATGTCCCTCGCCGAGCTGGGCGAGCGCATCGATGTCCACACCGGCGGGGAGGACAACGTCTTCCCCCACCACGAGGACGAGATCGCCCAGTCCGAGGCGGTCGTCGGCCACCAGGTGGTGACCACCTGGGTGCACGGCAAGCACCTGCTCACCGAGGGCCGGCGCATGGCCAAGTCCGCCGGGAACTTCGCCGCCCTCCGGGACGTGGCGGACCGTGGGCACTCGCCGCTGGCGGTTCGGCTGCTGTTCCTGCAGGCGCGCTACCAGACGCCGATCAACTTCAACTGGGAGGCCCTCGCGGGGGCGGAGCGGGCGCTGGACCGGCTGCGGGCGCGCATGGCCGAGTGGGCGAGGGACGAACGGACCGGTCGGACCCCCGGCTGCGCCGGCTACGAGCAGCGGTTCTGGGCGGCCGTCCAGGACGACCTGGACACGCCGCGGGCGCTGGCGGTGCTCGCCGAGCTGGAGGGCGACGAGTCGCTGCCGCCCGCCGCCCGCTTCACCAGCGTGGCCGCGTTCGACCGGCTGCTCGGGCTGGACCTGGCCGAGGTGGCCGCCGTGGCGCTGCCCGCCGGCGCCGAGGAGCTGATCGCCAGGCGGGAGGAGGCCCGCGCGGCCCGCGACTTCGCCGCCGCCGACCGCCTGCGCGACGAGCTGGCGGCCCTCGGCGTGGAGGTCGCCGACACCCGCGCCGGCACCACCTGGCGCCTGCGCCAGCCCTCCTGACGGCCGGCGGTACCATGGGGGTGGCCTCGCGGGGGTGGATGGGATGGATGTGCGCTGGGTGGCCGCCGGAGGGATCGAGGACCACCAGGTCAAGGACCTCAAGTCCCTGCTGGAGCGCGAGGCAGGATCAACGTGGCGATGGAGCGGCTGGCGCTGATCGCCGCGCTGGTGCTGCCGGTCACCGCGGTGTCGGGGATCTACGGCATGAACCTGATCGTCAACCAGCGCACCCAGCCCGCCCAGGTCGCGGTGGTGCTGGCG
>WNGA01014762.1_pt1 | contig 12580 bp, 8 predicted proteins | sample 5400061 | NCBI WGS metagenome assembly WNGA01 (sample SAMN13153366, study PRJNA577476) | soil metagenome | isolation source: 100 cm soil or saprolite under grassland replicate 2 | place: USA:California | collected 2016-06-15
GTCGTTCACGAGCGCGGCGAACTCCTTGTAGGTCTTGGGATCATTGGCCTGCGCGGCGTGCTGGAGCTTGTAGATCGTCTCGGGGTTCCAGTTGTGGTGCTCGCCCTGGACCCGGTAGTGGACCTCGCCGCCGAAGTCGAGCTGGCGGATCGGGGCCGGCTCGTAGGCCACCTTGTGCCGGCGCAGCGTCTCCTCGCCGATCTCGCGGATGCCGATCCCCTCGATCCGGGAGGCCGTTCCGGTGAAGTAGCGGTCCACCAGTTCGTGGTTGAGGCCGATGGCCTCGAAGATCTGGGCGCCGCAGTACGACTGCACGGTGGAAATGCCCATCTTCGAGAAGATCTTCAGCAGGCCCTTGTTGATGGCCTTGATGAACTTGGTCTGGGCGGTCGCCGCGTCGAGCCCTTCCGGCAGGTAGCCGTCTCGCTCCATGTCCACGAGGGTCTCGAACACGAGATACGGATTGATCGTGCCGGCGCCGTAGCCGATGAGGCAGGCGAAGTGATGCACGTCTCGCGGCTCGCCGGTCTCAAGGATCAGGCCGACCTCGGTGCGCGTGCACTCGCGTACGAGGTGATGGTGGACCGCCGAGATGCCGAGCAGGCTCGGGATCGGCGCCCACTCCTCGTTCACACCCCGGTCGCTCAGAATCAGGAACTTGTAACCGTCCTCGATCGCCTGGGACGCCTGCTGGCAGAGGTCGTCCACGGCCGCGCCCAGCCCGTCCGGCCCTTCCGCCACGCGGAACAACAGGCGCAGGGTCTTGCTCTTGAAGTGCGGGTCGGCGATCTGGCGGATTTTTTCCAGATCTGCGTTGGTCAGGATGGGCTGCTGGACCTTGATGCGCCGGCAGGCCTCCGGGGTCTCGGCCATCACGTTCGGTTTGGGGCCGATGTTAGTGACGAGCGACATGACCAGCTCTTCGCGGATCGGGTCGATCGGGGGATTGGTCACCTGCGCGAACAGCTGCTTGAAATACTTGAACAGGAGCTGAGGCCGATCCGACAGCACGGCCAGCGGCGTGTCGGTGCCCATGGAGGAGACCGGCTCTTCGCCGGCCATGACCATCGGCGTGACGACCATCTTCAGCTCTTCGACCGTGTAGCCGAACGCCTGCTGGCGCTGACGGAGCGTCGGGTGGTCTGGCTGCGGCACGTTTAGCGGCTCCGGCAGCTCGTCGAGCGAGACGCGGTACTGGGTCACCCAGGCCCGGTACGGCTTCCGCCTGACGATCTCGGCCTTGATCTCCTCGTCGTCGATGATGCGCCCTTGCACCGTGTCCACGAGGAACATGCGACCCGGCTGCAGGCGCCCCTTCTGGCGGATGTCCTTAGCATCGTAGGGGAGCACGCCGGCCTCGGAGGCCAGCACCGCGAGGTCGTCGGTGGTGACCTGGTACCGGCAGGGGCGCAGGCCGTTGCGGTCGAGCGTCGCGCCGATCTGCTTCCCGTCGGTGAAACATACGGCCGCCGGGCCGTCCCACGGCTCCATCATCGCGGCGTGGTACTCGTAGAACCCGCGCCGGTCCAAGTCCATCTGCGGGTTGCCGACCCACGGCTCGGGGATCAACATCATCATCGCTTGCGCGAGCGAGCGGCCACCCATCACCAGGAACTCGAGCGCGTTGTCGATGCAAGCCGAGTCGCTCTGGTGCTCGTACACGATGGGGAAGAGCTTGGGAATGTCGTCGCCGAAGAGCTCCGACTGCAGGCGGCCCTGGCGCGCGCGCATCCAGTTCACGTTGCCCTTGAGCGTGTTGATCTCGCCGTTGTGGCAGATGTAGCGGTAGGGGTGCGCGAGTGGCCACGTCGGGAACGTGTTCGTGCTGAAGCGCGAGTGGATCATCGCCAGCGCGCTGACGATGCTGGTATCGGTCAGGTCCGGGTAGTACTGAGTGATCTGATCCGGTAACAGCAGGCCCTTGTAGATGATGGTGTTCATGGACATGCTGGGAATGTAGAAGTGCTCCCGGCCCTCGATCGCGGACTCGCGGATGGCGTTCTCGATGCGCTTGCGGATGACGTAGAGCTTGCGCTCGAACTGCGCCTCGTTGAGGATGTCGCGGGCGATGAAGACCTGCCGGATGGCCGGCTCCGTCCGGCGCGCCTGCGAGCCGATCGCACCGCTCTTGACGGGCACGTCGCGCCAGCCCAGCAGCCGCGCCCCTTCCTCCGCGATCACCTTCTCGAAGAGCCTCTCGCATGGCTTGCGCTGCGCGGCGTTCGGCGGGAGGGAGACCATGCCGACCCCGTACTCGCCGGCGTTCGGCAGCTTCACGTCGACGTCGGCGCACGCACGCTTGAAGAACTCGTGCGGCACCTGGAGCAGGATGCCCGCCCCGTCGCCCGTGCAGGGGTCGCAGCCCTGGGCGCCGCGGTGAAAGAGGTTGTTGAGGACCTGGAGCGCCTTGCGGACGATGTCGTGCGACTTGACGCCCTTGATATTGGCAACGAAGCCGATCCCGCAACTGTCCTTTTCAAAGCGGGGATCGTAAAGACCTTGTTTAGGTGGAAACCCAGGGATGCGCATCTCTCCGCTCATGGTCGGAATTCCTTTGATCGACAAGCCGTTACGAATCAACTGATCCTACTTGAGGGGGCGCGGGCGTGTCAAGCAAATCGTCGCTGGCCGGCACTCGGAAACACTGGCTGGATCACGGGTTTATAGGGATAGGTCCAATGATGATTCTCCCCTGTAGGTCAATGGGACTACGGTGACGTGCCTTTGACCCGCACAAATGTTGTAGGGGCAGGCCCCCGTGCCTGCCCGGATGGAAACGTAGGGGCGGGACCTATGTGTCCGCCCGAATTGACTGCCGCGAGGATGTGCAGCCACAGGTTGAGAAACGGCAGCATGTTCGCGAGCGTAGCACCGGACAGGACCCATCGCAAGGCAACGGCCGGCGATTCCCCCGACTCTTGGCTTGACAAACCCTCCGACCCTTACCTGAATCCTGCGCCATCGCGAGCATGAGCGATGTGTGGGAGTGCTACCGCCTGGAGCTCATTGCCGTCGAGGATCAGATCCGCCAGAACCTGGACTCGAAGGTGGCGCTGGTCAACACGGTGGCGGCGCACATCCTCAATAGCGGCGGTAAGCGAATCCGCCCGCTGCTCCTGATCCTGTGCGCCAGACTGGCGGGCTACACCGGCCGGGACGACGTGATTCTGGCCAGCCTCATCGAGTACATCCACACCGCCACGCTCCTGCACGACGACGTCGTGGACCACGCCGAGTTTCGCCGCGGGCGGCGCACCGCTGGCGGGCTGTGGGGCAACCAGGTGGCGATCCTCGTCGGCGATTACCTCTATTCCAAGGCGATCTGCCACATCGTGGGGTTCCGCAATCAGGACGTGAACGAGTGCCTCTCGGAGGCCTGCCGGAAGATGGCGGAAGGCGAACTGATGCAGTTGTCCCACAAGGACGACGCGTCGATCTCCGAGCGGGAGTATCTCAAGATCGTGGAGTACAAGACCGGCTCCCTTATCGCGGCGGCGTGCCGGATCGGGGCCGTCGTGGCCGATGCCGATCCGGCGCTGCGGGACGCGCTGTACCAGTTCGGCCAGGCGATCGGCGTGGCATTCCAAGTGGCGGACGACACGCTCGACTATGCCGCTCCGCGGGAGTCGCTCGGGAAATCCCAGGGCAAAGACCTGGGCGAGGGCAACGTCACTTTGCCGCTGCTACATCTTCGGAAGCACTGCACCGATGCTGAACGGATGCGGCTTGTGGAAGTCATGGAGAAGAAGTCGAACGGGAACGGCGGGCTGGCATGGGTCGTGTCCTTGATGGAACGCTATGGCTCGATCGACTATGCGATGGCCACCGCGCGCGGGTTCGTGCAGGCGGCCAAGGTCCACCTGGCCCTGTTCGAGGATTCCGTGCACAAGCGGGCCCTGCAAGTGGTCGCCGACTACATGGTGTCGCGCGATCATTAGTTGATGGGCGCGGCTTCTCCCTCTGCGGTTCATCCCTACGTGCAGCTTGCCACCGATGCCATCGACGCCTATGTCCGGGATTTCCGCGTCATCACCCCGCCGGACGGCTTGTTCGAGCGGCATCCAGCCCTGCGGGGACGGGCGGGAGTGTTCGTCTCGCTGAAGAAGCGAGGCGAGTTGCGCGGCTGCATCGGCACGATCGAGCCGGCGCAAGAGAACCTGGCCCTTGAAATCATCGAAAACGCCATCAGCGCCGCGACCAAGGACCCGCGCTTCCGGCCGGTCGTGGAAGAGGAGTTGCCGGAGCTGGTCGTTTCGGTGGACATCCTGACCACGCCGGAGCGCGCGGCGGGCCACGAAGACTTGGACGTGCGGCAGTACGGGCTGATCGTGAAATCGGGCACCCGGCGCGGGCTGCTGCTGCCCGATATCGAGGGGATCGCCTCGGTGGACGAGCAGATGGCGGTTGCACGGAAGAAAGGCGGTATCGGCGAGCAGGAGCCGGTCGAGCTGTATCGGTTTACGGTCGAGCGCTACTACTGATGTAGGGGAGGGGTTTATCCCCTCCCGTGCGAAGGGCGGGCTTAAAGCCCGCCCCTACGAATAATCACGAGGGATGTCCTAGGTGGCCGAGATCCTTCCGTTTCGCGGCGTCCTGTATGACCCGGCCAGGGTGGGCGATGCCACGGCCGTGGTGGCGCCTCCCTACGATGTGATCGGACCCGCCGAGCAAACGGCGCTCTACGAACGGCATCCCTGTAACGTCGTCCGGTTGGAACTCGGCCGGGAGCATCCAGGCGACGGCCCGCAGGACAATCGCTACACCCGTGCCAAGCGGTTTCTGGAGGAGTGGCTGCGCGGCGGGGTTCTCCGGCGGGACGGGCGTCCGGCGATCTACCTGTACGCGGTCGAGTACCGGCTGCCCTCCGGGGCTGTGCGGACGATGCACGGCTTGCTCTCGCTGGTCAAGCTGGAGGAGTTCGGCACCGGTCTTATCTTCCCCCACGAGAACACCCGCGCCGCGGCGAAGGACGACCGCTATCAGTTGCTCGAGACGTGCCGCAGCAACTTCAGCCCGATCTTCTCGCTCTACTCCGATCCGGCTGGAGACATCATCCGAACCCTGGAGGCGGCGGACGGAGGCCGCCCGCGCCTCGCCGTCACGGACAGCGACGGGGGCCACCATCGGCTGTGGACCGTGACCGATCCGGCGGCGCTCGAGCGGGTCGTGGCGGCGATGAAGCCGCTCCCGCTCTTCATCGCGGACGGCCACCATCGCTACGAGTCGGCGCTCCGCTACCGGAACGCGCAGCGGAAAGCCCATGGCGGGTCGGGCACGCTTCCGTCCGACTGGGTCCTCATGTATTTCTCGAACCTCGACGATCCGGGCCTGACGATCCTCCCCACGCACCGCGTCCTGCCGGGGCCGCTGCCTTGCCCGGTCGCCGCGATCCGGCAACGCCTGGCCGAGCCCTTCACGCTGGCGGCGTTCCCCTTCACCAAAGAGACTGAGCCAGCGGTCCGCGTGAAGTTTCTCAACGCGCTGCATGCGGCGCAGGCGACGGAGGCGCACGTGATGGGGCTGGTCGTCCGCGGAGAGCCCCGCTACGACCTGCTCACGCTCAATCCGGCAGGCCAGACCCCCCTGGGTCCGTCCGCCCGCGAACGGCTGGACGTCTCCATCCTTCAACAATTGGTCTTTCGCGAGGCGCTGCGGCTGACGCCACAGGATGAGGACCGCCTGGTCTATATAAAGGATGCAGAGGACGCCATGGCGGCGGTGGCGCGGGGCGAGGGCGAACTGGCGTTTCTGCTGAATCCCCCCAAGGTCGCCGAGGTCAAGGACGTCGCGCGGGTCGGCGACCGCATGCCCCACAAGTCCACCTATTTCTATCCGAAGCCCCTCACCGGCCTCGTCCTCAACGTGATGGACTAAGATGGCGACGCGGAAACTCCCGCGCAAGACGGCCGCTTATCGCATCCTGAGCGTGGATGGCGGCGGCATCCGCGGGCTCTACGCGGCGGTCGTCCTTGATCGGCTGACTCGCGAAGTCCCGACCCTGGTGGACAGCGTGGATCTGGTGGCCGGCACGTCCACGGGCGGCATCATCGCGCTCGGGCTTGCGCATGGCCTCGCGCCTGCGGACCTCGTCGCCTTGTACCGCGATCGCGCCAAGGAGATCTTCGACGATAGCTGGTTGGACGATCTCAAGGACCTCGGCGGCCTCACCGGCGCGGACTACGACAACGAGAACCTCAAGAGGCTTCTGGGAGAAATCTTTGGGAAGAGAACCACGTTGAAGCAACTCAAGAAGCGAGTCCTCGTGCCGACCTTCGATCTGGACAATGAGAGTCCGGCCCCAGGTAAACGTATGTGGAAGCCGAAGTTCTTCCACAACTACCCCGGTCCGGATTCGGACGGGGAGGAACTGGTGGTGGACGTGGCTCTCCGCACCAGCGCGGCGCCGACCTATTTCCCCACTTACCAGGGCTATATCGATGGCGCGGTCGTCGCCAATAACCCGGCCATGGCGGCCCTCGCGCAGGCGCTGGATGCGGGGACTGGCAAGCAGGCGCTCCAGGACGTGCGTCTCTTCTCCCTGAGCACCGGCGTGAATCCCGCGTACGTCGCAGGGAAAGAGCTTGACTGGGGCTACGCCCAGTGGGCAAAACCGCTGATCGGGCTCATGGTGGACGGCATGATGGGGGTGGCGGATTACCAGTGCGCTCGCCTGCTCCAGCATCGCTATTTCCGCCTCGCTCCGATCCTTCCCGAACGGATCGGCCTCGACGACGTGGACAAGATCGGCGACCTTGTCAAGTACGCCCAGGACGTGGATATTCGAGGTGCGGTCGCCTGGCTCACCCGGTATTTCTCACCAGCCCGCCAGCATTGACAATTTGACTCGGCTCTGACAGTCTATCGCGCCAAATCCTTTCTGTAAGGAGTCACCCTATGCCCGAACGACTGCTGAAGAAGAGTCTCTGCGCTCTCTCGATCGGAACACTGCTCCTTCTGCTCGGAAGCGGGCAGGCCTGGGCCGGCGGCGTGTCTTTTACCGAACAGGGCGCGGCGGCGAGCGGAAAGGCCAATGCGTTTGCCGGCGAGGCCAACGACCCGTCCGCCATCTTCTACAACCCCGCCGGGATCACGCAACTGCCGGGCACGCAGTTCATGATCGGCACCTCGATCGTGAAACTGGATTCCACCTTCCGCAGTTCGACGTCGGGAGAATCCACACAGCTTCAAGACCAGTTCCCGATCGTTCCCCATTACTTCATCACCCACCGGTTCAAACAATGGGACGAGCGGGTCAGCATCGGGCTGGGAGTCTATACGCCGTTCGGCATCGTCGTGGACTGGCCGGACAACTGGCAGGGTCGCTTCAATACCACCGATGCACGGCTCCGGGTCACCGTCTATAATCCCACCGTAGCATACCAGGTGACGCCCGAGTTCTCGGCTGCTGCGGGAATCCGGATCGCGGACGCCGGGGCTGAGTTTGAACAAATATTTACTGCTGTCGTCCCTGGTGAATCCAAAGTCCGCGTGCACAACCTCGAGGCACATCCCATTGGGTGGAACGTTGGCCTCCTCTATCACCTAAAGGAGATTTCCACTTCGGTGGGCCTTCAATTCAGGAGCGAGCTTCAAGCCAAGTTCAACGGCGATGCCGACTTCACAGGGCCGGCGGCTGGGGTGGCGTTTGCAAATACCAGATTCCACACCAGTATTAAGCTGCCGCCTCAGCTCATCCTCGGGATCTCAACGAAAGCGATTCCGCGCTGGACGATCAACGCGGACATTGAATGGGAAGGCTGGAGAACGGTCGGGTCAATACCGAAAAGTTTCGAAACGACTGCCGGGTCGCCAGTGCCTCAATCCGCCCTGAATTCCCCGGGTGTTCGTCTTTGGAAGAACTCCTACGTCTTCCGCATCGGAGCGGAATACGCGGCCACTGACCGGATCGCCCTGCGGGGCGGGTTCTTCTATGATCAAACGCCGATTCCGAAAGAGACATTTGATCCGACGATTCCGAACGCCGATCTGTATGCCATGACAACCGGCGCGGGGTACAGGTGGGAGGCCACCAGCGTGGATATCGCCTATCTGTTCGGGTTCTATGAAAAACGAGCGATCAACGGCGGGACCATCAATCCCGACAACCTGGCCGGTACCACGACCTTCGGCTCCTACTCGACGATTGCGCAGGTGTTGGTGCTCAGCGTGACCTACCGGTTCTGACCAATCCGCTATAAGCGGGCGACCGCTGACGGGCTCTCACTTGAATCTCCCCTCCTCCGCCCTATAGTCTTGCAGTATGCCTATTGATCCGGTCTGCGGGATGACCGTGGACGAGAAGACGGCGCCGGCCAGGGCGGTGCATAACGGCACCACGTACTATTTCTGCGCGCCGGGGTGCAAACGGACCTTCGAGGAGGATCCAGACGCGGTCCTCAAGCGCGGACCCCAAGGCGTGGGCCATGCGCCAGCGCAGCCAGTCACGATGATGCCGATGCGCAAGGATGGCCCCCCCACCCTCACCCTCCCCCGCCGGGGGGGAGGGATGACTGCGCCGACAGCGAAACCCGCAACCGTCACGATTCCCATCGAAGGCATGTCGTGCGCGTCGTGCGTCGCCAAGATCGAGCACGGCTTGAGCGCCGTGCCGGGTGTGTCCCGAGCCGCCGTCAACCTGGCCACCGAGCAGGCGACCGTCGAGTACCAGCCGGGGGTCACCGATCCCGCGGCGATTCAGGAGACCATTCGTAGCCTCGGCTACACGCCAGTTCTGCCAGTGGCACCAGAGGGTGTCCCCCTCACCCCCACCCTCTCCCTCCAGGGGAGAGGGATTGAAGCGCAGAACCGGAAGCAGGCCGCATATCGCGCACTGAAGCGCCGGTTCTGGGTTGCCGCGGCGCTGAGCGTGCCGGTCATGCTCCTGGGCATGTCGGAGCACCTCGGCCTGCCCGTCCCGCAAGCGGCTTCCTTCTGGCTGCAGTTGCTGCTGACGACGCCGGTGCAGTTCTGGGCCGGCTGGCAGTTCTATAGAGGCGCATGGGCGGTGGCCCGGCATGGCACCACCGACATGAACACCTTGATCGCGCTCGGCACGTCGGCGGCGTACGGCTACAGCGTGGCGGCCACCGTGGCGCCCGACGTCTTCACGGCCGGGGGCGCGACACCGCAGGTCTATTTCGACTCGTCCGCGGCGATCATCACGCTCATTCTCCTGGGCCGTGTCCTCGAGGCCCGGGCCAAGGGCCGGACGTCCGAAGCCTTGACCCGGCTCATCGGCCTCCAGGCCAAGCAGGCGCGCGTGATCCGCGACAGCCGCGAGCGGGATATCCCTGTCGAAGAGGTGAAGGTCGGCGATCTAGTCATCGTCCGCCCAGGCGAAAAGGTGCCGGTGGACGGCGTCATCCTGGAAGGCACATCCTCGCTGGACGAATCCATGCTGACCGGCGAGTCCATGCCGGTGGACAAGGGCCCCGGCGATCAGGTCATCGGCGCCACAATGAACAAAACTGGATATTTTCGCTTCAAGGCGACGCAGGTGGGCGCGGACACCGCGCTCGCCCGGATCGTGCGGCTTGTCGAAGAGGCGCAGGGTTCGAAGCCGCCCATCGCGCGGCTCGCGGACCAGGTGGCGTCGGTCTTCGTGCCGGCCGTCATCGCCGTGGCCCTGCTGACGTTCGGCCTCTGGCTGGCGTTCGGCCCGGCGCCGGCCTTCACCAAGGCGCTGCTGAACTTTGTCGCCGTGCTGATCATAGCCTGTCCGTGCGCGCTGGGGCTGGCGACCCCGACCTCTATTATGGTGGGGATCGGTCGCGGCGCGGAGCACGGGATCCTGATCCGGAGCGGCGCGGCCTTGGAGCAGGCGCGGGCGCTGACGACCGTCGTGCTGGACAAGACCGGCACGCTGACGAAGGGCGAGCTGGCAGTCAAGGAGATCGTCGTGCGCCAGGAAGGATGGACGCGCGAAAAAATTCTTCAGCATTCCGCGTCAGCCGAGCAGGGCTCGGAGCATCCGCTCGGAGAGGCCATCGTGACGATGGCCCGCGAGTTGCGCATTGCGCTGGAGCCCCCGAAGGACTTTGCGGCCGTCCCGGGGCATGGCATTCGGGCCACCGTGCAGGGCCAGCCGGTGCGCGTCGGCAACCTGCGATTAATGGAGGTGGACGGCCTCAAGGTCGCCGGTTGGGGGGCGGAGACCACACGGCTGGCCGAGGCCGGCCTGACGCCCATGTTCGTGGCCGTGGGCGGCACCGTGGTCGGGGTCATCGCGGTGGCCGACACTGTGAAGGAGCACGCCCGCGAGGCGGTGTCGGCGCTCAAATCCATGGGCCTCGACGTGGTGATGATAACCGGCGACAATCCGCGCACGGCGGCGGCGGTGGCCAGGGAAGTCGGCATCGAGCGGGTCCTGGCCGAGGTCTTGCCGGAGGCGAAGGCCCTCGAAGTGAAGCGCCTGCAGGGCGAGGGCCGGCGGGTGACCATGGTGGGCGACGGCATCAACGACGCCCCGGCGCTCGCGCAGGCCGACGTGGGGATCGCGATCGGCGCCGGGACGGACGTGGCCATGGAGGCGGCGGACATCACGTTGATCGGCGGCGATCTGCGCGGCGTGGCGACGGCGATTCAACTGAGCCGGGCCACCATGCGTAACATCAAGCAGAATCTCTTCGCCGCCTTTATCTACAACGTCATCCTGATTCCGGTCGCGGCGCTCGGCTGGCTGAACCCGATCCTGGCGTCGGCCGCGATGGGTGCTTCCTCCGTCAGCGTTGTCAGCAACGCGTTGCGCCTTCGGTTCTTTGCGCCCGCTGCGTAAGGTTTTCCGATTTCTTCTCATTCCTTTTTCCGCGACTGTGTGATACAAACTTCACAAGGTTACATGGTCGGTTTACCCTCCAGCGAGGAGAGCCCTTGAACGCTGCGTTAACCCAATGAGCTCCATCCAGTTTCCTGACATCCTCCCCTATCTCCTCGCGATTCTCTGTCTCACGCTGATCTGGAAGTTCCACGACATGCTGGTCAAGGCCGGCCGCATCCAGGCCCGGGATTTGTGGGAGCGATCCGGCGTCCGGCTGTTCCTTCATGCCACGCCCAACGACGTGCTGGCCTGCATGGCGTGCCGCGAGACGACCGGCATGGTCTTCTCACCCGCCGTGGCGACCTCCAAGAAGTTCACGCTGCAGGAGACGCCGTGCACAAACCCTAACGGTTGCCGCTGTGTGACGGTGGGACTCTACGGTGGCTGGCCGGAGGCCAAGCGCGTGCTGGAGCAGTTGAAGGCGCACAACGGCAGAATGCGCTTGCCCGACGAGGAGCTCCGGAGCTTGCTTGAAGGGAGCCAGGACGCGCACGCCGGCGCTACCGCGGATCGGTTATCGCTCCGCATGCTGCAGGCCATGCACGCAGAAGGCAAAGACCGGGCGGCGGCCATTGAGCACTACCGCTACATCGTGGAGCAGGCGAAGGAGGAGCGGGACCACACGTTCGTCATCTCGGCCTACCTCCGGCTCTGCGACTTGCTGGAGCGGGCCGGGCACCCGGACGAGGCGCTTGAGACAATCGAGCGCTGTCTGCGCGACTACGACGGGAAGAAGGGCCCCGTCGCCCCGACCAAGACCCAGCGCGTCATGCTGGAGAATCGCAAGGCTCACCTCACGCCCCTCTTAGCAAAGTAAACGCTTCAGTCTTCAGGTAGGCGAAGCCGTCCTTCCGCTACATCCCGCTGTGCCTGCGCATAGCGCTCCGGGTCGCCGATGTCCGACCAGTACCCGCTCATCCGGCAGCCGTGGAGCGGCCGCCCCTGGCGGAGCAGGTGGCCATATACGTCAATGATCGAGCCGGGCCCTGCAGGGATGGTGTCGAGGACCGCCTGCTCCATCACGTGAATCCCGGCGAACATGCAGGCCGGGAGGGCGGCCCGCGGCTCCGCCAGCGGCGGCTTGCCGTTGATCTGGAGAATCCGCCCGCGCGCGTCGAGGGTGACGGGTCCCCACGTCGCGGCTTCGGGGTCGTCACGGACGGCCAGTGTGGCCAGGGCCCCGGAGGCTCGGTGGGCGGCGATCAGGGCCGTCAGATCGCATTCGGACAGCGTATCTCCGTTGAGGACCAGGAACGGTCCGTCCTTCAGAAAGGGCGCGGCCTGCTTGATGCCGCCGCCCGTGCCCTGGAGGGTGGGCTCGTGCGAGTACGCCAGGCGCAGGCCGAGGCGCGCCCCGTCCCCGAGCGCGCGCACGATCTGCTCTGCGAGGTGGTGCAGGTTGATGATGACCTCTGTAATCCCGTGCCGTTTGAGGAGCAGGAGGTTCCACTCGAGGAGCGGCCTCCCTGCGACCGGCAGAAGCGGCTTCGGCAGGGTTTCGGTCAGCGGGCGTAGCCGGGTGCCGAGCCCCGCGGCCAGGACCATCGCCTTCATGACGCCCCCTCACCTACGCCTCTCCCCCGTAGACGGGGGCGAGGGAGAATTTTTCCCTCTCCCCTTGAGGGTGTATGGACCGGAGACATCATGAACAGGTGTTCGGAGACATGGTGGACACATTACGATGGCATGATTGCTTCCCACGAGGAGATCGATCATGCCATGGCAAGAGGTGTCGACCGTGTCGTTGCGTCATGAGTTCGTGAT
>WNGA01010524.1_pt1 | contig 12577 bp, 8 predicted proteins | sample 5400061 | NCBI WGS metagenome assembly WNGA01 (sample SAMN13153366, study PRJNA577476) | soil metagenome | isolation source: 100 cm soil or saprolite under grassland replicate 2 | place: USA:California | collected 2016-06-15
GACGGCCGGCGACTGACGATGCGGTGCAAGGGATCCTCCTCTTCGAGTGGCCAGCGCAGCCGGCCAGGGCGATAAGCAAGAGCGATCCTCGCGGCTGCGCCGGACGAGGTCAACCCCTCGATCGGCTGCCGCGCCCAACCTTTACATGGCCCCGACGCCGGCTTACCCGAACGTGGGGTTTAGCCACACGTCCGTCTAGAGAAGGGCGACTCCATCGCTGGTACGCTTCGTGCGAATCCGTTAGACAGGGTTCCACGCGGCCCAGTCTGATTCGGTGTACTGACATTTAAGAGGAGTCCGAGGACCGCACCCATGGAATCTATAGGCGCGAAGGAGTTCTCGACCCTTGCCGACTACGTCGCGGTCCTTCGCCGCCGAAGGGCAGTGGTTCTGGTCGCTGTCTGCCTCGTCCCCGTCGCGGCGCTTCTCTTCTCGCTTCGCCAGCACAAGGTCTACGAGGCCTCGGCCGACGTCCTCCTGAGGCTGCGCTCACGGGTGCTCCCGACCAGCTCGCTGGTCAGCAGGCCGAGCGCTTTGTGCAGACCCAGGCCGCCCTCGCGCGCGTGCCGTCCGTCCTGGAGGCAGCGGCCCGAAAAGCTAGTGTCCCCGGGGAGACCGCGGGCGAACTGCTCGACTCCTCGAGCGTAAAGCCGGTGTTAAATGCGGATCTGCTCCGATTCAGCGTGCAGCACGACGATCCGAAAGTCGCCGCACGACTCGTAAATGCTTACGCACAGGAGTACACACGCTACCGAGCCACTCTGGATACGAGCAGTCTCACACGGGCCAAGCAGCAGGTCAACGCTCAGCTCAGCCGGCTCCGGAACTCCGGCATCGATCCGAAATCGGGACTCTACGCGGGATTGCTCGACAAAGAGCAGCAGCTGACGATCCTGCAGTCGCTTCAGATCGGAAACACGTCATTCGTGCGCAAGGCGGAAAGCGCCGCCCAGGTTGCGCCACGACCGGTACGAAACGCCATCCTCGGCTTCTTCTTCGGCGTCGTTCTCGGCATCGGGCTCGCGTTCCTCGTCGAAGCACTTGACCGTCGCGTGCGCTCACATGGAGAGATCGAGCGAACTCTCCGGATACCCTTCCTCGGCTGGCTGCCGAAGTCGACCGAGCCCGTCGGCAACGGAATCAGTCCTGTCATGCTGGCCAGCCCGCACAGCGGCGAAGCCGATGCAGTGCGCCGAGTGAAGGCCACTCTCGAGCTGGCGAATCTCGACCTTCGAGCCCGGACGATCATGATCAGCAGCGCGGCGCCGCAGGAAGGCAAGTCGACGACGGTTACGAATCTGGCCGTCGCGCTGGCTCAAAGCGGCGAACGCGTCGTCCTCGTCGACGCCGACGTCTACAACGCGACGTTGACGGAGTTCTTCGAGCTGCACGCGTGCCGGGGCCTGACAGACGTCGTTCTGGGACGATCGGCGCTCGCCGACTCGATCAGAACGATTCCGATTCCTGGAGCACGCGGCAATCGCTCGATTCAAAGCGGCGACAACGGCCGCGAAATCTTCGGCGGTATCCTCGAGGTGCTCCCTGCGGGGACCGCTTCCCAAGACGCTGCTGCGATCCTCGGCACGAGCATTCTAGAGCGCATTATCTCGGAGCTTCGTGAGCGGGCCGACTACGTCCTGTTCGATGCTCCCCCTCTCCTTGGCGTCGGTGACGCGATGGCATTGAGCGCCAAAGTCGACGCCGTCCTCCTTGTTGCGAAGGCGGAGGGAATGGACCGTACGATGTTGGAGGAACTTGGGCGGGCGGCTGCCGTCTGCCCGAAGCCAAAGCTCGGTTTCGTCATCACCGGCGCAGACCTAGGCCAGGCGTATGGCTATCCCGGCGCAGCCCGTCGCGCGGCCGAGTTCGAACGAGCAAAGTCGCTTCCGACTCGCTAGAGCGAATTGTCCGAAATGGCTGCGCTCCCGTTCACCTCGCACACCGAGTGATGAAGCTCGTCGGCCATCACAAAGATCGCTACTTTCTTTTCGAGATCGAATGGGGCAATGACGGCGACCCTTGGGCGCCGTACGGCCGAGTCTACGATCGGGCGGCCGGAGTGCTGTTCAACCCGATCCCCTTCCGTCGGCTGAACGAGTCCGAAGATTTCTTCGAAGAGTGGCAAGGTCAAGACGATGAGCGGCGGCTGATCGAAGAGGAGGCTGCAACCGCCCTCCACTAAGGGCGGACATTCGACCGCGACGTTTCAAGGCGGTCGATCGTCCGTTTCCTCAGCGTTTGTATATTGCTCGTATCGTGCACTACCCCACCGCAAAGATTGCCGAGCACTGCAACTCAGTCCAGGGTTCCCACGCGGAGAACACGACTGTTCCTTGCTGCCCCGCGGCGCGCTCGCAGACGGAAAGCAGCCAGCCGAGTGTGTCCTGGGTGACATGGAGATGATTCGCGCACTGGGGCTTGCCGGCATTCCGTGTGCGGCGGTCGTCCCGGCCGACGACCCGGCGATCGCCAAACGGGGTTGAAAGCCCTAGTCACAGGCGGTGGCGGCTTCATCGGTTCCAACCTCGTGCGGGCGCTGCTCGAGCGCGGCGACGACGTGCGCGTCCTCGACAGCTTCGCCACCGGTAACCGCGCGAACCTCGCCGAGCTCACGCATGACGTCGAGCTCGTCGAGGGGGAGCTCCGGAGCTACGAGCGCGTCCACGCGGCGACACGGGGGGTCGAGGTCGTCTTCCACCAGGGCGCGCTACCGTCGGTGCCGCGCTCGGTGCAGGATCCGCTCACGACCGGCGCCGTCAACGTCGAGGGAACGCTCAACGTCCTGCTCGCCGCCCGTGACGAGGGCATCCGTCGCGTCGTGTTCGCGTCGTCTTCGTCCGTCTACGGGAGCTCAGGCGAGCTTCCGCGCATCGAGACCGCCCACGTCGACCCGATCTCGCCCTACGGCGTCTCGAAGCTTGCGGCGGAGCGGTACTGCGTCAGCTTCAGCCGCGTCTACCCAATCGAGACCGTGGCGCTCCGCTACTTCAACGTTTTCGGCCCCAACCAGGATCCAACTTCCCAATACGCGGCCGTCGTTCCGCGCTTCGTGAACGCGATCGCCGACGGACGGGCGATCTCCGTCTACGGGGACGGTGGCCAGCGGCGGGACTTCACCTATGTCGAGAACGTCGTCGCCGCAAACCTGCTGGCCGCCGAAGCGGACGACGTCAGCGGCAGCGTCCTCAACATCGCCACGGGGCGCTCGACCACGGTTAACGAACTTGCGCAAACGATCGGATCGCTGCTCGGACGTCCCGTGGTCCGGAATGAGCAGCCCGCACGTGCGGGCGACATCCGAGACTCGTGGGCCGACGTGACGCTAGCGCGGGAGCTGCTCGGCTGGGAGCCGCACGTGGGCCTCGAGGATGGCCTTCGCCTCGCCGCCGAGTGGTTCCTCGCGCGTCAACCGGCTTAGAACTCATCGTCAGCCTCGGCGCAGGGCGAACATCCAGCCACTCGCCAACCCCGGCGGAAGAATCTCCGCGAGCCGGACGTTAATTTCGCCGAGCCGTTCGCTCCGGTTGTAGACGGTGCCGAGAGTCGCCAACGGTCCGTCCGACGTCGCAAAGGCGACCAGCTGCAACTTCATCGTGGACTGCAGCAGGCTCAGAAATTCAGCACGCCTGAAGGCGTTGACAAACTCTTTGCCCGACGAACGCTCGTAGGGAGATTTTCCGAAGGCCCTCCGCAGCAGCTTGCTGCGGCGCAAACGGCTTCGCAGGCCGAGACGCTGAGCGAAGAGTTGATACAGGCCACGTCCGTTCGTAACAGTGGCGATGAGGAGGCCATCGGGTGCCAGGTGCCTCGCGACGTTCGCTGCGAGTCGCTCAGGCTGCGGCACGAACGGAAATACCTCGGACACGACGACGACGTTGTACGCCCGGTCCGACTCGAAGCTTCTGACATCTGCGCGGTACGTCCTCAGATTCGAGAGGCCTGCTTCACGAGCGCGCATCGTGACCGTGCGCAGTGCACCCGGGTCGAGGTCGACTGCGTCGACCGAACCAGCGACCGAGGCAAGAGGAACCGCGAGGCGGCCGGTCCCACAGCCGAGATCCAGCACCCGAAGGCTCGAGGCGGGCCGCCCAAAACTGCCTGCATACTCACGAAGAGCCTGGTGGACGAATTGGAGACGTTTCTTGTCGACGGGTCGCGTGTATCCACTGCGCGCGACGAATGCGACCCATCCCTCCACGTCACCGGATCGCACGCTCACCTACCGATCGTCGCGTCGTCGTTTCCGCGAATCGGTCGACGAGAGAGGAGCGCGTCAATAGGGTGCCATCGACGCTCCCACCGACGGCCGTCGACGACCTCGTAGTCATCGTCGAAGTTGTACGTATGGGTTCCCACGTTCTCCTTGCACCACGAGTGGTCGATTCTCGCGATCGGCGTTTCTCGATAGTCGTCCTCGCTGAGAACGTCGATTCTGTTGAGAACGACTGCACGGCCGTATCCCCTGGACGAATCCTGCCCGGGCCGAATGAGCATTCCGTCCCGCTCGAAGATACGACCTGCCGGGCGGGCCGATCGGACGTCGGAGACGACGGGGTTGAGCCAGTGGGACGTCCACGGGCCGGTGAGCGAATCTGCAAAGAAGATGCACAGCTCTTCTGAGTAATGCGCTCCGTGCTCCTTGACATTCACGAAGAGCCAGAGCTTGCCGGCATGCGTCACGATTGTCGCGTCGACTCCCGCCACACCCGTCAGCAGAGTAGCTTCGAAGGTCCATTGGCTCGGGAACTCCTCCGCGCGGTAGAGCTCGACGGTTCGCTTCGCGGCCGTTTCAGGGACCATGAACAGCTGTCCGTCGAGCGCGAAGGTGAACGGATACGAGAGGTGGAAGTCGCGGGCCAGCGCGACCTGCGGAACGAAACCGTGCTCGGTCCCGTCGAGCTCGAGATAGGAGATCACACCACGGCGCTCGCGAGTTAGGTAGTCCTCGAAGAGAACGTAGTGGCGGTCGTCGTGCCGTGTCACGAACGGATCGGCGAAGTAGTGTCCATGCGGGGGAAGCACCCTCACGGAATCGCGCAACTGCTCGGCCGAGCTCGCTCCACCGCCGTATCGGTAAGCGAGGAACCACGTTTCGCGGTAGAGGATCTTTCGCAGCCTGCTTCTCAGAGCTCGCGCGAGTAAACGCACGAGGAAGCGAAGCATCTCCGGATTGGACGGCTGGCGTGTGTCGCGGACCGGCTCCGCAGGTTCTTCATAAGTGGCCAGATTCCGAATGAAGTCCCAGCCGCCGTTGTGCAGGTGCTCGAGCCGCCGGAGCATGAAATGGGCGGCCTTCCAGTAGGCCGCGTTCCGGCTGCGATAGAGAGAGTGCGGATCGATTGCCGAGAACGAGCGGTAGATGACGCGGTCGCGGTCGTCCTTGCCGAGGATCTGCAGGGCGGTCGCCACGACGGGTTCATCGTCGAGCAGTTGCCGAGCGAACGATGGGCCGCTCGGGTACGTGCGAGACTCGTCGTGATTCAGCGTCCAGACGCCAAAACGGGCGCAGTCCAGAAGCTCCGCTCGAGGTCGTGTCGACGCGAACCAGAGCACGACGTCCAGCTCCTCCGAGCGTACGGCCGCAAGCGTCGAGTCGTCGGCCAGATCCGTGAGAACATTCGCTCGCCCAGTCAGGGCCTCGATCACATCGACGTGCGCGAAGGCGTCTGTTGCTGATTTGAACAACCGGTAGTCGAGCTTTTCGTAGAGGGTGAACAGCACCGCAGGCCACCGGGAGGCGCGAGGCCTGCGCGAGTCGAGCGACGCGACGTCGAGAGCGACGATCCTGACGTCGAGGAAATCGGCCTCGTAGAGACCGGAAAGGGTGGCCGAAATCCAGGCAGGAACGGCCGGCCCGTCGAGCGCGGCGCCGACGCGCAGTGACCCATCGACGCGCCCGTGCAGCTCTGTCGTCGCCCCGAACTCAGGCATCGCGCGAGCGGCGCCTGATCAAATTTCCGAAGGCGGAGGAAGCGGCCGGGGGTATCGCATGGAGCTGCCTTAACGCCAGGACGTAACCCGCGAAGCTCAACGTTCCCCCGGCGAGCAGGGTCGCCACGGGCGAGTCGAACAGCGCGCCGAATGCGTTCCGTGTTCCCAACACGAGAGCGAGCATCACGACACCCGCCAACAGGATCTTGCCCGGCTCGTGCACGGAGGGAAGTGCCCCGATCCGAGAGTAGACGCCGGCGACGGCGCCAAGCGAGAGGGCCTCCGAGATCACGAGGGCGACTGCGGCCCCGTTGATCTTGTAGAGGGGGATGAGCACGAGGTTCAGCGCAAGATTGACAACAAGGACCGCGAGGAGGGCGATCAACGCACGACCCTGTCGGTTCTGGGAGACGAGCGTGTAGCCGAACACCTGCTGAAGGAAGCTCAACGCCATGCCGATCATCAAGAGTTGCAGCGCCGTATGCGCGGCCGCGTACTCGTCACCTGCGATGAAACGCAGGATCTGCGTGCTGTAGAAGCTCAGCGCGATCAACGGAACCGCGATGAACTGCATCGCACTGAAGGCGCCCTGGACGAGGCGATCGAGACGGTCGCTGGACGCCTCGGCAACCGCCATCGCCGGAAGCAGCGTGACCATGAGGTATCCCGGAACGAGGGTGAGCACCTCGATCACCTTGTAGGCGATGCCGTAGAGAGCCACATCGGTCTGGGTTGCAAGGATGGAAAGCAGAAAGAGGTCGAGACGGAAATAGAGGTAGTTCGCGATCACCACTCCGCCGAGGGGTAACGACAGCTTTAAAAGCTTCATCGCGAGCGAGCGGTTCCACGAGCGTAGGCGAGGCAGCCCCGTTCGCGCCAGAGAGACGATGAGCACCGCGCCAAGAATTGGAAAGGCCGCGTACGCGGCGACCATCGCCACGAAGCCCAGGTCCGCCTTGGCGACCGCGATCACGAAGCCGAGCGTCACGACCCGTGTCGTGACTCCAGCGAACGACGAGAGATAGATCTTCTGCCGCGAAACGAGGTATGCCAGAGCCAGCGATCGTGGGCCCACGACGAGGAGCTGGGGTAGAAGGACGAGGATCGCTTTTCGCACCTCTGCACCCTGGGCGCCTGCATACGCGATCTGCGAGATCACAATCGCTGCTCCGAGCGCCAGGAGCGAGATCAGAGCCGCCATAAGCCCGAGACTCGAGAGAATTTTGTCGGCGTCCTGGGGTGACTTGGCGACCTCGCGCCCCCCGATCGTCGTCATGCCGAAGTCGGCCAACAGCGCGAACAGCGAAACGAAGATGAGCGCCGTCACGAGCGCGCCGTATTGCCTGACGTCGAGATAGCGGGTGGTCACCGCCACGGCGAGAAGTCCGCCGAGTGCGAGCGCGAACTGCGAAGCGAGTTGGGCGGCGGCATTGACCGCGACGCGCTCAGCCAGGCTAAGTGAGCGGGCCTCTGTAGGCGCACGGCGGCGCGGCAGCCGGACCAGCCGGGTTAAGGATCGTCTCATCGCGCGCTCTCAGCTCAAGCGCGGCCAATCGAAGCACCGTCTGCCCGCAGCGGCGGAGAGACACCAGGTGACGGCATTCAAACTACTCGCGGGTATTGGGCGGGAGTGACGTCCAGACCATGCGGGCGATCTCAGCCGAGATCCGAGCGGCCGGCGATTCGCCGTCGATCCTAGTGCTTTCGAGTTTCTTCGCTTCCGCCTGGTATAGCGCATGCTGGCGGCGAAGCTCAGAGAGCGCGAAATCCCCCTTTCGTATGAGCGCGACCTCAGCCGGCACGTCGAGGAAGAATGAACGAAACGGTTTCGGCGAGAGTGCGCCGAGCAGCCACTTCTCGAAACGGACGTCCCTGTTTCGCCCGTACCAGAACTCCAGTCGGACCCTCGAATCGCACACAAAACGGTCGTAGATCGCGACCCTCCCGCCCGAGGGATAGTGGAACGTGGGGCGTCGATGGAACCAAACGTTCGCGAACACGACGAGCAAGGCCCAAGCATGCGTTACCAACGCGCTCCGCTCACGGAGCCTTTGGGCGGGACCGGCGGGAAAGTCGTCGTAGGTGAGCGGGGGTTCGATTTCCAAAGGCTCGGTACGACGGTCAAAGGGTCGTAGCAGCCTTTTCACCGACCTCAGGACATCGACGGTCCGGTTTTGTGCGATCGGAGTCCACTCCACTACCGCGGGAGCGACGAGAAGCTCGAGCGTATCCCGTAGGGCCTGGGCCTGAAAACTCTTCCCGGCGCCGTCGAGACCGGAGATCCCGACAACGCGGTTCCTGCGCGGGAGCTTGTTCAGCAGAGGCCCGCGGACGAGCTGGACCTTTTGCGCAGTGCCGGCCGTGAACGTGGCGAGCTCGAGGAGAGCCCGCGCTCGAGGTCGAACACGCAGCGGCTCGCCCGTCCGGTAGACCGTTTCGAGGAGGCCGAGCGCCCGAATTAGGCCCCACGATCCGGCTCGAGCCTTCGCCTCGGCCCACGCCTGCGGCTCCTCTTCAAGGGCGTGGGAGATGCGGGCATGGCGCTTTGGATGGAGGCGCCCGTCGCGGACGAGGCGACGCGCCTGGAGCAGGAGCAGATGGTGCGGTGCCGGGCGGACGAGGTGACGGAGGTCTGCCTCGAAGTCCAATGTCTTCGCCTCCGCGAAGAGAGCCGCGAGTTCGCCGTCGGGGACAGAGAGGCGCTCGGCCGGGATGAGCTCCACCGCATATGCCGTCGAATCGAAGAACCACGCCCACTCGAGCCCCCTGCGAGCGAAACCTTCAGCCGTCAGCCGTTCGGAAATCGCGCGCTGCTCAACCGGACGAACGATGAGCTCGAGATCGCGCCCCCGGGGCGGTAGCGAGCCCAGAACGAGCACTCGATCCTCGACCGCTGATTCGACGAGCCGCACGACGGAGAGCGCGACCGCTTCACGGTTCGAAGGTTTCGGCTTCTCTTCGACGTCCAGCCCGTTGCCTTCCTCTCTGACTCACTCGTTTGGCGGGTTTCGATAGCCCACGAGCCCCGCAACGCCGAGAATCCTAGGCCACGTACGACCCCTTGGCCCAACGTCCTGCATCGCCCATCCTTTCGGGAGATATGGGCCGCTGTGTCGAGCCTCTACAATCTGATCGTGCGGGTCGGCGAATTCGATACTTCTTGGCGTGCGCTCGATCCGGGCTCTCCGCAGCCTCATGTCTGCCGTCAGCAGACTCGACGCCGATTCTGACGCTCTTCCGTGAAGCACCTACCCAGCGCCCGCGAGGGTGACGAGCAGTCCTGACTGCGGCGCTGCCGATGACCGGACGTGAGATGCGTGACAAGGCGGCTTGGTACGTGGGCCGTCTTCGTTCGATGCGAGCGGGCGAGGTGCTCGCCCGGGCCTGGCGTCAATCCTGCCACCTGCTCGACGCCGGCGCCTGGCACGCGGCAAAGCCCCTCTGGCGGCTTTCCTGGGAGCGCTCCGACGAGCGGCTCCTCCCCGCTCCAATCGGGTCGACACCCAACGGCTTCCTGACGCGGGAACGGGCGCTCGGGCTGCTCGAGAGGTACCCCGAACGGGGCGAGGCGATCGTCGAAGCGGCCGAGCAGGCGTTGGCCGGGCGCGTTCGCTTCTTCGGCTATCCCGAGGTGCAGCTTCCGCGTCCGGTCGACTTCTCCCGCGACGCGTTGACGGGGCGATCGTGGCCTGACCGCCACGCCAAGCTGATCGACTATCGCCGCTCCGCCCCAGGAAACCCAAAATGGATCTGGGAGCTCAACCGGCTTCAGCAGCTTCCACTCCTCGCCGAAGCCTGGCTGCTCACCGGCGGCCTGAGGTTCGCCGACGAGGCCGTGCAGCAGTGCGTCGACTGGCTCGGCGCGCAGCGTCCCGGGCGGGGGATCGCGTGGAGCAGCGGATTCGAGGCGGGCATCCGCGCCGTCTCCCTCGGGCTGACGTTCGACGCGCTTCGGGGGACGCCGCCGATGACTGAGTCGCGGGCGAAGCTCATCTTGCACGGCCTCGACCAGCACGCTCGCTGGATCCTTCGCGACCCCTCGACGCACAGCTCGGCCAACAACCACGCGATCGGCGAGCTCGCGGGCCTTGCCGCGATCGCGCTCCTCGCGCCCGAGCTGAGGGATGCGCAAACCTGGCGTGTGCACGCCCTGCGGCGCCTTGCCGAGGAGGCCAAGCGGCAGATTCTCCCGGACGGCACCGGGGCCGAACAGGCCTTCGCCTACCAGCTCTTCGTCCTCGATCTCCTCTTGCTGGTGGTCTCACTCCTCGACTGCGCCGGGCTGGCCGTGCCGGCGGAGATCTCCTCGGCCCTGGAACGGTCGGCCGACTCGCTCTGGGCCCAGTTGGGGCGCGACGACCCCGCGCCGACATACGGCGACGCGGACGATGGCCGGGCTATGCGGCTCGAGCCGTTCGACCTTCGAGACGCCCGCGGCGTCGCTGCAAGCCTGGCCGCACGGCTGGGTCATCAGCGCGCGCGGACGGTGGCGCAGGATCCCGACGCCACCGCCTGGTGGCTTTTCGGCGAGGAGGGCGCGACGACCTTTGCGAGCACATTGCCGGCACCGCCACCGGGGAGCGCCGCTCTGCCGGATGGAGGGCTCGTCGCCCTTCGGCGGGACGGTCGCCGGACGATGGTCGACGTCGGATCGCTCGGCTACCTGAGCCTGGCGGCGCACGGCCATGCCGACGCCCTCCAGGTAACGGTCGCCGACGAGGGTGAGGAGCTCATCGTCGATCCCGGCACCGGCAGCTACTTCGGCCACCCGCAGTGGCGGCGCGGCTTCCGCGGAACCGCATTTCACCCGACCGTGACCGTCGACGGCCTCGATCAGTCTGACGCCGGCGGGCCGTTTCTGTGGCATCGCCATGCCCGAGCGCACGCGGCCCACGTCGCGCTCGAAGACGGGTACGTCGTCGGCGAGCACGACGGCTATGCGAGCCTTGCCGACCCTGTCAGGCACCGCCGAGTCGTGGCGATCTCCCCGGACGGCTCGATTCTCGTGTACGACAGGCTCGACGCAGCTCAGGTTCATTGCTACCGGCAATCGTGGCCGCTTCATCCGAGCCTGAAGGCCACCGAGCGCACGCCGGAGACGGTTGACGTCACGCGCGGTGGTCGCCCGCGCCTCGTGGTCGCGCTCGCGGCCTCGTCCCCGGCGTCCCTCCGCCTCGCGCACGGTTCGGACCGGCCCTTCGAGGGCTGGTGGTCACACCGACTCGAGGCGATCGAACCGGCCTGGACCTGCCTGTGGGAGGCGACCGGGAATCGTGTCGACCTGGCTGCCTTGTTTCTCGTCATCCGGGACGGCAGCCGGCGCGACGTACGGCTTTCGCTTTGGAGCACGGATGAGGGCGCGCGCGTCGAGATTCATGCCGAGGATGCTTCACTTGGATGCTCGATCGACCTCGAGAACTCGCCTCGACCGGTCACGTGGTCGCCGCCGGAACCATCTGCGCTCGGGGCGAAAACTCCGCGGGAAGGGGCGCACGCATGAGGATCGCGGTCTTCGGGCTCGGCTACGTCGGGTGCGTCTCCGCGGCCTGCTTCGCGGCACGGGGGCACGACGTGGTGGGAGTCGAGATCAACCCGCTCAAGCGGGAACTGATCAACGGCGGAAAGAGTCCGGTGCTCGAGCCCGCGCTCACGCAACTGGTCGCCGACGTCGTCGCGCAGGGACGCCTCCGCGCGACAGACGACGCCGAGGAGGCCGTCCGGAACGCCGATCTCTCGCTCGTGTGCGTCGGGACGCCGAGCCGCGCGAACGGCAGCCTCGGCACGGAGGCGCTCGAGCGGGCGATCTCCAGCATCGGCGCGGCGCTTCCCTTCACAACGGGCCGTCACACGGTCGTCGTTCGATCGACCATGGTCCCTGGGACCACCGAGCACATCGTCGTGCCGCTCCTGGAAACGACGTCGGGCCGCCGCGCGGGGACGGACTTCGGCGTCGCAGTCAATCCTGAGTTCCTGCGCGAAGGGAGCTCGATCGCCGACTTCGACGATCCGCCCAAGACGGTCATCGGCGAATTGGACGCCGCCAGCGGCGACGGCGTCGCATCGCTCTACGAGGAGATCCCGGCACCGCTCTTCCGCGTACCGATCGGCGTCGCAGAGATGGTGAAGTACGTAGACAACGCCTTTCATGCGCTGAAGGTCGGATTCGCGAACGAGATCGGCCTCGCCTGTCGCGAGTTCGGCCTCGACTCGCACGAGGTCATGCGCATCTTTCGCGAGGACCGCAAGCTCAACATCTCGCCGGCCTACCTGACTCCCGGTTTCGCGTTCGGCGGCTCGTGCTTACCGAAAGACCTGCGGGCGCTGCTGCACGCGACCCGCCGAGCGGATCTCACCCTGCCGATCCTCGAGGCGGTTCTCCCGTCGAACGACCGTCATCTGCAGGCGATCGTCGATGCGGTCGTGCGCGTCGGGCGGCGGAGGGTGGGCATCTTCGGGCTCGCGTTCAAGCCGCTCACCGACGACCTGCGCGAGAGTCCCCTCGTCGAGCTGAGCGAACGGCTGCTGGGCAAGGGCTTCGACCTGAGGATCTACGACCCCGAGGTCTCGCTCTCGCGCCTCGTGGGCGCGAACCGGGAGTACGTCGAGAGCCGCCTTCCGCATCTCTCGGCGCTGCTCGTAACCGACG
>WNGA01050353.1_pt1 | contig 12577 bp, 11 predicted proteins | sample 5400061 | NCBI WGS metagenome assembly WNGA01 (sample SAMN13153366, study PRJNA577476) | soil metagenome | isolation source: 100 cm soil or saprolite under grassland replicate 2 | place: USA:California | collected 2016-06-15
GACCTCGCGGGCGCCGCCGAGCTCTTCGAGGAGAGCCTTGCGCTCAACCGACGGATCGGCGACCGAGGCATGGTCGTGGTCGAGCTCCACAACCTCGGCCACGTCGAGATCCGCGGCGGCGGGGCCGAGGCTGCCGAGCGCTACTTCGAGGAGCTGGCGCGGACGCCGGTCTCACTGACCTGAACCGGGCTGCTCTCGCCTATGTGCGCGGCGACCGCCAGACCGCGAGCAAGCTCCTCACGCGGATCGATGACGCGGAGGAGCTCCCGCTCGACGACCGCGCGGAGCTCGAGTGGCTTCGGAAGCAGGTTTCGTGATGGCCGAGTTGCGCGAGTATCGCCGCAAGCGCGATCCGAAGAAGACGACCGAGCCCTTCACCGGCAAGAGGAAGTCGAAGCAGCCGAGCTTCGTCGTTCAGCGCCACGACGCGCGCCGCCTCCACTACGACTTCCGGCTCGAACGCGACGGCGTGCTCGCGAGCTGGGCGGTGCCGAAGGGCGTGCCACTCGAGCCGGGCCAGCAGCACCTCGCAGTCCACGTCGAGGATCACCCACTCGATTACGGGACCTTCGAGGGTGAGATCCCGAAGGGCCAGTACGGCGCCGGCACCGTCGAGATCTGGGACTCCGGCACCTACGAGCTCGTCGAGGAGAAGCGCAACGGCGGGCTTACCGTTCGGCTCCACGGCAAGAAGCTCGACGGGACCTGGGCCCTCATCCCGGCGAAGCTCTCCGGCGACGAGAAGAACTGGCTGATCGTCCGCAAGCGCGAGGATGGCGGGGCCGAGGCGTCGCGCAGGGACTACAAGCCGATGCTCGCCACGCTCGAGGACGAGAAGAACATGCCCAGCCAGGGGAAAGGGTGGGAGTTCGAGATCAAGTGGGACGGCTACCGAATCGTCGCGCGCGTCGCCGGGGCCGAGGCCGAGCTGCGGACTCGCAAGGACCAGGACTACACGCAGCGATTCGAGCATGTCGCCAAGGAGCTCGGCAAGGCGCTCAAGACCCCGGACTGCGTCGTCGACGGAGAGGTCTGCGCGCTCGACGAGGAGGGGCGGCCGAGCTTCTCCGCGATGCAGCAGGCGAAGCCCGGGACGCCGATCGTCTACTACGTCTTTGACCTGCTCGAGGTGGAGGGCGAGCCGGTCATCGACCTGCCGCTATCCGAGCGCCGGGGACGGCTCGAGAAGCTGCTCGACAAGCGCAACCGAACCATCCAGTTCTCCGAGTCGTTCGACGACGGGCGCGCGCTGCTCCGTGCGGCGAAGGAGCGGCGGCTCGAGGGGATCATGGGTAAGCGGCTCGACTCCCGCTACCTCCCGGGCAAGCGCACACGCGACTGGCTGAAGTTCAAGACGCACGGCGAGCAGGAGTTCGTGATCGTCGGCTACACGAAGGGCAAGGGCAGACGTGAATGGTCGTTCGGCTCGCTCGTGCTCGGCGCGTACGGGCCCGATGGCCTCGAGTACGCCGGCAACGTCGGCACCGGGTTCGACGAGGCGGAGATCGAGCGCCTGCTGAAGAAGCTACGGCCGCTGGAGCGGAAGGACTCGCCGTTTCCGCAGCCGCCGAAGATGCCGCGCGTGCGCAAGGGCGACGTGGTCTGGGTCGAGCCGAAGCTCGTCGCCGAGGTCTCGTTCGCCGAGTGGACGCACGACGGGCGGCTCCGGGCGCCCGTCTATCACGGTCTCCGGGAGGACAAGGAACCGCGCGAGGTGCGGCGCGAGGTCCCGGGCGAGGTACCTGCACCGATCCCCGACGTCATCCGGAAGGGCAAGCGGGTCCTCCGCCTGTCGAACCTCGACAAGCCGTTCTGGCCCGACGAAGGCATCACCAAGGGCGACCTGCTCGCCTACTACCGCGACGTTGCCGCGGTCGTCGTCCCGCACGTCCGCGACCGGCCGTTCACGATGAAGCGCTACCCCGACGGCTGGCAGGGCAAGTTCTTCTTCCAGAAGGACAAGCCGCACGCGGACGGGATCCACGTGCTCGTTCCGATCGAACGGCGGAGCACCTACGACGACACGCGCCAGTTCGCCGAGATCGTGGCGGGCGCCCTCGCGGCGACGCACCGGGGCCTTGTCACGACGGAGTGGTCGAAGGCGAAGCGGCGCGGCGTGCTGATCGACGCGAACCAGAACGGCGAGGGGAAGACGATCGCCTCGGTTTACTCGGTGCGGCCGCGCGCGGGCGCACCGGTGTCGACGCCGCTGCGCTGGGAGGAGGCCGACGAGTCGCTCGATCCAGCCGCGTTCACCATGGACGTCGTGCGCCGGCGAATCGCGGAGCACGGTGACCTCTTCGAAGGAGTCTTGAAGACGCGCCAGTCGCTGGCCGCCGCCCTCAAGTCGGTCAGCTGAGCGCTAGAACACCGCGCAGCCGACGTAGCTCGCGTCCCCTCGCTTGCCCCGGGTGAAGAGCATGAACGGCCCGGCGCTATCGACCTGCCACGTGACGGTTCGGCCGTCGAGTTTCGCGTCAGCGTGCTCGACCGACGCCTCCTCCGGTGTGTAGCCGAGGTGCGCCTGAACCTGCTCGCCGCGGTCGACAGTGACCTTGGGAACGCCCTTCATCCCGCACTCCGGAGCAATCATGTCGGCGCACATGCCGGTGTCCACTCGCAGGCGCGGGACCCCGCGAGTGAAGGCTGGTCGAGGAGCCGCACGCAGCAGCGGCCAATCCAAGCGGAAGCAGGAGGGCGAGCCTCATTACCCGACCTACGTCGCTGCTGGTCGACTTCGTCACAGGTCGCGGCGGGAGAAGCCGATCGCTGCAATGACCCCGACGATCAGGAGGTACGCGACCGCCCAGAGGCGGAGCGTCGTGCCTCCCGTGTACCCGCCGCCGAATGGGCCGAGCTGGAGCAGGAAGCCCGTCAGGCCGTTCGTCTCGGCGGTGAGCTCGCGCAGCGCGTCCTGGTAGAGCGCCTCGAACGGCAGCAGCCAGGCGGCGATCTTGGCGGCACGCTCGAGCGTGTGCGAGTTGAGCACATGCCCGATCGAGCCCAGCAGCCCGGCGACGAGACCCGCGCCGAAGAGCATGAAGACGGCGATCCCGTTGGCCGTCGCGGTCAGGAAGACGGAACCGAGCAGCGACATGGCTGCGACGAGCGCGACCCCGGCGGCCAGTTCGACTCCCGGCACGACCAGGTGGTCAGGCCACCAGTGGCCGGTCAGGCCGGTGATCAGCATCGTCGAGAGGTAGACGAGCCCCACGTACGGCGCGCACACCGCGACCGCGCCCAGCCATCGGGCGGCGAGAAGGGTTATGCGCCCGACCGGACGGACGATCAGGGGTTGCAGGAGGCCCCGCTCGGCGTCGCCGCGGACGGCACCGAGGGTCAGGAAGATCGCGAGCACGACTCCAAGGAACAGCGTGCCGAACATCGCCAGCCCGAAGAGCGTCGCGCCGGCGAAGGCGCGCGCGTCGATGCCGACGGGAGGGTTGATGCCCGAGATGTTCTGGAAGAGGAAGTGGTTGCCGAGCCAGAAGAGGACCAGGAAGCCGGCCGTCAGCAGCAGCACGACGACGAAGACCTTCCTGCGGAGCGCCTCGCGCAGGCCGTAGCCGGCGATGACGAGGATCTCCCTCAAGAGGATTCGCCTCCGACCGCCTCGAGATACGTATCCTCGAGCGTCGACGTCAGGACGGAGACGCCGTAGACCTTGCGGCCGGCGGCGACGAGCTCCGCGACGAGTTGCGGGACGTCCTCGCGGCCCACGCCCTCGAAGAGCCGGACGCCCTCGTCCGTCTCGATCTCCACTCCGCGCGGCTTGGAGAGCTCCGCCGGCGAGCCCTCGGCCACGAGCCGCCCGCGGAGAAGGATCGCGACGCGGTCGCAGACGAGCTCGATCTCGCTGAGGAGGTGCGAGTTGAGCAGAACGGACGTCCCGCGGCGCCGCAGCTCCTCGAGAAGCACGCGCACCGTTCGCCGGCCCACCGGGTCGAGCGCGCTCGTCGGCTCGTCTAGGAGCAGCAGGGGCGGCGACCCGACCAGCGCCTGCGCGACGCCTAGCCGCTGTTGCATGCCCTTGGACATCTCCTCGACGCGGCGCTGCGTTGCGTCGGAGAGGCCGACCAGCTCGAGCAGCTCGTGGCGCTCGTGCGCCCCTCCGGCCGATCCGCTCAGCTTCTGGTGCAGCTCCAGCACCTCGTCGGCCGAGTACCACCCGGGGAAGCGGAAGAGCTCCGCCAGGTAGCCGAGCGAGCGGCGGGCCTCCCGGGAGCCCGCACGAAGGCCGCAGATCTCGGCCGAGCCGCGGGAGGGGCGAACGAGCCCGCAGGCGATCTTGACGAGCGTCGACTTCCCAGCGCCGTTTGGGCCGAGCAGCCCGACGAGCTCCCCTTCGCGGACTTCGAGATCGACCCCGGCAAGCGCCTCGACGGCCCCGTAGCGCTTCGCGAGCCCGCGAACGGCAAGCGCGGCCATGGCCAAACCCTACGTGCAGTACTAGAGTCGTAGCTCTCGACAGAAAGGGCCCAGCCACGACCGCAGCGCGCCTCATTGCTGTCTCGGTACTCGCGCTCACCGTCTCGGGTGCAAAGGCTGCCTCGCGGTCCGTGGAGCCCACGCGAGTGCAGTCGGGGTTCGCCTTCACGCCCGCGGTCGCCTTCGACGGCACGAACTATCTCGTCGCCTGGATGGAAGGTCGGGACACCCAGTACTACGACATCTATGCCGCCCGCGTGAGCTCCGGCGGCGCTGTGCTCGACCCGGGCGGGTTCGTGATCTCGACGGCCGATCGCGAACAACTCACGCCCGCGGTCGCCTTCGACGGGACGAACTACCTCATTACCTGGACGGACAACCGGTCCGGTACCGAGACCGACATCTACGGCGCCCGCGTGAGCCCGTCCGGCATCCTGCTAGACCCGGCCGGAATACCGATTTCGACCGCTGTGGACTACCAGGATTCGCCTGCGGTCGCCTCCGACGGCACGAACTCCCTCGTCACCTGGCGGGACGCGAGCGACCGCATCTACGGCGCGCGCGTGAGCCCGGCCGGCACCGTGCTCGACCCGACTGGGATCGCGATCGCGAACTCGTCGAGCGTTAGGGAACCAGCCGCCGCGTTCGACGGCACGAACTACCTCGTCGCTTGGGGAGAACGAGGCTACGACATCGTCGGCGCGCGCGTGAGCCCCGCCGGCACGGTGCTCGACCCGGCTGGGATCGCGATTTCGACGGCGGTGGGCTTCCAGTTCCAGGATTTGCCCGCGCTCGCCTTCAACGGCACGAACTACCTCGCTGTCTGGCAGGCCGACCGCTCGGGCACCAACGACATCTACGGCGCACGCGTGAGCCCGGCCGGCGCGGTGCTCGACCCGGACGGGATCGCGATCTCGACAGCGGCATACCGCCAGGAAACGCCGAGCGTCACCTCCGACGGCACGAACTTCCTCGTCGCCTGGGAGGACGCGCGCTCGGCCACGAACTGGGACCTCTACGGGGCGCGCGTGAGCCAGGCCGGCGCGGTGCTCGACGCAGACGGCATCGCAATCTCGACGGTGGCGGGAGAGGACCGCACGCCCAGCCTTGCCTTCGACGGCATGAACTACCTGGCCGCCTGGGAGGGCTTCCGCTTCGGTTACGAGATCTACGGCGCGCGTCTGAGCCAGGCCGGCGCGGTGCTCGACCCGGCCGCCATCCTGATCTCGGCGGTGCCCCCACCCCCACCGCCTCCACCTCCACCGCCGCCTCCGCCCCCACCACCTCCACCACCTCCGACGCGCTGCAGGGTGCCGAGGGTGATCGGCCTCAGGCTCCGCGCGGCGCGCATACGAATCTTGACCAGACACTGCTCGGTTGGCCGCATCCGCCGTGTTCATTCGAGGCGAGTAGGCCGCGTCATCCGCCAGAGCCCAAGGGCCGGCGCCGTCAGGCGCTTCGGCTTCCGGGTCAAGCTGGTCGTCGGCCGGCGCTGAACGCGCTACGTGCGCGGAGCCACGAACTTGACGTAGTAGCCGAGCTCGTCGAAGCCCCATGTCCGCGGTGCTCGGGCAGCGTTCCCACGTCCTCGATCTGGGCGCCGGCGCCGTCCTGGTAGAGATCGGTGTAGCTGACGACCTCGCCGTCGACCTTCACCGCGAAGAAGCGCGCTTCCATCAGCCGGCCGATCACGTGCTTGCCGGCGAAGAGTTGCTCCATCACCTCCGGCGCTCCCCACGGCTGGCCGGCGTTCAGGCGCGCGCGAGCGGGCCGGAGCTCCTCCTCGGGAACTTCTTCGACGCGACCGAGCTCGACCCGGAGCTCAGGCTCACGGCGCTGGGCCATCACGATCACGCGGTTCACGCGCCAGCCGCGCTTGGCGAAGTACGGCGCGATCCGCTCGCCCAGCTCGGTGTCGGGGACGAAGATCATCCGTCGCTCGAGCCGCCGCGCCTCGGCCTCGATCTCGTCGGCCTCCGCCTCGCGCTCGACATGCAGGAAGTTCGCGTCCAGGCGCCGCGGCAGCTCATCCAGGTAGACGGCGGTTCCGACCGTGGAGGGGGCGCTGCGGCTCCCGTACATGTCGCCGCGGGCGAGGAAGGCGTACGCGCGGGCTAGGCATCGCTCGCGATGCCTAGCTTCAGGATGCGTGGCTTTGCCGCGCATCCGTCTGAAATGACCGGTCGACACGTTGGGTGGTCGCATCCACGCTAACCAGGTCGCTGTCAGCCATCGCCGAGGCGCCGTGGGTGGCCGAGCATTCCGAGCTCGGCGATGTCGCGGCGGAAGAGGAGGGAGACCGTCCAGTCGACGACGACACGCAGCTTTCGCGAGAGGAGCGGCAGCTGGTACAGGTGGTACGTCCTCGTCACGAACCAGCCGAGGAAGCCGGTCAGGCGCAGGTTGAGCACGGCGGCGATGCCCTTGTAGCGGCCGAGCGTCGCGACCTGGCCGAGCGAGCGGTAGCGGTAGGGCTGGGGCGTGCCCGTGAGGTTCTTCGCGAGCCGCCGCGCCTGGCGCAGCGCGTGCTGCGACGTCGGCGGGTCCGGCTCGCCGCTCGCCTGGTTCGGGACGCCGGCGCAGTCGCCCAGTGCCCACACGCCCTCCACGCCTTCCACGCGCAGGGTCTCGTCGACGCGGACTCGATGCCGGTCGTCGAGCGGCAGCCCGAGGCTTGCCAGCAGCGGATTGGCGCGGACGCCCGCCGTCCAGACCAGCGTCGCGGTCGGGATGCGCTCGCCGCCGGAGAGGACCGCCGCCTCGTCGTCCATCGACTCGAGCGTCGTGCCGACCCGGATCTCGATCCCGCGCCCGGCGAGCTGCTGCGCCGCGTAGTCACCCAGGCGGCTCGGGATCTCGGGCAGGATCTTCGGCGCGGCGTCGACGAGCACCCAGCGCTGCGGCCGCTCTCGCAATTCCGGGTAGTAGCGAATCGCATCGGAGACCAGGTCGGAGAGCTCGGCCAGCGCTTCGACTCCGGCGTAGCCGGCCCCGACGAAGACGAAGGTCAGCTGGCGCGTGATCTCCTTGTCGTCCACCGCTGCCGCGACCTCGAGCCGGCGCAGGACGTGGTTGCGCAGGTGGATCGCGTCTGCGAGGTCCTTGAAGCCGAGGCCGTGCTCGGCGAGCCCGGGGATCGGCAGCGTCCGTGGGACGGAGCCGAGCGCGAGCACGAGACGCTCGTACGAGGCCTCCAGCGGGCCCGCCGCCGACTCGACCGCCACGGTTCGCCGCTCGGTGTCGAGGCCGGTCAGGCGTCCAAGCAGCAGCTCGGCGTGGGGGCACATCACGCGCAGCGGGACGACGACGTGGCGGGGCTCGAGCGTTCCCGAGGCCGCCTCCGGGAGCATAGGCGTGAAGAGCATGAAGTTCTCGGGGCTGACGATCGTCACGCCGCGCTCGCCGAGGTAACGCGCGACGTACGCACCGGCGAACCCGCCGCCCGCGATGAGCGTCCCGCCGCGTGCCGTCCGCACATTCACGGCTCTACTATCGCGGTGTGGGCGCGGTGCAGGTGGCGGTGATCGGCAGCGGCGCTGAGCACGAGGCGCGTGGGGAGGAGGTCGGGCGGTTACTCGCCGAGCGGGGCTGCACAGTCGTCACGGGCGGGCTCGGCGAGGTGATGGCCGCCGCCCCGCGGGGCGCGAAGGCGGCGGGCGGGACGACGATCGGCATCCTGCCGGGCGAGCGGCGGGAGGACGCGAACGAGTGGATCGACCACGTCGTCGTGACCGGAATCGGCCACGCGCGCAACTTGGCGGTGGTCGCGTCCGGCGATGCCGTGATCGCAGTCGGCGGGAGCTGGGGCACGCTGGCCGAGATCGGCTTCGCGTCGCGGATGGGCCGCGCCGTCGTGATCCTGGAGCCCGGGCTCTCGGTCGAAGGCGTCCCGCGGGCCTCGTCGCCGCAGGAGGCGGTCGAACTGGCGCTCAGCCGGCTCGGAGGAGCGGGCACGTGAGGCAGGTTGGCCCGCCGTCGCCCTTGCTCAGCTCCGCACCGGCGTAGACGTCGACCTCGACCCCCGCACGCTCGAGTCGCCTGCGCGTCTCCGGGTTGCCGTCGACGGCGAGTCGTCGGGAACCGGGACGATCTCGATCTCGCGCTCCTCCAGCAGCTCCGCGAGCCGCACGGGCAGGAGCGGCGGGTAAGCCACGACGAGGTCATCCGCGAGCGGGCTGAGCAGCGAGAGCAGGTGCATGACCTCGCTGCGACCGCGCCAATGCGGGAGGTCGAACGCGAGCACCTCGACATCGGGCAGGAGCCGCCGTAGCGCCTCGATGCCGTCGTCATTCGTTCGGTAGCCGCGGCCGGCGAGCAGGGTGCGCTCGTCGAGCCGGATCAGGTCGCCGCCCTCGGCGTGCTGCCCGCTCTCAAGCTGGGCCGCGACAGGAACACCGGCGCGTTCGAAGTCTTCGGCGAGCCCCCCAGGCTCGGCGCGGCGGCACTCCTTGCCCGGGTTCAGCAGCAGTGCGCCTTCGTCCGAGACGAGCGCCGGGTCGTAGGTGTAGATCGCGTCCGGGTTGCCGTCGGCCGCCGACTCGGCGAGCACGACCTCCGCGCCGGCGTCTTCCAGGATCCGGCAGAACGCTTCGTGCTCGCCGGCGATGCCGGCGGCGTCCGGCTCCGCCCGCCAGCCGCAGGCGCGCCACCCGTGGAGATCCTCGGCGCGCGGCGCCCGCACGAGTACTCGGCGCAGCTCGCCGGTCATCGACTGGCAGCCGTAGAGCTTTGGCTCGACCCTCATCCGCCCAGCGTAACCTCGGCCAGCCGCCGTTCGAGAAAGACGCGCTCGGCCGGCTGCGCTGCGAGCTCGAGTGCCCGCCGGTAAGCATCGGCGGCCTCGGGGCCACGCCCGAGCCGCCGGAGAAGGTCGGCGCGAGCGGAGTGCAGGTGGCGGTAACCGTCCAGCCCTTCGATGCGATCGATCAGGACGAGGCCGCGCTCGGGCCCTTCCGCCATGGCGACGGCGACGGCGCGGTTGAGCTCGACCACCGGCGAAGGGGAGAGCTCGGAGAGTCGCCCGTAGAGCGCCGCGATCTGAGGCCAGTCGGTCTTCTCCTCGAACTGCAGCGACGCGACGGCGGCCTGGAGCTGGTACGGGCCGGGCCGGCGGAGCCGAAGCGCCTTCTCGAGGGCGCGGCGGCCCTCGTCGATCCGGGCGCGGTTCCAGAGCGAGCGGTCCTGGTCGGCGAGCAGTACGAGCGCACCGGCCCCGTCGAGCCGCGCATCCCGGCGTGCGTCGTGCAGAAGCATCAGCGCCAGCAGTCCATAGACCTCCGGCTCGTCCGGCATCAGGACGGCAAGAACCTTCCCGAGCCGGATCGCCTCGTCGCAGAGCTCTCCGCGTGGAGGCGGCCCGTAGCCCTCGTTGAAGATGAGATAGATCACCGCGAGCACGGCCCGTAGGCGCTCCGGCAGCAGATGGTCGGGCGGCACGCGGAACGGGATGCCCGCCTCGCGGATCTTCCGCTTCGCGCGCACGAGCCGCTGCGCCATCGTCGGGTCAGGCACCAGGAAGGCGCGTGCGATCTCCTCGGTCGTCAGGCCACCCAGTGCGCGTAGCGTCAACGCGACTTGCGCCTCCGTCGCCAAAGCCGGGTGGCAGCACGCGAAGATCAGGCTCAGCCGTTCGTCAAGCCTACGGCTCCCGGAATCCACGTCGTCACCCATGGCCATAGCTGCTGCGAGCAGCTCCGTCTTCCGCTGCAGCGTGCGGTCGCGCCGGATCCGGTCGATCGCACGGTTCCGTGCCGTCGTCAGCAGCCAGGCACCCGGGCGCTCGGGGACGCCGTCGGTCGGCCAGCGCTCGAGCGCGATCGCAACCGCGTCCTGGAGGGCGTCCTCGGCGAGGTCGAAGTCGCCGAGGACGCCGATCAGGCTTGCGAGGACGCGGCCCCACTCGTCGCGGAAGACGCCCTCGAGCTCGGTCAGTGCTCGATCACCGGCCTGACCTCGATGGCTCCGCCGGTGCGCGCGGCCGGGATCTTCGACGCGAACTCGATCGCCTCGTCGAGGTTGTCGCACTCGACGAGGTACAGACCGCCGAGGTACTCCTTCGTCTCGGCGAACGGGCCGTCGGTGGTGAGCGTCTCTCCGTTGTTCACGCGGACCGTCGTCGAGCTCGAGAGCTCACCGAGGTCCGCGCCGCCACGCGTCTCCGGCCTCTGGCCCAGCTCCATGTATTCCCGCATCTGGGTTTGCCGCTCGTCGTCGCTGAGCTGCTCCCAGCGGCCGGGTTCGCCGTAGATCAAGAGCGCGTACTGCACGGTGTCCTCCTTCGGTCGCTTACGACGATACGACGAACGAGTCAGCCGGATTTCGACATTCGCTCGAGGAGCGTCAGCGCGCCGGCCTTGTCGAGCGGCTCGTTCAGGTTGCCGCACTTGGGGCTCTGGACGCAGGACGGGCAGCCGTGCTCGCAGGGGCAGCCGGCGAGCAGCCTCGCCGTGTCCGCGACCCAGCCCTCGAAGGCCTCGAAGCCGCGTTCGGTGATCCCGACGCCGCCGGCATGGCCGTCGTAGACGAAGATCGTAGGGCGACCGGTCTGGAAATGGAGGTTCGTCGAGAGCCCGCCGATGTCCCAGCGGTCGCACATCGCCCACAGCGGGAGCAGCGCGATCAGCGAGTGCTCGGCGGCGTGCAGCGAACCCAAGAGGCGCGGCTCACGCTCGAGCCCTTCCAGCATCCACGGCTCCGGGAGGAACCAGATCGCCTCGGTCTCGAACTCGGTCTGCGGCAGTTCGAGCGGCACGACCTCGATGCTCTCCTGCGTCTGAATCGACTTCTTCTGGTAGCCGACCACCTGCTCGGTGACGACGACGCGGCCGAACGAGAGCTCGAGCCCGAGCCGGCGTCCGGCCCGCGCGGCCTCGACGATCGCGGTGGAGGTCTCCTTCTTCGCCTGCGTGTAGTAGTCGCCTGAGAACGGCTGCACGACCGCTGCGCGTGAGCCGAGGTCGAGCTCGTGGACGCGGTAGCTCTCGCCGAGGTGGAGGTAGATCGCTCCTTCGTGCACGGTCGAGTACGCCCGCTCCTGCTCGACGATCCCGAGCACGGTGCCGCTGGACGCGTCAACGATCGTGAACGACTCGGGACCCGTTGAACGGAGAGAGATTCGGGCCGCCGGGTACTCGCGGCCCGCCCAGACGTAGCCCGCCTTCGTCTTGCGAAGCTCCGGTAGGAGGGCCGCCCGCTCGAGCGCCCCGTCGCCGAGCACATCGCGGTCGCGGTCGTCGAGCGGCGCCTCGAAGGCCGCCGCGAGCACGTGTCCATCGAGCACGCGCGGGTTCTCGTGATCGAGGATCGCCGCCTCGACCCGGCGCTCGAGCAGCGCCTCCGGCTCGCGCATGAAGTACTGGTCGAGCGCGTCCTCGCTCGCGACGAGCACGGCCAGCCCGTGGCCCCGGCGCCCGGCGCGCCCCCACTGCTGGCGCAGGGACGCGACCGTGCCGGGGAAGCCGACCGAGAGCACGCAGTCGAGCAGGCCGATGTCGATCCCGAGCTCGAGCGCGTTCGTCGCCGACACTCCGAGCAGCTCACCCTCGAGCAGCCGGCGCTCGATCTCACGCCGTTGCGCCGGCGTGTACCCGGCGCGGTAAGGTGAGAGCCGCGAGTCGTCCCCGAGCCGCTGCGCGGTGAAGCGGTGGATCAGCTCGGCCGCGCGGCGGCTCTTGGCGAAGCAGAGCGTGCGCAGGCCGCGCGAGACGAGCTCGGCCATCAGGCGCGACGCCTCGCCGAGTGGGCTCGCGCGGAGACCCAACTCTTCGTCCGTCAGCGGCGGGTTCCAGAGGGCGATCGTTCGCTCTTCCCGCGGCGCGCCGTCATCGCCGATTACCGTCGCCTCAGCGCCGATCAGGCCTCGCGCCAGCTCGTCCGGGTTCGCGATCGTCGCCGAGGCGAGCAGGAACTGCGGCTCCGCGCCGTAGACCCGCGTGAGCCGGCGCAGCCGCCGCAGCACGTTTCCGACGTGGGAGCCGAAGACGCCGCGGTAGACGTGCGCCTCGTCCACGATCACGTAGGCGAGGTTCGTCAGCACGTCGCCCCAGCGGTCGTGGTGGGGCAGCACGCCGATGTGGAGCATGTCCGGGTTCGAGAGGACCAGGTTCGCCCACTTCCGCACCTGCCAGCGACGCTCGGCCTCGGTGTCGCC
>WNGA01010108.1_pt1 | contig 12575 bp, 12 predicted proteins | sample 5400061 | NCBI WGS metagenome assembly WNGA01 (sample SAMN13153366, study PRJNA577476) | soil metagenome | isolation source: 100 cm soil or saprolite under grassland replicate 2 | place: USA:California | collected 2016-06-15
CCGAGGACGACCTCCCGCTCAGTCCCACGCCGCCAGAAGTCGAAGAGGACGTTCTCGGATCGGCCGAGCGTTGTGAAGCGCGACCGGATCTCCGCGAGTCGTCGGCGAAGTGGGGTCGCATCGCTCGCTTCGGCAGCGAGCCGGGCGGTAGACAGCCCCGCCCGGTACATCCGAATCGCGAGGGGCGGCCGTGAAGGAGCCTCCACGAGCGCGTCGCCGGGCAGAGGTCCGCTCCACCGGAAATCGGCCGCATAGAGGCTCGCCTCATTCGCGCCGTTCTTCCAATCCTCGAGGAAACGCTCCGCGAAGGTCGACACGCGGTCCGAGTAGTCCTCGAGAGTCGGAAGCGGAAGCTTCCGCGACGCGCAGCACGTCGAAAAGGGAATCGCAAGGAGGGTCAGCGCGACGGCGAAGCCCGGGAACGTCCTCACCCCGAAAATATAATGCGAGCCCGGTGCCGCGAAGTCTCGCCGAGCGATTGCGCGACCGCATCCGGCGCGAGGGTCCGATCTCGTTCGCCGACTTCATGGAGGCGGCGCTCTACGATCCCGACTCCGGTTACTACGCGCGCGGCGCGCCGATCGGAGAAGGCGGAGACTTCGTCACGTCGTCGTCGATCTCGCCCGCGTTTGCGGCGGCGATCGCGCGCCGGTTCGCGAAGGACGCGGAAATGCTCGAAGGAGACCTGGACTTCGTCGAGATCGGGGCCGGCGACGGCACATTTCTGGCCGGATTCGGGGAGGCGCTCGCGCGGGACCATCCGGCCGTCGCCTCCCGGACGCGGCTGACTGCGGTCGAGCGCGGCACGTCCGCGCGAGAGAATCTCGCGAAACGTCCTCTCTCCGTCCTGACCGATCCCGCGGAGCTTCCCGAACGGTCCGTCGTCGGCTGGATCTTCGCGAACGAGCTCTACGACGCGCTTCCCGTTGCGCGGGTGCGCGGAACAGAAGAGGGTCTCGAAGAGCTCTCCGTCGACGTCGAGGACGATCGGTTCGTGTGGACCGCCTCGGCCGCACCGGCCGGTTGGTCTGACCGGCTGGCGCGCTCCGGAGTCTCGCTCGCCCCCGGCCAGATCGGGGAGATTCGTCCGGGCGCGGCCGAGCTCCACCGGGCGCTCGCGAGGGCGCTTTCGCGTGGACGAATTGTCGTCTTCGACTACGGTCATCGCGCTCGCACGCTCTACCATCCTCTCGCGCGGCCGGGCGGGACACTCGCCGTGCATCGCGGTGGGCGCCGGGGCGGCGATCCTCTGGAGCGGCCGGGGGAGCAGGACCTGACCGCCCACGTCGATTGGGACGAGCTCGTTTCGGCAGGCGAGGACGAGGGATTGCGAAGTGAAGGGCCGATCCGCCAGGGACGATTTCTCGCGGAGTCGGGAATCTTCGATTTCGCGCGCACCCAAGCGGAGAAGTGGCGCGCTTATCGTCTCGTCGATCCGACCGGAATGGGAGAGGAGATTTCCGTGCTCGTGCAATCGCGCGGCATCGATCGCGGAGTTTGATTCGCCCGACCCCTCCGATACAATGCCGGACCGGTGTCGGACTATCTTCCCATTCTCATTTTCGCGCTCCTCGCGGCGGCGCTTCCCCTCGCGACCATCCTGATCGCGCGTGCCCTCCAGAGCCGCCGGCCGAATCCGGCCAAGCTCGAGCCTTACGAATGCGGCATCGAGGCCACCACCTTGGCGCTGGATACCCGATTTTCGGTCCGCTACTTCCTGATCGCCGTTCTTTTCGTCGTCTTCGACGTCGAGACGATCTTCCTCTTCCCCTGGGCGGTCATGTTCAACCGGCTCGGCCTGTTCGGCCTCGTCGAAATGCTCATTTTTCTCCTGATCCTGGTGGTCGGGTACTTCTACGTTTGGAAGCGCAAAGCGCTGGACTGGGCCTGAGACGGGCGGGTCCGACCCCGAGGAGATGACCGAGGGCTGAATGGCAGGAATCGTCGACCGCTTCGATAGTAACGTCCTGACGACGTCGCTCGACTCGGTCATCAACTGGGCTCGGCGGTCGTCGATCTGGCCGATGCAGTTCGGCCTCGCGTGCTGCGCCATCGAGATGATGGCGGTCATGGATTCCCGCCACGACCTGGCCCGGTTCGGTGCCGAGGTCTTCCGGGGAACCCCGCGGCAGTCGGATCTGATGATCGTCGCGGGCACGGTCGTCGAGAAGATGGCGCCGATCGTGAAGCGCCTCTACGATCAGATGCCCGAGCCCAAGTGGGTGATCGCAATGGGATCGTGCGCGACGTGCGGCGGCCCCTACCGGACGTACGCCGTTACCCAGGGAGTCGACCGGATCGTACCGGTCGACGTCTACGTTCCGGGCTGTCCGCCTCGCCCCGAGGCCCTGATCTACGGAATCATGGCTCTCCAGAAGAAGATCGACCGGATGAGAGTGATCCGGAAAGCCTCGTAGGAACTGCGGTGGCCGAGGAGACCACGCCACCGCCGGACGCTGCGCCAACCCCGGAGCCTGGCGCGGCCCCGGCGCCCAAGCCGCCGCCGCCGCCGAAGAAAATCGAGGCCACGGACGCCTCTTCTCACCCCTGGGTCGAGTCGATCCGCGCGGCCGTCGCTGACTCCGTCGTCTCCGCCAAGGAGTTCGCGAAGCAGGTCACCGTCGTGGTACGCCGCGAAAAGATCGCCGACGTCGCGCGGCACCTGAAAGACGCGGAGGACTTTCGCTACTGCGTGGACGTGACGGCAGTCGACTGGCGCGACCGGCAGCCGAGGTTCGACGTCGTCTACCACTTCTACTCGTTCTCGAAGAACGACCGGGTCCGGGTCAAGTGCGCCGTCGGGGACGGCGAGGAAGTCCCTTCGATCGCCGAAGTGTTCCTCGCGGCGAACTGGCCGGAACGGGAGACCTTCGACATGTTCGGGATTCCTTTCGCGGGTCATCCCGATTTGCGGCGCATCCTGACCTGGGACGGTTTCCACGGGTATCCCCTTCGCAAGGACTTTCCGGTCGAGGGAATCGACACGGGCGCCGCCGTCTATCCGGAGGAGTGGCCGGAAGGAGGCGGCCCCGCGGCGGACGATCCGAATCGGAAGGTCGTGTCGTGAGCGAGGAACGCCCCGTGAGCGACGCGGAGAAGGACCAGGCGAGGCGCTCCACCGAGGAACTGCGGGCGGCAGCGCTCGCCGCGGCGGAGTCCGTTCCGGTTTCGCCCCAGCCGCCGACCCTGTTCGAAGTCCAGGAGATGGAGCTGAACTTCGGGCCCCAGCACCCCTCGACGCACGGCGTGCTCCGCCTCGTCATCCGGGTGGACGGCGAAAAGATCCTCGAGACGAAGCCGGACGTCGGATATCTCCATCGGGGCACCGAGAAGCTCTTCGAGACCGAGACCTACCCGATGGGAATCCCGCACACCGATCGGCTGGATTACGTCGCGGCGGCGACCAACAACCACGCCTTCTGCTTGACGATCGAAAAGCTTCTCGGCGTCGAGATCCCGCGCCGCGCGCAGCTCGTCCGCGTCATGCTGGACGAGCTCCAGCGGCTCTCTTCCCACCTCGTCTGGCTCGGGACCTCGGGGATCGACCTCGGCGCCGTCACCCCGTTCTGGTACGCCTTCCGGGAGAGGGAGCAGATCCTCGACTTCTTCGAGGAGTACTGCGGCGCCCGGCTGACCTTGAACTGCATGCGGATCGGCGGGCTGCCGTTCGATTTGACCGCTGGGTGGGTCGAACGCCTCATGGAATTCGTCGACGATCTGCCGTCGCGCATCGACGACTACGAGCAGCTCCTGACCGACAACCGGATCTGGAAGAAGAGGACGGTCGGGATCGGCGTGATCTCCGGCGAGGAGTGCATCGAGTGGGGAGTCACCGGCCCGGTGCTCCGCGCCTCCGGCGTCGAATGGGACCTGCGCCGCGCCCAGCCCTACGAGTGCTACGACGAGCTCGACTTCGCGATCCCGACTCGCGTGAACGGGGACACGTACGACCGGTACATCGTCCGGGTGCAGGAGATGCGCCAGAGCGTCCGCATCCTCAAGCAGTGCATCGACCTTCTCGAGCCGGGGGAGATTCGCGGCAAGGTTCCCCGCGTCATCAAGCCGATCGCCGAAGAGGTGTACGCCTCGATCGAGTCCCCGAAGGGAGAGCTCGGGTTCTACTGCGTCTCCAACGGGACGAACCGCCCTTACCGGATGCACGTGCGGCCCCCGTCGTTCATCAACCTCCAGGCTCTGCCGCGATTGGCGAAAGGCCACCTGGTGAGCGACCTCGTCGCGCTCATTGGCACCATCGACATCGTGCTGGGTGAGGTGGACCGGTGAAGGTCCTGACGCCGACCGTCCTGACGTACATCAAGGTGGTCGTTCTCGTGGCGGTCGTGCCGGCAATCGTGGGTTTCGTCGTCGTCCTGGCCGAGCGGCGGCTGATGGGCTTCATGCAGGCGCGGCTCGGGCCGAACCGCGTCGGCCCGAAAGGCCTTCTCCAGGGGGTCGCGGATCTGTTGAAGCTCGTCACCAAGGAGGACATCACGCCGGCGCACGCCGAACGCGCGGTGTACTTCCTCGCGCCGGTCCTGGCCGTGATCCCGGCTCTGACGGCGCTCGCGGTGATCCCGTTCGGTCCGGCGATCCGGATCGGCAAGATCAAGACGCCGCTCTGGGTGACGGACGTGAACATCGGCCTTCTCTTCCTCCTGGCGATCACGTCGATCGGCGTTTACGGGATCATCCTGGGCGGCTGGGCCTCGAACAACAAATACTCGCTTCTCGGCGGACTGCGCTCGGCGGCCCAGCTCGTCTCCTACGAAGTTCCGATGGGCCTCGCCCTCGTCTCGGTCCTCCTCATGACGCGGTCGCTCTCGATGGTCGAGATCGTCCACCGCCAGGGAAGGCTCCACCTCTGGTTCATCTTTCCCGGTCTGCTCGCCTTTTTCATCTACTTCGTCGCGGGAGTGGCCGAGACGAACCGGAACCCGTTCGATCTGCCGGAGGCGGAGTCGGAGCTCGTCTCGGGGTTCAACACCGAGTACTCCGGAGTCAAGTTCGCGTTCTTCTTCCTCGGCGAGTACGCCGCGATGATCGTGATCTCCTGCGTCGCCGTGACGGTCTTCCTCGGCGGCTGGCTGCCCCCATTTCCACACGTCGCGGCGCTGAAGTTCCTCCGGATCGTTCCGCCGTTCGGATGGTTCGTGATCAAGGCCGGGCTGTTCCTCTTCGGGTACATCTGGTTCCGATCGACGTTCCCCCGCTACCGCTTCGACCAGCTGATGGCGCTCGGCTGGAAGTGGATGATTCCGATCGCGCTCGCGAACATCGTCGTCGTCGCAGCGGCAATCCTCGCGACTCCCGGGAGGAGCAACGGGCTCTTCGTCCTCTCGTATATCTTTGGGGGACTGTTCGTGGTGATGTTCCTGCTGGCGAAGCTGCGCCAGAAGCTCGCCCGCCGCGAACGGCTGGCGGCGGTGCCCGCCTCGGCGGTGGAGTGACCGGATGGCTTTGAAGAAGTGGCTCGACAAGCTGACGCTGCTCGACCTTTTCGACGGACTGTCCGTCACGGGGCGTCACCTCTTCAAGAAGAAGGTCACGATCCAGTACCCGGAGCAGAAGAAGCTGCCGTCGGACCGCTTTCGCGGAATGTTCCGACTCGACGAGGAGCGATGCATCAAGTGCACGCTCTGCGCGATCGAGTGCCCGATCAACATCATCTACATCGACTGGCACAACGAGAAGAACGCACAGGCCAAATCGGTCAAGGTCCTCGACCGGTTCGACGTCGACTTGAAGCGCTGCATGTTCTGCCAGCTCTGTGAAGAGGCGTGCCCCACCAACCCCAAGTCGATCTGGCTCACGACGAAGACGTACGAGATGGCGGCCTACGATCGGAACGACTCGCTCTACCTCGACATTCGGAAGCTGACCGACTGGCGGGCGGCGGGGAACGTCAAGCCGTTCACCGTCATCGAGCAGGGGTGAAGTGACCGGGGCGGGAGCTGTCTCCGGCGCCCTTCTGACCGGGGCGGCCGGATGGATGTTCGCGGTCTTCGCGGTTCTCGCGCTCGCGATGGCGGTCGCCGTCGTGGTCGCCCGAAACCCGATCCACTCGGCGCTCTTCCTGCTCTCGTCGTTTCTGCTGGTTGCCTGCATCTTCATCCTGCAGCAGGCGGAGTTCGTCGGCGCGGTCCAGATCCTCGTCTACGCGGGCGGGATCATGGTGCTCTTCCTCTTCGTCATCATGCTCGTCCATCAGCGGGGCGTTCGGGAGCGGCCCACGTTCCAGCACCAGTGGGACATCGCTCTTCTCTTCCTGCTCGCGTTCCTCCTCCCCTTTCTGTACGTCCTCTGGACCGAGCGCTTTCCGGATCTGCCGCAGAACCTCGACGCCTTCCGGACGGTCCGGGGAAAAATCGCCGGAAACACGCAAGCCGTCGCATGGGTTCTGTACCGCGACTACCTGCTTCCCTTCGAGGTCGCTTCAGTGTTCCTGCTCGTCGCCATGATCGGAGCGGTCGTGCTGGGAAAGAGATCGGCGGAGAAGGTGGACTAGAGACCCTGTGACCATCACCATCAACCACTTCCTGGTCGTCTCGTTCCTGCTTTTCTCGATCGGGCTCTTGGGCGTGCTCGTTCGGAGGAACTTCCTGACGGTGCTCATGTCGGTCGAGCTGATGTTGAACGCGGTCAACCTGAACCTGATCGCGTTCTCCCGACGGCTTTCGGATCTGACCGGACAGGTCTTCTCGGTGTTCGTCATCACGATCGCAGCGGGAGAGGCAGCGATCGGCCTGGCGCTGACGATCTCGCTCTTCCGGCAGCGCCGCACACTGAACGTGGAAGAGGCGAGCACGATGCAGGGCTAGAGCGTGAAAGACCTCCTCTGGCTCGTCCCGGTCTTCCCGCTGGCGGGGTTTCTCGTCAACGGGCTCGTGTACCTGTTCTCGCACCGGACCCGCGGGGCTCCGCACCCTCCGGCGGATCAGCCGGCCGCCGAATCGAGCCTCGCGGCGGGGCATCCCCACGCCCACGTCCACCTCGAGGCCGAGCCGAAGTGGAAGGCGCTCCACACGATCGTGGGTACCGCAAGCGTCGCGCTCTCGTGCGTCTTCGCGTTCGGCGCGATCTTCGACATCGGGATCCCGGCGCTCTCGTCGGGCGCCCACCACGTTCTGACGCTCTGGCGGTGGATCCCGCTCGGGGTCAATCAGGCGACCGGACAGGTCCCGGGACCTCTCGGGGAATGGTTCGTCGACATGGCGCTTCGTCTCGATTCGCTCTCGGCTCTGATGATCGCCTTCGTCACGTTCGTCGGGTTCCTCATCCACGTCTATTCCGTCGGCTACATGGGGCACGACGCGGGTTACGGCCGCTATTTCGCGTACTTGAACCTCTTCATGTTCTCCATGCTGACGCTCGTGCTGGCCGCGAACTTCCTTCTGATGTTCGTCGGCTGGGAAGGCGTGGGTCTCTGCTCCTACCTGCTGATCGGTTACGACTACCACAAGAAGTTCGCCGCGGATGCCGGCAAGAAAGCGTTCGTCGTGAACCGTATCGGCGACTTCGGCTTCATCCTCGGAATCTTCGGCGTGTTCTCGCTCTTCGGCACGCTCGACTTCGGAAAGGTATTCGCCGCGGCGGCGTCGAATCCGGCCGCGTACGCCCCGTGGATGACGCTCGTCTGTCTCTGCCTATTCCTGGGCGCTGTGGGGAAGTCCGCGCAGGTCCCGCTCCACGTCTGGCTTCCGGACGCGATGGCCGGACCGACTCCGGTCTCCGCGCTCATTCACGCCGCCACGATGGTGACCGCGGGCGTGTACATGGTCGCGCGCTGCAACGTTCTCTTCCGACTCTCGCCGGACGCCCTTCTCGTCGTGGCGGTCGTGGGCGGATTCACGGCTCTCTTCGCCGCCACGATCGGCCTCGCCCAGAACGACATCAAGAAGGTCCTCGCCTACTCGACCGTGTCTCAGCTTGGGTACATGTTCCTCGCCTGCGGCGTCGGAGCATTCGTCGCTGGAATGTTTCACGTGCTGACGCACGCCTTCTTCAAGGCCTGCCTGTTCCTGGGATCCGGATCCGTGATCCATGCTCTCGGCGGCGAGCAGGACCTGCGCCGGATGGGCGGTCTCGCGCGCAAGATCCCGATCACCTCCGCGACCTTCCTCGCCGCGACGCTCGCGATCGCCGGCGTTCCGCTGCTGGCGGGCTTCTTCTCGAAGGACGCGATTCTGGCCGCCGTTTTCGAGGCGCATTTCCGCCAGGCACCCTGGCTGCCGAAAGTGTTGTGGATCGTGGCGCTCTTCACGGCCGGCCTGACCGCTTTCTACATGTTCCGGCTGGTCTCGCTCGCGTTCTACGGCACGTTCCGGGGCACCGCGGAGCAGCATGCGCACGTCCACGAATCACCGAAGTCGATGACGGTTCCGCTCGTCGTACTGGCGTTTCTCTCGGTCGTCGGCGGCTGGATCGGCATCCCCATCGTTCGCGGCGGGGACCGCATCGGAAGGTTCCTCGCGCCCGTCGTCCCGGCTCTCGCCGGGGCCCGCGCGGAGGAACACGCCCTCTCGGTGACTCTCGAGATCGCTCTGATGGTGGCGTCGGTCGCCGTCGCGATGATCGGTCTCCTCCTCGCTTACCTCTGGTACGCGAAGGGGGAGGGGCGCGTGCCCGCGCGTCTGGCCGGGCGGTTCCCCCTCCTCTTCCGCGCCGTCGCGAACAAGTATTTCGTGGACGAGGCGTACGACGTCCTGTTCGTGGAGGGGCTCGGCAAGGGGGGAGGAAGATTCCTCTGGGAAGTGGACGCGGTCGTCGACCTCATTCCCAACGGCGCCGCCGCCGTCACGCGCGGGGCGTCGTGGCTGTCGCACTTCTTCGACAAGTACTTCGTGGACGGCGCGGTCAACGGCGTCGCCGATTCCCTCCAGGGAGGGTTTCGGCTGCTGCGCCGGGCGCAGACCGGGCGCGTGCAGAACTACGCCCTCGTCATGGGGGCAGGACTCTTCTGTATCGTCGCGGTCTATCTGATCTTCCGGTAAGGGGACAGATTTATTTTTCGGTTTCGCAGAGAGGTATCGATCAGGCCGAGGACCGAAAAATAAATCGGTCCCCATTTTGAGGGCATTGAATGGAACTGATGGGCATCGGGATCCCGATCCTTTCGATCGTGACCTATATCCCGCTCGCCGGGGCGCTCGCGGTCGTGTTCTTCCTTCCCAAGGAGAGGACCGGCGCCATCAAAGCGATCTCGACGATCGTCGTCCTCGTCGACTTCGTCGTGTCGCTGCCCCTGTGGTTCCTCTTCGAGCGCGGCCGGGAGGGCTACCAGTTCGTCGAGAAAGTCTCGTGGATCCCGTCGCTCGGCGTCGACTACCACTTCGGCATCGACGGGATCTCGCTCGTCTTGATTCTCCTGACGACGCTCATGGGGATCATCGCGGTCGCATGCTCCTACACGGCGATCTCGGAGCGTCAGAAGGAGTACTACGTCCTCCTCCTTCTCCTCCAGACGTTCATGATCGGGACCTTCTGCTCACTCGACCTCTTCCTGTTCTACGTCTTCTGGGAGGTCATGCTCGTTCCGATGTACTTCCTGATCGGCGTGTGGGGGAGCGATCGCCGGTTGTATGCCGCGATCAAGTTCTTCCTCTACACGCTCGCCGGATCGGTCCTGATGCTGCTCGGCATCATCGCGCTCTACTTCTACAACACGACCGGTTTCCTCGGTTACAAGGGGCTCCAACAGCCGCCGACGTTCTCGATCGAAAAGTTGACCGCGGTTGCCGCGGGGATGCCGCCGGAGCTGCAGATCTGGCTGTTCTTTGCGTTCTTCTTCGGCTTCGCGATCAAGGTCCCGATGTTTCCGTTCCACACGTGGCTGCCAGACGCACATACCGAGGCGCCGACGGCGGGCTCGGTCATCCTCGCGGCGATCCTCCTCAAGATGGGAACGTACGGATTCGTCCGATTCTCACTGCCGATGTTCCCCGATGCGATCAACACTTCCTGGGTCCTCGGCATCGTGATCACGCTCTCGATCGTCGGCATCGTGTACGGCGCGATGGTGACGCTCGTTCAGAAGGACATGAAACGCCTGATCGCGTACTCCTCCGTCTCGCATCTCGGCTTCGTCATGCTCGGCGTCTTCGCGCTCAACATGGCCGGGTTGCAGGGCGGGATCCTGCAGATGGTCAACCACGGGATCTCGACCGGGGCTCTGTTCCTCCTGGTCGGAATGGTTTACGAGAGGCGCCACACGCGGATGATCTCGGAGTACGGCGGCCTCGCCCGTCAGATGCCGATCTACGCGACGTACTTCCTGATCATGGCGCTCTCCTCGATGGGCCTGCCGATCTTAAACGGCTTCATCGGCGAGTTCACGATCCTCCAGGGAGCGTTCGCGAGGAGCTTCTGGTGGGCTCTCTCCGCCGCCACCGGCATCGTGCTCGGCGCGGCGTACCTGCTCTGGCTGTACCAGCGCGTCTTCTTCGGCGAGCTCACGAACCCCGCAAACGCGAACCTTCCGGACTTGACGGCTCGGGAGCAGCTCACTCTCATTCCGCTCGTCGCGCTCGCCCTGTGGATCGGGCTGTACCCGAAGCCGATGTTCGACGTGCTCCGACTGCCTTCCGAGAAGATCGTCGCCGCGGTCGGTGGTCGGACCGTTCCGAGCCCGGCGCTCGCCCGCCGGAGCCCCGCCGCCGAGAGGGAAACTTCACTCACGACGGGCGCGGCACGCCCGTGAAAGTCTCCGCCTCCGACTGGCTCCTGCTCTCGCCGGAGCTCTTCCTGACGGCGGCGGGGCTTTTCATCCTGTCGATCGCTTCCTTCTTCGAGAAGGCAAAAGAAGAGTTCCTCGCGTTTCTGACGCTCCTCTTCACGGGAGTGACGATCGGGCTCGTCGCGCTCGTCTCGGGATATCGGGGACGGGGAGCGCCGATCTTCGCGGGGATGTTCATCGTCGACAACTTCGCGATCTTCTTCAAGCTCCTGATGCTCCTGTCGATCGTCCTGACCGTGCTCGCCTCGATCCAGTTCGTGGGGCGCGCCCCGTATCCCGCCGGCGACTATTACGCCCTCCTCCTTTTCACCGGCGTCGGAATGTTGTTCATGGTTTCGGGCAACAACCTCGTGTCGATCTACGTCCCGCTCGAACTGATGGCCCTGTCTTCGTACATCCTCGCCGGGTATTTCAAGCTCGAGATCAAGAGCACCGAAGCGGCGCTGAAATACTTCGTGCTCGGGGCCTTCTCCTCGGGCGTCCTCCTCTACGGCCTCTCACTCGTCTACGGGATCGCGGGCCGGATGGGCCTCCCCGAGCTCGCGAAGCTCTTCGAGTCGCAGGCGAAGTCGAACCTGCTCCTCGTCGGGATCCTGCTGATCCTCGCGGGACTGCTCTTCAAGATCGCCGCCGTACCGTTCCACGTGTGGACGCCCGACGTGTACGAGGGCTCTCCCACGCCGGTCACCGCGTTCTTCTCGGTCGGCCCGAAGCTCGCGGCGTACGCGATCCTGGCCCGGATCTTCTACGTCGGCTTCCCGAAGTTCCACTCCGACTGGGGGCTGATCGTCGCGCTCGTCTCCGCCGCGACGATGGTTTTCGGAAACGTCGCCGCCCTGCTCCAGACGAACGTCAAGCGCATGCTCGCCTACTCGTCGATCGCCCACGCCGGCTACGCGCTCATGGGCGTGCTGGGGTTCCGCACCGAATTCGGGCTGTGGGGGATCCTGGTCTACCTGCTCGCCTACACCTTCATGAACTTCGGCGTGTTTGCGCTCGTGGTATTTCTGGAGACCAAAGGGTACGCCGCGGAGTCGGTCGCGGATTTCAACGGCCTCGCCCGTCGCAATATGACGGCGGCCGTCGTGATGCTCGTGTTCCTCCTCTCGCTCGCGGGGATTCCGCCGACGGCCGGTTTCATCGGCAAGTACTATCTGTTCACCGCGGCGATGAAGGCGGGCTACGCGTGGCTGGCGGTGCTCGCGGTTCTGATGTCGGCCCTCTCGCTCTTCTACTACTTCCGGATCGCGGCCGCGATGTTCTTCTCGGAAGCGGAGGGCGCGCCGCTCAAGAGCTCCTACGCCCTGACGGCTGCGGTCCTGATCTGCGCGGCCGGGACGGTCGTCGTCGGCATCGCGCCGCAGCCGTTCGTCGAGATGCTGCGGACGTGCGTGATCCGAACGCCGTAGGCTCAACGCGGAAAGGGCTGAATTCGGGCCAGCGCGGAGAGGCTGAATTCCGTGATTCCGCGTTGACCCTGAACGGCGTCGCTCGCGCCTCGGCGGCCGGGATTCTCTTTCCGGTCTCGATCGTCGGGGGATATCTGCTTGGCAAGTGGGTCGGAGCCGGGCTGCGTGTCGGAATCTGGCCGGCCTTCGTCGGGGCGGCGCTCGGGGCCGCGGCCGGGTTCTGGAATCTCTACCGTCTCCTTCGAGGTCTCGAAGGCGGAGAGCGCCCCTGAACGGCGAAGAGGCAATCCTCCGACGCATCCGGACGCGGTCGATCGGGATCGCCGGCGTCGGACCGGTCGTCGCGCTCTTCTTCGGGTGGCGCGCGGCGGTGTCCTTGACAATCTCCGCGGCCGTCGTTATTTTCAGCTTTCTCGTTCTCGAGAGGCTGACCG
>WNGA01017510.1_pt1 | contig 12575 bp, 11 predicted proteins | sample 5400061 | NCBI WGS metagenome assembly WNGA01 (sample SAMN13153366, study PRJNA577476) | soil metagenome | isolation source: 100 cm soil or saprolite under grassland replicate 2 | place: USA:California | collected 2016-06-15
CGACCTTCCCGCCGCCCAGCCTGGCCGCGGGCGAGGTGGCCATGACGCTTCCCGCCCGGGACAGGCTGCCCGTCATGGCCCGCCTGCGGAACATGGCGGTGCTGGGCCTCCTGGTCTCGGACACGTCGAGCGGGCGGGTGGTCGACGTCGGGCCGGGGCGCACGCCATTGCTCACGTACCGCATGAACGCGAACGACGCGCAGAGGACGGTGGAGGGCATGCTCCTGGCGGCCCGCATCCTCTTCGCCGCCGGCGCGACCGAGGTGTTCCCGATGCTGGCGGGGGCGGGCCGGGCCGCCTCCGTCGGCGAGGCCGAAGCGATGCTGTCCCGGAGTTGGCCCGCCACCGCGCTCCGGCTGTCGGCCTACCACCCCATGGGAACGGCCCGGATGGGCCTCGACCCCGGCGGCGTCGTGGACGGTTTCGGCCGGGTCCGCGGTATCGAGGGCCTGGTCGTCCCGGACGCCAGCGTGTTCCCGACCTCGCTGGCGGTGAACCCCCAGGTCACGATCATGGCGTTCGCCACGCGGGCCGCCCGGCGTATCCTCGACGCTCCATGATCCCCTTCGACAGCTTCCTGCTCGACCCGCCCATGCTGTTCGCGTTGGGATTCCTGGCGGGCCGGGTCACCAGGCGCCTGGACCCGTCCCGGCGCCGCCGAGCGCTGGGGGTCATGGGCGCCGGCACCATGGCCGTGTTCTGGATCACGTCCGTGTCCCTGTATCTGAACCGCGAATGGACCCGGTGGCTCTGGGAGATGTGCCGCGCGGAATCGGGTCGGGATTGGATGCTCAACTCGGGGGTGTTTCGCTTCGACCACCGCAGCCCGTCGCCTGCCACCCACGCCGTTTCCGCGGGAATTCTCGCCACGTATCCGGTCTGGCTGGCCCTCGGAGTGAAGGCCGGCTCTCGCCCGTGACCGGCGGGCGGCCATGACGGAATTCGAGGGCCGCGTGCTCGATGTCGTGGCCCGGCTTCGGCCCGGTGAGGTGGCCACTTACGGCGAGATCGCGGAAGAGGCCGGGTACCCTCGGGCGGCCCGCGCGGTCGGGGGTGTCCTGGCTCGATCCGACGGTGTGCCCTGGTGGAGGGTGGTCGCGTCGACGGGCCGGCTGGTTCCCGGACACGAGCGCGAGCAGGCCCGCCGGCTCCGGACCGAGGGGGTCCGGCTGGCCGGAGGGCGCGTCCGCGCCTGAGCCCGGCACCCGGCCTCGGGCGTTCGGTCCCGCTCGGGCCGCCGAAGCCCTTCCGCAATTCGGTGCATTGGCGAGGCGGCCGCCGCCATCCGGTGGCCGAAAAGTCCCCCCGTTCCACAAGTCGAATTCACCTTTTTGCCCGACGAGGCCGGGGCAGTTCCTGGGTACACATCCCGTCGTTCGGTCGTAGAGGGCGCGGGGTTTCACGACGATGCGACACCGTGAGTCCAGATGTCTCGCGGCGGTCGCGGAGTCCCCGCCCGGGGAAGGAGGGCATCATGGGGGGTCCAATCGGCAGGGCGAACCTCGCCGTGGCCGTCTGCCTGGCGACGGCGTTCGCGCTCATCACGCCGTCGGTGGCGGCCGCCGCTGGGGCCGTGCAGTTCACCGGCGATGCGTACGGCTCGTACGCGTTCGTCGGGGCGAACGTGAAGTCACAGAAGAGCGGGCTGGTGGCCCTGGTGGGTCCGTGTGGGCCGGCCACGTCGCCGACCCAGGCCGGCAAGACGGTGGCCTCGGTGAGCCAGTCCCCGTACGTGACGAGCGGGCTCGTGGCCACTTCGGTGACTGCCACCGACAGCCAGGGAACGCAGCAGTCGCTCGGGACGACGGACGTCCACCAGGCGAACGTGCTGAACGGCCAGATCACGGCCGACGAGCTGTACGCCTCCAGCTCGACGAGCACCAGCGGATCCGGGTTCCAGACGAGCGGGGCCGGGTCGCGGTTCGTGAACCTCGTCGCCGGCGGGCACGCGATCAGCGCGACGCCGGCCCCGAACACACGGGTCGACCTGCCCGGGTACGGGTACGCGATCGTGAACGAGCAGGTCTCCCAGGTCGGGGCCACGGCGGCGTCGATGACCGTGAACATGGTCCACGTCTTCGTCACGGTCCAGAATTCCCAGGTCCCGGTGGGGACCCAGATCATCGTGTCCCACGCGTACAGCGGGCTCCAGCCCCCACCGGCCGGTACGCTCGACGGCGAGGCCTACGGCTCGCTCGCCACCGCCCAGAAGAACATCCTGGCCGACCGCTCGGCGCTGGTGACGGTGCCGTGTCAGGGAACCAACGGGGTGGTCAACACGAAGACGGTCAACAAGTCGTCGAACGGCACGAACTACTCGACCGCGACCATCGTCGACACGGCCATGGGCCTGCTGTCGGGGTCGTCGGCCACCGTGGAGACCACGTCGAAGGTCGAGGCGGCCAGCCTGCTCCAGGCCCTGGCCACGGCCGACGTGATGCAGGCGGACGCGCACGCGGCGAAGAACGGGACGACCTTCACCACCTCCGACTCGGGGACCTATTTCCAGAACATCACGGTGCAGGGACACCCCGAGATCGACGACCAGGTCGCTCCCAACACCCAGGTCCCCATCGCCGGCCTCGGCACGCTGTGGCTGCGCCGGGAGATCACGACGCGGGGAAGCATCGAGATCCGGATGATGGAGCTGGTGGTGAGCCAGCAGAACAGCTTCGGGATCCCGGTGGGAACCGACATCCGGATGGCCGTGGCTCGGGCGGCGGTGTTCTAGCCCGCGCCGGCCCAGGGTCGAACGAGGGTCCGCCTCGAGCAGGAAGCGAGGCGGACCCTCGCGCGCCCGGCCCCCGCGGCGGCGGTGTCCTCCGGCGGGAGAGGGGATCGGACCGCGGTCGCATCCGGCGGTCACCACCGGGGTCGGATGACCGCCCGCTCACCATGGTCGTAGCCTGGGGCCGGGAGGTTTCCGGTGCGACAATCGAGGCCCATGGAACGCGAGGACGGCTCCCGCCGGGGCCTCGCCGAGCGGGGGCCCTGGCCCCGGTGGATCGACGGCGAGCTCGCAGTGGTGGCGATCGGCCTGGCGGCCGGCACGGTCGCGATCGGCGGCCGGGACCAGATCACGCCGCTCCGGCTCGCGCTGCTCGGCGCGGCCGTCCTCCCGTGGATCATCGAGAGCCTGGGCGTCACGATGCCGCCCCTCGTGTTCGCGGGGTGGGTGGCCGGAGCGGAGGCCGCGTTCCTGTTCGACGGCGGCGAGACCTTCTCCCTGATGCTGCTCATCCTGCTCACCGGCCGGACGGCGGCGGGCGCCAGGGCCCTCGACGCGTACGTCGTCGCGGCGGCGAGCGTGGCCGTGCCGGTGATCCGGTCGATCACCGCCCCCGGATACACGAACCTGTGGACCTACTGGAGCGCCGCCACGGTCATCGCCTACCTGGCCGGCCGGTCCATGCGCTATCAGCGGCAGCTGGTGGAGGAGCTTCGGGGCGCGCAGGCGGAGTTGGCCCGGCGGGCCGCCTCGGACGAGCGGCAACGGATCGCCCGCGAGCTGCACGACGTGATCGCGCACTCCCTCACCGTGACCATGCTGCACCTCACCGCGGCGCGGCTGGCCCTGGAGACGGACCCGGGCGAAGCCGCCGCGGCCCTCGCCGAGGCAGAGCGCCTGGGGCGTCAGAGCCTGGCCGACGTCCGCCGCGCCGTCGGCGTGCTGCGGGCCGGGCGGGAGGGCGGCACGGCGTCGCCACTGCCGTCGGCCGCCGACATCGCCGACCTCGTGGACCGATACGGGGAAGCGGGCCTGTCCGTTTCACTGGACATGCGAGGCGACCCCTCGATCCTGAGCGCCGCCGCCGGCCTGGCCGCCTATCGGATCGTCCAGGAGTCCCTGAACAACGTCGTTCGCCACGCGCCCGGCGCACGGGCCGAGGTCACGGTCGAGATCGCGTCGCGAGGAGCCGAAATCAGCGTGCACGACTCCGGTCCGGCCCGTGGCGGAGGGATCTCGCCGTACGACGGTGGCGGCCTCGGGCTCCTGGGGATGCAGGAGCGGGCCACCCTGCTGGGAGGGACATTCCGGGCCGGCCCCGACGGACCGGGGTGGACGGTCCGCTGCGCGCTGCCGGTGGGGGACGACCCCGGCGGGGACGGCGTCGCGCGCACCGAACGCCTCCCCGTGGAGGAACCCGAACGCACCACGGGCGTCGATCCTGCGAGCGAGCCGAAGGCCGCGCCGGAGGGGGTGGCCCCATGATCCGGGTCCTGCTGGTGGACGACCAGCCCCTCGTGCGCGCCGGGCTGTCCCGCATCCTGCGGACCCGAGACGGCTTCGAGATCGTGGGGGAGTGCGAGGATGGGCGGGAGGCGCTCGATGCCGTCACTGAGACCCGGCCCGACGTGGTGCTCATGGACGTTCGGATGAAGGGGATGGACGGTGCGGAGGCCACCCGGCGCCTGCGGGAACGAGACGACGCGCCCCCCGTCCTCGTGCTCACGACGTTCGACGACGACGAGGTGGTGCAGGCCGCCCTGTCCGCGGGCGCGGCCGGGTTCGTGCTGAAGGATGCGCCGGGCGAGGACATCATCCGGGCCACCCGCGTGGTGGCCGGCGGCGGCGCGTGGCTCGACCCGGCCGTCACGGGACGGGTCCTCGAGACCTACCGGTCCCAGTCCCTGCCCCGGGCCGAGGAGGCCGCGAAGATCCAGGATCTCACCGGGCGAGAGCTGGACGTGCTGCGGCTGATCGCCCGTGGTGCCTCGAACCAGGAGATCGGCCGCGAGCTGTTCATCAGCGAGGGAACCGTGAAGACCCACGTCGGCCACATCCTCACGAAGCTCGGCCTGCGGGACCGCCCGGCCGCCATCGTGTTCGCATACGAGCACGGCCTCGCGGGGCCGGGCCGGGAATGAGGGGGTCCGGGGGGCAGCAGCCCCGCGCAGCGAAGCGGAGCGGATCAAGCTGCTGCATTCCCCCGGCCGAGACGGGCCGCCGGAGGCGGCCGGGCGAGGAGTGAAAGCCATGGCGAGCGCAGCCCAAGAACGGGCGGAGACGGGTGTCGACAACCTGCTGTTCAACCCGTTCATGCCGGAGATGCGGGCCAACCCGTACCCGGCGTATCAGCTGCTCCGGGCGGCCGATCCGGTCCATCGGGCGTTCGTCGACGGGTTTCCCGAGGTGTGGATCCTGACGCGGCACCGGGACGTCACCGCGCTGCTCCGCGACTCCCGTGTGTCGAGCGACCGCCGGAAGTCCGCGCTGTACGAGGCGTTCATTCAGACCCTCCCCGAGTCCTTCCGGGCCGAGGAGCTCGTCCCGTCCATGCTGTTCCTCGATCCCCCCGACCACACCCGCCTGCGAGGCCTGGTGAACCAGGCCTTCACCGGCCGCGTCGTGGAACGGCTGCGGCCGCGCGTGACCGAGATCGTGGGGGGGCTCCTCGATCGCGTGGGAGGGGCCGGAGAGATGGACGTGATCGAGGACCTCGCCTTCCCGCTGCCGGTGAACGTCATCTGCGAGCTCCTGGGGGTTCCACGGATGGATCGCGACCGGCTCCGGCGGTGGTCGCTCGACCTCATCTACACGCTCGAGCCGCTCGTGCCGCCGGACGCGATGGAACGGGCCACGGTGGCGGCGGCCGAGTTCCGCGAATACCTGCGTGGGCTGATCGGCGAGCGGCGTTCGCGTCCCGGTCCCGACCTGCTGTCGGGGCTCATCGCCGCGGAGGACGGCGGCGGGCGGCTCACCGAGGGCGAGCTCGTCTCCACGTGCGTGCTCCTGCTCGTGGCCGGCCACGAGACGACGTCCGGGCTCATCGGCAACGGCACGCTCGCCCTGCTGTCGAACCCCACCGAGCTCCGTCGGCTCCACGACGAGCCGGAGATCGCCCGCTCGGCGGTGGAGGAGCTGCTCCGCTACGACAGCCCGGTCCAGCTGACCGGGCGGCTGCTGGTGGACGAAATAGAGATCTCGGGGAAGACCCTTTCGGCCGGCGCGGAGGTCGTCGGCCTCCTCGGCGCCGCGAACCGCGATCCCGAGCAGTTCGAGGATCCCGACCGGCTCGACCTGGGGCGGGCCGAGAACCGGCACATCGCGTTCGGGAACGGGATCCACTTCTGCCTGGGAGCCGCCCTGGCCCGCGTGGAGGGCCAGGTCGCGCTGGGCGAGCTGGCCCGGAGGTTCCCGTCGATGCAGCTCGCGGGAGAGCCCGCGTGGCGCGACACCATCACCCTGCGCGGCCTGCGGAGCCTTCCTGTCTCGCTGCGCTAGGTTCGGACCGCTCGCAGCCGATCGCGCAGCGCCTCGAGCTGCCGTCGCACGGATTCGGGGGCGGGGCCGCCCACCCCGTCCCGGCGCGCGACGGACGCCTCGGGCGTCAGCTGGTCGAGGGTCTCGGGGCCGAGCCTCGGATCCAGCTCCGTCCACTCCTCGGCCGTGAGGTCGGCGAAGGTCCGGCCCTTCGCCTCGAGCGCCGCGACGAGCGCGGCGACCCTTCCGTGCGCGTCCCGGAAGGGGACTCCCAGGCGCACGAGTCGCTCGGCCAGGTCCGTGGCCAGCGGGAAGCCGTCCCCGCACGCCGCGCGCATCCGCTCGGGGTCGACCACCAGGGTGCGGACCATCCCGGCCATCGCCTCCAGCGCGGGGGCGAGGGCGTCGTGCGCGTCGAACACCGCGTGCTTGTCCTCCTGGAGGTCCCGGTCGTAGGCGAGGGGCAGCCCCTTCATCGTGGTGGCCAGGCTCACCAGGTCGCCCAGCACGCGGCCCGCGCGGCCCCGGGCCAGCTCCGCGACGTCGGGATTCCGCTTGTGCGGCATCATGCTCGACCCGGTGGCGAAGCGATCGTCGGGCCGGGCGAAGCCGAACTCCTGCGACGACCACAGGACGAGGTCCTCGGCCAGGCGCGACAGGTGCACCGCCGTGATCGCGCACGCCGCCAGGAACTCCAGCGCGAAGTCCCGGTCCGATACCGCGTCGATCGAGTTCTCGAACGTCGTCGTGAACCCCAAGGCACCCGCGGTCCGATGCGCGTCGAGCCCGAGGGTGGACCCGGCCAGGGCCCCCGCGCCGAGTCCGGATAGATCGGCGGACCGGGCGGCGCGGTCGAGGCGCTCGGCGTCCCGGGCCAGCGGGAAGGCGTGGGCCAGCAGGTGATGGCCCAGCGTCACCGGCTGCGCGCGCTGGAGGTGGGTGTAGCCGGGGAGGAGCGTCTCGGCATGTTCCTCGGCGCGGTACGCCAGCGCCTCAGCCAGGCCTCGCGTCCGGTCCGCCATCCCGCGCGCCGCGTCCTCGACCCACAGCCGGAGGTCGGTCACGACGAGGTCGTTCCGGCTCCGGCCGGCGTGGACCTTCGCGCCGGTGGAGCCGAGGCGCTCCGTCAGGACGCGCTCCACCGCGGAGTGGACGTCCTCGTCGTCCTCCCGGAAGGGAAACGCCCCGCCGCGGGCCTCGTCGAGCAGGCGATCGATCTCCACGACCAGCGCTTCGCGCTCGGCCTCGTCCAGCAGGCCCGCGTGCGCCAGCGTGTCCACGTGCGCGCGCGTGGCCGCCAGGTCCTGCTCGACGAGCCGGCGGTCGACGTCGAGGGACCGGGTGAAGGCCATCGCCCCCGGGTCGGCGCCGTCCTCGAAGCGCCCCGCCCACACCGGCCCATGCGCCTGTGCGAGGGGACGGGGAGCGGGTAGTTCCACATCCCGTTCCTGCGGTCGCGGGGCGGGGGCGTCGGCCCGTGCGGGCGCCGCCGTGGGCGGCTCCGGGTGCGGCGTCTCGGCGGCGGCCTGGCGTTCCGCCCACACCCGGGTGGGGAGCGTCCACAGAGCGACGAACCCCTGGGCCTGGCGGTGGTCGAACCGGTCGCCCGTCCCGTCGTAGGTCGCCAGCGCGTGGTCGTACAGGGCCCGATCGCTCCGCCGGCCGGCCACGGTGCAGGACCCCTTGAAGAACCGGAGCCGGACCTGGCCGGTCACGTTCGCCTGCGTCTCGGCCATGAACGCCCGCAGCGAGCGGTGCAGGGGCCCGTGCCACAGGCCGTAGTAGCAGAGCTCCGCCCACCGCCGCTCCAGGCCCGACTTCTCGTGGGCCAGCTCCCGCTCGAGCGTGAGGTCCTCGATGTCCCGGTGCGCCTGGATCAGCGCCAGCGCGCCGGGGACCTCGTACAGCTCGCGCGACTTGATGCCGACCAGCCGGTTCTCCAGCATGTCCACCCGCCCGAAGCCGTGGGCCGCACCGATCGCCGTGATGCGGGCGACGAGCTCGGGGAGCGCGAGCGCCTCGCCGTCGAGCGCCACCGGCCGGCCCGACGCGAACTCGATCGTCACCTCCGCCGGGACGTCGGGCGCGCGTCGCGGATCGACCGTGAGCCCGAACGCCTCGTCGGGCGGCTCGGTCCACGGGTCCTCGAGCGGGCCGCATTCCACGGTCCGGCCCCACAGGTTCTCGTCGACCGAATAGGTCCTGGACTCCTTCGACACCGGGATCCCGTAGCGCTCGGCGAGCGCGAGCGCCTCCTCCCGGGACAGCGCCGCCTCCCGGACCGGCGCGAGCACGCCGAGGTCGGGGGCCAGCGCGGCGAACGCCGCCTCGAAGCGGACCTGGTCGTTGCCCTTCCCGGTGCATCCGTGCGCGACGAACCGGGCCCCGGCCTCGCGGGCCACCCGCACCGTCTGCGCGGCGATCAGGGGTCGGGCCAGCGCCGACACGAGCGGGTACTTCCCCTCGTACAGGGCGTTTGCGTGCAGGGCGGGGAGGCAGAACGACTCCGCGAACTCCTCCCGGGCGTCGATGACGCGTCGACGAGGGCCGCGACGACGTGGAGCCCCCGCTCCTCGCCGAGGGTCCGCGCCGAGACCGACGTGTCCAGCCCCCCGGAATAGGCGAGCACGACCGTGGGGCTCATGGCAGCCCCGCCAGGCGCTTCAGGTCGGCGGCCACCGTGGCGCCCCGCACGCCCTCCCGGGCCACGATGAGGATGGTGTCGTCTCCGGCCACGGTCCCCAGGACCCCGTCGACCCCGCCCCGGTCGAGCCCCTCGGCGACGGCGTTGGCCGCCCCGGGCGGCGTCTTCACCAGCACGAGGTTGCCGGAGACCTCCACCGACAGGGCGAACTCCGCCAGCAGGCTGCGCACGGGGGGACGGTGTCCGTTGCCGGCCTGCTCGGGAAGCGCGTACCGGAGCCGGCCCTCGTCGTCGCGCGCGCGCACGAGGCCGAGCTCCTCCAGGTCGCGGGAGATCGTCGACTGCGTGGCTCGGTAGCCCAGGGCGGCCAGGTGCTCGCGGATCTCTTCCTGGCTCCGCAATGCGCTGCTCGCGACGAGGTCGCGGATGGCCTGCTGGCGCTGCCGCTTCACGCCGAGGCCTCCGCCGGCTGGAGCGAGGCCGCCAGCGCCTCGTCGAACGCGTCGACGAACGAGTCGACGGTGGCCCCGTCGACGGTGAGCGGCGGGGTGCACCGCACGACGTCGCCACCCGCCTCCGTCGCCAGGAACCCGCGGGCCATCAGCGCCCGGACCACCGTCCCGGCCTTCGGCGGTCCCTCCCCGGTTCCGACCGGCGCCCCGAGCAGCAGCCCGAGGCCCCGGGTCCGCCCCGGGAGGCCGGCGTCCTCGAGGGCCCGGTCCAGCCCGGCCGCAAGCCGCTCTCCCTGCACCCGCGCGTTCTCGAGCAGCCCCTCCTCCTCGATCGCGCCCAGCACGGCGAGCGCTCCGGCGCACGGGACCGGCCCGCCCCCGAAGGTCGAGGCGTGCTCGCCGGGGCCGAACGCCAGGGTCTCGGCGGCCACCGTGGCACCGATCGGGAGCCCGTTCGCCAGGCCCTTGGCCAGGGTGAACACGTCGGGGCGCACACCGGACCGCTGGAACGCGAACCACGAGCCGCACCGCCCCACGCCCGTCTGGACCTCGTCGAACACCAGCAGGGCGCCGCGCTCGTCGCTCAGGCGCCGGGCTGCCTCCAGATACCGCGGCTCGAGCGGCACGATCCCGCCCTCGCCCAGGACGGGCTCCACCAGGATCGCCGCCGTGGTCTCGTCCACGGCCTCGTCGAGCGCATCCAGGTCGTTGGGCGGCACGAACGTGGCGCCGCCCAGGGGCTCGAACGGCGCGCGCTTGTCGGGCTGCCCGGTCGCCGCCAACGTCGCGAAGGTCCGCCCGTGGAAGGACCCGTCGAGGGCCACCACCTGGAGCCTGCCCCGGGGGCGCCCGTAGCGCCGCACGATCTTCAGCGCGGCCTCGTTCGACTCCGCGCCGGAGTTCGACAGGAACACCAGCCCGAAGCCCGCCAGCTCGCGGAGGCGTTCCGCGAGCTCCTCCTGCGGACCGGTGGCGTACAGGTTGCTGACGTGCACGAGCCGGTCGAGCTGGGCGTGGACGGCTTCCAGCCACCGCGGATGGCCGTGCCCCAGGGGGACCGCGGCGATCCCGGCGGCGAAGTCGAGGTAGGCGCGGCCGGCGTCGTCGAAGACGCGCAGTCCCTCGCCCCGGACCAGCCGGAGGGGGTAGCGCCGGTACGTGGGCATGAGCCCGCTCACGGCGAGCCCTCCCCCTCGGCGTGATCGAACGCCGGGGCGTCGCCCTCCGGCCCGGCCGGCGTGACCATCGTCCCCATCCCCTCCGGCGTGAACAGCTCCAGGATCAGCGCGTGCTGCACGCGGCCGTCGACGATGTGGGCCCGGCCGACACCCGCCCGAAGGCTCTGGGCCACGGCCTCGAGCTTCGGGAGCATCCCGCCGGAGACGTCGTCCGAGGCCATGAGCTTCTCCGCCTCCTCGACCGTGAGCTCCGAGATGAGCTCCCCGTCGCGCATGACTCCGGGCACGTCGGTGAGCAGCACGAGCTTGGCGGCGCGGGCGTGCGCGGCCACCGCCGCCGCGGCGAGGTCGGCGTTCACGTTGTAGGACTGCCCCCGCCCATCCGTGGCGATGGATGCGATCACGGGAACGGCGACCGGCAGGATGTGGTCGAGCAACGCCACGTTCACGGACGAGATGTCGCCCACGAACCCGAGGTCCGGCCCTCCGGCCGCGGGTCGCTTCTCCGCGAGCAGGAGGTTCCCGTCCTCACCGGACAGGCCGACCGCCGTGACGCCGCGCCGGTTGAGCGCCGCGACCACGTCCTTGTTGATCTTGCCGACGAGGACCATCTTCGCCACCTCGAGGGTGTCGGCGTCCGTGACTCGGTGCCCGCCCTCGAACCTCGGAGCGAGCCCCAGCCGCTCGGACAGCGCCGACACCTGGGGCCCCCCGCCGTGGACGATCACGGGCCGCACGCCGACGAGCCGCAACAGGGCGACGTCCTCGGCGAAGCGGTCGGCCAGCGCCGGATCGTCCATGGCCGCGCCGCCCAGCTTCACCACGACGATGCGCCCCGCGTGCTCGGCCATGTACGGAAGGGCTTCCAGGAGGACGCGCGCCTTCGCGCGAGTCCGTTCCCGGATCTGGGGAGCGACGATCGTGGTCACGTCCGGTACCTCGCGTTGATCCGGACGTACTCCTCGCTGAGGTCGCAGCCGAACACGGTTGCGGAACCGCCGCCGACGCCGAGATCGATGCGCAGCAGCACCTCCGGGCCGGCCAGCGCTGCCGCCGCGGCCGGGGCGGCGGCCTCGTCGACCACGCCGTCGTCGACCACCACGACGCCGTCCAGCATGGCCCGCGTCCTCGCGGGATCGAGCCCGACGCCGGCGTCCCCCAGGGCCTGGAGGATCCGGCCGGGGTTGGGGTCTCCCCCGCACACGGCGGTCTTCACGAGCGGCGAGCCGGCGACCGCGAGGCCCGCCTGCCGGGCGGCCTCGGCGTCTCGGGCCCCGTCCACCTGCACCACCAGGACCTTCGAGGCGCCCTCCGCCCCCTGGACCACCTGGCGGGCCAGGTCCTCGCAGACCGCGTGGATCGCCTCCGCGAGGCCCGCGCCCTCCGGCGACCCCGCCCGGACCGCCTCGCCGCCCGCCGCCCCGCTCGCCAGGAGCAGCACGGTGTCGTTCGTGCTCTGGCACCCGTCCACCACCACGCCGTTCCACACGGGCATGGCCGCCTCACGCACCATCCCGGTGAGGTCGCCGGGCGGCACCGGAGCGTCGGTGGTGATGAACACGAGCAGCGTGGCGAGCCCGTGCGGGGCCAGCCGGGGGGCGATCATGCCGGCGCCCTTCGCGCAGCCGCCCACCCGGTAGGGGCCCCACGACGCGGTCGACAGCTTCGGCCCGAGGTCGGTGGTGAGGATCGCCGCGGCGAAGGCGTCGCCGCCATCGTCGTCCAGCGCGGCCAGGGCCTTGGGAAGCCCGTCGACGAGGGTGGGGACCGGGATCCGGGGCCCGATCACGCCGGTCGAGCACACCAGCACCTCCGGGGCGCCGTGGCCGAGGTGGCCGGCCACCGCGGCGGCGATGGCCCGCGCGTCGTCGAGGCCGGAGGCGCCGGTCCCCGCGTTCGCCTGGCCCGAGTTCACGACGACGGCGCGGGCCCGGCCCGCCGCGATGTGCTCCTTCGTCACCGTGACCGACGCTGCAGCGAAGGCATTCGTGGTGAACGCGCCTGCTGCCGAGGCCGGCCCGTCGGGGACCAACAGGCCCAGGTCCGGCCGGCCGCTGGCCTTCAGCCCGGCCGCGACGCCGGAGGCCCGGAACCCC
>WNGA01010118.1_pt1 | contig 12567 bp, 16 predicted proteins | sample 5400061 | NCBI WGS metagenome assembly WNGA01 (sample SAMN13153366, study PRJNA577476) | soil metagenome | isolation source: 100 cm soil or saprolite under grassland replicate 2 | place: USA:California | collected 2016-06-15
TGCTCGCCATGTTTCTGCCGCACGAAAACGCGCGGTTGCAAGGGTTTCTGCGCGACACGCGCGCCGCGCGCCGCCGCCGCGGCGAGCAGATCGTCGCCAAGCTGCAGGGGCTCGGCGTGCCGATCGAGCTGGAGGACGTCGAGGCGCAGCTGTTGGGCGGCGATGGGGGAGCGTTGGGACGGCCGCACGTCGCGCGCGCGCTCGTCGACTGCGGGGCGTGCGACACCATCAGTGACGCGTTCCGGCGGTACCTGGGTCGTGGCCGGGCGGCCTACGTGGAGAAGCCGCTGCCCAAACTCGGCGAAGTCACGGGGCTCGTGCACGAAGTGGGGGGGCTAACCTCCGCGGCGCATCTGGGGGATCACGGCTCCGAGGCCCAGCTGCGCATCTTTCAGGACCAGGGACTGGACTGCGTCGAGGTCCGCCATCCCAGTCATGCCCCCGCCATCGAGCAGCGGCTCATGCGCATCGCCGAGCGGCTGGGACTCGGCATCACCGGCGGGTCGGACTGGCACGGTGAGAGCGAATATGGGGAGTCGCACGCACCCCTCGGTGGCATGCGCGTCCCCGACGCCTGGCTGGCACCGCTCGAGCATCGCCTCGAGCTCACAACGAGGAAACGGGATGAGCGAGCCGCTTCCGATCGGCAGTAAAGCCCCCGCGTTCACGTCCGCGGCGTCGGACGGCCGCACCTACGCGCTCAGCGATCTCCTGAAGAACGGGCCAGTCGCGCTGGTGTTCTATCCGGGCAACAATACCCCAGGCTGAAACCGCCAACTCTCCGCCGTGCGCGATGAGATCGATAAGTTCAAATCCGCGAAGACGCAGCCCTTCGGCGTAAACCCCGCGAGTGTCGATAGCCATCGCGGGTACGTCGACAAGATGCATTTCAACTTTCCGCTGCTATCCGATCCGGAGCGCACGATCGCCAGTGCCTACCACGCGCTCAAGGACGACGGCAAGGGGATTCAACGCACCGTCTACGTGATCGGGCACGGCGGTACCGTGCAGTTCGCGCAGCGCGGCGCCCCTCCGGTCGACGACATCGTCCGTGCCCGCTGACCTCCACGGCAAGGTTGTGCTTGTCACGGGCGTGGGTCGAGTCGGGCAGATCGGCCACGCCGTGGCGCGCGGCCTGGGCCGCGCTGGCGCCAAGCTGCTGCTTGCCGACGTCAACGCCGTGGGGCTCGCGGACCGCGTCAAGGAGTTCGCGGCGGAAGGGATCACGGCAAAATCCTCCGCCGGTGATTTGACCCAGCCGGAGGCTGCCCGCGCGGCCGCCGCGGCGGCGCAGGCGCAATTCGGTGGCCTCGATATCCTCGTGAACGTGGCAGGCGGGTTCTTCAGCTACGGGCCGTTTACCGAGGTGAAGCCGGAAATCCTCGACCGCGAGCTCGCCGTGAACTTCAAGACGACATTCTACATGTGCCAGGCCGCTGTGCCCTTGCTGCTGACGCGCGGTGGCGGGTCGATCGTCAATTTCGCATCGATCGCGGTGATCCGGTCGCTCATGCACATGTCGGCCTACAGCGCCGCAAAATCGGCGGTTGCCGGGCTGACGCGCGAGCTGGCGCGCGAGTATCGCGACGCGGACATCCGCGTCAACGCAGTCGCACCGGCCACCGTCCGGACGGCGGACAACGTTGCGCAGATGGGCGACGCCAAGACGCCGTTCGTCGAGCTCGACGATGTGGTGAACACCGTCGCCTTCCTCGCAAGCGACGAGGCCAGCGCGATTACAGGCCAGATCGTACCCATCACCGGCAAGGCGTACTAGTGCGGCTCGAGGGCGCAGCCGCGCTCGTTACGGGAGCGGGGAAGCGGATCGGCCAGGCGATCGCCATCGGATTGGCGCAGTCCGGCTGCGATGTCGCTATTCACTACCACGGCTCGGCAAAGGGGGCGGAGGAGACGGCGCGAGCAGTGCGGAGCGCGGGTCGGCGTGCCGAGCTGTTCCAAGCCGATCTCGGCGACGCCGCAGCAGCACGAGCGCTCGCGGATCAGGCGGCCCGGTCTCTGCGGCGCCTTGACGTCGTGATCAACTCTGCGGCGATCATGGTGCGCGAACCGGTCGAGACCGTCACCCCCGAGAGCTGGGACGCAACGCTCGACCTCAACCTGCGGGCGATGTTTTTCGTCTCGCAAGGCGCCATCCCCCACTTGCGGCGCGCCAAAGGGAAAATCGTGAACATGGCCGACATCGCGGGGATGGAGCCGTGGCCGGCCTACGTTCCGCATTGCGTCAGCAAAGCGGGCGTCGTCATGCTGACAAAGGCCCTGGCCCGGGCACTTGCCCCGGACATCGCCGTCAACGCGGTCGCGCCGGGGGCCGTGCTCCTGCCGGACGACTGGGACGACAAGGCGCGCGAGCATATTCGCGACACGACGCCGCTGCAGCGCCTCGGCTCGCCAGACGATGTCGTCGCAGCCGTGCGGTTTCTATTGGAGGGCACCGATTACGCCACCGGCACCGTCCTGGTAATCGACGGTGGGAGACTGATCCGCTGAGGGACGTTGTCGTGGTCGGCGGTGGTTGTTATGGCACCTTCTACGCGTCCCAACTGGCGAAGGCCAAAGCGCGCGGGAAGACTGATTACCGGACCGTCATTGTTGTCGATCGGAATCCGGACTGCCAGACAAAGCGCGAGTTAGGCGACACCCCCGATCGGCGGTTCGTGACACAAGATTGGTCCGCGTTCTTCGATGAATGGCTCGCCGACGCACGAGACGACCAAATCGTGCCTTCACCGCACATGCCTCATCTCATGTTCGAGTGGGTCCTGCGCCGCGCGCGCACCCGCTGGCCGAACCGCGCCGTCTCGGTCGAACCTGTCCCCGGAGACTTCCCGGCGCCCTACGACCGTCCCGGCGCCGACTTCACCCGCTATGTCTCGTTTGCCGACTGGATCTGTCCGACGCACTGCATCGAGCCGGCACTTTGTCCCGCGATCGGGTCGCCGCGCACGTGGGAAATGGCGGACGCGGTGCGCGAGCTCGCGGAACGGCTGCGGGCCGGCGGCCGCCCGGTGAGCGGGCCGTCGTTATTCGTGTGCAAGCATCAAGTCTTCGGCGTCGGAATGTTCGCGGCCGATGCGGTGCGGGCGGGGGACCGACTCGTCCAGGAAGCGGGCTCGGACAGCGCCCCGGCCGAGATTCTTGTCGGGACGATATCCAGTTGTCATGGGGCGTTGAACCTGTTGAAACTGGGTGCGCGGTGAGTGGTGCGCGGTGCGCGGTAAATCGTGCCTCCCCGCGTACCACTCACCGCGTACCGCGCACATGAATCCCGAAGACCGGCGCCGCTACTTGAAGCATGCACGGGATCTCTTCAACAGCGGCGAGTACTGGTTGGCTCATGAAGCGTTGGAAACAGTCTGGCGTTCTATTATTAAGGAAGACGAGGCGCGCGTGTGGCAGGGCCTCATTCAGGCTGCCGCCGCGCTGCTACATCGGGCCCGCGGGAACCGCCACGGTATTGTCGTCGTTGGAGCGGCGGCACTCGAGAAGCTGGCCGGGCCGCAGCGACCCGAGATCGAATTCGAAACCGTGAAATTTCGTGCGCAGCTGGCGCGCGCCCTGGCGGGGGAGGGTGACCCTCCGCGACTGGAATACCGGAACGCATGACGAACCGTACCGCACTCATCTACGACGTGGTCATCGTGGGCGCCGGCCCGGCTGGGCTGTGCGCCGCGCTCTACGCGGGCCGTGGCATGCTCCACGCGGTCACGATCGAGCGCGGGGCGCCGGGTGGGGAGCTGCTCAACACCGATCTGATCGAAGACTACATCGGCTTCGAGAGCATCAAGGGGTGGGAGCTGGCGCAGAAGATGGCCGAGCATGCGAAAAAGTTCGGCGCCGAGATCGTCACCGACACGGTCGAGCGGCTCAAGCGGGACGCCGACGGCTGGTTCGATGTGCAGACGGCCCGGGGCGACAGCTACCGCACGCAGGCCGTGATCCTCACCGCCGGCGGCACACCGGTCAAGCTGGGCGTGCCCGGCGAAAAGGAATTTGCCGGAAAGGGCGTGTCCTACTGCGCGGTGTGTGACGGCGCGTTCTTCAAGGGTGAGCGGCTCGCCGTCGTCGGTGGCGGCGATGCCGCCGTCGAAGAAGCCGACTATCTCACGCGCTACGCGAGCAAGGTGCACCTGGTGCACCGCCGCGATGATTTCCGAGCCTCCAGGCTCCTGCAGGAGCGCGCGTTCGCGAATCCCAAGATCGAGGTCATTCGTAACACCGTGGTGCCGGAGATCGTCGGGAACGCGAAGGGCGTCACGCATGCCGTGCTCGAGGACAGCACGACGGGTACGCGCTCGAATCTGGACGTGGGCGGGGTGTTCATCTTCGTGGGGTTCAAACCCAATACACAGCTCGTCGAAGGCCACGTGGACCACGACGCCGCCGGCTATCTGATAACCGATAACCGGATGATGACCTCGATGGCGGGACTGTTCGCCGCGGGGGACGTGCGCAGTCAGGTGACGCGCCAGATTACGACGGCGGTCGGCGACGCCACGACCGCGGCGATCGCGGTTGAGAAGTACCTCAAATCGCTGCGCGAAGCGCACGGCGACGGTAAGGGCGGGAAGTGAAGATCGTTCAGATCCCCAACGGCATGTTCGCCGAGAACTGTTATCTCGTCATCGACGAGCAGGCGGGCGAGTGCGCCATCGTGGATCCCGGCGAAGAAGCCGGTCTGATCCTCCACAAGGTCAAGGAATCGGGCGCGAAGCCGGTCGCCATCTGGTTGACGCACGCGCACCTCGATCACGTCCTCGGCGTCCCGCGCATCGCCGCCGAAGCGGGAGTGCCTGTGTGGCTCCATCCTGCGGACCGGGCGCTCTATGACGCGGTGCCGGACCAGGCGGCGTGGTTTGGGCTCCCGCGGCCGGATCGGCTGCCGCCTCCCGATCGAGACCTGTCGCACGGCGCCCGGCTGCAGGTCGGCGCCCTGACCTTCGAGGTCCGGCACGCACCTGGGCACTCCCCAGGAAGCGTGTGTCTGGTCGGACCGGGCGTCGCGCTCACCGGCGATGTATTGTTTGCGGGCTCTATTGGCCGCACAGACCTGCCCGGTGGTGACTTCGAGACACTGATCGCCAGTATCGAGCGCGAGTTGCTCCCGCTACCCGACGAGACGATCGTCTATAGTGGACATGGACCCGAAACGACCATCGGACGGGAGCGCCACTCCAATCCCTTCCTCACCGGCGCCTACCGGATCGCCTGAACCGCGGCCTCGGTGCATGCGGTGCGGCGCCGAGGTCCAGCCCAAGCCGTGGGGCTGCAAGAATCCGTGCCCCAATTGCGGCTTCCTCTATCCGCTCGGCGACTGTTCCGATTGAATCACGTTCTCGCGGTTCTCCTGCTGGCCGTCGACTGCATCGCCCGCGCGTGGCGCATTCAGCTCGCCAGCTGGGCCGCCGGTGGGCGACTCGACTTTCGTGACGCCCTACGCCTGAACCTGTACGGCGAGGCGGCGGCCACCTTTACACCCAACCGGCTAGGCGGTGAGCCGGCGCGTTTTCTCGGCATGACGTGGTCGGGGCTACGGGTGGTCACGGCGTTGGTAGCGCTCGGCGTGGAAGTCGCGGCCGAATGGCCGGTGTTCGGCGTCGTGGCGATCGCCCTCGTGGCGTACTACGTGCCCGATTGGAGCGAGGCGGCGGACCGGTTCCTGTCGCATAGTCTGGCCCGCGACCTGTTGGGCATCGAGCTCATCGTGCTCGTCGTGCTGATCGTCGTTTGGACGTTGCAGCGCCTGGTGCGGCCCGGCGCCATCCGGCATCGTGTGCGGCGGCAGTGGCGCGTCGCTCTGGCGCACGTCCGGCGCGCGCCGTGGTGGGTGTTGTTCGCGGGCGCGCTGCTCACGGTCGTGAGTCTTGCCGCGCGTGCGCTGATCTTGCCGGTGCTCGTCTGGGGTCATCCGAACGCGCCGCCGTTCAGCGTAATGTTCTTCGGATCGCTGGCCCTGCTGCATGCGCCGCTGGTCGTGCCGTTACCGTCGGGCGGTGGCGGCATCGAGGTCGTGTTCCTCTCGGGATTCGCGGGCGACTTTGGTCCGGGTCATCAGGTGATGATGCTGTTGCTGTGGCGCTTCTACACGACGATTCTGTTGACGGTGCTGGGGATGTATCTGCTGGTGCGGACGCACGGCGTGAGGGCGGCAAAAGACCTGTTTACCGTTGGTTGGTTCCGCCGGCGCTAGCGAGGACAGACTCTATGGGCGATTCTTGGCTCGACACGAACGGCGGTCGAATCGAAGGAGGGATGGTGGCGGCAGTGAATCAGACGCGCATCGAGCGTGACCCGCTGGGAGAGATGCCAGTGCCTGCCGATGCGCTGTGGGGCATACAGACCGAACGCGCGCGCCAGAACTTCCCGATCTCCACGCTCCGACCGCTCCCCGCCTTCGTTGACGCCGTCATCCAGATCAAGAAAGCCGCCGCCCTCACGCATCGGGAAACCGGCCGTCTCGACTCCAAACTCGCCGACGCGATCGTGAAGGCCGCCGATGAGGTGCTCGCCGGCGGGCATCGCGAGCATTTCGTCGTCGATCCCTACCAGGCCGGGGCCGGCACCTCGCATAACATGAATGGCAACGAGGTCCTCGCGAATCGCGCCAACGAGCTGCTGGGTGGCAAGCGGGGCGAGTACAAGCCAGTGCATCCGAACGATCACGTCAACATGGCGCAATCGACGAATGACGTGATCCCCACGGCGATCCGCCTCGCTGCCTTATCGCAGCTGGCGACGATGACTGAGGCACTCACGCGCCTCGCGCGGGCGTTCGCGGCGAAGGGCAAGGCATTCGACGGAATCGTGAAGTCAGGCCGCACACACCTCCAGGACGCGACGCCGATCCGGCTCGGCCAGGAGTTCGCCGCGTACGGGCACACCGTCGAGCGCAATCGTGACCGTATCGTACGCACGGCCGACGACCTGCGTGATCTGGGGATCGGCGGAACGGCCGTCGGCACCGGACTCAACGCCGAGCCCAAGTATCCAGCGCTGATGATCAAGCACCTGCGCGCGATGACACGGCTCGAGCTCCGCGAGGGCAAGGACCGGGTGCAGCTGATGCAATCGATGGGTGACGCGACGGCGTTCTCGGGCGCCATGCGTACCTACGCCGCCGACCTCGGCAAGATCGCGAGCGACCTGCGGCTGCTGGCGTCCGGACCGCGCACCGGTCTCGCCGAGATCGTGCTGCCGGCGGTGCAGCCGGGGTCGAGCATCATGCCTGGAAAAGTGAATCCATCGATTCCCGAAATGGTGAATCAGGTCTGCTTCCAGGTGATCGGCAACGACGTGACCGTGACCGCGGCGGCCGAGGCGGGACAGCTCGAGCTCAACGTGATGATGCCGGTCATCGCGCACAATCTGCTGTTCTCGATGATGATTCTCACCAACGCGACGCGCGTGCTGGCGGAGCGCTGCGTCGACGGAATCGAGGCGGACGCGGCACAGAGCGCGCACTGGCTCGAGCGCAGTCCAGCGCTCGTCACCGCCCTCGCGCCAAAAATCGGCTACGCCGAGGCCGCGAAACTGGCGAAGGAAGCCGTCGCGAAGAACGTCACGGTGCGCCAACTGGTGATAGAGAAGGGGCTGTTGAAGGGGAAGGAGCTGGAAGAGGTGCTCGATTTGCGGGCAATGACGGAGCTGGGTGTCCCGGGGGAGCGGGAGCAGGAGAAATGACTCTCACATCGGAGACGCACCTATGAACAGCTGGATCGTTGCCGGTCTGATCGCAGGCGTCGTCGTGTACTTGGTGGACTGGGTCGTGTGGAGCAAGGTGTTCAATACCGCTGGGGTGGCAGCGATGGGCGGGCACATGTCGCCCGAGGAGATGAAGAGCTTCATGGGTCCCGCGCTGGCGAAGTCAGCGGCCCTGTCGCTGGTCTATGGCGTGCTGTTCGCCTGGCTCTACGGCCAATTCCGCGGAGCGTTGTGGGTGCAGGGCGGAGGGGTGTTTGCGGGAATGGAATTCGCCACCGTGCTGTGGCTCCCGCTTTGTCTCGCGATGCTGGGCAGCAGCGTGTGGTACGTCAAAGTGAAGTCGCTGCAGATGGCGACCTGCTGGGCCTGGCTCATTCGCATGAACGCGGCCGGTATCGTGGTGGGTTTCCTCATGAAGTGACCGCAGTCACGGCAGCCGCGAACGCGACGGCGTAGAAATTTGCTCATGCGTACCCTGACGATTGTCCTTATCGCGCTTGCGGCTGCCGGCAACGCAATGGCGCAACGCCGCGCACGTATTGGTCCCACGGTCTCGACCATCTCAATCGAAAACGGTTCCGGCGGCAGCAACTCCTTCAGGTCGTTCGGCGGGAGCCTGGCATTCCTCTCCGGAGACGACGGTGAAGTAGGCGTCGGCGTATCGCGCTACGGGGATCTGTCGAGCAACAGCTGCGTGCGGCAGATGACGTTTGTTGGACTCGAGTCGAACTACTATCCCATCGGTGCGAAGGGCGTCGCGCCATTCGCGTCCACCGAAGTAGGGCTGGCGCGGGTCCTCGACCAGGATCCACTGCTCGCGCTGCTGGGCTGCAATACGTCCGCCCAAACGACCAACGAGCTCGGATTGGGCTTTGGTCTTGGCGTCCGCGTGAATCTTGGCAACCAGGCCGCCGCCCTCGTCGAAGGACGCTTCTTTCAAGTCCCGAACAGCGCCATCAAGGCGCTCGAGGGGCGCGCCAACGTGTCCTTTGCATTCGGGAGTCCGGCGAAGACGAAATTGCAGAATGGCACCCTCGGGCCGGCCGTTGGCGTACTGACGCCGCTCAGTGGGGCGCTCGAAGGCCGCGGCCCGACGCTCGGCGTCCGCTTCCGCCGGGATCAGAGCAAAGGTGGGTCGCTCGGTTTGCAGATCGATTATGCGCCGTTGCGCGTGAGAACGGGCTGCTCGGCTAACTGTGATCCGTACGCGATTCTGTTTGCCCCGGGCTATGAGCCTTCGCTCCATCCCGCTTGGGGACGCTTCTACGCCGAGGTCGGGCTACTGCTGGCGGGCTTCCCGCAGATTGGTGGTGATCGTGGCGTGGCCCAGGGTGCCCATGGGGGACTCGGCGCCGACATCTTTAGTGGCCGGACCCTAATGACGAACGTCAACGCACGGGTCTTGTGGCTGCAGCGCAATGATCCAAACAACCGCAACGCGTTCGTAGTCCAAGTGGGAGCCAGCCTGAGCCCCCGGTTGGAGCATGAGCAGAGCCATTGAATCCCGATAACGGCTCTCGCATATTCCTCCCATGCGCGTTACAACCTGGGCGGAATACGGGTTAATCGTTTCGATCCATCTGGCCAGGCACGCGGGCCAAGGCCCCGTCGCCGCCCGCGAGCTATCCGAGCAGGAACGGCTCCCCCATGACTACGTCGAACAGATCCTGTTGCGACTACGCCGCGCCGGCTTGGTCGAGTCGGTGCGCGGCGCGCGCGGCGGCTACATGCTGGCGCGCGAGCCTCGGGCCGTGAGCGTGAAGGATGTCATCGAGGCCTCCGAGCACGTGACGTTCGAAGTGAATTGCGACCTGCACCGCGTGGACGATGAGCGCTGCGATCCGGCGACCGCCTGCAGCATTCGTCCCGTGTGGCGCCTGCTCGAGCGGCGCATCAATGAAGTGCTCGCCAGCGTGTCCCTCGCCGATCTGCTGCACGCCGAGCCACAGGTCTACCAGATCGCCGGGGCAGCGACCGGAAATTGACGCCGCTGTCGCATGAGGAGCTGCTGCGGTACTCCCGGCACCTCACGCTTCCTGATGTAGGTCTCGACGGCCAAGCTAGACTCAAAAGCGGTCGCGTGTTGCTCGTCGGCGCGGGCGGATTGGGCTCCCCGGCGGCGTTATACCTCGCTGCGGCAGGCGTCGGGACGCTCGGGCTCGTCGATTTCGATCTCGTCGATCGCAGCAACCTGCAGCGGCAAATCATCCACGGGACCGCCGCGATCGGCACGCCGAAGGTCGAGTCCGCGCGCGCGCGGCTGCAGGACGTCAATCCGCACGTGGAGATCGAAACGTTTGGTGAAAAGCTCACCTCCCGCAACGCGCTCGAAATCCTCCAGAATTTCGACGTCGTCGTCGACGGCTCCGATAATTTCCCCACGCGGTATCTCGTGAATGACGCCTGCGTGCTCCTCGGCAAACCCAACGTGTACGGCTCGGTGTTTCGGTTTGACGGACAGGTCTCGGTGTTTTACGCCAAAGAGGGCCCCTGCTACCGCTGCCTGTACGCGGAGCCGCCGCCGCCCGATCTCGTTCCATCGTGCGCCGATGGCGGCGTGCTCGGGGTCCTTCCTGGAATCATCGGTTCGCTGCAGGCCCTGGAAGCGATCAAGCAGATCGTCGGGTTTGGTGAGTCGTTGATCGGCCGTCTCGTCCTGTTCGACGGACGCCGCATGCAGTTCCGCGAGCTCACGTTGCAAAAGGATCCCGACTGCCCCGTCTGCGGCAGCCGTCCGACCGTAACGGCGTTGATCGATTACGAGGCGTTCTGTGGGGCTGGGGGCTCGGGATTGGGGGTTGGGGCCGAGATCACTGCTCTGGAGCTGGAGCGCGAGCGCGCGCGGAGGCCTGATCTCGTTCTCGTGGACGTGCGTGAGCCGCGTGAGGCGGAGATCGCGCACATCGCGGGCGCGCGTCTGATTCCGTTGCGAGAATTACCGGGGCGTTTGGCTGAGCTCTCCGGCCATGGTGACATCGTCACGCTGTGCCATCACGGTCTGCGCTCGCTCAAGGCGCGCGAGATTCTCAAAGGAGCGGGATTCTCGAGTGTGCGCAGCTTGGCTGGAGGGATTGACGCGTGGTCTCGCGAGGTCGACGACACCGTGCCGCGATACTAGACGTCTCGACGTCTCGCCTTATGCCGAAGGGGGGACTCGAACCCCCACGGGCTTGCGCCCACTGGCTCCTGAAGCCAGCGCGTCTACCAGTTCCACCACTTCGGCGCGGCGTTTTGAGGAACGGCAATCTAGATTGTTGTATAACCCCAAGTCAATGCGTATCTTGCCGACGATAGCGTGGAAAAAATCTCGATCGCCAGGAATCCCAAAGCCCGGCATGATTACCATCTCCTGGAAACGTGGGAGGCCGGTCTCGTCCTCACGGGGACGGAGGTCAAGTCGCTGCGTGATCGCAAGGCGAGCTTGAACGAAGCGTACGCCCACGTGCGCAACGGCGAAGTCTGGCTGGAGGGGATGACGATTTCGCACTACGGGCCCGGCAGCTACAACAATCCGCCGCCCGCTCGCTCTCGCAAGCTGCTCCTCCATAAGCGCGAAATCCGCAAACTGCTCGGCGCGACGACCCAAAAAGGACTCACCGTTGTCCCCTTGGAGGTCTATTTCAAGGACGGTCTGGCCAAAGTTGCGATCGCGCTCGCCAAGGCGAAAAAGGCGCACGACAAGCGTGAAGACCTGAAGCGGCGCGTCGCCGAGCGCGAGATGGCACGCGTTGTGAAAGGAAGACGGTCGTGATCTTCTTCCTGGTTCTGGCCGCCCTGGTTCCGCAGCAAGTTCTGATCGCGACCTCGCGCGGCCAGGTCAACATTCCCGTCGCAAACGAGACGGGGACGGCGGCCGTGGCCGCGGTGCTGCTCGCGCACCCCCTCGGCCTCGCGGTGTCGCTCGATGGCTCGGCGGCACGTGTGACGCTGGGCCATGACACTTTCGATTTCGATGTGGGATCACCGTTCGTTCGCTATGCGGGGGCGGCCTATCCGCTGGTGGGAGCGCCGTACGTCGCGCGCGATACCCTCTTTCTCCCATTGCACTGGCTGGCCGATTGTGTGCCCCGCCTTCTGGCGAGCCGCTACCGCTGGGACCCGTGGCTGGCCCGGCTCGAGGAGCGGCCCGCGCCGGCGGTTCCCGCCGCCAGCGTCGCTGCGCCCAACCCGATCACCGGCCTGCGGCTTCCGCACACGATCGTCGTCGATCCCGGTCACGGCGGCGTCGACCCGGGGAACCCCGGACTCACCCTCCCGCGGGGCATCACGGAGAAGGACATTACCCTGGGCGTCGGCAAACTGCTGCGCGCCGAGCTCGTGCGACGTGGCTTGAATGTTGTCCTGACCCGCGCCACTGATACACTCATCGATCTGGCGAGCCGCCCGCTGTTCTGCCGGGCCGACTGCGATCTCTTCGTGAGCATCCACGTAAATGCCATGCCGGCGGGCCGGCGGCAAAAACAAGTGAATGGCGTCGAGACATACTTCGTTTCCGACGCCAAGACGGAAGACCAGAAGCGCGTGGCGCAGATGGAAAACGATGCACTCCGCTTCGAAACATCGCCCGCCGGCAGCGGCGGACCGCTGGGGTTCATTTTGAACGACTTGCAGCTCAACGAGTACCTCCGGGAGTCGGCGCGCCTCGCGGAGCTCGTGCAGGGTAAGGTGGCTGCGGTCCATCCCGGCGAGGACCGCGGCGTGCAGCAAGGTCCGTTCCTCGTCCTTGCGGCAGCCCGCCGTCCGTCGATTCTCGTGGAAGCCGGATTTGCGACCAACCAGAAAGACGGCGCCTTCCTCGGGTCCGCGGACGGCCAGCGCAAGATCGCGACGGCGATCGCCGACGGCGTT
>WNGA01017388.1_pt1 | contig 12566 bp, 7 predicted proteins | sample 5400061 | NCBI WGS metagenome assembly WNGA01 (sample SAMN13153366, study PRJNA577476) | soil metagenome | isolation source: 100 cm soil or saprolite under grassland replicate 2 | place: USA:California | collected 2016-06-15
CCAGCGGATCCAACCCTCCGCGGTCCGCTCGACCGCCTGCCCGCACACCGGGTAGGGCCACTGGACGCGAACTCGCATCCACTCCCCCCGAACCTCGAGTGCCGACAGCGCGTATGCGCCATGCTCGCCGTTCGGTTTTAGCGACAGCCAGGCGACAACGTCGCTCGACGTATCGGGCGCGACGTGCAGCGCATGGCGAGCGCTGTCGACGAAAAAAGTCGCATTAGCTGCATTGAGATAGTGCGACTCCCAACTGACGAGTCGCAAGCCGGTCATGCCAAGACCAAGCTGCGATGCATGGGCCCACGCGTTGCCGTCGTCCTTGATCGCCGGCGCGGAATAACGGAACCGGAACCAACCGTCGGCGCGTGATTCGTACACGACGAGCGCGATAGGACCGTCATACACGACTCCGATCCACCCACCGATCGAGTACGGTGTCCAACCCTCGCCTGCGCGATAGATCCAACCGCGCGCTAACCACGCGAACGGTGCACCGCCGGGGACGCGATAGAGCGGCAGAATCACATCCCTGAGCCAGGTAAATGCGTCGGCACTCTGAACGGCGGTCAGATACCCGGTGCCACGGCTGGAGTCCTGCCACGTGCGGTTGACGCTTGCCGCGCGGGGCTGTGGACGAGGCGCGGGTGGTACGGTGAGGCTGTCCGGGACCGCTGCCAGACGCGCCCACGGGTTGGCAGGTGCCGTCTGTGTGAGAAGGGCGAAAACGAGCTGTATGAGCCTCGGCATGGTCTACAATACCACGCCTGCTCACGCCTTTCCACGCCTTCACACGCCGTTTAGCTTTATCGCTCACATAATCCCCTACTCGGTGCCTTCCACCGCACCGGGTCACCTATGACCAAAGGGAGGTGGCATGAGTCGTCGGTACGAGACGGTCTACATTTTTGATAGCACGCTGGACGAGCCGGCAATCACCGAAAAACTCAATCGTTTTCATGCCCTGCTCACCAAGGATGGAAAGGGCACGCTGTCGAACGTGTCCCATTGGGGCAAGCGGACGATGGCGTACAAAGTCAAGAAGAAAGACACCGGCTATTACGTCGTCGCCGAGTTCTCGGCGGCGGGTGATCTGCTGCCCGAGTACGAGCGCGCCGTGAAGCTCGATGAAGGCGTGCTGCGGTACATATGCGTCGAGGCCGCCAAGGAGCAGCCGAAGCCGGTGGTGGCTGCCCCCGTCGCTCCCGAAGAAGAAGAGCTGGAAGAGGAGGAAGCGTGAGACGTCCCGCCAAAACTTGTCCGGTATGCGAATCCGGCGCGCGCGTGCTCGACTACAAGGATGACCGTACGTTGAGCCGCTTTCTCACGGAACGTGGGAAGATTTTGCCGAGCCGCCTGTCCGGGATGTGCGCGCGCCACCAGCGACAGCTCGCCACCGCGATCAAGCGCGCGCGGCAGCTGGCGCTGCTTCCTTATATCAAGGGTCACACCGCATAGCTACGAAACAGTCGTGGTGGCGCCTGCTGCTGGCGCTCACGGCGTTCATGCTGTGGGCGCACCCCAGCTTGGTGGGGTTGCCGTGCGCCGTGCTGCTGATCCTCGCGCCCGGCGGAAGCTCCACCTGGCGTCAGCCGATCGCGGCGATGATCGGGGCGGTGAGTCTGGCGCTGCTCGTCGTCAGCGGCGGGAGCGGCAGCCGCCTTGCGGCCGCGCAGAGCGCCTACATCGTGCTCGCGAGCGCGGCGTTCGTGTCCTTCGTGCTGCTCGAGCCCGCGCCGATCCTGCGCCAGGCCTTCCGGGCGATCGGGGCGGCCGGCCTCGCGTCGGTGGTGCTGATTCAGGCGATCTGGGGATCCGAGGCGTGGGGTGCGCTGGGATGGGAAGCGACCCGGCAGGCGAGCATCACGATGCGAACAATCGTGGAGGTCGCCCCCGATGCGTTCCCGATTTACGAGCCGATGGTGCGCTTCGTCAGTCTCACCTGGCCCGGCATGCTCGCGCTGCAAACACTCGCGGGGCTGGCGCTGGCGTGGCAGCTGTACCGCCGCGTCGCCGCGCTTGCATCGACGGAGAGCGCGCCTCCGACACGCTTCAGGGATTTTTACATGGGCGACGGGTGGGTGTGGGGTATCGTCGCGTGGCTGGGTGTCTTGATTCTGCCGGTGTCGAGCTTCGTACAGGTGGCGGGTACGAACCTGGGACTCGTGGCGAGTACGCTGTACGTGCTGCGCGGCGCCGCGATCGTCGTGACGTTTGCCGAGGCGTTCGGCATCTCGGCGCTGACGCTGGTGATCGTCGCCGCCGTGGCGGCGGCGCTCGCCGTGCCGTTGGTGTTCGTGCTCCCCGGCCTGTGTACGCTCGGCATCACCGATACGTGGTACCAATACCGGCGCCGCCTGGCGGAAGCGCGCGAGCGGCAGCGGTCCAATACAACTTGAGGGCTCAAGTGATGGAAATCATTCTCCGGGCGGACGTGCAGCATCTGGGCAAGATCGGCGAGGTCGTGAAGGTCAAGGACGGCTACGCCCGCAACTACCTCCTGCCCCAAGGGCTCGCCTATCCGGCGACCGAGGCGAACAAGAAGAAGATCACCTACGAAGGCGAACGCCTGGTGAAGCAACAGGCCGCCGAGAAATCGGCCGCGGAGACGGAAGCCACGCGGCTCGCCGAGGTCCACCTCACCTTTGAGGTGAAGGTCGGTGAAGAGGAGAAGCTGTACGGCTCCGTCACCTCGAGCGACATCCAGCGCAAGCTCGGGGAGCTGGGCATCCAAGTCGACAAACGGAAGATCGATCTCGCGGAGCCGATCCGCGAGCTGGGAGAATACAACGTCGGGATCAAGATCCATCCCGAAGTGCGGCCCGAAGTGCGCGTCACAGTGGTGAAGGAGTGATCGCCGTCTATCAGAATGAAGACTGAGATCTCACAAGTTGTGGACGCCTTGGTGGACCGCAAGGCGGTAGATCCGGTAGTTTTGGACCTGCGCGGGTTGTGCACAGCCACGGACTACTTCGTGATCGTTTCTGGAACGTCGAACGCTCATGTACGGGGAATGGCGGAGCATCTCGTTACGGCACTCGCGCCGGCGGGGCTCGAGCCCCATCATGTGGAAGGACTGGCACAGGGGCGCTGGGTATTGCTCGACTATGTGGACTTCGTGGTGCATGTATTTCATCCCGAGCTGCGTGACTTTTACCAGCTCGAACGGCTGTGGGGAGATGCTCCCGTTGTGGCTGCAGGCGATTCATCGGGGAGCGCGAAAGGCTAGGCAGGCATGCGACGTACCGTGACTCGTCTGATTGTCGTGCTGGGACTCAGCATCCTCGCAACGCCCGCGGCCGCCCAGTACTTCGGTCAGAACAAAGTGCAGTACCGCAGCTTCAACTTTCAGTCGATTCGGACCGAACACTTCGACATCTACTACTATCCCGATGAGCGCGGCGGTGCGCTGGATGCCGCGCGCATGGCCGAGCGCGCGTACGCCCGCCTGTCGCGCATCCTCCATCATCAGTTCCAGAGCCGCAAGCCGATCATCCTGTACGCCTCGCAATCCGATTTCCAGCAGACGAACGTCGTCGATGCCACGGGCGAAGGACTCGGCGGCGTCACGGAGTTCTTCAAGCACCGCGCCGTACTGCCCTTCACCGGCTCGTACGCGGAGTTCGAGCACGTGCTGCAGCACGAGATGGTGCACCAGTTCCAGTACGACGTGTACAGCCGCGGCCGTCCCGGCGCCGGCGTGCAGACGCTGGTGGCAGTCAATCCACCGCTCTGGTTCATGGAAGGAATGGCCGAGTACCTGTCACGCGGACCGATCGACCCGGAAACGGCGATGTGGGTGCGCGACGCGGCGCTCGAGGGCCATCTCCCCTCGATCGAGGAGATGACGAACGATCCGTACATCTTTCCCTACCGGTACGGACACGCGCTGTGGGCGTATATCGGCGAGAAGTGGGGCGATGAGGTGATCGGGGAGATCCTCCAGAGCTCGGCGACGTCCGGACTCGAGGCCGCTTTCAAGCGGGCGCTGGGGCGCTCGCTCGAGGATCTCTCGAACGACTGGCGCGACGCGATCCAGACGACGTTCCTGCCGCAGCTGGGCGATCACTATCGCGCGCGCCGCATCGCGCAGCCGACGTTGACGCGGCGGCACTCGCGCGGGCGCATCTTCCTCGCCCCGGCCCTGACGCCGGACGGCAAGGACATCGCGTTCTTCGGAGACCAGGGCGGTTTCTTCGTCGATCTCTGGCTGGCGGATGGCGAGACGGGGCGCGTGAAACGCCGCCTCGTGAAATCGACGCAAAACAACAACTACGAGAGCCTGCGCTTCATCAATTCGGCGGGCGCGTTTTCTCCAGACGGGCGCTACTTCGCGATCGCCGCCAAGCGCAAGGACCGCGACGACCTGGTGATTCTCGACGTGAAGCGCGGCCGGGAAGAGCGTCGCATCCACGTCGGCCTCAACGGGCTGCAGACGCCGCAGTGGTCGCCCGACGGGCAGCAGCTCGTCTTCACCGGATTCAGCAACGGGTTCACCGATCTCTACGCGATCAATCGCGATGGGACCGGACTGCGGCGGCTCACCAACGACAAGTTTGCCGATCTCCATCCGGCGTGGTCGCCCGACGGCAAGACCATCGCGTTCGTGACAGACCGGGGCGGTGAGACGGATTTCGATCTGCTGCGCTTCGGGAATCTCCGGATCGCGCTGCTCCACCTCGAGACCGGCGCCATCGACCTGCTCGGGAACATGGACATCGGGAAGAACATCAATCCCCAGTGGGCCCCCGACGGCCGTTCGCTGGCGTTCGTCTCCGACCGCACCGGGATCAACAACGTCTTCCTGTACGACATGATCGACGGTCAGATCTATCAGCTCACGAACATGTTCACGGGGGTCCAGGGCATCACGCCGCTGTCGCCCGTGCTCACGTGGGCGCCGCAGGCCGACCGCATGGCGTTCGTCTACTACGAGGACGGCCAGTACAGCGTGTACTCGCTGGAGAATCCGCGGTCGCTGCGCCGCTCGCCCTATCGCGGCCCCAGTGCGCAGCCGGTCGTGACGTTGTTGCAGGCGGAAGCCCGCGACACACTCTTCCAGGCGCTGGTAAACACGGCCGCGACGACCACCGCGCTGGGCGGCACGGGGGCAGCATCGACCCTGCCCACGACGCCCGCGGCGGCTTCGATTTATCGGTCGACGGCAGGATTCCGCCCATCGGCCCTGCCCCAGCCCGCGGAATCGGCGGCGGCCCGTCCGCCCGTGACCGTTCGCGCGTTGCTCGACTCCGTGACGCTCGCGCTGCCCGATACGAACGAATTCACGTTCCGGCCCTACAAAGTGCGGTTTACTGCCGACTACATCGCGCGTCCGACCGTGGGCTACCAGCGAGACAACTTCGGCCGCGGTGTGTTCGGCGGTACGGCAGTCGCGCTCTCGGACATCCTGGGAAATCACACGGTGGTGCTCGCCGGGTCGATCAACGGTCGCATCGCCGAAGCGCAGTTCCTCGGTCTCTACGTCAATCAGTCGCATCGTCTGAATTGGGCGAGCGGGTTCTCACAGGATCCGCTGTACTTCTACGGCGGCAGCGACTGGACGCGCACTGAAGATCCGCGCCGCCCCGGCGACAGCGTCGACGTGTTCTCGAGCAGAATTCGACGCTTCGTCGTGCGCGATCTGTTTGCCGAATCGTCGTACCCGTTCAGCCGCTTCAACCGCATCGAGCTGGGCGTACACGCGGTCAACATCGCGGAGGCCAGTCTGGATCTGCAGACGTTCTACGACGCGAACGGCCCGTTCGATCAGCGGCTCGTGCAGGGTGGCGGTCCGTCCGCGACGTTCGTACAACCATCGATGGCGCACGTACACGACAACACGCTGTTCGGCTACGTCGGGCCGTTCGCGGGGTCTCGCTCGCGATTCTCCATCTCTCCGGCATTCGGTAGCTGGCAGTTCACAGCCGGGCAGGTCGATTACCGGCGGTACATCTTCTTTCGGCCGTTTACGATCGCCGTTCGCGGCTTGATGTTCGGACGCTTCGGGCGTGATGCCGACCGCTTCCCGGTATTCCTCGGCAGCACCGAGTTGATCCGGGGGTATACATCCGGTTCGTTCCGCAATCACGAGTGCGTCGCCAACCAGCAGTCGAACTCCCAAACCGGATGCGCCCAGCTCGACCAGTTAATCGGATCGAAGATCGCGGTCGGCAACGTGGAGTTGCGCTTCCCGCTGACGCGCAGTCTGGTGCTCGGCTTCCTGCCGGTAGGCTTTCCACCAATTGAAGGCGCGCTGTTCTACGACATCGGGATCGCGTGGGATGACTCGAGCACGGTGAAGTGGAACCGCAAATCGACTGAGGACCCGGTGTTGGTTCGGACGCCGTTGCGAAGCTGGGGCGCCTCGATCCGCGCCAACGTTTTCGGGTTGCTGATCATGCGTTTCGACTACACCAAGCCGCTGAACCGGCAGCTCAAGCACTCGTATTGGACCATCAGTTTAGGTCCGACGTTCTAACTCCGCTTCAATAAAACAGTTGCAATGGCCTCGCCGGTTGTCTATTTTGTCCGGCGAGGCCATTTGCCTATCTCACGCTTCCTTCTATTCGCATCGCTCACGCTCTGGGGCTGTGGACCACGAGCGCCGGCAGCTGGATCGTCTCAACAGCAATCGCCGCAGCGAGTTAGCCAGCTCCAGATCCTGGCGCGCTCGCCCGGCGTCGCCATTCGCCTGCCCGCCAAGGGCGGCACCCCGCAGCTCTATCGGTTGCCCCGGCTCACCGCGGTCGACGGAGTGCTGAAAGGCAAACTGCCGCCGATCGAGCGGGTCATCGGCCTCGATCCCGAGTCCGAGTTCCTGTTTGTAACGACCGCCAAACGCGAGCTGCTCGCCCTGGATCTTGGCAGCGGTCGCGTGGACACCGTGGGGACAAACATCCGGCAGGCCGCGCTCGGTCCGGACGGGACGCTCTACGCCGTCGATACGACGCGGCGTGTGATCTCGCTTTCGCGCCGAACGCGATTTACCTGGCCGCAGGTGCTCACGGCGCTGCCGCAGGATCTGTTCGGCGCGGCCGATCAGCATTTGGTCGGCGTGATTCCGCAAGATCGATTGCTGGTCGCCGCGGCCGACCAACCGGCCACTGTGCGGCCCATCGCCGCCGGTGGGGACGTCACCGCGACCCGCTGGGGCGACCTCGTCGCCGTCGCGAGCGAGTCGGGCGTGACGTTCTATGATCCGCTCGGCCGGCGCGATCCGGCGTTCGTGCGGCTCAGCGACGTGCCGCGCGCGCTCGCGTTCTCACCATCCGGCCACCGGATCTATGTCGCCCGGCGCAACGTGCCCGGACTCGCCGTCGTCGATCGCTACGAGAAAAAAGAGCTCGACGGCGTGGCACTGCCCGGTCCCGTCGCCGCGCTCCGTCTTGATCCGCTCGGCCGCTGGCTGCTGGCTCGCCCTGCCGTCGGTGATTCGGCGTGGATCGTCGATCTGCCGATCAAACGGCATACCGGCATCGTGCCCACCGAATGGAAGTCCGACCTGCCGGCGATCTCCCCGGACGGGATGCTGATCTACCGGCGCGGCCAGGATGTGGTGTCCGCAGGACCCGATTCCCTGACCGGGATCGGCAAAGTGACGGGCGGCGCATCCGATACCTGGGTGCTCACCACATGGCTGCCTCGCGGCGTGCCGTCGAGTACCGTGAGCTCCACGACATCCGACAGCGCGGGCGTGGGCGCGGAAGGCCCGCTGTACGTGCAAGTGTCGACGTCGCAGAACCCGGAGTGGTCGGGGCATCTCGCCGACGATCTCACGCGCGCCGGATTAGCCGCGCGCGTCCTGCCGCCGCAGCACCCCGACGACGGGTATCGCGTCGTGCTCGGCCCCTACGCCACGCGGGCGCAGGCAGAAGCCACGGGACGACGTCTGGGCCGACCCTTCTGGATCTATCAGCCCGGACAGTGACGAGCGCCCGGCAGTTGCCGCTCTCGCGGCTCGGTCATCTGGTTCCGCCGCTCGTCGACAACGCGGCATTGGTCGCGCTCGTAGCCGTTACGAACGATCCTCCCTGGGCGGCGAAGGCCGCGTGGGACATCGCGCGCATCGCCGCGCGCGACGGCCGGCGCGTCGCGCTCGTGGATCTATGCCTTGAGCATCCCGCGCTGCACGAGACGGTCGGGCTGCACGCGACGGAAGGAATTGTCGACGCGTTCGAATACGGTGTCTCGCTCAACAAGGCGGCGCATGAAGTGACGGGCGTATTCATTATCCCCGCCGGGTCCGAGACCGCACATCCGGCAGAGGTCTATGCGCACCCCCGGTGGCCCAAGTTGCAGGCGGGGTTCCGTTCCGAGGGGGCGTTGCTCCTCGCGCTGTTGCCGCTCACCGGACTCGCGCAGTTCTCGGCCGTGCCTGACGGCGCGCTCGTGCTCGCGCCCGAGGGCGTAGGTCCCGAGTTTGGGCTGCCACAGGACGTGCCGTTGCTGGGGGTGGTGCGCGATCGGTGGCTGCCCTCGGGTCCGCGGGTGTCAGCGCCGGCGATGACGGTGCCGGTTGCGGACGAACCGCGGCCCGGTATGCGACTGGCGCTTACCGCGCTGGTGGTGGCGGCCCTGGCGGTCGGAGGATGGGCGCTGCTCGCGCGAGCGCGCGAGTCGCTCGTCGCGCCGCCCGCCCAGCCTGTCGCCCCGCCGACTTCCTCCACAACCTCCACAACCTCGACAACCTCCGGCGCCTCCACCATCGCTCCACCGAAGCCGGTCGCCGTCCCACGCGATACCCTCGGCTGGACCATCCAGCTCGCGGCGTACGCCTCACTCGACGGCGCTGGCGCATGCCGATCGGCTCGCGGCGGATGCAGGTGTACCGGCGCTCGTGACGCCGGTCCCGCAGAGCGGCAGCGGACCCGTCTGGTATCGGGTACTCGCGGGCTCGTACGCGACACGCAGCGCGGCCGGCAGCGCGCGGGCGGATCTGTGGCATCGCGGGATCGCATCCGAAGGCGTCGGTGATTTGCTGCTCGCGCCGTATTCGTATCACGCCCCGGCGGGCGCGTCGCTCGATACGTTGCGGCGCCGGGGCCTTCCCGCCGTACGCTGGTCCAACGGCGTGATCCTGCTTGGCGCGTTCGTAGCACCGGAACAGGCCGCGTATACGCAAACCGCCCTCAAGCGCGCCGGCGTGCGCGCGAACCTACTCCCTCGCATGGGGAAACCATGAGACTGAGCAGGCTCGAGCTCTCCGGATTCAAGTCTTTCGCCGGCTCGGTGGAGCTGCCCTTCGATCAAGGCGTGACCGCGATCGTCGGACCGAACGGCTGCGGCAAGTCCAACATCTCCGACGCGGTGCGCTGGGTGCTCGGCGAGCAGTCGCCCCGCCTGCTGCGCGGCGGAAAAATGGAAGACGTGATCTTCCAGGGCTCGACCGGCCGCCGGCCCGTGAACGTGGCGGAAGTCTCGCTGGTCTTCGACAACTCCGACGGCAGCCTCCCGCTCGCGTATCAGGAAGTCGTCGTCACGCGTCGCCTGTCGCGTTCCGGGCAGAGCGATTACCTGCTGAATCGCTCGCCGGTACGGCTGCGCGACATCCAGGACATGCTCCGCGGCACCGGCCTCGGCGCGGACGCCGCGGTCGTCATGGAAGCGAAGATGATCGAGGCGCTGTTGTCCGAAAAAGCCGAGGAGCGGCGGGCGCTGTTTGAGGAAGCGGCGGGAATCGGGCTGTATCGCGACCGCAAGAAGAGCACGGAGCGGCGACTCGAGGAGACGGCGGTCGATCTCGCCCGGCTCGAGGACCTGATCGCCGAGGTGCAGACCCAGGTCCGCAGCCTCGCGCGCCAGCGCGGCCGCGCCGAGCGCTACGGCAAGATGATTGAAGAGCGTTTTGGGATCGCCATGACGCTGGTGCGCCGGGAGATCGAGGACTTCGATCTGTCACTCGGCGCGCTCGGAGTCCGTGCGCGCGAGCTGGCCGAGCAGCTTCCCGCGGCCCGCACGCGACTCGAGGATGCCGAGCATCAGCGCGAAGCCCGGGTCCAGGCCCGGCACACGACCGAAGCGCGGCGCACCGAAGTCGAGCGCCGGTTCGGGGACGTCAAGCTCGAAGTGGGACGGCTCGAGAGCGACATCGCTCTCGCGGCCGAACGGCTGAGCAACGCGAGCCAGCGGCGCCAGACCGCCGCCGAAGAGCGCATCCAGGCCGAGCGCCGGGCGGCACAGACCGAGCGCGAGCACCAGGCCGCGGCCGCGGAGCGCGCTGCCGCCGAGCGTGATCTCACCGCTGTGCATTTGGCGCTGGGCGCGCGGACTGGCGAAGAGGACAACGTCCGCGGACGGCTTACGGCGGAGCGGCTCGCGGTACGCGAGCTCGAGGAGGCGCTGCAGCGCCGTGCCGAGTCCGCGCGGGCGCTGGAAATCGAGGGCGGCGCGTTGGACCGCGAGCGGAGCGAGCTGCGCGAGCAGCTCGCGCTCGCGGCCGAAGAACGCCGGGCGCGCGACGCCGCCGCCGAGGCCGCCGCCGGCGACGCGGCGGCGGCCGTGCAGCGCGTCAATCGCGATGCGCAAGCCGCAGTTCGGGCGGTGGAAGCACTGCAACATGCACGTCGGCACATCGGCACCCTGCATGAACAGGAGATGGGCGCCCGGTCTGCCCGGCGCCAGGCGGAAGCCGCGTTGGCGCAGCTCGAGGCACGGCGGGATGCGCTCACCGAGCTCGACCGCGAGCACGTCGGTCTGGCGCCCGCCGCACAGACACTGCTGAAAGCCCGGCTTCCGGGTGTCCTGGGACCGCTCGCTGATTTCGTCCGCACGAGCCGGCGCGACGCCGAGCTGGCCGAGCGTCTGCTGGGCGAATGGCTGCATGCGGTCCTCGTCAAAGATGCGACGGTCATCGAGGCGATCAGCGCCTGGCACGCAGAGACGCAACCGGGCCCGCTGGTGCTCCTGCCCTGCGTCCCGGGGCCTCGGCTCGGGGCCGACGGCCACCCGCTCAAGGACGACCTCCGCGTGGACGGTCCCGCGGCGGCCTGGGTTCGCGCGTTGCTCGCCGGCCACGAGGTAATCGGCGCCGGCGCGCTGCGCCGCGCGAATGGTGCGGTGTTCCTCGACAGCGGTTCGCCGGCCGCCGGACCGCTGCAGCGGCGCGCCGAGCTCGAGGCGCTGGAGAAGGACGTGCGAGAGGCGACGACGAATCTCAATCGCGCGCGCGCGACTGAAGAGTCCACGGTCAAGGAGCTCGCGGCCGCTGAAGCGGCGCTGACTGTAGCCGGTCAGGGCGCCGAGCAGGCACGTCGCGTCGAGCTCGAGGCCGGCGCGGAAAAGGGCGAAGCGGATCGCGGTCTGATTCACGCCCGCCGCCAGGCGGAGGAAGCCGCCACGCAGGTCGAGCGGTTGACCAAGCGGCTGGTGGAAGTCGAAGCGCGCCTCGGCGGCTCCACCGAAGAGCTCAGTGCCGAGCGCGCCGTGCTGACCGACCTCGAGGCGCAGCAGGAAGCTGCGCGCGAGCAGCGGGTGCGCTGGCAGGTGGAAGCCGCTCAGGTGGAGGCGCGGCTCGCCGCGGCGTCAGAGCGCGCCGGCCGCGCCTCGGACGACACGAAAGCGTCGAAAGACCAGGCCGGGGCGCGCGCCGAGGAAATCGCGCGCATCGAGCACGAGACGGCGTCACTCACGACCCAGCGCGCGCAGTGGGAGGATACGTTGCAGGAGCGCCGTCTGGCAGTGACGGAGCTCGACACCGCCGCGAAGGACGCCGAAGCGCAGGTGGGTATGGTCGACGCCGACGTCGGCCAGGCGGAAGGCGCGCTCGATCAGGCGCGCAAGGCGCTGGCCGCCCTGGGCGAAGAAGAGCACCGGTTGCAGCTCGAGCGCACGGAGATCGAAGGCCGCAAACGCGGGCTCGTCGAGCGCGTCGAGACCGAGTGGCGCAAGCCGCTCGACAAGTTGCTGGCCGATTCACCGGAGGTGGAAGGCGACCTCGAGTGGCTGCGAGAGGAAAACGACCGGCTGCGTGGCGCCATCGACGCCGTTGGACCGGTGAACGCACTCGCCGTCGAAGAGCACGCCGAAGAAACAAAGCGTCTCGATTTTCTGCAGACACAGCGCGACGATCTCGTCACCGCCCGCAACTCGCTGCAACAGGCGGCGCGGGAGATCGATCAGACCGCCAAGACCTTGTTCCTCGAGTCCTTCTCGAAAGTGCGGGAGCACTTCCGGTCGGTGTTCCAGACACTGTTCGGCGGCGGTGAATGCGACGTGCGCCTGGCGAGCGAGGACGAGCCGCTGGAGAGTGAGATCGAGATCCACGCCGCGCCGCGGGGCAAACGCACCCAGCGGATCCACCTGCTCTCCTCGGGCGAACGCACGCTGGTCGCCGTGTCGCTGTTGTTCGCGATTTTCCTGGCTAAGCCGAGCCCGTTCTGCCTGCTCGATGAGGTGGACGCGCCGCTCGACGACGCGAACGTGGGCCGCTACGTCCGCCTCCTGGCGGAATTCAAGGATCAGACACAGTTCATCGTGATCACGCACAACCCACGGACGATGCAGGCCGCCGACGCGGTCTATGGCGTCACCATGCAGGAGCCGGGCGTCTCAACGATCGTCGGCGTGCG
>WNGA01026416.1_pt1 | contig 12565 bp, 16 predicted proteins | sample 5400061 | NCBI WGS metagenome assembly WNGA01 (sample SAMN13153366, study PRJNA577476) | soil metagenome | isolation source: 100 cm soil or saprolite under grassland replicate 2 | place: USA:California | collected 2016-06-15
CTGATACTTCTCATTGATAAGCTCAAAGTGAGCCTGAAGCTGGTCGATGGCCTCAGCCGGCAAGTCGTACTTGGCCCGGAGATAGGGGACGAATCCTGGCAAGCCTTCGCCGCCCCGATAGCCAGCCATCACGTACAGGTCCGCCGTTTCGATCTCAAGCACCTGAGCCAGAAGCCGCAGGTGACGGGGGTCGGGTGAGGTGTACTCGCCGTGCTCCAAGCGGGACAGCCAGGTGGCGTCCACTCGGGCCGCAGCAGCCAGGCCGCGGACGGAGAAGCCTCGGCGCTCACGCAATCGCTTGACGTAGCTTCCCAGTTGGCGGGGGTCGACACTGTCTCGGGTTATGGGTTTCATTGGCAATTCCTTCGGGGCAAATCGTACCATCCCGTGTGGACGGGGATCCACGGCGAATTGCCGAAAACCCCGCCAATTCCGGCCGGACTTTCTGGCCGAATGCCCAATGGTCGGAAGGGAAGGGGCGGGCGGAAGGGCCGCGTGATGCGACCCCTCCACCCACCGTGTGGCGACCGGAGGCTCAGGCCTCCTTGGCCGGCCCGTTCCGGCGGCGCTGTGGCCGCTCGGTCGGGGCCGGGGTGCCCTTGTCGCCGAAGAGCGACTGGATGGCATCGCGCCGGGCGACCGCCTCCCGCTCGATCTGAGCCAGGAGCTCGGTGGCCCGCTGCTCGAAGTCCTCCTCCGAGCGCTTGCGCGCGATGTGGCCCTCGATGGCCTGACGGACCTCGTCCGCCACCGGCAGCCCGTCCAGCTGACTCAAGAGGACCAGCTGCGCGTGCAGGTCGTCCTCCAGTCGGATGGCCATGGTCTTCATGGCCGTGCAGCCGTGGTGTCCACGGCGACCACCTCCTCGGTGCTGGTGCGGCCGGCGATCTCCGGATGAGATCGCTCAGGAAAGCCGCACGACGCCGAGGAGCGCCGTTCAAGCCGCTGCCCTCAGGGGCTCGGTGACAGGGTTGGACCGGGCGCTCTCGATCCGTTCCGTAGCCAACCTCACGAAGGCGGGGTTGATCTCGACCCCAACCCAGTCCCGGCCGAAGCGTTCAGCCACCAGCCCGACAGTGCCGGCTCCCATGAAGGGGTCTGCGACCACGCCGGGCTTCCACTCCGCTCCGCAGGAGCAGTCAGGGTGAAGAGGTCCAAGCTCGCGCACGGTCTCCCACCGCCTGGGATAGCGGCGGACGTACTTGTCCCTAACCGCGGGACCCTTATTGCCCACCACGCTGATCGTTGCGGTCCGCCGCCAGGGCTTGCCGCAGCGGGTGCAGATCCGCTCAGGGCAGGTGGCCAGGAGTGGGCGAACCACCAGTTCTGGCGGGAAGGTGGCGAAATGGGCGCCCCGGTAGCCGTGGGTCGGCAGGACCCAGACGTCCCCGGGGTTCTTCCCGCGGGCATGTCCCGGCTGATGGGCGGGGCGGGCCCGACGCAGTCCGGCTTGAGTGCCCGCTGCCAGCGGGCCGGCCCACGGCTCGGGCTTCAGCGGCGCGGGATGCTCCGTCCGGGAAGCCCGGGACTGGTGGGGCTCCCGGATGCTGTCCAGGTCGAAGGCGTACCTGCGGTCGCGGACCAGGAAGTACATGACCTCGTACGTCGTGTTGAGCCGATCGGTCACGGAGTGCGGCATGGGGTTGGGCTTCGCCCAGATGACCTTGTTCCGGACGATCCACCCGTCGGCCGCGAGCGCCAGCAGCAGCCGCTCCGGAGCGAGGAGCAGGCTCTTGGGAGGAGCGCCGTAGCGCGCATGGCTGGAGTAGCTGTCCCCCAGGTTGAGGAGCACCCGGGCCAGCTCGGCCATGACCCGGCGGAGCGCCTCCACCCAGCGGTGCACGTTCGGCTCCAGCCCGATCTGACCCTGGATGCCGTAGTCCCTCAAGGCGTAGTAGGGCGGGCTGGTGATCACACAGTCGACCGAGGCGCCAGGAAGCTGGCGAAGCGTGGCGGCGGCGTCGCCGATCAGGATGGTGCGGCGGGGAAGTGTCTTCATGGCAGCGCTCCTGCCATGACGTCCACGGCCTCGTCAGCCGTCACCACCCGGAACAGCACCTGGCTATCGGCGGGTTGCTGGCCGAACAGGTCCGCCAGCTGCTGTTTGCGCGGCTCTCCCCGGACCACGAACAGCACCCATGGGAACACTCCGGCCCGGGCTTGCTCCCGGCCGCTCGCCCAGTAGGCCCGGTAGGTGCTGAGCTTCCGCTCGATGGTGGTGAGGGCCTGGGTCCCCCGGTCGACCTCCACGAACCAGTGCTCCTCGAACTCGCCCTGGACCACCCGCACGTACGCGTCTGGCTTCAGCCTGGCCCGGGCCCCGCCAGAGGCGTAGAAGGTCCGCCAGCAGTCAGGCTCGCCGGCGAAGTGGAACAGCTCGATGCGGCGGACCCGCCGGGCCTCCACCAACTCCACGTAGAGCTCGGTCACCGCGAGGGCATGGGCGATGAACGGCCACCCCGGCACCCATGGAGGCTGCACGCGCCGTCGGGCGCCTGGGTCCGGCTGCACCAACCGTTGACCAGCGACGTCCAAGACGTACAGGAACCCGGCGGAGCCGGACCGGACGCCCCCAACCTGCCGAGGCAGGCGGGCCAGGAGGCGTCTGGCAACCAGCGAAGCAAGGACCCGACGGCGGTGGCGAGGATTGGACCCGGCGAAGTGCAGACGGTCGAGCTGGGCACCCGACGCCAAGCGGACCTGCTGAAGGGTAGTCAGGATGGCTCGGTCGCGCTCGGCCAGGCCCGCCTCCAGACGCTCCACCCGGGTTTGCGTGAGGTAGCGCCCGCTCATAATGTGGCCTCCACGTTGGGCAGGAGAGTCGTTTGCGCTTTCGCCCTCGCCAGGCCTTCCCACCAGCGCAAACGCCGCGCGTTACTCAACGCGACCGGACGAGCGATCGGACATGTCAAAACGACCCTCATGGCTGCCTCCGTCGGCGGCCGACCGGCCCCGGGCCGGGTCGCTCTCCGTGGCGAGCCCGCATGGCCGCCTCGATCTCGGCCCGGTCGCGCCCATAGCGCTCGCGCGACAGGGCGCGGACGATCTCTGCCTGCCCGGTGGACGGAGGGGGCGACAGAGAGACGCCGGTAGCAGGCGGCACCACATGCCCGCCCGCCATCAGGCTGACCACCACCTCGTAGCGGCCCAGACCCTCCAGGTCTTGGGCGTCTATGTACGGCGCTAGCTCCCGGGCCATCACCCGGGCGTCGGCGGAGCGCAGCTGAAACAGCACCCTGCTCCGCGCATTCGCCAAGACCGCCTCCTTGACCTCGGGGGTCAACTGGCCCAGGTGCTGGTGCAGGAGCGTGACGCCCATCCCAAGGCCCCGGGCCTGGGCCAGGATGTCGGCCACGCTGGTCGGCAAGCCCAAGTAGTCCTGGACCTCGTCCACGTAGAGGAACACCGGATGCCGGCGCTCGGGCGGGATGGCCGACCGCCTGAGCACCGATTGCCATGCCCGGCTCAGCACGAGCGAGCCGAGGAGCCTGGCGGCCTCCTCGCCGAGCACGCCTTTGGACAAGGGAACCAGCACGATGCGCCGCTCGGCGATGGCGCGGTCCAGGTCGAGCCGGGGCCGGGACTGGCCGATGACGTTCCGGATCCTCGGGCGGAGCAAGACAGCCCGAAGCTTGTTCATTAGCGGGCCTGCGGCGGCGGCCCGTTCGGCGTCGCTCATACCTTCGTACCCGCCCCAAAAGCCTTGGAGGAAGGGGTCCTCAATCCGGCCCACCAGCGGCGCCCGAAAGTTCCGGTCGGTCAGCAACAGCGGCAACTCGCAGAGGGTCATGGCCGGGTCCTGCACCAAGGTGAGCAGCCCGGCCCTGAGGATGTCGTCGGTCCGCGGGCCCCAAAACGGCTTCCACAGCTGGTGAAAGATCCCGACCACCCGGTCGACCACCAGCTCGGGGGCGTCCTCCGCACCAGCCAGGATGTTCAGCCCGACCGGTCGTCCGTCGTCGGCGGGGTCGAGCACGACCACGTCGTCGGCGCGGCCCGGCGGCACGTCGGACAGGACGTCGCGGACCAAGTCCGACTTGGGCTCAATGACCATGACGCCGAAGCCGTCGGCCATGTCCCGGCCGACGAGACCGCGGGCCAGCGTCGACTTGCCGACTCCTGATGGCCCCATCACGTGCAGACCCATGAGGGCGTCCGCCGGCGAGAGGGCAATCGGGCGGTCTCCGGACCCGGGGAAGTTGGACCGAGCCAGGACCCGCCCGACCGTCGGGATGTCCGCCACGGCCGGCAGCTGGCGGCTGCCCCCGAGGTCAAGGCCGGGAAGGACGGGCGAACCGATGGGGAACGCGGCCAGCCCGGCCACCTCCTGGGCGTTCAACGTGCAGGGATAGGTGCCAAGCGGCAGGCTACGAAGCTCGAGCCGCCGGGCGGCCCAGGCACCCGGCACGGCCCGCCGGAAGAGGTGCACGCCCGGCGCGTTGGCGGCATGCAGGGCTGCCGTCAGCCGGTGCAATAGCCGGTCTGCATGCGGCTCCGAGGCGGCCGTGGCCCCCAGCCGTCCGACGGCCTGGAAGACCGAGGTGGCCTGCTTAGCCCGGAGGGCACGGAGGCTTTCAGCGTCGCGAGCTTGATCGGACCCGCTGTCCAGGAAGCCCGCGAGCCAGCCCTTGCCCCCCGATTCGGCCGTCGCCAGGGGCACCGGTCCGACCGGGCTGACTATCCATTGGAGGATGACCCGTTCGTCTTTGCTCAACGGTTGCAGGCTGGCGAGGATGGCCGTAGACACGACGGCCGGATCATCGGTTCGCAGCGGTCGCTCTCGTGTCGAGATGCCAACCTCGCCGGCGATGGTGGGGCGGCCGGAATCGAGGACCGGGACCTCCTGTATGGACGCATCGGGCAAGGCGGCTCGGAGCTGGGCAAGGACGATCGGGGCAAGGGACCGCGGAGCAAGCAGGTGATGGGCGATGCCGGCGGCCGTCGCGGTGGTCTCGATGACGATCGCGCGGATCCCGACCCGGCGCTCACGCCGCGGAGCGACCAGTCCGGACAAGCCCCCGAAGAACTCGGTCGCCGCCTTGGGATCGAGACCCCGCTTGAACCGCAGGCGGTAGGCCACCAGCTCCCGGCGCCAGGCCCGGGCCTCAAGTCGGCGCGGGACCAGGACCGCCGCCACCAAGAGGCTGCTCGCCACGACGAGGACCAGGACGTAGACGATCACGTCTGGCCTCCTTCCTGGCCGTCCTTACGCTGCTTGGCCTCGGCAGCCCGGGCTTCCTCTTCCTGAAGGTCGCGGGCCAGCTGGATCAAGGCGAGCACGTACTTGCGTACGTCCTTCTCGCGCTTCTCGATGGGGATGATGCGAATGTTGCGCCGCACGTCAGTCTCCTCTTAGGGGGCACGTGGACGAGCGGCTACAGATGCTCGAGGCGGAGGTTGGAGCGGCCTGCGCTGTCCAGTGCCCTGAGGTCTTTGTACGTGGACGGGCGTCTACGTTCATTGGGCAATCCGCCGAATGTGCTGGCCGAGCGGGCGCGACTTGTTGGCAGACCTCACGAGCCCTGCCGCCACCCCAGCAAGAAGAGGGCGAGGACCACCATGAAGAACACGGCGCCGAGCAGCGGGAGGGCGGGACGGACGAGCCAGGCGCTCACCCGCACTACTAGGCAGAGTGCGAGTAAGGCGCCCAGCCCATCCCGGAATCGCTTCACTTGCCCCCGTGCTTCAGGCGCCAGGCCTCGGCCTGCATGGCCTGGCGGGCGCGGGAGGAGACGCCGTGGATTCTCTGGGCCGCCCGCAAGCCGCGGGCGTGAGCATCACGACGGGCCCGGTTTCCCCACACCCCAGCCCCAACCACCAGCGCCAGCATGGCCACCAGGAATAGGGCGGCACAGGCAAGGACCGTGACCATCAGAAGACCATCCCCGCGACCTCGGCGGCGATGGCGCCCGTGGCGACATCTACGATGGCCTTGTACCGGCCTTCTCCCAGGGGTATCTGTTCGATCAGCTGGGCCTCCAGGTTCGTTAGGAACCCGAGCTGCTGGAGCGCGACGTGCGTGACGAAGCCGATGGCCTCGACGCGAGCCGCCTTCACCAACGCGGTGCCCTTGACGGTGTCGATCTCGCGGCCCGTGGCACGGTTGGGCCTGATCACGCCGCCACGCCCAGTTGACCTGGTGATCTCGTAGCTCACTTGCGCTCCTTTCGTTGGCGTCTTGGAACGAACACGCGCCAGCCCGGCACGTGTAGTCTTCTGATGGACCCGGGCCCTGGAGCGTCCGGAAGTCGCTCTCGGGCCCTGGCCTCGCCCTCGCAGCTGGTGGCTAGCAGGAACCGAAAGTGTTCCCCGCCCGGACGGCAGGCAGCTCGATCGGGTCGTGTCTCCGGAACCGATCGCCGGAAGCTAGCTAGAACCTGCCGAGTTCATCACCAGCCCTCGCATTTATGTCCCGCTGTGCCATCACCTCCCTTGTCAAAGCACCTACGATGGTTTTGTAGAACACGACGGGTTGTCTCTCGACTCTGAGAAAAATGGGGAGCAGAGGGTGAAGCGCGGGGCCCCTGAAAAGAGCCCAGCTCATAGGAACTCGGCCGCTGCGAGGCTAGGACGCCAGATGCGAGATCTCCGGCAGGCCGCCGGTGTGTCCCTCTCTGACACGGCTGGGATGAGCGGCTGGGATGTCCGACGGCTGTCGAATGCCGAACTCGGCGGGCTTGAATACGCGCCGACTTACGAGATGGTCGCCTTCTACGAGGAGCGGTTTGGCGGCAAGGGAGTGCTTTGGGAGCTCTTCCGAGCCATGGAGCTGGAGCGCAGGGCGCGCGATCCTAGGCGAGGACCTAGGGCGAACCGCAAAATCTCCCCGCAGAACGCAGCCAGTCCGAAGGCTGTGGGATACCCACGCGACCGCTCCGTCTTCCTCCGTGACGTGACCGTTCCCGACGACACGCTCATGCGGCCGGGTCAGGCTTTCGTCAAGGCCTGGGAGATCCTGAACGCGGGCGAGATCCTGTGGTCGGGCCGTTTCCTGACTCGGCAGGGTCCGCACCAAGGGCCCGAGACCATGCAATCGCCGCGCAGCGTGCCGATCCCAGAGACGCCTCCCGGGGGCTCGGTCGAGATCGCGGTGACCATGCGAGCTCCCTTGGTGGACGGAGCCGCCGTTTCCATCTGGAAGATGGCAGACGAGGAAGGACGGCTCTATTTCCCAGATACCTACACGATGGGGCTGATATGCCAGATCTTCGTTCTGGCAAAGGGTAGCCAGGCCTCGCTCGGGGACGACAGACTCAGGGTGGTGCGACAGGGGACCGCGCCGGCCGGGCCGCTTGCCCCAGATACCCCGTTCACTTGCTTCTGGGTAGTGCGGAACGAGGGCACGGCCATCTGGGAGGGACGGCTACTCCGGAGGGTCACGCCAGCCGCCGGACCAGGGACCATGCGCTCGCCGCTCGCCGTGCCAGTATCCAAAGCTGGCCCCGGAGAAGAGGTCCAGATCGAGGCGACGCTGCAGACGAGCCACATTGAAGGGACTTCGGTCTCCTACTGGATGATGACCGACGAAGCCGGTCGCCGTACGGCATCGAACAGGCAAGAGTTCGACCTGATGTGCGAGATGACGGTGGTCAGACCACACCGGCGACATCGGCAGCCTGGCCCTTGACCCGCTCGCCGGCCTATCCCGAGAATCGCCACTCTGGCGTCCGCGTCGGATCGATTAGGGGCACGGCGTCCGATGAGTGGGCCGTTCTGCCTGGAAGAACGGGCCTTCTTCACGTCCGGTCGGTTGGTGCCCTGAAGTCCGAGGGGCGAAGCTTTGGTCCCGGTATTGGACAACCTTAGAGGCCTCCACGCGCTGGACCGGTCTCGGAGTCTGAGTGGGTGGCAGTAAACGTGGTGACAACGAATGACAGCCAGCCCTGGGAGCCAAACCCCTGGACGAGAGCAGCGTGACACTGACGGTCGGGCCCTATCGTTTGCCACGAGTGCAAGCTACGTGCGCCGGGCGCCTTCAGGCCAGATTATCTCCACCGCCTTCCCACGCTCCTCCGCGTAGCGGACAATGTCCGCCGTGCCACCAAGCCCCGCGGCCGGAGCGCCGTCCCATACAGCAAGGAGCAGGTCGGACCGATCCGCAACCGCGCGCCCCGCTGCCATGAAAGCCTCTTCGGTCGGTAAGGGGTAAGGCAGCTCTTCGCTGGAGGCGGAAGACTGTAGGAGTTCAGCATAGCTCGCGCGAGCCTCGTCAGTGGTGAACGTACTTGCATAGCGGGCGCAGGGGATAACCACATGCAGCCGACCCCCGGTCGACAGCAACGCACGCGCGAAAATCTGATCTGCACCGACAGCCAGGCTCGTGTCGCGACAGCCAGCGTCTGGTGGCCAGTGCAACCGACGACCATCAAAGCACGCCCCGCTTCGCCAGGCCCCAGAAGTATCGACCTAGCGGTGTCAGGTAAACGTGCCCGCTCTCCATCGCAATCCAGTAGTGATCACGCCGGCCATCCGTAGTGACCAGGTTCGCATTTCGCAGCCGGCCCATGTAGTCGAACTGCTGCTGCTCGGGCGTACCGTCTTCCGTCCGTGCGAGGGGCCTTCCCTCGCCCTCGTGGGCGGGTGTAAGCTGAACTCTCGCGTCTGGGGTGGGGAAGTTGGTCGGAAGTTGACGCAACAGTTCGATATCGAGCCACGGCGGCCCTACCCGGAGCACGAGTGGCTCGGTGAGGTTCGTCTTCAGGATCGGTCGCTGCTGCCAATCATCAAAGGCGTTGCTGATATATCCATACAAGCTTAGGGCGGTGATGTTGCCTCGATGATCGGTTGCCCCGCCTTCTAGCCCATCGAGCAGCACTCGAGTGAAGGCACCGTGGCCTTCGACCTCAGCGGACGTCTCGCTGGCGCGGCTCGCTGCCATGACCGTGACGTTCTCTCGGAGGACAGTCTTGGCGAGCCGGAACGGTTCTGCGACTGCGGCGGCCTGCAGGCCAGGAAGCGCCCCCATATCGCCGCTAAAGCAGCAGTCGAGGATCAGAGTGACGCTGCGGGCCGGGGAGTCATTGGCGAGCGTGATGAGATCGTTCATCGACACCCCGAGGCTGTTCTCAGTTGCGTCCTGCGTGACCAAATCCGCGCCCCACAGCGTCTGGCCGCCGTGACCTGCGAAGAAGAACAGCAGGTCGGCGTCGCGAGCGCTCTTGAAGAGTTGCGATAAGCCGTCCCTGAGCACTTCTCGTGTGATGGGCGGCTCACCATCGGACCCCAGCATCACCTCTGTCCGCCAGTTGGGGCTTCCGTCGGAGTGAGTCGACAGGACCTCGGCCAGCGCCACGGCATCGGTGATACATCCATCGAGCGATGCAAAGTCGTAAGCGTCGATCCCCACAAGAAGGGCGCGTCTCAACCGTTCTTGCCCTCAGTCATGGCGAGGTCGACCACCGCAGCGACCTTGTCCCAATCCCATTCGACTGTCCGATTACGAGGGAGTCCACTCGGCAACGTGTTCTGTGAGTTGGCACCATCGACGTAGACACCGAAGACGGGTACGTCCTTCTCTTTGGCCATCGCGATCTCTGCTGCGACACCGGTCGCGCTCGCCATGTACCTCCCGACAAGGACTATGCACATGTTCGTGGAGGCGATGCGCCCCCTCATCTCCTCCTCCCACGTTGCCTGCGGCAACTCCGACCGAGATGACCAGTCCTGAACGGTAAAAGGGGTCGGCGAATCCTTCTTGGCCTGGCCGGCAAACAGGTTCCGCGACGTCTCGTCGTGGTCGAAGTCGAAACTCACAAACGCACGGGGATCGGCCATTGGTACCTCCTCGTCTAGATCCTTCATGCTACACGAATCGGGTGCGAAGGGAACAGCGCAAATGTTCTCTGCCACTCAAGCGTCCTCACACGGAGCGGTTGCTAGCCTTGCGTCCCCCTTGGAGGCCCGCTCGTACCTCTTCGCCATCTGCTTCTTCACTGCCTTTCACTCTGCCATCTGACGCCCCACCGGGAGAGCCGCGGGCCTTCGGGGACATTCTCAGTTGAGGCAACGAAGCCCCTTCGAGGACATTTCCGGTGAGGCAGCTCGAGGGCTTGCGCATCTGGCGGGTGAGCTGCATACTGATGCCTATGAGGATTCGTCATGCCAACCACGTAGGTTGCCAATGAGCGAGGCAGACCTCATCCGCATCGCCATTGCTCTCGCACCGCGTGAGCCTCTATTTTCCGCCGTGATCCATGCCAGCCAAGAGATCACACAACGATATGACAATGCCAATGTCATCGACGCTGTGACTTATCCTCCTCACGTTTCCCTCCATATATGCTACATACCACGCCGCGTGCTCGAGGTTCTTCTTGAATCCGTGAGCCATTTGGCGACCGGGCAGTCACACGCGCTGTATCTACGCGGTCTGCGAGTCGAGAGAGGTTCGAAGGGCTACGTGTCTGTCCGCGTCTCTCGCGATACTGAGTTGCAAGAGATGCACCAGTTGGCGATCTCCGCTGCCGCCTCCGTTCGCGACGGAATCAGCGAGCCCCTCCCACGATCCTTCGACTCCTACTCTGAGCTGGACAAGGCGAACTACCGGAAGTACGGGAACGCGTATGTCGGCGCAAAGTTCGATCCCCACATATCGATCGCCAAAGTGGAACCTGAAGACCAAGGCGACGCCTACGCTATTGCGAAGCACATTCTCGATGGAGTGACCGAGGCGCCAGTCGAGGCCCTTCAGGTCTGCGACATCGGTCCGAACAACGAGAAGTGGGAGGTGCTGACATCAGCTCCACTGCCTTCCTGACCTGACCTTGGGGGGAATGTGGCTTCGCTCTTCATTGCGCATAGTTCGCATGACGGGAACCTGGCTGGGCGCCTCAAGGAGGACCTGACCAAGCTGGGACACACTGTTTGGATCTACGAACAGCGCAGTCGGGTTGGTCGCTCGATACCGTTGAAGATGCAAGAAGCTTTGGAAGGGGCGGATTACGTTGTGTACATGATGTCCCGAGCAAGTCGCAGCTCGGGCTTTACCGACCGAGAATGGCTGACGACTGTGTGGCGGGAGATGGAGGAGAGAAGGGTCAGACTCTTGCCGGCTCTCGTGGACAACACAAGAATCCCCGGTCTTCTTCGCGACAAGGCGTACGCTGACTTCCGCGACTCCTACGTGGCCGGCCTTCGTGACCTAATCCTGGCACTTGAGGCGCCGGCCGAGGAGGCGGGGATCCGCCGCGTATACGGGGATATTATGGATATGTACGGAGACTGGGAGGCTCTCTTCTCCCGCTCTCGTAGACTCGATCTCTTCCTCATGTATGGCAGGACGTGGCGGAATACGTACTTGAAGCATATTGAGCGCCTCATAAGCCATCGCGATGGTCGGCTCCGAGTGGTCCTCCCGGATAGCTCGCCGACATCGAAGGCGGTTGCCTTGTACGCCAAGTTGATGCGTACCAGCCAAAGGAACCTGCGAGGACTGATCGAGGAGGCCTACACCGATTTCGCAGGCCTGAAGCCGAAGTCTAGGGTTCAGCTATACAGCACCCAGGCGCTCTATCGGCATGCCTTGTACCTCTTTGACACAGGCGGCGTCCTTGCCCTTTACGCGCTCTGCGGCCTGAGGATCCCGACACCCTGCTTCCTCGTCGCTGATGGGTCCGTTCTCGACGCGACACGAACCGACTTTGAACGCCTCGTCAACCCGAGATCCGGCTTGACCCAGCGAGTGCGGTAGGCGGTCGCGCGGTGATGGAGGCTTGTGGCCGTGCAGGTCCGTTTTGAGTCCAGGCAGGGACTTCGGGGAACCGTACACTTCTCGCTGTTGGAGGGGCCAGCCCAGCAAGTTGCGTGATGAAGAGGTCCGGCACGCGAGGATGCCTAGTCGGAAGCTCCGGAGCGATACAAATCCCCTTCCCAACGAGCTGCCGAACGAGGTGGACCGCGTTGTGGAGGCCCTGCGGGAAGGTCCTCGAGCCTGGAGCCTTGCTGGTCTTCCCCCCGTGCCAGGGTTGTATGCATTGGCGGCGCATGGTCCGTCGGTCTTCATCGAGCTCGGACTCGTGGGCGCAGAATATCCCGATCCTGTCGGTCACCCTCTATTCGTCGGGCGGGCGGCGGAATCAATCGCGGTGCGCGTTCGAAATGGACCGTATCGGAACCGCGCCACGGTCCACTCGTCTGTGAGGCGTTCGCTCGCTGCCCTCTTGAGACTGAGCAGTGTTCTGGACCCATGGCGAGAGTCGCCGATGGCGGAGCCGGGGATGGGCACACATTTCGCACTGACCGCAAGTGACGAGTTTTTCCTTACTCGATGGATGGAAGCTCGGATCGATGTGCTGTATGCCCCTAGTGACTGGAAGCCGCTGCGGCAACTGGAGCTAGCGGTTGCAAGGGAGTTACAGCCGATACTTGATCAGGAGGACCCCCCAGTATGGAACGGTAATCCCTGGCGCTCGTATGTGACGTCTCGAAGGCGCGACATGCTGGAGACAGGGGGATGATGGTGTGGGCAGAAGTGGGATGAGTGAGCGAAGCCGAACATGAGGTCGGCGTCGCGATCTTTTCTGCCGGCACCGCGGAGGCGAAAAGACACCCGAGCGAAGAGTTCACT
>WNGA01026876.1_pt1 | contig 12565 bp, 12 predicted proteins | sample 5400061 | NCBI WGS metagenome assembly WNGA01 (sample SAMN13153366, study PRJNA577476) | soil metagenome | isolation source: 100 cm soil or saprolite under grassland replicate 2 | place: USA:California | collected 2016-06-15
AGAACGATATGAATCGTGATGATCTGCACGGTTGGCATCCCGCGCCGCGAAGACAATGGTGCATTACCCTGTCCGGCACTGTCGAGATCGCTATCGGCGACGGCACGAAGAGGACTTTCGGACCGGGAGATGTATTTCTCGCTGAGGACGAAAGCGGCGAGGGACATACTGCAGTGCCGAAGAACTGGGTGCGGGCCTTCGCGCATATTTAGCAACCGGTAACGCTCAAGGGCGACCGACCGGAATTTTTGCCCTTTCGTCTCAATTCTCGCTACCCGCATTTTGCTGCGGCTGTTCATTCCATCAAGAACTCGCGAACGACTTTGTGCGCCGTCTCGGGATCGCTGGCAAAATAATTGTGGTTCTGATTCGGCAGTACCACGAGTTTCGCGTCCGGGATTCCCTTGGCCAAGATGTCCGAAGACATGCGATGGCTCATCACGACTTTCGGATCGCCTTCTTTTTCTCCGACGATGATCAGAGTCTGTGCCCGGATGTCTTTGAGCCTTCCGCTGGTATCATGTGCCTGCCGAGCGAGCACATGACGCAGATAAGATTCCACCGGACAAAGATTTGCTAGACGGATGCGGAAGAAAGCTTCCAGCCGATCGGGGTGAGTTTTTACAAATTCATCGGTAAACCCCACTTGAATCGTGTGTTCTCTTACATATTTCTTATATCCCCACTCGATCATCTCTTTACACATCGTGAGCGGCAGACCGGCCGGCCCGGGAAACGAAGCGCCACTGGACGCGAGAATCAATCTATTGATCCGTTCCGGATACTCCAGAGCCAGCAATTGTGCGACCCTGCCGCCCATGGAATGCCCTAGGACAATCGCATCCTTTACATTAAGTTGATCCAGGATCGCCACAGCGTCGTCGCAGAACATCCGCGTGGCGTAATCGATCGACGGTTTACTCGACCGTCCGGTGCCGCGATAGTCATGGGTGATCACCAAGTGATCTTTCGAGAACTCAGGGACTTGAAAGGGCTTCCATATCTCGCCGTCGCACGCAGTTTCGCTGAAAAAGAGAAACGGTTGTCCTTGCCCACGGACTTCGTAGTAAATCTCGCCGTCTTTGATTTGTACTGTCGGCATTCGGCTCTCCACCAATCTAGTCTTTGATGAACTCACGAATTATCTTATGTGCTTCGGCAGGATTCGAAAAGAAATAGCTGTGGCGCTCGTTCGGCAGGACGACGAGCTTGGAATTCGGAATTCCATTGGCCAAGATTTCCGAGGACATCCTGTGATTGATTTCGCTGGTGATGTTGCGGTCACCATCGCCGACCAGAATGAGCGTCGGCTGTTTGATATCTTTCAACCGCTGGCTGGTGTCGTGGCTCTGGCGCGCGATCAAATGACGCAGATAGAATTCCACCGGACAGAGATTGTGCATTCTGACCTTTAGGTACTGCTCGATCTTTTCAGGATGCTCTTTGACAAATTCATCCGTCCAGCCGACCAAGACCGTATGGTCCCGTTCATATCTCTCGTAACCCCACTCGATCATCTCCTTGCAGATTTTTAGCGGCAAACCCTTGGTTTTTGGATAGTGCGATCCCGTGGAGGCCAAAACGAGTTTGTGAACCTTCCTCGGATGATCCAGGGCGAGCAGCTGCGCCACCCTGCCACCCATCGAATGGCCCACGACGATGGCGTCTTCAGCGTCAAGATAATCCATCAATGCCACTACGTCCTCTGCGAATATTTCGGTCGTGTAGTCGATCGACGGCTTGCCCGACTGTCCGGTGCCGCGATAGTCGTGAATGATCACACGGTGGTCCTGGGAAAATTCTTGAACCTGGTAGATCTTCCAAACTTCACCGTCGCAGGCGGTCTCGCTCAGAAAGACGATCGGCCGGCCCTTGCCATGTTCTTCATAGTAGATTTCAACATCGTTTACTTTCACCGTTGGCATGTCACTTCTCCTTACTCCGTTGATGCATAGTTGAAGTGAATGCTGTTGGCAAGAAGATGCAGAGATTTCTTGACTGTGAATGCGCCGCGGCGATATGGCAGAGCTAGCATTCACTACAAATCACAGATCTCGTGCGAGAGGGCCACAATCATGAAACCGATTTTTGTACTCCGGTCGGCAATGATGCAATTCCTGTCCGCCGTTGTTTCTATCATCGCGCTGTTGCCGGCCGGCGGATTATCTCAAGAACTCACCAAGCTGCCCTTCCCTTACGGCCCGCTTGGACTTAACAGCCTGCCTTGGGTCATTGCCAAAGAAACGCGGCTGTTCGAAAAGAACGGTCTCGATGTCGATATGGTGTACGTCGGCGCATCCGCGGTGATTGTCCAGTCGATGCTTTCCGGCTCCGCCAACGTCGCCGGCTTTGGCGGTCCAGCGGTCGTTACCAACGTGTTGCGCGGCGGTGACATCATTCAAGTCGCGGCCATGGCGCCTTACTTTACCCAATCGCTCCTGGTGCGTGCCGATATTCGTGATCTTCGCAGCCTGCAAGGAAAGAAAATCGGCATTACTCGCTTCGGCTCGGTTACCGATTTTGCGTTGAGGACAATCATTGAGCGCCACAACATCAAGGATGTAAACGTCCTCCAAATGGGCGGTTTTCCGGAAGCCGTCGCGGGACTATCCCGTGGAGCAATCGACGGCGCCGTGTTCTCGCCACCGCACAACTTTCGTTTGGTGAAGGAAGGCTTTCGCGAGTTGATCTCGCCGAAAGACCTGCGCGCAATGGGCACTAGCTTTCTGACCCAAGGCATCGTCGCGCGGAAATCATTCGCGGTGAGCCATCGCGACGTTATCGTACGGCTGATCAAAGTTACGCTCGAAGCGACCAAACACGCCGTGGCCAATGAAGAGTCTACCAAGCGGGTGATTGCGAAATATCTCGGTATCACCGATGGGGATCTTCTGCGCCAGAGTTATCTTTATGTCACGGAAACTTTCGTTCGCGAACCTTTCGTGCCGGAGACCACGATGCAGTCGATGGTTCAACGCATGGTTCAGGTCAACATGATCGACGCAAAATCCGCACAGACGACACCGACGAGTGCGTACTTCGACAATAGTTATGTGGCAGAGCTGAAACAGAGCGGTTTCCTCGACAATCTTTGGAAGTAGATCGTCGCCGGAAAAGGCAAATCGCTTGACGCCGAGTATGCCTTTCGCATAGTTTCGCGATAGTTTCTTCAAGCGCGGGTTTGGCGGAGGTGATCAATGCCGCAGCAGTGGCATAGCATAAGTTTTTGGTTCGTCATCATTCTCATCGCACTTGTCGTGCCCACCGTTCGTGCGCAAGACCGAGTCAGGCTCGGTCTCAGCTCGATCAGCGCAACCTCCGGCAGTATCTGGGTCGCCGAAGAAAAAGGACTATTCAAGAAACACGGCATCGATGCTGAAGTGATCATCATCGGTGGCGGCGCCGCTCGCGTGGTGAGCTCGCTGATCTCCGGCGAGATTCAATTTTCGGTCGGCGGCGGCGATGCGGTCATTCGTGCCGACCTCAGAGGCGCCGATGGCGTGCTCGTCGCTTCGCCGATGAAAACCGGATTGCAGCGGCTGATGGTGCGGCCGGAGATAAAAACCCCCGCCGATCTCAAGGGCAAGACCATCGCGATCACCCGCTTTGGTTCCGCGTCCCACTGGGTGTTGCAACTGTTCTTGCGCAAATGGGGCATGCGCACGGATGAGATCAAGATGCTTCAGCTCGGCTCGTCGCCTGCGATGTTCGCAAGTTTCGAAAAAGGCGTAGTCGACGGGGCGGTATTCACGATCCCGACGTTCTTTCTCGCGGAAGAGCGCGGCTACCGGATCCTGGCCGATCCGGTGGACATGGAGATTTATTATTTGCAAAACTCCGTTGACAGCACTCGAAGCTACATCAAGCGTAACCGCGATCAGGCCCTGCGCGTCGTCAAAGCGCTCTGCGAAGGCCTCGCCTATTTCCGAAAAAACAAGAAGGACAGCATACAGATCATGCAAAAGAAGCTGCGCATCCAATCCGCCCAGGAAAGAGACGTCAAATATCTCGAGCTTTCCTACAATCTTTTAGCCGATAAGTTTTACAACCAAGTCCCCTACGCCACGCCCAAAGCCGTCGAGACCACCCTCGAGTTCGTTGCCGGCGAAGAGCCGAAGGCGAAGGGCGCCGATCCTAAACAATTCCTCGATGAGAGCCTGGTGCGCGAAGTCGAGGCGAGTGGTTTCATCAAAGCGCTGTACGAAAAATGAACGAAAGACTGGAGTATTGGAGTGGGGAGTGGTGGAGTATTGGGTTTTTCCGGCCCATCACTCCAGTATTCCATTATTCCATCACTCCAACTTTTCCCTGAGGAGTTTTCATGCCTAACTTCAAAGAAATCCTTTACGAGAAGCAGCGCGGCGGCGTGCTGATCACGTTGAATCGGCCTGAAGCCCTCAACGCGATCACTCGACCCATGCTGAAAGAGCTGCACAATGCGCTCGATGACGCCGAAGCCGATTCCCAGATCCGCGCCATCGTAATCACCGGCGCCGGACGCGCGTTCAGTTCGGGCTTCGATCAAGCGACCGCCAGCGGCCGGCGCCGTGATATCCAGTGGCCCTATGGCATTCAGACCGGCATGAGCGCGGCGGATCTGATGAACTACTGGAGCTCAGACGACGTGAAGCTGATCCGTATTTTTGAGATGACCAAACCGGTCATCGGCGCGGTCAGAGGTTGGGCCATGGGCGGTGGTTGCTGGCTCGCGCTTTATACGCACATGACGATCGCGGCCGAGGATGCCGTGTTCGCTCAACCCGAGGTCCGTCACGGATCGAACACGACTTTTATGTGGACGCTGCTCGCCGGATTCAAAAACGCGCTGCGCTACGGACTGGTCGGCGATCATATCGATGCCCAGGAAGCGCTGCGGATCGGCTTGATAAACAAAGTTGTCCCCGTCGATCAACTGCTCGATGAATGTTTCAAGATCGTCGAGCGCATCGCTCACGTGCCGCCCGAGACGGTAAAGATCAATCTCGCGATCTCGACCATGGGTCTGCAGATGATGGGACTGCGCGACGCCCTGCGCATGGATGAGACGTTGTCCATTCCAGCGCACATGATGCTCAACGAAGAGTTTCGCCGGCCACTCGACGAAGCCCGCGCAACCCAAGGGACCAAGGCTTATTTGCAGATGCGCGACGGCCCGTTTCAGCCGGAGCCGTTCGGGCCAAGAGCGAGGAAAAAGACGGAGTGATGGTTTCATCGATTATCGATTCTTCATGCAGCGCAAACCAGACAAACGATATCGGCACCCACTTCGGCTGAAAGGCTATGATTACACTCAAGTGGGAGCCTACTTTGTCACAATCGTTACAGAGCGACGCAATTGTCTTTTTGGAAGAATTATGGACGGCGAAATGTACTTGAACTTAGTGGGGCGAATTGTGCAATCGGTATGGAACCAATTGCCGAAGCATTTTTCAGGAATCGATATCGACATGTTTGTTATCATGCCAAATCATGTTCACGGAATTATTTATATCGCAGACAACTCGCGCCACTCCGTAGGGGCGCAGCATGCTGCGCCCTCCAAGCATGCTGCGCCCTCTAATCCAAACGTTCAGCCCGGGTCGTTAGGAGCAATTATCCGGTCATTCAAGTCAGCAGTCACTAAACGATACAATGAAGAACACGGTAGATCAGGGTTAGAAATCTGGCAACGGAATTACTACGAACATATCATCCGTGATGAAAGAGCCTTGATTAGCATCCGGAAATATATCGGAACCAATCCTGCTCGATGGTCTAGCGATCCCGAAAATCCAGCCGCCACGCAGGCAGAATCGACAGACAATTGGCAATCCGATCACAACAGGCTTTCTGAAAGGGCGCAGCATGCTGCGCCCTTTCGCGGTATCCGGAAAATGTAAATCGAGGGAACTTTGCTATCCAATCAAGCTCAAGATGACTCGTCCGTCTGGCGCGATCTCTCCCCGCTCATGAATCCCAAGTCCGTGGCAATCATTGGCGCGTCGCAGCGTACGACCTCTGCGCTCAATCGTGAGCCGCGTGGAAACCGGGTCATCCGTAACTTGAGAAATTTCGGCTATCCCGGTCGAGTCGTTGCGATTAATCCAAAATATAGTGAAGTGATGGACTGTCCGTGTTATCCCGATATCGGGGCCATTCCGGAGCCTGTGGATTGCGTCGTTTTGGCCGTGCCCAATCGCCACGTGCCGGATTTATTGGAATCGGCAGCAAACGCCGGTACTCGCGCTGCCGTGGTATTCTCTGCCGGCTTCGCCGAAATCGGCGCCGACGGAAAAGAACGCCAGGCAAGACGAATGTTTTCGGCAAAGCAATCCTGTTTGCCTCGACGATTCCGCCGGGCTTCCTTGCTGGCCCTGTCGCGTTGGTCTCGCAAAGCGGCGGCTTGAGCACGACCATTGCAAACGCTTTGATGCTCAATCGCCACGTCGGTCTCAGCCATATCGTTTCCTGCGGCAATCAATCCGGGGCATCATTCGAGGAATACTTTAATTATTTCATCGACGACAATAACACGCGCGTGATCGCTGCGTTTGTTGAAGGATTCAAGCAGCCCGATAAATTGCTCGCCGTCGCTCAGAAAGCCGTCGCGCACAACAAGCCTCTTATTATTCTAAAGGGCGGCCGCTCGGAAGTCTCCAAGCGTGCCGCTGCGACCCACTCCGGCTCCCTGGCCGGCGCGGCGGAAGTCGTCGATGCGGCGTTTCGCCAAGGCGGCATCGTTTCGGTGCGCAGCCTGAACGAATTGATCGACGCGGTCAGCGTCTTCTCCTGCGATACGTTTGCAAAACAATATAACGGTGGCCGGCGCATCGGCGTGCTGAGCGGCTCGGGCGGCGAGTGCACGCTGGTTTCCGACGCAGCGGCCAACGTCGGACTCGAGGTACCCGAATTGACGGAGACGACGAAGTCGCAATTGCAGGAAGCCGTAGCCGACTTCGGCAATATGAACAATCCGCTCGATGGCACCGGCGCCATGTACGACGATGAAAAGATTTTTCCTCGTCTACTCCAGGCGCTCGTCGACGATGCCAACATCGATATTGTCACGATCAATCTCGAGGCCAACGATCCCCGGCCCAAAGAATTGAAGAGCGGCAACCGTTTTTCCGCCGCCATAGAGAAGGCCGCGGCGTCGGCGAAAAAACCGATTGCATGTTTTAGTTCTGTTGTCGGCGGTCCAGTCGATCCAGAAATTCTTGTGCCGCTGCGTGAAGCCGGTGTCCCGCTCATGGAGGGCGCGGAGTGCGCCACCGCGACCATCCGCAACTTAGCCGAATATTACGAGTTCCAGAGAAACCAGGCACAGACGGCAAAAGCAGCCGCGTCCCCTCCCGCGCCTCGTAAAAAGCTGCCTTCCGGAGTTTTGCCGGCGGAAGCCGCTTTTCGTCTATTCGACGAATTCGGCATTCCGGTCGTACCGACCGTATTGGCTCACAGCGCCGACGAGGCCGCGGCCGCGTCTGATCGCATGGGCTACCCCGTTGTGCTGAAAATCGAATCCGCAGAGATCACGCACAAAAGCGACGTTGGCGGCGTGGCGCTGAAACTCTCCAATGCCACGGAAGTACGCAACGCACACGCTCGCATCCTAACTGAAGTGCGCCGCCGCGCGGCCGCCGCCAAGAACGACGGGGTCGTCGTGCAGCAGATGGCCAGCGAGGGCGTCGAAATGATTCTCGGCGTCAAGCGCGATCCGCTCTTCGGCCCGGTTATCCTATGCGGATTCGGCGGCATCTTCGTCGACCTTCTCAAGGACGTCGCCATCGGTATTCCACCACTTTCGCGTGAGCAGGCCCGCGACATGATCAAAAGACTGCGCGGCTTCCCGATTCTCGGCGGTGTGCGCGGTAAACCGCCAGCGGATGCGGACGCATTGTGCGACGCGATCGTCGGCGTCTCTCGCCTTGCAGCGAGCCTTGGCGATCAGCTCGTCGGTTTGGACATAAATCCGCTCATCGTGCTGCCCAAGGACGATGGCGTGGTCGCCGTCGATGCGCTGGTGGAGATACGAGGATGATCAGCTCAGCCACATGCATCCATGGAGTTACGTGGAAGTTTGTTAAACTCATTCCTCCCTTTGGCAAAGGGAGGTTAGGAGGGATTTGCGTGTCTCATGCAGTCAAATCCCCCTCTGTCCCCCTTTTTCAAAGGGCGATTGTTGAAAACATTCGGAAGGCCTTTCGCTCGTTAATTAAGACTATCATCCCTACGTTCACCACGATTTTTCTGAGCCTATGCTTATCGTCGTTGCTTTCGGCTCAGGCCAAACCCCTCAAAGAGCTGCGCGTCCCCTACGCTCTCGGCGGCTCGACGGGGTTTTTCTGGGTGGCGCATCGCTCCGGATCATTCGAGAAACATGGTGTAAAGGTCTTGCCGATCTTCATGCGTGGCGGCCGCGAAGCGGTTCAGGCGCTGATTTCGCGGGATGTCTTTGTCGAACAGCAAGGCAGTTCAGGTGTTATTACCGCCTGGGCCCAAGGGGCGAAGGATTTGGTCGTCATCGGCGCGACCGGCAACAAGCTCGACTACGTTTTCGTCAGCGGTCCAGCGATCAAAAAACCCGTGGATCTCAAGGGTAAGAAGATTGCCATCAGCCAAATCGGCGCGAGCACCGATTTTATTGCGCGCCTCGCCGTCCGCCAATTAGGACTGACGGAAAAAGATGTCGTCATTCTCGGCATCGGCTCGCAGGCAGAGCGCTGGGCGGCGCTTAGCGGCGGCCATGTCGATGCTTCGGTTTTTCAGCCGCCGGTGACATTGCGCGCGCGCAAACTCGGCTTTCCCGTCTGGTTGGACTTTTCCAAGATCGATTATGAATACGTCGTCGCCGGTCCCGTGACCACTCGATCCTTCATCCGGGCCGAGCGCGAGACGGTGATGAACTTCATGCGCGGCCTCGCCGACGGTATGGATTTTTACCGCGACGAAAAAAATAGAGACGCGGTGCTGAAGCATCTCGGCGAATTCTATCGATCTACGAATACCGAGGAGCTCGAAGAAACTCGCCGCGTCTACAGCCAGGTTTCGACCGGACTGCCGGTCGTCACGGCCAAAGCGCTGGAGAACATGATCGCTAGCGACAAAGTTTTGTCGACGATGAACATCAATGCCGCCGACATACTCGATCTATCATTTTTAAAACAGTTGGAGGAAGAACGAAGAACTAAAAGATAGTTCCATTCGTTCCAACAGTTCTAATAGTTCCAAGGGTTTTCGCCTAGGATTAAGGCGGCTTGAACGACTGGAACCATTGAAACAAAGGAGTTTAGATGTCCGACTACAAAGAAATTCTATATGAAAAGCAGCGCAACGGTGCTTTGATAACACTCAATCGCCCGGAGGCGATGAACGCGATCAGCCGGAGCATGATCAAGGAACTGCACGAAGCGTTAGATGACGTCGAACAGGACAAAGACGTACGCGCCGTGGTGCTCACTGGCGCGGGACGCGCCTTTTCCTCGGGAATGGACCAAGGAAATCGCGTGGGCCGCCGTCGGGATATCCAGTGGCCCTACGGCATTGTTACCGGGCAGACCGCCGCCGAGGTCATCGATTCATGGCGGGTCGATCCGCGCAATTTTCGCCGCATGTGGGAGTTCGGCAAACCGATCATTGGCGCGATCAACGGCTGGGCCATGGGCGCGGGTTCGTGGCTGTCTCTTTTCACCCACATCACGCTCGCATCGGAGAACGCAGTCTTCGCGCAACCCGAAGTGCGCCACGGCTCGAACACGAGTTTCATGTGGACTCTCCTCGGCGGCTACAAGAACGCGCTGCGTTATGGGCTCACCGGTGACCATATCGATGCCCAGGAAGCGCTACGCATCGGCTTGGTCGTCAAAGTCGTGCCGCCCGATCAACTCATCGACGAATGTTTCAAGATCGTCGAGCGCATCGCCCACGTGCCGCCGGAAACCGTGAAGATCAATTTGCAAATAGCCACCATGGGGTTGGATATGATGGGACTGCGCGACGCTTTGACGTTCGATAAGCAAATGTCCGCGCCTGCGCATGTGATGCTGCGCGAGGAATTACGCAAGCCGCTCGACGACGCTCGCGCCAACAAGGGCATTCGGGAATATCTGCAGATGCGCGACGGTCCGTTCCAGCCGGAACCGTTTGGACCGAGGGCGAGGAAAAAAACTGGATGACTGGAGTACTGGAATGATGGGTTTCGAACCCCAGTACTCCAACATTCCATCACTCCATCACTCCAATTTGACTAACAGGAGCGACATATGGCCACCTACCAAACCATTCTTTACCAGAAACAGCGAAAAGGCGTGCTCATCACACTCAACCGGCCTAAAGCGTTGAATGCGATGAACGACGAGATGATGAACGAGCTCGATCGAGCACTGGCCGACGCCGAAACCGATGCCGAGATCCGGGCCGTCGTAATTACCGGCGCGGGTGGCGCTTTTTCCACGGGGGAAGATATCAGCGGCGACGATCCGAAAACCGCCTGGCCGTACGGCATTCCGGAGGGCGCTTCACTCAATGCGACCTATAACAAATTCCGCGACGCCGACCGCAAAGATATTCTCGGACGCCAACTCTACCGCTGGCAGTATCCCAAACCGATTATCGGCGCGGTGAGCGGCTGGTGTTTCGGCGCGGCCTCTTGGCTCGCCCTCACCTGCCACGTGACCATCGCCGCCGATGACGCGGTGTTCGGACAGCCGGAGGTCAGACATGGCGCCAACACGGACTTTATCTGGGTCGCGCTTGCGGGATTTAAAAACGCACTTCGCTATTCGCTCACGGGCGATCACGTCGACGCCCAGGAAGCGTTGCGCATCGGCCTGGTCAATCAAGTCGTGCCGAAGGATCAGTTAATCGAGACCTGTTTTCAATTTGTCGAGCGCGTCGCGCACGTGCCGCCTGAAACGGTGAAGATTAACTTACACATTTCCACTCAAGGCCTTGAAATGATGGGCCTGCGCAAGGCATGGACCCTCAACGCGGAGCTTGCAGCCATGGCGCGCTTGACCAAGCGCGAAGAGTTCAACAAGCGTTTGGAAGAGGCGAAGAAAAAAGGCGGCTTGGAGGCATTTCTGCGCGAGCGGGATGCGCCGTTCCAACCCGAACCGTTCGGACCGCGGTCGAGAACGAAACCGGAATAATGGAGTATTGGAGTACTGGACGCCACCCAATACTCCACCCACTGCAGCACTCCAACTTTTATACACTCTCATGAGGAATAGATAAGTCTCATGTGGATCCCGCCTAAAAATCCGCGTGGAAGGAGACCAGAGCATGAAGTACGCAAGTTTCATCTGTTCGGCTCTCTTAATTTTGCCGTCATTGACATTGGCGCAACCTCGCAAGCCCGCCACGATCGCCGAGCTCGTGACTTATCGAGGACCTGATCGCGAGCAGCTCCTTTACGCCGGAGCAAAAGGCGAAGGCAAAGTAGTTTGGTACACCTCTCTCGCCGGCGATTCGTACAAAGAGCTCGTCAAAGCTTTTGAAAACAAGTACCCAGGAGTTAAGGTTGAGTCCTATCGTGCCGCCGGAGCCGATTTGGTCGCGCGCTTGGAGGAAGAAGCTAAAGCACGCCGCAACATTGCGGACACCATCGAGACCACGGAGGGAAGCCTCATATTCCTGCGTGACGACAAGCTGCTCCGCCCCTATGACTCGCCGTACTTGGACAAATATCCCGAAGACGGCAAGGAACGCGCTGAAAAAGGCCTGGTCTATTGGGCCCTAGCCAGAGAATCTTATATTGGCTTCACGTACAACAAAACGCTCGTGCCGAAAGACGCCGTGCCGAAGAATTTTGACGGACTCTTACATCCGCAGCTCAAAGGGAAGATGGGCATCAGCATTGGACAGACGAGCGACAAGATCATTGGCGCTATGCTCAAGACCAAAGGCGAAGAAATGGTACGCAAGCTCAAAGGCCAGGAGATCAAGCTCTATTCGATTGAGGCGCCGGCGCTGGTCAACACCATCGCATCCGGGGAGATTGCCGCGTCGCCCGCCATCTTTCAGACCCACACTTTGCTCGCGGCCTCCAAGGGAGCACCGGTGGAGTGGATTCCCATGGACTTGGTGCCGACCAATGTGGGCAGCGCCGCCGTCACTGCCAATCCGCCGCATCCACATGCGGCGCTTCTCATGGCGGATTTTCTATTAAGCCCCGCAGGGCAGCAAGTATTGGAAAGATATTACTATGGGAGCGGCGCGAAAGATTATGGATTTAAAAAGTGGCGCCCTGAGCGCGGACTAACAACGGATCAGTACGAGAAAGACTTGGAGCGTTGGGATAAGCTCTTGAATGCAATCACGCGCAAATAAAAATAGAGAAGAAAATAGATCGCGTACATGAGCGCCATATCGGAAGAGTCGGATGGTTCACCGCCGAGGCGCTGAGGACGGGGAGGGGGGAGTTTCAAAATAAAAACTCTGCGAGCTCTGTGCCTCGGCGGTGAATCCTGCGTTTTGTCCGGCTCGGCCGTGCGAGATTCTTTGCGGCTAAATTCTTCTCCTTCGGTTCTAGGAGGCATAGCGTGAACAATTTACGTATCATCGACGCGGACGGCCATGTGCAAGAGCG
>WNGA01010121.1_pt1 | contig 12564 bp, 12 predicted proteins | sample 5400061 | NCBI WGS metagenome assembly WNGA01 (sample SAMN13153366, study PRJNA577476) | soil metagenome | isolation source: 100 cm soil or saprolite under grassland replicate 2 | place: USA:California | collected 2016-06-15
TGCCGCGAACGCCCTGACGATCGGGATCGGGCCCTCGACGCGGGTCGTCCTCTGGGACACGCTTCTCGACGGCCGCTTCTCGCCGGGCGAGATCCGGGTCGTGGCGGCGCACGAGTTCGGGCACGTCGCCCGGCGCCACATCTGGAAGGGCCTGGGCTGGTACGCGCTGATCGAGATTCCGGGGTTCTTCGTGCTCGCTGCCGCGACTCGCCTGCGCGGCGGGATGGCCCGCCCTGAGGTCGTGCCGTTCGCGCTGCTCGTGATCGCCGGCTTCAACCTCGCGGTGACGCCCTTCTCGAATGTCGTCTCGCGCCGCTACGAAACGGAGGCCGACTGGCGCGCGCTCGTGGCAACGCGCGATCCGTCGTCCGCGGCGAAGCTGTTTCGCCGCTTCGGGACAGTCGACCTGCAGCAGCCGAATCCGCCGGTGTGGTCGTACGTGTGGCTCGACAACCACCCGACGCTCACGCAGCGCATCGCGATGGCGAACGCCTGGGCAGCTAGACGCGCTCGATGACGTAGAGGCCGTTTGCGAGCTCGACCCGGCCGCTCGGCGGTCCGGACAGGACAGCCTCCACTGGATGCGGCTCCGCGGGCCGGCCCGTCGGCATCCAGCCGCGGCCCTCGGGCGCGAGGATCAGTGTCCGGCCGCGCTCGCCGACGAAGGCCAGGCGCCCCTCCTCGTCCAGGGTGCCGTCCCAGAGCTCGAGGCCAAGGTCGCGCAGCGGCGCCGCCAGGGCTCTTGGCTCGCCCACGAGGCCGAGCTCTGAGAGCCCCTCGTCCTCGATCCCCTGGTGGGCGATGACCTCGACGATGTTCCCCGCCCGATCGTGGAAGTAGAAGGCCAACGCGTCCCACGCCTCGAACTCGAACACGACCTCGCCGGTCTCGCGATCCGGCAACGGCTCGGGCGTCGCCTCGAGCAGGTCGGAGAAGCGGCCGGGAGGGACGAGGAAGGCGAAGTGGTAGAACGGCTCGCCCTCGCCGGGCGCGAACTCGAGCTCAGTCTCGCCGGTGCCGAGGCGCCTGTAGAACTCCCGCAGCTCCGGGACCAGCTGCTCCGGAGCCTGCAGGCGAACGTGGACGAACTTCACTAAGGCGTCGCTTGCGACGCCGACCTCAGGACGCGCGGGCTTCGCCCGTGCGTCCGTCTGAACTGACCGGTCGAGCCGATTGGGGTTCTCACAGGACCGCTCTAAGGCGAGTCGCCCTCGGTCGTCTCGGGAAGGTTGCGGATCCCCTCGCGGGACGACCACTTCGACCACGAGTCGTTCATCGCGTCGAGCAGCTCGCGCATGAAACGTGTCGACATGTTCACGCGCGAGACGACGACGCCGGGGACGTCGCCCTCCTCGACCTCGTGGTCGATACGGGCGAACGTGATCGTGAACTCGTAGTCCGAGAAGCTGATGTTGGCGAAGTTCGTGTAGACGCCGGCGAGGTGCTCCGGATCCAGGTGGATGTTGAGCTGGCGCTCCTCGCCTTCGCCTTCCACGGCTCGAGGATACTACGGTCCGAGGCGTCGCCTGCGATGCCGCTTCAGGACACGCGGGCTCAGCCCGCGTGTCCGTCTGAAATGACCTGTCGATGCCTCGTCCGCCAGAATGGGACGCCGTGATTGACTCGTTCACGCCGCGCCGGGTGGGATATGCGGTCGCGGCGCTGGTCGTCGTGTTCGCCGGCGGGACGATCGGCTTTCACGAGTCGCTCGGCGAGAACTGGCTGCAAGCGTTCTACCGCACCGTCGTGACCACGTCGCTGGCCGGCCTCGACACCGTGCCGCGAACCGACTCGGCGCGTGTGATCTCGATCGTCCTCGTCTTGGCGGGACTGACTATCTTTGCCTACGTCGCCACGATCCTCGTCGAGGGGATCGCGGGCGGGATCCTGACGGGCGCGCTGGCGGAACGGAGGAGGCGGCGGACGATCGAACGGCTGAGCGACCACTACATCATCTGCGGCTATGGCCGCGTGGGCCGGCGCGTCGCCGCGGAATTCCGCGAGTCCGGCAGCAAATACGTCGTCCTGGACTTCAGCCCGGACGCGATCGCGGCCGCTCAGGAGAGCGGCGACCTCTTCGTCGAGGGCACCGGCACGGAGGACGAGGATTTGGAGGCGGCGGGGCTCCGCACTGCGCGCGGGCTGGTCGCCTCATCCGACTCGGACGCGGACAACCTTTACATCACGCTCTCGGCGCGGAACGCGCGGCCGGACCTGCTGATCGTCGCTCGGGCCTCCGACGAGGACGCGGCCCAGAAGCTGCGCCTTGCCGGTGCCGACCGGGTCGTCCAGCCTTACTCGACCGCAGGCAAGGAGATGGCGAAGCTGGTCCTGCGCCCGCAGGTGGCGGCGTTCCTCGACATCGTCTCCACGAGCGGCGGGCCGGAGCTCCGCTTCGAGGAGATCGAGGTCGACGAGACCTGCGAGCACGCGGGGCAGTCGATCCGCGACCTGCGTATCCGGGAGGTGACGGGCGCGATGATCGTGGCCCTGCGCAAGCGCGACGGCACCTTCGACACGACGCCGGATCCGGACGCCACGCTTGACGTCGGCGACGTCATCATCGCGGCCGGCACGCCGGACGAGCTGCGCCGGCTCGAAGAGCTGTTCGCTCCTCGCGAAGCCGTTGCCTGAGAGCACGGCACAGTTGGCGGCGCGCCTCTCCGAGGTCGTGGGTGCGCCCGTCGAGCTCGAGCGGCCGAGCGACCCCGTCCACGGGGACTATGCGACCAACGTGGCGATGCAGCTCGCTCCCGTGCGCAAGCGATCGCCGCGGGAGCTGGGCGAAGAGCTCGCGGCTGCGGCAGCCGGGCTCGACGAGGTGGAGCGCGCCGAGGTGGCGGGGCCGGGCTTCGTAAATCTTTGGCTCACGCCCTCCTGGTACGGCGCGGCGCTGGGGGAGATGCTGGAGGCGGACTACGGAGCCGGCTGGGCCGAACCGCGCGAGCGCGTGCAGGTGGAGATGGTCTCGGCCAACCCCACGGGCCCCGTCACGGTCGCCTCGGCGCGCAACGGCGCGATCGGCGACTCGGTCGCGCGGCTGCTCGCGTTCGCGGGCCACGAGGTCGAACGGGAGTACTACTACAACGACTCCGGCGTACAGGTGGAGCGCTTCCGAGCCTCGGTCGAGGCGATCCGGCGTGGGGAGGACCCGCCCGAAGACGGCTACCGCGGCGAGTACGTGGTGGAGCTGGCGCAGAAGGGCGGCGATCCTGTCCCCGAGATGCTCGAGCGGATCGAGGCCACGCTCGAGCGCTTCCGAATCCACTTCGACTCGTGGGCCCTGCAGAGCGAGCTCGAGCAGCGGATCTTCGAGTTTCTGCCCCGTCTAGACACATACGAGAAAGACGGCGCCGTCTGGGCGCGCTCCTCGGCGTACGGCGACGACGACGACCGCGTCCTGATCCGCTCCAAGGAGAAGGGCGGGACGCCGACCTACCGCGCGGCCGACGTGGTCTACCTCGCCGACAAGCTCGACCGCGGCTTCGACCGCGCGATGTACGTCCTCGGAACCGACCATCACGGCACGCGCAACTGGTACGCCGCGATCGCGCGAATGCTCGACTACGACGAGAACCGGGTCGAGGTGCTGCTCTACCAGCTCGTTCACCTGACCCGCGGCGGCGAGCAGGCAAGGATCTCGAAGCGCCGCGGAGACGTCGTCTTCCTGGACGACTTCATCGACGAGGTCGGCGTCGACGCCGCGCGCTGGTACCTGGTCAACCGCGGGCCCGACCAGACGATCGAGATCGACGTCGATCTCGCGGCCGAGCGCACCGAGAAGAACCCGGTCTACTACGTCCAGTACGCGCACGCCCGGATCGCCGGGATCCGGCGGAACGCGGGAGACGCTGAAAGTAACACGGTGTTACAAGGTCGCTCTCCGGAACCCGAGGAGCGGGACCTGATCAAGCGACTCGCCGAGTTCCCGGCGATCGCGGCCGAGGCGACCGAGCGCCGAGGCCCGCACGCCATCCCGACCTACGCGATCCGCGTTGCCGACGACTTCCACCGCTTCTACCACCGCCATCGTGTGCTCGAGAGCGAGGCGCAGGCATTCCGGCTCGGTCTCTGCACGGCGACGCAGGCCGTGATCGCGCTTTGCCTGGACCTCGTAGGGGTGGAAGCGCCGGAGCGAATGTAGGATCGAGGCGATGGCGAGGCCGGAAGCGTCGGTCGTAGAGCCCTCGGCGAGGGCGCCGGACAGGAACCTTGCGCTCGAGCTGGTGCGGGTGACGGAAGCCGCTGCCATGGCCGCGGGCCGCTGGATCGGCCGCGGCGACAAGGAGTCCGCCGACCAGGCCGCGGTCGACGGGATGCGCGCGATGCTCGACATCATCCACATGGCCGGCGTCGTCGTGATCGGCGAGGGCGAGAAGGATGAGGCGCCGATGCTCTACAACGGCGAGGAGGTCGGCGACGGCCACGGGCCCGAGGTCGACGTCGCGGTCGACCCGCTCGAGGGCACGCGCCTGACCGCGAAGGGCCAGCCGAACGCGATCGCGGTGATCGCCGTCGCCGAGCGCGGGACGATGTTCTTCCCCGGCGCTGCCGTCTACATGGACAAGATCGCCTGCGGGCCCGAGGCGATCGACTTGGTCGACATCGAGGCGCCGGCGCGAGAGAACGTCGAGCGCGTCGCGCGGGCCAAGGGGAAGAAGCCGAGCGAGGTCACAGTCGTCGTGCTCGAGCGCGACCGCCACGATGGGCTGATCGCGGAGCTCAGGGACGTCGGCGCGAAAGTGCTGTTGATCCCGGACGGCGACGTCGCTCCCGCGATCGCCGCTGCGCAGCCCACGACTGGTGTCGACCTGCTGATGGGCGTCGGCGGCACACCGGAGGGCGTGATCGCGGCGGCGGCGCTGAAGTGCGTCGGCGGCGGCGTGCAGGGGAAGCTCTGGCCGCGCAACGACGACGAGCGGCAGGCGCTCGTGGATGGGGGTCTCGATCCCGATCGCGTGCTGACGACGGACGATCTGGTCACCGGCGAGGACGTCTTCGTCGCCGCCACCGGCGTCACCACCGGGGCGCTTCTGCGCGGCGTGCGCTACACGCCGGAGGGTGCGATCACGGATTCGATCGTGATGCGCTCGCGGAGCGGCACGGTGAGGCGGATCGAGGCGAGCCACGCCTTCGACAAGCTCGAGCGCTTCTCCGGACGCGAATACCGGCCGTAACGGCAGCGGCGCTCGCGAGACAGAGCGGCATGAAGCTCCTCCTCGCTCTGCTCGTGACCGCCGTGTTGGCGTCTTCTGCGGCGGCGGGCTCCGGCCCGACTCTGACGGCGCGATCGTCCAGGTACGGCAACGCGCTCTTCGACGGGCGCGGCTTCGTCCTGTACGCGTTCACGCGGGACCGCGGCCGCAGCGCGTGCTACGGCGACTGCGCGAAGGCGTGGCCGCCCTACTTCGCGCCGAAGGGGACGCTGAAGGTCGGCGCCGGCCTGAAGCGGTCGCTCCTCGGCACGGTCAAGCGCAGGAACGGCCGCCGGCAAGTGACATACGCAGGCCGGCCGCTCTACTACTACGTCGGCGACCGCAGCCCCGGCCAGATCCTCTGCCAGAACGTGGTCGAGTACGGCGGCCGCTGGCTGCTCGTCCGCCCGAGCGGCAAGCTCCTCCGCTAGGTCAGGCCGCGGCGGTCTCCATCTCCGGGGCGTAGGAGCCCGTCCGCGCCGCGCCGTTGAACTTGGCTCGGCGGTAGAACGCCTTCTGCGCCTCCTCCGCGTTGGCAGGGTCTCCGCCCCAGGCCTTGAGCGTCGGCGCCTGCAGCGCACGCCCGTACGAGAACGACAGCTCCCATGGGTGCGGCCCGCGCGCGTTCATGGCGTTGAGGTGCACGGTTGCGTCCTCGTCGGTCTGGCCGCCGGAGAGGAAGACGATTCCCGGAACCGCCGCGGGCACGTGCCGGTGGAGGACGTCGAGCGTCGCGTCGGCGACCTCGTCCACGCCGGCCCGATCGGAGGCGTCGTAGCCGCTCAGGACCATGTTCGGCTTGAGCAGCGTCCCGTAGAGATCGAGCCGCTGGTCGTGCAGCTCCGTGTAGACCGCCTGGAGTACGCGACCGCTCGCCTTCCGGCTGTCCTCGATCGAGTGCTCGCCGTCCATCAGCACCTCCGGCTCGACGATCGGAACGAGGCCGGCCTCGTGTGACAGCGCCGCGTAGCGGGCAAGCGCGTGGGCGTTCGTCCAGACGGCGTATTCGCTGGGGCGGCCGCTCCCGATCGAGTACGTCGCGCGCCACTTGGTGAAGCGGGCGCCGAGCTCGCGGTACTCCTCGAGCCGGTCGCGCAAGCCGTCGAGCCCTTCGGTGATCGTCTCGTCCTGGGCGAGCGCAAGCGGCTTCGTCCCCGTGTCGACCTTGATCCCGGGAATGATCCCGCGGCTGGAGAGCAGCTTCGGAAAGGGCGTCCCGTCGGCGGCGCTCTGGTGGATCGTCTCGTCGAACAGGATCACGCCGCTGATGTACTCCTCGACGCCTTCGGCCGTGAACAGGAGCTCGCGGTACGCGCGCCTGTTCTCCTCCGTCGACTCGACGTCGATCGAGTCGAAGCGCTTCTTGATCGTGCGGTCGCTCTCGTCGGCGGCGAGGATTCCCTTGCCCTCGGCGACGAGCGCCTTCGCGGTCTCGTGGAGTTCTGCTCCCATCGTTCCCCCTTGGTTCGCTCCGCGTGATTATGGCTCAGCGATCGTCTCCGCCGCCCTGCAGGAGAAGCTGCGCCCTCCGCAGCTCTTCGGCGCTCGCCGGCTGGATCGTGCCCGCGCTTACCCACCAGGCCGGATGGATCTCGTTCCAGCCGTGCTGGGTGTCCTCCACCCACGGGCCCACGACCTCGATCCGCGCGCCCTCCTGCGGGACGACCACGTGCGCGCGGTCCTGCGGCACGATCTCGACGACGAGGTTGCCGCCGACGCGCGCGTTCCCGTCGGAGAGCAGCTTCTCGTAGCCCGGGTCGGGCCGCAGGTCGACGTGGACGTCCCCGTCGTACTCCTCGAACTTGACGGCGCGGACGGTGCCGATCGCGACGCGGCAGCGGCTCTTCACGATCAGCCGCTGAGGGTGGTAGACGCCGGCCAGCGGGCCGCCGCCGCGGCAGTAGGGGGAGGCCGGCGCTACCTGGCGTCGGAGGCTGCAAGCGGCCGCACAACAGAGCACGAAGAGACCGAGAATGACCGCCGCCCGCCGCATCCTTCGAGGGTGCCTGCCGACGCGGCTCGCGGAAAGTCGCTCTTTGGGCCTCGGCTGGAACGCCGAGTGCGAGGATTGCGCGGTGATGTGGTCGTCGGTTCGCGGTGCCGGCTCCCCGACGGTCGTCTTCGAGGCCGGGGGTGGTGAGGACTCCTCCGTATGGGCTGGCCTCGAGCCGGAGGTGCGCCGCCGCCACGAGGTTCGGACGATGCTCTATGACCGCGCCGGGCTCGGCCGCAGCGCCCCGGCGCCGCCGCCGTACCGGATCGACGGCGAGGCGGAGGCGCTGCGCCGCGAGCTGGACCGCCACGGGATCGCCGCGCCCGTCGTACTCGTGGCCCACTCCTACGGCGGCTTCGTGGCGACGCTCGTGGCCGCTGCCGATGCGCGCATCGCCGGCCTCGTTCTCGTCGACGCCAACCTCGCGAGCTTCTTCGACGAGGGCCAGCTTCAGAAGCTGCTCGACACGTACAGACCCCAGTACGACGCCCTCGAGCAGGCGGCGCCCGAGCTGGCTCGGGTCCTGATCCCGCTTATGGAGGCATATCCCCACACCGTGGATCGGCTCCGCCGGGCGGACATTCCCGCCACGATGCCGCTCGTGGACATCGTCGCCGAGCGCACATGGCTCGATGCACGCGAGGACGTTAGGGCGCTCCGGCAGGCCCACCGCGACTTCGTCGCCGCGTCACCCCATCGGAAAGCCTTTTTTGCCGAGGGCAGCGGCCACCACGTCATGCGCGATCGACCGGACGTCGTACTCGACCCGATCGCCCACATCATCGCTACGGTGCGCGCCGCGGGCTCGGGAGCTTCGTCGGGCCTCGGCTAGAATTCCGACCCACGCGGACGTAGCTCAGACGGTAGAGCATCGGCTTCCCAAGCCGAGGGTCGCGGGTTCGATCCCCGTCGTCCGCTCTCTGAGGACTGCTCGCGGCTGTCACCATGGTGGGCGCCGGGCAGCTCGTCCTCTCCCCCGGCGGCTTCGGCCGCCGGATCCCGACAGGGCTGCCCGGCGCCCTATCCAGACAGATCCCGATTGATCGCCCATCCTGCGCCGAGCGCCCCTACGACCAATCTACGCGAACTTCGCGCTCTTTCCGAGGTTCTCTGGGACGTCCCCCTTTCGGGGGATCCCGGGGTCGACGCGTGCGGCGTAGAGTCGGCCCGAGTCGCCGCCGGAGCCGCCTGCGGTGACCACGGGTCTTTATCCACAGTTTCCACAGGGGGTGCGAAGCGATTTCCGGACCGGAGTACAAAGCTGCGCCTGAGCGCCCGCCGGGTGAGTTCGTATCGGAGGACCTGCGCGCGGACTGCGCCCGCTTTCTCGAGGAGCTGCGCGCCGCGATCTCGCGCCGCAGCGAGGTGTTGGAGGGCCCCTGGGAGGGACCCTCCGAACGATCAGAGACCTAGAGCCCCGCGCACTGACCGGTCTTCTTGCCGGTCACGACATTCGGCGAGCCCTCGTAATCGCCGATCTGAGGCGCCGGGTCGTTGCCCGAGCAGTTCAGGTTGCCGTGGATGGTGTTCGTGACGAACTCGTTGCCATCCGTATCCACGACCACGTTGTCGTTCAGGTTCACGGTCCCGTTCACGGTGTTGCCGAGGAACCCGTTCCAGAACCCGTCGTAGCCGATCTCGTTGACGCCACCGCTGATGTGGCTGTCCTCGATCGTGTTCCAGGTGACGTCGAACGGCCCTCCGAACGCGCCGGAGCCGCCGTGGAGGTCGACGCCGCCGTTGACCGTGACGAAGTGGAGCTGCACGTTCATGGCGTTCGTCGAATGGACGCCGCCGCTGATCGTGCCGTTGTCGCCGGGATGCTCATCGTCGCCGAGCACGAAAGTCGCTCCCTGCTGGACGAACAGGCCACTCCGGATCCTCAGCGGGCCGGTGCTCAGGCAGACGGCGTCCTGAGGCACGACGACACGCTGGTAGGTCCCGGGCGCCAGCTCACCCGTGCACATCGTCGTTCCGCCCGGGCCTGCAAGAGCCGGGACGGCGAGGAACGCGACCACGCCGAGCGCGGCGACGCCAAGCAGTAGACCCAGTCTCCTCATGTGACTCCTCTCGTGTAGTGACCCCGCCGACCGGAGTCGGCGAGCCGCAGGGCGCAGAAGCTACACGATCGCCGTTCTCCCTGCACTTCAGGCAGATTCGCACGACGACGAACTCCGCCGAAGGCAAAGACACCTCGTATTTCGTAACGTGCCGCCACCCTAGTCAATCGACGAAGGGAGGCAGGGGAATATGCAGGGGAATCACAGACGCAAACGCCGGCTGTGGCTGCTCGGTGCGGCCACGCTTCCGGCCGCGGTTGTCGCAGCGATCTGCGCGGGAGCCGCGTCCTCAGGGCCGACGGCGCCCTCTACGCAGGCCGCTCCGGCGACACCGCACGTGGCCGCGAAGGTGACCAGGGCCGCGGCGTTCGATGTCTCACAGCCGCTCCGCGTTCTCGCCAAGAACGCCGCCCGGCCGGGAGCCTTCCACGGCCTCCAGCCGGAGAGGGGGAGAACGGTGCCGGACATCGGCCACTCGGCGGACGGCGCGCTCCAGAGAGAGCTGCCGGCGCCGAGGATCCCGGGCCCGATCGCCAACTTCGAGGGCCTGAGCAACCAGGACAACTTCGACACGTTCGGTTTCCGGGTGAACCCGCCGGACCCGAACGGCGAGGTCGGCCCGAACAACTACGTCGAGATGATCAACCTCGTCTTCGGCATCTACGACAAGGCCGGCAATCTGCTGGTCGGGCCGGTGGACACCGGCTCGCTCTGGGCCGGGTTCCCGATCACGGATTGCACCGATCCTTCGGGGGACCCGGTGGTGCTCTACGACCAGCTCATGGACCGCTGGATCCTCACGCAGTTCACGAGCGCCGGCCCGGAGTACTGGAACTGTGTCGCGGTCTCGACGAGCCCCGATCCGACCGGCTCGTACTACCGCTACGCGTTCTCGACCGGCCTGAACTTCCCGGATTACCCGAAGTACGGCAACTGGACCGACTCGTACGTGATCACCACCCGCGAGTTCGGCCCGACGAACGAGTACGGCATCGGCGTGTACGGCCTGGAGAAGAACAAGATGGTCAACGGCCAGCCCGCGCGGATGGTCAGGTTCTTCCTCGACGGCAACAACCCGACGATCCTGCCGCTCGTCGGTGACGGCCTGCTGCCCGCCGACGTCGACGGCAACACCAAGCCGCGGACCGACGCGGCCATCCCGCTGGTCGGCAGCCAGGACGACAACTGGGTGTACGGCGCCACCTCCGACGCACTCAACGTCTGGAACCTCTCGGTGAAGTGGCGGGCGACACCGATCGCGTCGATCGCGTTCGCGAGCCAGTTGCCGGTGGCAAGCTTCGACTCGGACTTCCCGTGCAAGCCGGGCAGCCGGGACTGCCTGCCGCAGCCGGCCATCACCAACCCGCACCAGTACTTGGACATCCTGTCCTACCGTCAGCGGCCGACGTGGCGGCTGGCCTACCGCAACTGGGGCACCTACGAGTCGCTGGTCACGAACCAGTCGGTCGAGGCGCTCCCGGGTATTGCGGGTATGCGGTGGTACGAGCTGCGCCGCACCGGATCGTCGTACAGCGTGTTCCAGCAGGGGACGTACGCGCCGAACGACGGCGTGCACCGCTGGATGGGCAGTGTCGCGCAGGACAAGCGAGGCAACATGGCCGCGGGCTACAGCGTCGTCAACGCGACGACCGTGTACCCGGGCATCCGGTACTCCGGCCGGACCGCGGGCGCGGCGCTCGGCACGTTCGACCTCGGCGAGGGCGTGATCGTCAACGGCTCCGGTGTGCAGACGACGACCAACTCGCGCTGGGGTGACTACACGTCGATGACCGTGGACCCGGTCGACGACTGCACGTTCTGGTACGTCAACGAGTACTACACCGCGGCCGGCCAGGCCTCCAGCCGGGCGGGCTGGCAGACCCGGATCGCCAGCTTCAAGCTGCCGGGCTGCTAGAGCTGTTGCACGGGGCAACGACCCGCTTCGCGGCCGGCCGTCAGTAGTACGGCGACCGGCCCGGAGCGGGTCACCCGTAGCGGCACGTGCGGGTGCGCCGGGACGAGCGGCACGCCGTACGCCGCGGCCATCGCCAGCACCTCCCGCCGGCTGCGCACCGCGACCGCCGGCTGGGTCTCGTACACATAGGTGAGCTCCGGCCAGCGCCCCTGCGCCGGGGTGCACCAGCACGTCCCCGCCGAGCACCGCCCGCTGAGTGACGACCACCTGGTGGCCCGGCGTGTGGAAGCAGTGGAAGTGCAATCACCACCCGCCGTCCCCGGCCACGTTGCCCGGCGCCTGCTCCTCGGTCCACCGCTGGTGCTCATCCGACCACCCCGGCAACGCGTGCTCCACCGCCTCCGGGAACACCGCCACAGCGTCGCACAGCACCGTCACGTCCACAGCGCCAAGGATGGCTGATTGCGATAATCGCAAACGGTGCGTACGGTGGCCCGCATGAGTCAGCAGCAGGCGATCTCGGACCGCGTCCGCGGGCTGATCGCGGACAGTGGTCTCACCCAGTCCGACTTCGCGGCGCGGTGCGGGCTGGACGCGCCCAAGCTGTCGAAGTCGCTGTCCGGTGTGCGGCGGTTCACCTCGCTCGACCTCGCGAGGATCGCGGATGTCGCCGGCGTCACCGTCGACTGGCTGCTGGGAACGGAGCCACCGACTCCGGCACTCGCGGGGCGCGCCGCGTCGTCGGGTGGCGACTCCGTGGAGGTCGCGGTACGGATGGCGACCGCGTTCGCTCGCGCCCGCGCGGACCTGGCGGATCTCGGCTACCGATCGCACCCGGTCCACCTGGAGAGCTCCCAGCGGGGCAAGGCGGTCGACCAAGGTGCCAGGTTGGCGGCGCAGGCGGCGGTGATCTTCCGGTCCGCGGGGTGCGAGCCGACTGCCCGTGAGCTGGCGCCCGTCGTGGAGGAGGTCTTCGGCATCGACGTCGCGGTCGCTGAGCTGCCGGACGGGTTCGACGGCCTTGCCTGGCGTGACGACGATGCCGAGCTGATCGTGGTCGGGACCTCGACGGTGCCGGCGAGGCAGCGGTTCACGATCGCGCACGAGCTCGGTCATCTGCTGGCCGGAGATGACCAGCGGCTGCATCTCGACCCGAACGTGATGGACCAGGACCACCGGCGACAGCCGTCGGAGATGCGCGCGAACGCATTCGCGGCGGCGTTCCTGATGCCCGAGGACCTGCTGGCCGAGCGAGCTGCGAAAGGTGACGTGCGCGCATTCGCCGACCTCGCCGATCAGTTGTCGGTGTCGCCGAGCACCCTGGCCTGGCGCCTGTTCAATCTCGGCCTCGTCGACGAACGAACCCGCCAGCAGCTCGGCCAGCTGACGTCGGCGCAGGCG